>Ga0066662_10000776_pt1 | contig 14230 bp, 11 predicted proteins | sample GraSoiAngelo_111_FD_133939 | JGI IMG/M metagenome (GOLD analysis project Ga0066662, IMG submission 133939) | Grasslands soil microbial communities from the Angelo Coastal Reserve, California, USA - 14_0903_12_40cm | ecosystem: Environmental > Terrestrial > Soil > Grasslands | place: USA... | reverse complement strand
GGGCCTTTTGCGAATCTCAATTTCGCCAGGACTTAATGGCTCGCGCCTTAAGCCTCAGCCACCTCACGTTTGTCACTACAATCAGAATTCTTCATCTTTTTAGATCGCCCTCCTTTCCCGTGTGCTTCAATAATAGCGGCTGTTAAATCGGAAGTCAACATAAGTGCTTCGGCAGTTCCGTTCCAGAGTTGGATCACCAGGAGTACTCCTTGCCTCTTGTGACCTTCTGGGGAAGCTTTTGCAGCTTTACGGGAACCTTGGCCTTCGCCATATAGGCGTGGCGATAAGGATGAACCCAGTTTTTGGTGTAGTGCCCTCCTGCCGGGCTTGAGGTGATGTCAAAATGATCCAGCACCGCCTGGCACCGGGCGCAAATACCCTGGCTCACGCCTATCTTTTTGGGTTTTTTGATGTTTCCTTGCAGCCACCAGGAGATAGCGAGCATTTCCGCATGAATTCCTTCATCATTTTTGCCATCACCGATCACCCGGTCATTGATCGTGACGTTGTACTCGGATTCTGCGGACTCGATGACTTCATCAAAGCTGCTGTATTCACGCTGGCTAACCACGATCACAGTATCATCTTCAGTGACCACGGTAGCTTGCACGTTGCGCGAGTCACTCTTACCGCTATGGGACTCGTTGAGGCCAACCGAGATCTTTTCCAGGTCTTCTATTTCCATTGCAGACCGTTGAATGGAGAAGCTCTGGAGCCGGAGTGCAGCAGCGGGACTGGCCATCATCTTCGGTTGGATTGGCGCCTTTGCCTGTAAACTGTGGCTGGTTCCATATTCCATGAGTGGCTTCCCCCTCGGCGATAACCCGGTCTGCCGGAAACCCAGTTTTTGATACATCGAAATCAAGGACTGTGGAGAGAGGCTCAGCGGTTCGGGGGCGGCTTCCAGCAGGGCACTGCTTCGCCCCTGGATTTGTGCGGTCTGTAGTGCGGCCCGCATGAGCAGCGTTCCCACCCCTTGTCGCCGGTATTCGGGTGAAACTTCCAGTTGGGAAATGTATATCTTGCGCCCTTGCAGGGGAGTCAGCATGACTGAGCCCACCGCTCCCGCCCCTGCAGCGGTTACCCGCACCCGCTGGCGGCCATCGGCAAGTTGCACAGGCGCTTGCACCAGATAGCCAGGAGAGGCAGGATTGCCCGGTTTAGATCCTGTTTCAGGTCTCTTTTGAACTGCTCTGCCCTGCAGCGCCGGGACGTTGGCAGTACCAGGCCGGTACACTGGCGGTGCGGTGCCCGGTACCCATCCAGCGGCAGATTTCTGCTGTATCGGCTGATGTTGTTTGAATGGGTTGTAAACTGGCGGCGCGCCCCCTGTGTGTCCGCTGATGGTCTTAGCCTGAAGAGGTTGCAGCAGTTGTGAAGCGCGATTCATGCCGGCCCGGGGTGGCTGCGGCAGCGCTGAAGCAGGAATGGGCCTCATACGTTGAGGTGATGACGGAAGGAAACCGGTTCCGTGGGCTGGGATGCCAGGTGCGCCTTGCTGCCATGCTTTTCTCGAAGGTGCAGAATTGCTTCGCTTATCCATACAGTACTTTTCTGGCTAGAGGTTCAGACATATTACACCACGCAACCAAAAGAGTACTTCTCTATTTAACCAACGCCTCAAAAGATGCAAAGGCGCAGGCTCTCAGCGGATCAGAGCAGAAGGTTCACCCGGAGATTTCGTGCCGGTCAGCGAATCGGCGGTCACAAAGATTGGCTCAATATCCGTTGGCAGAGACTTGAGGCGGTCCAGCGCCTTCTGTGTCTCAGGGCGGATCACGCTCAGGCGATCCAGCAGGTTTTTGGCTCCCTGGTAATCGCCTGTGGCTTCCAGCGTGAGCAAATCATGATCGAGATCACGCACCGCATCTTTGATCTTGTTGAAGTCCACGCTGAAGGTGCCGTCAGAGTTGGCCACGTAAGCGCCGCGATCCAGCAGGTAATTGAATTGCATAGCCATGCCTTTGGCGTGCGCGTCCTGAAGGCCGAAGCGCAATGTGCGGAAAGAAGAGGCAAGGTAGGTTGTGTAAAGCTGGTGCTCGGCTTCAGGGCCATGCGGCAGCGGCGCCTGAATTGCGCCTTTATCGGCCAGCATCATCAGGAACTGCAACGCAAACAGACCAGTCACATCAGCCTTGGCTTCTTCAATCGCGCTGTAAAGATTCTTGAGTTCCAGGCGGGGGTTGGTATCGCGTCCGTTGACTTTGATCTGATGCGGGCCCAGTCCGTGAGTGAGTTCGTGAGCGACGATGTGGGTGAAGAACAGCTCAAAGCTTATGTCGTTCTGCGCGGCGGGTTGGAGCACGATCTTGGAAATCGGCATGAGGATGGCTCTGAACTTCGCCTCCTGCACGTTCTTGAGCATCACGCGCTTGCTGCCCTTCTGCTGCACCACCTTTTCATCATTGGGCAGGTTGTAGGCGGCGGTCTGCACGCCGTGATTGCCATCGCCTGCGCCAAACACTTCATTGACTACGCGAATGGGAGCGAGCGCGCCCAGCTTGGCCCGGTACTGCGGATCTTCCGGCAGATTGCTTTCGATCTCCTGAAGATGCTGGCCCAGAAATGCCAGCTTGGAGGTTTCCTTGTCATCGCGGATATTGACGTAAGCCTCAAAAGCGGCTTTGTAGCCGAAGATTTCGTCGTTGTAAGTCTCGTATGGTCCATAGGTGACGTCGACCGGTGCATCCAGGTCCATCCAGGCCATATCGCTTTCGTAGTAGTTGTTGTTGGAGAAGGCGGCGGCGCGCGTCGTCAGAAACTTTTTCAGCGTTGCATTGTCGGTAAGCGCCGCCGCTTCGCGCAGCAGAGCACCGGCTTTGTTGAGATCGGTCGCATATTCCTGGCTGTAGGGAACCAACTTCAGCTTGCGCTTGGCGTCGCGGCGGATGACGGTGAAGAATCCTTCGGCCGCCTGCTTCGATTCCGGATAGAGAGTTTTGGCCCAGGCTTCGAACTCCTCCTTGGTCATGTCGTCCGGATAGAAATTCGCGCCCGCAGGCTTCCTGGCCGGAACGCCGGGCAGAAAGGCCTTGTGTTCATCGATCTCTGACCATGGTCCTTTATTGATCCAGAAATAATGAAGCCTTGCTTGGCCCAGGGCAGATTTATCCTGCTGCAGCTTCTGGTAGAGCGCAAGATCGCCGCTCCAGAACTGCTGCATGAAGATATGGTTCACGATGCGGGCTGCCTGGATAAGTTTGACCAGAGCCTTCTTATCGCCCGGTGAAAGCGCCGATGTATCTACCTGCAGAGGCGTGGGAGCAAAGCGCGCGGCCATGCGGTTGAGTTCATCCACACCAGGAGCGGAAGGGGAGGTGGTTTCCTGGGCGAGAGCGGTGGTCATAAGGATCAGGACTGCGAGAAGAATTCTGCGCATGTGCTAAGGATAACAAAGTAAGCCGCGAATGACGCGAATAAGCTTTTACCGCAGCGTGGCGAGCCACAACCAAATCTTTTACCGCAGAGGACGCAGAGGGCGCAGAGAATAAGCAACTGGCAATTAGCACTTGCTGTTGTTCTAATTATTTTAGCTAAAAGCTAAAAGCTAAAAGCTAAAAGCTAAAAGCTAAGGCCAAGGACCAAAGGCTTCTCTTCATTTACCCACTTACCAAATTACCCATTTACCAAATTACTCTGCGCTCTCTGCGTCCTCTGCGGTTAAAGCTTTACCGCACCACTTCCAACTCCCGCTCCGTCATCTCTTCTTCCACGCTCTCCTTCTTTCCGAAGAGGTTGCGAAAGCCGTGCTGCAGCTTGTCGAGATACACGTAGTAGATGGGCGTGATGTAGAGTGTGAGCGTCTGGGAGAAGACCAGTCCACCCACTACCGCCAATCCCAGCGGACGCCTCGATTCCGCGCCTGCGCCGAATCCCATGGCGATAGGCAACGTGCCCATCAGGGCGGCCATAGTGGTCATCATAATGGGACGGAAGCGCACCAGCGCCCCCTGGTAGATGGCTTCTTTGGCGCTCTTGCCTTCTTTGCGCTGCGCGTCGAGGGCGAAGTCGATCATCATGATGGCATTCTTTTTCACCAGACCCACGAGCATGATCACCCCCACAAAGGCGTAAATGCTCAACTCGGTGTGGAAGAGCATGAGCGTAAGCAGCGCGCCTACACCGGCTGAAGGCAGGCCGGAAAGAATGGTAATGGGATGGATGAAGCTCTCGTAGAGAATGCCCAGCACGATATAGATCACCAGGATGGCCATGATCAGCAGCAGGCCCAGGCCGCGGAATGAAGACTCGAAGGCCTGTGCCGTTCCCTGAAGGCTGGTGGTCACCGTTTGCGGCAGAATCTGCACGGCTTCGCGATTCACCGCAGCAATGGCATCACCAAGGGCCACTCCCGGTTTCAGGTTGAAGCTCACGGTGACTGCAGGCAACTGGCCCAGGTGAGTCACAGTGAGCGGGCCTACTTCCTGCCTGAAGTTGGCGACCGCATTCAGCGGCACCAGTTGTCCCGACTTCGAGTGTATGTAGAGCATGCCCAGCGCCGCCGGATCGAGCTGGAACTGCGGCTGCAACTCCATGACGACCTTGTACTGGTTATTGGGCGCGTAGATGGTCGAAATCTGGCGCGAGCCATAGGCGCTATACAGCGCATCTTCGATCTGGCGCGGATCAACCCCCAGAGTCGCGGCCTTATCGCGGTCGATCTGCACCGTGACTTGCGGGTTCTTGATCTGAAGATCGCTGGTCACATCCTGAAGCTGCGGCAGGCCGCGCAGTTTGGTCTCCAGCAGCGGAGCGTAATGATAAAGCTCCTGCGTGTCCGGACTCTGCAGCGTGAACTGGTACTGGCTCTTGGTAAGCTGGCCGCCAATGCGGATAGGAGGCAGGTTCTGCAGATAGACGTTGATTCCCGGAATCTGCATTACCCTGGGCCGGAGTTCCTGAATAATGTCGTCAACATGCGGACGCTTGCTGCGATCGATGAGAACCGAAAAGATGCGCCCTGTATTCAGCGCTGCATTTACGCCGCCGCCACCTACTGTAGACATATAAGAGCGTACATAGGGGCTCTCGCCGATGATTTTCGCTGCTTCCTTCTGGTGCTTCACCATGTCTTCAAAGGAGATGCCCTGCTGGGCTTCAGTGAAGGCGAAGATCTGTCCCTGGTCTTCGCTGGGCAGAAATCCCTTGGGAATCTGGATGTAGAGATACGCCGTCGCACCCAGCACTACGAATGAAAGCATGAGTGTGAGCAGCGGATGCGCCATGACTTTCCTGAGACTCCAGTCATAGGCGTCACGCATGCCGTCAAAAATGGCTTCGCTCTTGCGATAGAAAGCGCCGTGGCGCTGATCGTGTCCGGCGCGCAGGAAGCGGCTGCACAGCATGGGCGTGAGCGTAAGAGAGACAAAGCCGGAGACCAGAATGGAGACGCCGATGGTCACGGCAAATTCGTGCAGCAGACGGCCTACAATACCGCCCATGAACAGCACGGGAATGAAGACGGCCGCGAGTGACAATGTCATGGAGATGATGGTGAAGCCGATCTCCTTTGCGCCTTCAACCGCCGCCTGGTAAGGACGCTTGCCCATTTCCATATGGCGGACAATATTCTCCAGCATCACGATGGCGTCATCGACCACGAAGCCCACCGAAAGCGTGAGCGCCATGAGCGAAAGATTGTCGAGGCTGTAGCCCAGCACATACATCAGCGAGAAGGTGCCCACAATCGACATCGGCAGCGCAAGGCTGGGAATGATGGTAGCGGAAACATTGCGCAGGAACAGGAAGATCACCATGACCACCAGCGCAATGGTGAGCATGAGCGTGAACTTCACGTCATTGACCGAGTTGCGAATGGAAACTGAACGGTCATACAGAATATCGAGGTTTACACCTGCGGGCATCTGCGCGCGCAGCACCGGGAAGAGCTTCTTGATGGAATCAACAACTTCCACGGTGTTGGTTCCCGGCTGGCGCTGCACGGGCAGCACGATGGCACGATTGCCGTTGAACCAGCTTGCGGTCTTGTCGTTCTCCACGCTGTCATAGACGTGGCCGATTTCACCCAGCCGCACTGGCGAACCATTGCGATAGGCGACGATTACCGGTTTGTAGTGTTCGGCATCCAGCAGTTGTCCGCTGGCCTGGAGCGTGAAGGCCTTGGAATGTCCGAACAGTGTGCCCGTGGGCAGATTCACGTTGGAGTTCAGGATGGCGTTTTCAACGTCATCAATGCCGATCTGGCGCGTAGCCATGGCGCGCGGATCAAGCTGCGCGCGCACGGCGTATTTCTGTGCGCCGAAGACCTGCACCTGGGCAACGCCGCTGACCATCGAGATGCGCTGGGCCACGGTGGTTTCCGCGTATTCATCCACGTCTGAGAGGCGCATGGTGGACGAACTCAGCGTGAGATACAGAATAGGAGAGTCGGCGGGGTTCACCTTCTGATACGAAGGCGGCGCCGGCATCTCTGGTGGAAGCTGTGACAGGGTCTTGGCGATCATCGCCTGCACGTCCTGTGCAGCGGCGTCGATATTCCGGTCGAGCGTGAATTGCAGGGTAATACTGGTGTTGCCGAGCGCGCTCGATGAAGTCATCGAGTCCAGGCCGGCAATCGTGGAGAACTGTTTTTCGAGCGGGAGCGCAACCGCTGAAGCCATGGTCTCCGGGCTGGCACCGGGCAGAGAGGCACTCACCTGAATGGTGGGAAAGTCCACGTTGGGCAAGTCGCTTACGGGCAGCAGCCGGTAAGCGAAGATGCCAAACAGCAGAATGGCCAGCATGATCAGGGTTGTGGTAATCGGCCGCCGAATAAATAACTGTGTGTTCATATTCTCTGGTTCTTATGTCGTTCAGGAAAACCGTCTAACTTTCGTCATTTCGTCATCCCAAGGATTCTCTACGCAGTGGAGAATCGGAGGGACTTGCGTTTTCTTGCTGAAATCACCTTTTCTTGCAACCTCAATTACCAAATTACCCATTTACCCAATCCGCGAAGCTGTCCACAAAGGCGAGAACGCTATGGCAATGAGAAGCAAAGTTAAGACGCGCTCTTGATATCGACTTTGCCGCCGGGAACGATTCTTAATTGACCGTCAGTTACAACTTTTTGTCCTGGCAGTAATCCTGACGCAATCACTGCAGTGTCGCCCATCGTGCGCGCCACCTTCACCGGCTGCAGTTGCGCTGTCATATCCTCTTTCACGATGTAGACGAACGTTCCATTCTGGCTGGTCTGCAGCGCGGCGCTGGGCACAACAATGGCGTTGGGCTGCACGCTGAGGTTCAGCGTGACATCCACAAACTGGCCCGGCCAGAGCACGTGCTGTCCATTATTAAACGTGCCTTTTAGCTTGATGGTGCCGGTCGTGAGATCGACTGCGTTATCGATGAACGTAAGTTTCCCGGTGAAACGCTGGGAGCCTCCCTGCTGCGCCGCCTCCACGGGCAATGCTTTTCCCGCTGAATATTGTTTCAGTTCGGCAAGCTGCTGTTCCGGTATGGAGAAGGTAACGTAGATGGGCTCAATCTGGTTGATGGTGACCAGCACCGGAACATCATTGGCTTTTACCAGGTTTCCTTCTTTCACGCCTATATTGCCGGTGCGTCCGTTGATCGGCGAATAGATCGAGGCGTACTCAAGGTTGATTTTCGCCTGCTCCACGGCAGCTTTATCTGCGGCAGCGGTTGCAGCCAGGGCGCGGGCCGCTGATTGCGCGGCATCCACCTGCTGCTTTGCGACCACGCCTTCGCGTCCCAATCCCTGATAGCGTTCGGCATCGATGCGGGCATTCTCAGCCTGCGCCTCATCCTTGGCCAGCGTTCCCTCTGCCTGCCGCAACGCCGCTGCAAATGGTGTGCGGTCGATAGTGAAGAGAAGCTGTCCTTTCTTCACGAAGTCGCCCTCTTTGAAATGGACGCCCACCAACTGCCCCGAAATCTGCGGCTTGATGCTTACCGTGGAGATGGCCTCTACGTTGCCGATGGCCTGCAACTGCACCGGCATGGATCGTGTGGCTACCGTTGCAATGGTTACCGGTGCGGCCGGAGCCTGCTTGTTATTGGCAGCCTGGACGGAGTCTTTGCCGGTGCATCCCAGCACCAGCGAGAGAAGCGCAAGCGCGCACAATGGAAAAGTAAGTCTGCTCATGCTTTTGCCGTTTTCTTTTTGTTGCGGACGTGATGGCCATGGGCGCCGTTCATGTGAACGGATTGCATTCCTGCCAGCCAGATGGCGGTCAGCGTGGCCGCAACTTCTTCAGGATTAAACTGCTGATACTTCTGGCCGCCGAAAAGCTCCTGGATCAGGAAGTGGTAGACCACCATTCCCAGAAAGCCCCGCGCCGCCAGAAGAGGATCTATCTTGCGAAACGCTCCCTGCCGTATGCGCCGGGCAATGTATCCCGCCAGCGCTTCGTAATACATCGCTACATATTCGCGGAAGAAACGCTCAGAGAGCGTATGGTTTTCCAGCGCCGTAAACCACAGCAGGCGCGTAAGCTCAGTGTCGCGCGGTGTCCGCAAAAGAAACTCGTGAGCAATCGCGGTGAACACCTCGGCATCAGAGCCGCCCTGGCTCAGGATGGCGTTCAGCCGGTTGCGGCGTCCACGCGCCGAGCACAACTCTTCAATCAGCGTGCAGTAGAGATTTTCCTTGCTGGGAAAATGGCGGAAGAGCAGGGCTTCGTTGACCCCGGCTTCTTCTGCGATCTGCCGCGTGGTCGTTCCTTCAAAACCCTGCCGCGCAAACAGGCCCGTAGCTACCTGCATGATCTGCTGGCGGCGGTCTTCGGCTGAGAGACGGGCAGGCATAGGAGGGAAGTAAGTAAACACTTACTTTAACAATCCAGAGCGGCTCTGCTCAACACGAGTTCGGCAAAGAGTAGTAAAGAAGTGTAAAGGCAAGCCAAAACCTTACCGCTGATGAAACTGATCAACGCTGTTAAAGAAGGGAATCTAAAAAGCCATTTCGCTTGAGGGAATGTAGTTACACTTGCGTCTTCACCGAGTAAGGAGATCTATGCGCTCTGTCCTACTGATGAACTTTCGGCACTCTGCTGCTGTATCTCTGCAGAAGAAGTGAATCACAGTCTGCGGCGATTACGTCTAATGGGGCGGAGAACGTGATGGAACACAACCTCGGGAACACAATCGCCCTTCTTGCCCGTACTCCGGCCGCACTCAATGGGCTGTTGCGTGGTTTGCCGGAAACGTGGGTGTTGCATAATGAAGGCGAAAACAGTTGGAGCGTCTTTGATATCGCCGGCCACCTGGTGCACGCCGATCGCACCAACTGGATGCCGCGAGCCCGGTTAATCCTGGAGCATGGCGAGACCCAGGCATTTGCCTCATTCGACCGACTGGGACAGATTCAGGCGAGCCAGGATAAAACATTGGAGCAATTGCTGGATGAGTTCATTTCGGTGCGCGCCGAATGTCTCGATGAATTGCGTGCCCTGAAGCTGCGGCCGGAGAACCTGCAAAAACGCGGACAGCATCCGGCCCTTGGAACGGTCACATTATCAGAACTGCTGGCCACCTGGGCTGCCCATGATCTCACGCATCTGCACCAGATCTCACGAGTGATGGCCTATCAATACCGGGAGACGGTGGGACCGTTCAGGAAGTTCCTGGGGGTGATGCGCTGCGAAAGTCATGGGACCTAGAAGTTACAGAGTTGTGGCGAGTTGCTCAAAATGGGCTTCCCCATAGATCATGGCGCTCAGCGCCAGCGCAATGCCGCGCAGTTGCTCATAGGATTCCAGAAGATCGAAGGTCTCAATCCTATGGAGCGATGTAAGAGAAAGCTCGGGCATTTTCGGGAAAATGGCATTTTTGAAGAGCCACAGGTGAAGCTGCAACTGCATGGCGCGAATACCGCCCACCACTTCAATACAGGTGTGGATCAGGTCCTCCGTCAATTCTTCGCGGCCTGTATCTCCAGCTACCCAGCTTCGCTTGCGTTCGTAGCGGGCCCATTCCCAGATGATGCTGGAGTTATGGGTCATGCGGTTGACATATTCGAGCAGCCATCGCGCGCGTTTTTTCTGTGCCTTGCGGAATTCACTTTCCGAAAGGTTGAGGCGGAGAAGCTTCTCCTGCTCTGAATCCAGCAACTCACGCACGTGGTCAAGTTTTACTTCGCGCAGCAGCGGAGCAACATCATCAATAGTGCGGTCCGCATAACGAAAGATTCTTTTGTAGAGCTGAAAAAGAAGACGGAGCAGCAGGATCGCAAAGGCTGCGAACAGAATCTCCATCAGGAATCTCACGATGTTTATCTCCGTCTAATTGCGGCAAGTATCTTGCCGTATTCCCTTAATTCCTGCAACAACTCTTCCGGCTTTACTTTTAAGGCCCAACTGGTATCCGGTTCGGGACGGTTAAAAACGGCAAGCCATAATAATAGCGCGCAAAAGTAGGAAATGGCAGGAATATATCTAAAAAAAATTCGATAGCTCAGGCTTGGTTCCAGCCGCAACCAGTATGCTCCCCAGCTACCGATAGATAGGAGTGCAAACCCCAAAACAACCCCGAAAGCATAGTTTCGCCAAGGCAGAGCAAAGAACTTTACGAGAAGAAAAAACACTGCAAATAGCGATAATTCAATGAGATCCACGGCTATTTCAAAAGAGAAAAGAAGGGTTATGCCCCGTAGTTCATGTGGGTTGCGGAATGCCATATGGAATAACAGGGCTGGAATTAGCGCCAGGATGACTGCACCGGGAAACAGGAGGCGAAACCATGAAAATCTTCGGTAAAACTCCCGGAAAGTACGCCGAAAGACCTCGTATAGCACCAGCAGGTTGAAAGTGTCATAAAGGAATGCAGTACTCCAGTAGGTCCAAAAATAGGTTTTGCGCGTGAAGTGGTGCTGGGTTGTGTAACGCAGAATTTCGGCTGCAATCGAAAAGATCAAAAACCAGAAAAAGAAATGGAATTCCCTGTATGCCTTGCGTTTCACGAGCAAAGCAACAAGACAACCTTCCAGAATAGGGCCGATCAGCAGCCAGATAATCGAGCTATCCATTTGTGAGTGGCCAGATTAACCCAGCCACTCACAAATCCAAAATCAATTGCAACCAGGAGTTCCAGGCCAGCAATCCGGCGGGACAGGACTGACTCCGCCGCCAAACAAATGGGTTGGGGTGTTTGCGACCATGGGAGCTGATGTACAGGCGACAATCAATAACGCGGTAAACGCAATTCGGGTAACGAGCTTTTTCATGTTTCCTCTCCTTGGATAGAGTGTTTTTCTGGGGGCCGTTTTCAGACAGTTAAAAACGGTGACAGGCACAGGATACGTCTTTTATTCCCATTTTGGGAATGAACCGGGGGAACCTTAGTAACTCAAAGAAAAAACGAGAGTTGCAGCTTTCGGGAAGACGGGTTTAAGCGACAAAAGCAAAACCTTTAGCAGATTACTATTCCTGGCGTAAAAAGGCGGACAGAAGCGTCAGCACTGTTGCAGAAAATAACGTTCATTGGCAGCGAAGCGATAGAGTCCGACTGTTCAAGAATCCGAGTCTTATCGGGATGAATGGTGGATGCTTCGAATGAGGTTGTCTTGAAAGGAATTCGGCGCTGCCAGGCAGTTTCGCCAAAACACTACCGAAAATTATCGTAAGGCGATATATGCCGGGGACGCGACGTGGGGAAGGAGCCGGAAAATCACCCGGAACGCTGCTATGAAAAGAGTGTAAAAAAGAGTAAGTTGCTGAAAAAACGAGAGTTGCTGGACTACGGTGACGGGTTTAGCAGACAATTCCGTGCCAATTTGGGAAAAAGGCTTTGACTAGCGTGGTAGAATCCTTTGGATATTGCCATGAATGATTGGAAACGTCAAAAAGGTATCGGCAAGACACGCAACTCGCCCAGCATGGTAGCGAAGCGGTACACCATGCCTGCGGCGGCCGCCGAGCAACTGAAGAGAGTTGCCTCATCGTTCGGTTCACAGGGCCGTGCCATTCAGGTGGCCACGGAAATCCTGAGCCGCATGGAAGCGCCGCCTGCTGCGGAAGTGAAGACGCGCGAGATGACTCGCACCACCTTCCGTCTCCATAACAGCACCGCCGAGTTGATTGAAGCTTTGTCACGCAAGCTCTACGACAACGACCGCGCCCAGGTCTTTGCCGCCTGCGTAAAAGTCCTGAAGATGAAGCGCATCAGGATCTGATGCCAAGAACGCGAAAAGCGTAAAGCTGACAAATTAGTGTGCAAAAAAGGGGGACGAGGTGTCGTCCCCCTTTTTACTTTTTTTCGGTCATTCACTGAACGAGATATATGTCCGTAAGTAGCAGGAACAGGAAGCCGGATTCTCCTGGACATCGGTAGACCCCTTTTGCGCCGAGCAGGCGGGCGGCGATGGCGGACATCTCCCATCCATCATCTTCGGTGCCTTCCCAGTACTCCTGCGTCAGTTTGGGAATACTGTTCTTCTGTCCGAATTCACGCACGGCCAGCAGCGCATTGCTCATTTCTTTAGGAATGCTTTCATTGGCCCAGGACCAGAGCCAGCTTGACGTCCGGGTGGAAAAGCTGCCGATTGCCTGCACAGTGGCTACCACGTGAGGCACGCCATGATCGGAGAACGTAAGAGTGCCTTTTTCAAGATCGTAGAACCAGCGTGCATAATCGCCGATCTTGAACTGCTGATGATATCTCTCATTCAACTCCATCAGCTCATGGACAGCGCTATGCGCGTAGTCACTGAATTCGTCTTCAGTCATGGGTCACAGGTCACAACCTGTCCGTTTCTGCGGAATGGACGGCCGTGCGCAGGAGAACTCTAGTCAGATCGAGCAGACCGGCAAAGCGGGCATCCCGGGTGAGGCCGTGGTGATAGCGATAATAAATCTGCTGGAGAATTACCGCTGTCTTGAATAGAGCAAAGATGTAGTAGAAGATGATGCGGGAGACATCGCGTCCGGTCCTTTCGGCGTAGTGTTCCACGAGTTCAGCACGGGTCATGCATCCCGGAAGGGAGGTTGGTCCCCAGTGCGTGCCCTGCAACTCGGGCGAGTCGCTGGCTTCAATCCAGTAACCGATCGCAGTACCGAGATCCGCGAGAGGATCGCCGATAGTACACATCTCCCAGTCAAGAACGCCTTTGACGCGGGTTATATCGGCGGGGTCGAGCGCCATGTTGTCATACTTGTAGTCGTTATGGATAAGAGTTGCTCCGCTCTGCTGGGGAAGCTGTTCACGCAGCCATGGCGCGAGATGCTCCACTTCAGGAATATCATGCGTCTGGGAGCCGTAATAGCGCTCGATCCAGCCGCGTACCTGCCGTTCCAGATAACCTTCAGGCTTGCCCAGATCGCTCAGACCGATGGCCTTGTAATCGAGGCCGTGAAGGTCGGCGAGAGTATCGATGAATGACAGGTTCAGTTGGCGCAGCATTTCCGGGGTGAGTTGCAGACCCGGAGGCAGTCCGCGGCGCAACACTACGCCATGAATGCGCTCCATCAGATAAAAAGGCGCGCCCAGAATCTGCACATCATCGCAGTAGAGCAGCGCTTTCGGAGCAGGGAAGACGGTGTGCAGATGCGAGAGTACGCGGTATTCGCGCCCCATATCATGGGCGCTCTTCACCTTGCTGCCAAAAGGCGGACGGCGCAGCACCATCTCGCGGCTGCCGAGCTTTATCGAATAGGTGAGATTCGAATGACCACTGGGAAACTGCCTGACCACCAGCGGGCCGGCAGCGTCAGGAAAGTGGCTGTGCAGGAAGGGCTCGAGCCGGACGAGATCCAGTTCTTCGCCGGGACGGACGGGTGCCGAGTGGTCCTGGATATCGAGTTTCGTAGCGTCAGAAGACATCGTAAAAATCTTTCACCGCAGAGGGCGCAGAGAACGCAGAGGAAGCAAAAGTGAGTTTATGTGTATTTGATCTGGCACGGTTTTAGTTCCTCAAGATTTTCGGGTCGCCAAAGCTGGATTATGTCGCCCCTCCGGGGCTCTGTCGTCGTGTTGTAATCCTACCCAGCACTTCCGTGCTGGGCTCAATAATGACGCGCTTCTGGCGCTCGGCATATCGTGACGCTCAGCGCCTCCAATATGGAGTTTCATGAATAGTCGAGGTAAAAGTCATGCCCTGTTACTTGTCTCGCGAGAAATCACAATCTTAACGACACAAAACTAGAAGCTAGTGCTCTGACCGCATGGAAATAGGAATCGAGGCATTCCGATTGGAATGAGGGCGCATTACAGCTATGGCGCTGGCTTCGCCAGCTCTGTTCCTTGTCTATTTCTATACCCACAGCTTGCG
>Ga0066662_10000775_pt1 | contig 14242 bp, 17 predicted proteins | sample GraSoiAngelo_111_FD_133939 | JGI IMG/M metagenome (GOLD analysis project Ga0066662, IMG submission 133939) | Grasslands soil microbial communities from the Angelo Coastal Reserve, California, USA - 14_0903_12_40cm | ecosystem: Environmental > Terrestrial > Soil > Grasslands | place: USA... | reverse complement strand
CGAGATTCTGACCGGTCAGCCTGGCAGCGCCTCACTGGAGACTCGGCTGCAGGGTGCCGGCGGCGTTCATGGCGTGGTCGCCCCTGCCGGGCCCGCCTGGCGGAAAGCCGGGACGGCGGTCATCGACGTGCTGCCGGCCGTCGACGCCAATACGCCGGCGGGACATGACGTCCTCAATCGCGTGCGCCAGGTGGCGCACGCGGGCCCGGGCAACGCGCGGGTTGGCGGACAGGCCGCCTACCTCTTCGACTCCATCGACGCTGCCTATGGACTCACCCCTTTGATGGTGATCCTGATTGCATTCATCACCTTCGTGCTCCTGGCCCGCGCCTTCCGCTCGCTCCTCCTCCCGCTGAAGGCGATCCTCCTGAATATGCTCTCGGTGGGCGCGGCCCTGGGCGTAATGGTGCTGATGTGGCAGGACGGCTATGGCTCCCAGGCGATCTGGGGAATCAAGTCCACCGGCGCCATTTATACCTGGATCCCGCTCATGGTCTTCGCCTTCCTCTTCGGCCTCTCGATGGACTACGAGGTCTTCATTCTGGCGAGGATGCGCGAGGAGTACGACGCCACCGGCTCGACCAACGCCGCCGTGATCCGGGCCATCGGCCGGACCGGCCGGCTGGTGACCAGTGGCGCCCTGATCCTCTTTTTCAGCTTCATGGCGTTGACGGCGGGACCGCAGACGGATGCCAAGGTCGTCGGCACCGGCCTGGGGGCAGGGATCCTGCTCGACGCCACGGTGGTGCGCATGCTGCTGGTGCCGTCGCTGGTCTCCCTCTTCGGCCGCTGGAACTGGTGGCTTCCCCGGATGCCCGCTTGCTTCCTGCGAGTGCAGCCATCCCGGGCCCCCACATCCCCGGAGGCCGAGGCGGCGTAATCATCCGCTACCGGGGACGGCGCCACGTGCCGTGCCAGGGGACCGGGAGAGACCGGTCCCCTGGCTCCTGTTTGGCGCGCGATACGGAATCCGCCGGATCGCCCTTCGTTCCCTTCGCCCGTCAGGATGAATCGCTCGTTTGTCCGCCCACGCCCGGACGCCGATCGCACATGTCCGACCACGACGTCGCCCTCCCGCCCATGAACGGCGTCGGGGCCGGTCACAGCGACACGAGCTCCGAAGTCGCGGAACCCAAGCGCGATGGCGTGCCCCAACCCCCCATTACCGCCGGTGATCAGCGCGATCTTCCCGTCCAGGGAAAACAAAGAATCATCCGTCACATTCAGCCTACCGGCGGGCATGGGCGGCGAAGAAACGCCACATGATCTCCGCCGCGCCGCCCACGCCGGGGAGATACGGCCATTGATCGCCCACCCCGATCATGGCGTACAGCTGGACCTCCGTACGACCCTGGCAGCCGGTGTAGCGCACGGCGCGGGCGACGGCGCGATTCAAGAAGATGCTCGGTCCGCGCGTGCACTGGTCGCGGTGTGCCCACGTGCTCGCCCAGGTGGGAATATCGGGCGTATGGTACAGGCCGCCGCCATGGTAGGGGACACCCACGTTCGCGGTCCCATGAAAGGCGATCACAGCGACCGCGTGTGACGGGCGGCACCCGCCGTAGGTATAGGTGCCATTTCCTGGGGCGATCGCGGCAATGCGCCCCGACAGATCGCAGGCCAGACGATACGCCATCGACCCGCCGGACGATGCGCCGCCGGCGTAGATACGGGCGGGATCGATGCAGGTTCGAGAGCCGATGGCGTCGATCAGCCGCCCGATGAAATGGATGTCCGCCAGGCCCTTGCCGCGTAACCGCGGGTCCTGGTTCGTGATCTGCTCGTCGTCCGCGCCGCCGGACAGCCACGTTTCATCGAGCCCGTCCGGATACGCAACGAGGAAGCCATGCCGATCGGCCACATCGGACATGCCGCTTATCGCCGCCATCGCGGACCCCGTAGCGGAGGCAGGATGGAACATGATCACCAGGGCGTAGCGATGGTGGGCCGGAAGGTGCGGGGGAACGTGGAGCAGATAGGTGCGTTTGAGGGTGTCGACGGTAAGGGACGCCGTTATGTCTCCCGATGTAGCGAAGCCGGTACAGGCCGCGAGCGGGGTCACGACCGGGCCGGCTGACACCGGGGCACGACCCGCCCGAGAGGAGTTTGACCCGCACCCCCCGAGCACAAGCAGCAAGATGATCGCTGAGATACCGGATCGTTTCACTCCCTGCTCCATCTCCCGTGGTCCGGCAGGCATGCGCTCCGTACATTCTCTACCAGGAGTCCCTCCCCGTGCGCCGTTCCACGACGTGACGCAAGACTTCAGAGCATCCCGTTAGCGGTCGGCCCGGCCGCTTCGCATAATGAGGCGCCCAATGGGCGATATCGGAAAGGAGCGAGAGCAATGACCGAGCATCAGCTGGACCGCGGCAAGGTTCACTACACCTGGAACCCGGCGCACCCACCGGCCATCGAGATCGACCCCGGTGACGTCGTCCACTGCTGGACCGACGAGGTGACCGGTGGTCAGCTTACCCGGGAGTCGAGCGCGGACGTTCTGGGCACCATCGACTTCAGCCGCATCTATCCTCTCGCTGGACCGATTTACGTGCGTGGGGCGGCGCCCGGCGATGCGCTGGTGGTGGACATTCTCGCGCTGCGGCCCGACGACTGGGGCTGGACCGGCATTCTTCCCGGTCTCGGTCTTCTCTCCGACGACTTCTCGCAGCCGTACATCAAGCACTTTGATCTCTCCAATGGAAAGACCACCCGGTTTGCCGATCGCATCCTCCTTCCCCTCCAGCCGTTCTGCGGCACCATGGGTGTTTCACCCGCCGAGCCCGGAGACCGTTCGGTGCTGCCACCTGGTGACTTCGGCGGGAACATGGACATTCGCCACCTCAACGAGGGCAGCACGCTGCTCCTGCCCGTCAATGTCGAGGGTGCGCTCTTCTCCGCCGGCGATTGCCATGCCGTCCAGGGTGACGGTGAAGTCTGTGTCACCGGCATCGAATGTCCCATGTCCTTTAGCCTCCGCTTCGACCTCCGGAAGGGTGCGAACCTTCCCTCGCCGCAGTTCTTCGTGAAGCGGAGCCCGCTCAGCGAGCACGACTCCGGCGCAGGCTACTTCGCGACGACCGGAGTCGGCCCCGACCTCATGGAGAACGCGCGCAATGCGGTGCGGCGGATGATCGACTGGCTCACGACCGAGCACAAGCTCACACCGGAAGATGCCTACCTGCTGTGCAGCCTGGCCGGCGACTTGAAGATCAGCGAGATCGTGGACCAGCCGAACTGGATCGTGTCGTTCTTCACGCCGCTCGGCATCTTCCAGGAGTGAGGAGCGTTCGGGCGTTGCTGAAGATCACAGGTCGTCGCCGTCGCCGCTATGCTTGAACCATCAAAGGGAGGACGATGACAGCGGTATTAGAGATCCCCTTGCCTCTGGACGCCTTCCAGGTGGCGCGAACGCGTGTCTCGGCGTATGCCTATCACACACCCCTTCTGACCTCGCGCGTTCTGAACGAACGCACCGGCTTCGATGTGCGTCTGAAGGCCGAGATGTTCCAGCGCGGCGGCTCGTACAAGATTCGCGGCCCGCTCAACAAGCTGGCTCTGCTTTCCGACGACGAGAAGGCACGGGGCGTCATCTGCTCCTCGGCCGGCAACCACGCCCAGGGTGTGGCCCTGGCCGCCAGGTACTACGGCATCCCGGCCGTAGTCGTCATGGCCGAGAATGCGACGCGCTCGAAGATCGATGCCACCGAGGCATATGGCGCCGAAGTGATCCTCAAGGGGCAGATCTGGGATGAGGCCAATGAGGAAGCAGTGCGGCTGGTGGAGGAGCGCGGTTTGACCTACGTCCACCCCTTCGACGACCTCCAGCTGATCGCGGGACAGGGCACGCTGGGCCTGGAGATGTACGAGGACTTCCCCGAGGTCGAGGTCGCCGTGGTGCCGATCGGGGGTGGCGGCTTGATCTCCGGCGTCTCCATGGCGCTCAAAGCCAGCAATCCCACCATCCGCGTCATCGGGGTGGAGTCCTCGGGAGCGCCGGGGATGAAGCGCAGCGTGGAGGAAGGCCATCTGGTCACGCTCGACGAGGTGGAGTGCATCATCGACGGTCTGCGGGTAAAGCGAGTGGGAGCAACTACCCTGGAAGTTGTCAAACAGTGCGTGGATGAGATCGTCACCCTGCCGGACAGGGACATCTTCGATGCCGTCGTCTGGGTGATGTCCTACTGCAAGGTGGTCGCGGAGGGCGCCGCGGCTTCCACGGTCGGGGCGCTGTTGCACGGCTTGATCGACGCACCCCCCGGGACCAGGGTTGCCTGCGTGCTCAGCGGAGGAAACCTGGATCTCTCGAAGCTCAAAGGGATGAGCTGGAATTAGCCCCTATTGTTCACGAGGGACCTCCGGTAGGGCGGGAGCGGCGAAGCCAGTCTCCCGCCGTCCGGCTACGATAAGCGTCAGTGCCCTGAAAGAAACGATTCGACCAGGCCCACAAAGCCCGTCCCGTCTTGAAACAGAAAGGCATGCCCCGCATCGGGGTAAAACACGAGCCGCGCCCCCTCAATCAGGCGGGCAACAGCATAGGAATTGGCAATGGCATCGATCTGATCGATCCTGCCGTCGGCGACAAGCGTGGGCTGGGAGATCGAGGCGATGGTCCGCCCTGCCGGGTCGGTACCACTCCACCACATCCTGATTGCCTGTGCCTGCGCCGCGATGACTGTCTGCGGGACGGTGGGCGGGGAGGGATAGCGGGCGATCGCGGCGGTGAAGGCATCGTAGGCCTTTGCCTGATCGGCCGGGTAGAGAACCGCCTGCACCTCCTGTGAGTTGCCGCTCGTCAGGGCCCGAACCGCCCCCTGAGAGGGTTCCACCACCGGGCCAATTCCCGGGAAGGCGGCGCAGAGCACCAGGCGGCGCACCTGGGCGGGGTACCGCACGGCCAGGGCCTGGGCGATCATGCTGCCCATTGACCAGCCCAGAACGTCCGCCTGCTTGAAGCCGAGCGCCTCGATGAGGGCGCCGGTCTGGTCGGCCATGGCGTCGATGGTGAGGGGTGAGGGTAGCGTCTGGGTCTGCCCGATGCCGGCATTGTCGAAGATCACCACCCGATGGCGCCTGGCCAGAGCGTCGACGAAGCGTGGGTCCCAGGTTTCCATGGTCCCGGCATACCCCATGATCATGACCAGGGGTGGACCGCTGCCGGCGATGCGGTATTCCACAGTGCCCAGCGTGGTCCTGGCCGTGCGCACCGGAACGGAGACGACCGAGACCGGCCCCGTTGCCCGATGCGGCGACGAGCCGCAGGCAGCCAGAGCGACAGGCAGCAACACCGCCAGTGCCAGCGCAACCCTCGATCGGCTCATATGATTCTCGCGATATCTAAGTATGTGCCGACCTTGCTTCTGTGAGGCTCGAACCGGTCTTCAGCCGCTTCGGCCACGTGTCGACCAGCCTGTCCAGCGCCACCATCCCAGAGCCTCACCGCCGGCCATCCCGTTCGCCTCGAACCCTTCCGGACGATCGCCGATGGTGCCACCGCCCCGTGGGCGGCGCCCACTCCCTTCGCCATTGTTCAGCGGCTGGTCGATGAGGTGGTCACCGAACCGTAGCAAGCTCCTTGATGCGTTGTGCCAGCATGGGATCGACCGGAAACCTCGCCTCAAGGAATGCCAGGATGGCCAGGCCAGACTCCGGGGTACCTCCGTAGCCCTGGATGAGCGGGGGAAGGTGAGGACCCATCCCCGGGAACCGTTGCTCGGCACGTCGAGTCGCGTCAAAGGGATCACGGAAACCGTGCTCAGGATTCTCGATCGACGACCACAGGTCGAGAAGACGGTCGATGGCATGGACCTGGATCAGGCGCTGCGCCAGCGACGACGCGATGGCATCCAGCCGGCCCAGCAGCGCGGCTCGTCTATCATGCATGCGTCCATTGTCTCCGATGGGTGAGTGCCGCAACGCCACCTCAGTGTGACGGACTCGGCCGCAGCCGGGCGGCATACTGGGTAGGGCGCGTCCACGCCCTACGCCATCCTGTCCCAAAAGGAGCAGAGGAGCACATCGCATGACGCACCAGGCCACGAACGACGACAAATCCATGCTTCTCGACTACCTCAATGGGCAGCGCAGACACGTGCTGGGGATCCTCGAAGGTCTGTCGGATGAGGATCTGCGGCGTCCGGTGCTGCCGTCGGGCTGGACCTCCCTGGGTCTCGTGTATCACCTCGCCCTGGACGTCGAGCGCTTCTGGTTCCGGGCCGTCGTCGCCGGAGAGCAGGAGATAATCGACGGGCTGGATTCAACCGGCGATGCCTGGCTGCCTCCTCCCGACGGCCCTGCCGAAGCCACCCTCGACCTCTACCGGCAGGAGGTCGAGCGGACCAATGCGGTCATCGAGCGCACGCCGCTCGACGCTCCTCCGGCGTGGTGGCCGGACTTCTTCAGCACCTTCCGGTTCGAGAACCTGCGTGAGACCATCCTGCACGTCATCGAGGAGACCGCTTGCCACGCCGGCCATCTCGACGTGGTCCGCGAGCTTATCGACGGCCGGCAGTGGATGGCTCTCACCGACTGAGATAAGGAAGTCACACAGGCTGGAGGCCGAGTGTAGCCGCAACCGCCGATTGGACCGTGTCGCGTGAAGCGAAGCTCAGCGGCTCACGAGGCTCGGCGAGAGCAGGCAGAGTGAGCGTCGCGGTCGCAAGGTGCCAGGCGTCCATAGCCCGGATGGCGTGTTCGCGCACCAACCGAAGAGCGATGGCTTCGACCTCGTCCTGAGGCGCCGAGACAACCGTAACAGGACCTGCCGGGCAGAGATCCGCGTCGAGCACGGCAAGCAGACGCGGAGCTTCGACGCGTCCCGAACGGGCAGCGCGCATAAGCGCCCCGGAGACCTCGACACGCGTCCATGTGCCGGTGACTCGGCCGACGTCGGGGTCGTGCAGCAGCGCTATCGCCTCCAGATGGCCGTCCTCGTCGGGGAGATAGGCGGGGGCCAGAACGGAGGAGTCCAGGTAGACGATCACGCGCGCTCGCGATCCTCGTCCAGAACTCGGTCGAGGATCGGCCCCAGTCCCCGAGCCTCGGCGAGGGCGCGCTCCCGCTGCTCGGCGGTGGCGGGTTCGGCCGGCACAGCGCTGAGCATCCCCAGAGCGGCGGCGCGAGCGCGCAGACGCCCCTGGCGTCCTCCCTCGTCGGCGTCGATCGCGGAGTCGATGATTTCCGTAGCCACCGCGTTGATGCTCCGACCATCGCGAGCCGCCCGGGCCGACAGCTTGCGATGGACCGCGTCCGGCACTCGCAAAAGCAGTTGCTTCATGACCACATGCTATCATCGGCGTCATGTGATAGCAAGGGGCACGGTACGAGCAGCTCAGCGGTGTGCCACGCCAGGTCGGTATAATGCCGCGCTTGATCCGGGAAGGGGCCGCGTATGGTGCAGCAGACCGTGACCAACGGCAAGGCGGTGCGTCTCACCGCACGCCAGCTCAACCGCGCCACACTCGCGCGGCAGATGCTCCTGCACCGGGAATCAGTGGACGTGGTCGACGCCGTCCGGCGCATCGTCGCCCTGCAGGCTCAGGAGGCTGCCTCCCCGTACCTGGCGTTGTGGAACCGACTCGCCGGCTTCGACCCGGCCTATCTTGATGCAGCGTTCCTCGACCAGCGCGTGGTGAAAGCGAGCCTGATGCGCATCACCCTGCACGCCGTGCCCGTCGACGACTACCCTCTCTTCCATGCCGCGATGACGTATGCCCTGCGCGGATCGCGCCTGCATGACGACCGGTTCAGGCGTACCGGCCTTTCCATCCAGGCGGCCGATGCGCTCGTCCCGGAGCTGATCGGCTTCACGCGGCAGTCGCGCACCAGCGCCGAATGTGAGATCTGGGTCGACGAGCGGGTGGGCGTGCTGCCCAAGCCCGGGGCATGGTGGGCGCTGAAGACGTACGCGCCCCTGCTGCATGCGCCCGCCGGCCCGCCCTGGACCTTCGGACGCCGGCCGTCCTTCCTCGCTTCCCGGGTTCCAATCCACAGCGGCGACCGGGATCAGGCGCTGCAGCACCTCATCCTGCGCTATCTCGCGGGGTTCGGCCCGGCCTCGGTGCAGGACGTGGGCCAGTTCACCATCCTCCCCCGCCCGATGATTCGCGAGGCTCTGAGTCCGATCAAGGACACGCTGGTCCACCTCATCGGCCCGGATGGAAAGGAGCTGCTCGACGTCCCGGGCGGAGACATTCCGGACGAGGACACGCCGGCCCCGGCCAGGCTGATGGGCATGTGGGATAGCACCCTCCTGGCCTATGCCGACCGCAGTCGCATCATCCCACCCGAATACCGCAAGCTCGTCATCCGAGTCAACGGAGATGTCCTGCCGGCGCTGCTGGTTGACGGCTACGCCGCCGGTGTGTGGCGGCCGATGGATGGTGGGATCGAAGCGACGGCGTTCCACCCGCTCTCCAAGCAGACCTGGGACGAGCTCGCGGCCGAAGCGCACGCCCTGCAGACGTTTCTGAGCGGGCGCGATCCGGCAGTCTACAGCCGCTATACCCACTGGTGGTCCACCCTGCCGAGCGCCGAGGTGCGCATCCTACCCGGATAATGGGCCGCCACCGGTGACGTGACCCAGAACACAGGGGGATGGGAATGGCACAGACGATTGTTCGTGTCAGCACGCTCCACGATGCGCCAACTGCCGTTGGCTGGGCCGGCTCCCGGACCTTGACCATATTGAGGCATACTCCCTAATGGGTCATGCCTCCGCGGAAGCCAGTGAGGCCGGCACTCTGGCCGCTCTGCGAGGCGGCGATCCCGATGCCTTCGCGGCCGTTACCGAGCCGTATCGCCGTCAGCTCCAGGTCCACTGCTACCGCATGCTTGGCTCCGTCGACGAGGCCGAAGACATGGTACAGGAGACGATGCTTCGCGCCTGGAGGGCGCGACAACGCTTCGAGGGCCGTTCTCTGCTGCGCACCTGGCTCTACCGCATTGCGACCAACGTATGCCTCAATGCCCTGGAGCGGTCGCCACGCCGGGTCATGCCGCCCGACGTCGTGCCTCCGGTCACCGCCGCGACCGACGCATCCCAGGCCAGGGACACACCACCATGGCGTCCGGAGCTTCCCTGGGTCCAGCCCTATCCCGATCATCTGCTCGAGCCGGTGGCGGCCGCAGAGACAGAGCCCGATGTCATGGCGATCTCACGGGAAACGATTGAGCTGACGTTCCTCGTGGCCCTTCAGCACCTGCCCCCAAGACAGCGAGCTGTCCTGATCTTGAGCGACGTGCTCGGCTGGTCGGCGAAGGAGGTGGCCGGGATCCTCGAGCTGACGGTGGCGGCCGTGAACAGCGCGCTCCAGCGCGCCCGTTCGACCATGCGGAAACAGGTGCCCGCCGGTCGCCACGAGTGGGCAGCCACACGTCCTCGTTCTGATGACGAGCAATCGATCCTCAAGACCTTCATGGACGCCTGGGAGCGCGCGGACGCCACGCTCCTGACGGATCTGCTGCGCGAGGATGCGCGGTGGGCCATGCCGCCTGCCGCTCTGTGGTTCGAGGGACGTCCGGCGATCGTCCGGCTCTACGAGCTGTACCCGATCGACCGAAGCGGCGACTTCCGCATGGCGCCGACGGCGGCCAACCGACAACCCGCGGCCGCCTCCTATCTCCGGCTCACTGGGGAAGCCGAATACCGTCTGGTTGCAGTCAATGTGCTGCGCATTGAGGGCGGCAAGATTGCGGAGGTCGTCACCTTCGACCCCAGCCTCTGCCGGGCCTTCGGCCTCCCGCCGACGCTCTAACGGGGCTCGCGGCCGGACCGATGAGTTTTTCCACGATCGGGGTCTTAACCAGTGAGACCCCGAAGTGGGGGAACGAATCTACCAAGGAGCTGATCCGATGGAAACGGCAATCTCGACCGACGGCACCACCCTGGCATTCGACCGCTGGGGCGATGGACCGCCGATCATCATGGTCGCGGGCGCATTCAACACCCGATCGACGACGGAGCCTCTGGGACGAGCGCTTGCGCCGAACTTCACCGTGCTCAACTACGACCGCAGGGGCCGGGGCGACAGCGGCGACACGACGCCCTACGCCGTCGAACGCGAGATTGAGGACATCGCTGCGCTCATCGCCGCGGCTGGGGGCGCTGCGGCAGCATTCGGCTATTCTTCCGGCGCCAACCTGGCACTCAAGGCTGCGGCCAGTGGACTGGCGATCACCAGGCTCGTGCTCTATGAGCCGCCGTTCCGGGCCGACGACAGCTACCCTGCCCTGCGTGCGGATCTCGCCGAGCGACTTGCCGCCCTGGTCGCGGCCGGCCGGCGCGGCGATGCGGTGGAGCTGTACCAGACCGAAGCGGTGAAGATACCGCCAGCGATCGTCGTCCAGCTCCGGCATGCGCCCTTCCGCTCCGGTCTGGAGGCAATCGCGCATACTCTCGTGTACGACGCTACGATCGTCGGCGATCTCTCCTTGCCGGGAGATATGATGGCGTCCATCGATACGCCGGCCCTCGTGATCACCGGTGACCAGAGCCCTCCTATCCTGCGTGAGGCGGCGCGAGCGGTGGCGCAGGCGCTGCCGAACGGGCATCTGCGCATACTCCCTGGCCAGACCCACGACCTCCGGCCGGAGGTCACGGCACCGGTTGTGCGCGAGTTCCTTTAGGCTTTCCGAGCCCGCCAGATCTCCTCGGCCGGCCACTGCCTCGCCCACTCGGCCGGCACGTAGCTGTAGTACGGATGGTCGGTGGCGTCGGGAGGGGCAAAGAGATCGATCATATCCACCACCTCGAAGCCGGCGCGCCGCAGGATGCGGATCAGCTCCCCCGTGCCGGGGTGGAACTCGACGCCGGGGTCATCGTCTTCCCAGACCATACGGCGCAGGTCCCGGTGTGGCCGTTGCAGGCTTGTCGTTATCGGTCCGGTCTCCGGCATGCACAGCATCGAGAGGGTCGAGTTGCGCAGGAAGACGAGCTCACCGCCCTCCCGAAGCAGCCGCGCCGCTTCGGGTATCCAGAGGGTCGGATCGCACCAGATAGACGCGCCGTATTCCGAGACCGCCAGGTCGAACTGGCCGTCGCCCAGAGGAACGTGCTCCGCGTTTGCCTCGATGAGCTCCAGACCCATCCCGAGCTCCTCGTTCAGGCGCCGTGCCGTCTCTAACTGGGCCGGCGTGATATCGACCCCGACCACGCGCCGCGCTCCCAGGCGTTTCAGCCAGGCGCCGAAGTAGGCCGTGCCACAGCCCAGCTCGATGATGTCGCGGCCGCGCACATCGGGGAGGGCCTGCACCTCGGCTTCGGGGACATGCCATATTCCCCAGTCAACGGCGTCCCGCTCCCAGGCCGACCGTGCGCTGCGATCCGTGTACTCCGCATTGGCTACCGTCCATGCGTCCCGGTTGATGACGGCGTGAGGTGGGAGAGGTTCCATGGCACACAGTAGCAGGTCTTCGCCTACGTTTTCAGCGGTGGTCGTTCATCGACGCTTCGATCGGCTTCGGGTAGTGTAGACGACGAACGAGTAGACGGCCGACAGACCAACGGCGCCGAGGGTCGCCGCCAGCGGAAACTGTGCCATGCGCTTGCTCTTCGTGACCATGGAGGCGACACCCATCACGCCGGCGGCGGTGAGAAGGTAACCGCCCAGACGATGGGTGCGCTCCCACACAGTGGGATCGGCCAGAGTCCAGGGCGTTCGGATCCCGATGAGCCCATTGCGTGGAAGCTTGGGAAGGACATTGCCCAGGCCGATCAACAGCGCCCCGAACATGCCTCGGTTCACGCGATCCATGTCGATGGGCAGACCGACACCCCTGGCCAGCACTGCGAGGTGAGCCTGCAAGAGCGCGAGCTCGATCAGTCCGATCGCCTCCTCCCGCGCCTGAACACCGGATGCGCCATCCTCGCGATCCTGTCCGCCCGGCCATGCCCCGAGGCGGTCATTGATGATCGAGAGCCCGGTCATCATGGCGGGAAACGTGATGGCTACGGTCGCCCGCGAGCTGTAACGGTCGAACCGGCCATTGGCATCGAAGTGGCTGGCGACGCGCTGGTGCAGGAAAGGATACGCCAGAGCGGAGGCCATGGCTGCAGCCGCGGTCGAAGCACGTGAGGCGGTGCGAGAGAGAACGGTCATGACGGATCTCTCATTTTCGGTCCCGGAACCTCGAGCTCCGGGCTGGGCTCGGACAACCAGCTGAGAAGCTCGGACACAAGATCCTGAAACACTGTGGTATTGAGGGAATACACCCGGTACTGGCCCCGACGTTCCACCCGCACCAGATCGGCCAGCTTGAGGACTGTGAGGTGATGGGTCAGCGCCGCGGGACGCAATCCGGTGGCATCCCCCAATTCCCCTGCCGTCCGCTCACTGCGGCGCAGGGCGCGAAGGATCGTCCGCCGGTGGGGATCGGCCAGGGCACGATACGCCTCCTGCACGGCATCTTTCCAGTGTTTAAGCAGTTATTGAAATAATACAGCTTGATCTCCCGGAAGGTCAAGAACGCCTGGCTCCCTACGTGCCGGCTTTTTTTGTCGGCTGCTCGAACCAGCCCATGGGGACGTTGCGGCTGCGGAGCGGCGCGTCCGGCACGGTGTCCTGAGGGTACACCCAGAGGACGGCATTGGCCAGTACTTGCTGGATCACCGGCTGGTGGTAGATCGGATAGGTCTCGTGACCCGGACTGAAGTAGAAGATGCGACCGCGGCCGCGGTTGAAGCAGCAGCCGCTGCGAAACACCTCGCCGCCACTGAACGAGCTGATGAAGATCAGCTCGTCCGGCTGGGGGATATCGAAGTGTTCGCCGTACATCTCTTGCTTGGGAATGATGAACGCGTCCGGCACGCCGGCCGTGATGGGATGCGCGGGTGCCACCGTCCACACGATCTCGCGCTCGTCGGCCTCCCGCCAGCGCAGGGAGCAGGTCGTGCCCATCAGGCGCTTGAAGATCTTCGACTCATGCGCCGAGTGCAGAATCAGGATGCCCATGCCGGCCAGGACGCGGGCATGGACCCGCGTCACCACGGCGTCGTCCACCTGGCTGTGCCCCACGTGCCCCCACCAGGTAAGCACGTCGGTTTCAGCCAGAACCGCCTCGCTCAATCCGTGCTCCGGCTGCTCCAGCGTCGCTGTGCGCACCGAGACCGCCTCACCCAGGTGCTCCCGCAGCCCGGCGGCAATGGTCTCGTGCATCCCCTCCGGATAGACCGCGCGGACGCGCTCGTCTTGCCGGTCGTGAATGTGCTCACCCCAGACCGTCACCCTGACCGGCGGTTCAACCATTCACGACTCCACCCGCAAATTCTGCAGCGATCGCCGTGCGCTCTCCAGCGACGGCATCTGTGGCGCGTCATGCTCGACGATGCCCCAGGCCACGTCGTACGCCGGAGCCGCCCTCGCCATCTCAATCAGCCCTAGCTCGCCATCGCCGACTTCGGTGAAGTGCCGGTCGGGTGTCATGTCCTTGAGATGCAGGATCGGTACTCGCCCGCGATGCTCCTGCAGGAAGGCAGTCGGGTCGACGCCGGCATAGGCTGCCCAGTAGACGTCGAGCTCGAGCTGTACCAGGTCGGGATCAGTGGCGTCCAGCAACAGGTCCAGGAACCGGGTGCCCTCCGATCCGGCGAATTCCCAATCGTGGTTGTGGTAGCCGAACTGGAGACCGGCATCACGGCACCGGCGGCCGAGCTCGTTCATACGCCTCGCGAGCTCGGAGATCCGGGCGGGGTCGCGCAGCTCCTCGGGCAGGCCCGGAAGAACGAGATAGGTGCAGTCGATGGCCCGGCAGTAGTCGATCTCTTCGTCAATCTCTGCCGTCAGCGGGTTGAAGTAGACATGCGTGGCCGGCGCCTGCAAGCCGGTCTCCCGCAGCAGGGCGGCCATCTGGTCTGCCGAGAGCCCGCCGTAGCGGGCGAATTCCACGGCACGATAGCCGATCTCGGCCACGCGCCGCAGCGTGCCGGCAAAATCGAGCGCGGTCTCATCGCGAACGGTGTAGAGGGCGAGGGCGATGGGGAGGGATGAAGAAGCCATGTACCCCTACGATAGCCAATGTTCTCGATTGTGCGGGTCGGGAATCGATCGGCCGTGACAGGCGTCGCCGTATGTCGTTCCTGAATGTGTTCCAGGGAACACGACGTAGCACGGCGCCCTGGGCCAGCGCGGTTTAGCGCACCTTCGCAGCTATGACCTCTATCAGCGCCTCCGTGGCCGAGACGTCCAGCCCGTGGGCGTGTCCCAGGCGCACGATCGGTCCCCCGATAGCGTCGAGCTCGGGCTGG
>Ga0066662_10000774_pt1 | contig 14243 bp, 13 predicted proteins | sample GraSoiAngelo_111_FD_133939 | JGI IMG/M metagenome (GOLD analysis project Ga0066662, IMG submission 133939) | Grasslands soil microbial communities from the Angelo Coastal Reserve, California, USA - 14_0903_12_40cm | ecosystem: Environmental > Terrestrial > Soil > Grasslands | place: USA... | reverse complement strand
TATTTCGACTGCGGCGATCAGGATGATTTCGGCTTTGATGCCGGAACGCGGGCGCTCGACAAACTGCTGACCGCGAGGCACGTTCCGCATGTGAGCCACATCTACCCCGGCGGACACAATGCCCAATACGTTGCCGCCCATATAGAAGAGTCGTTGAAGTTCGATACAGAGTCTCTCGGCCTTAGTGAGAACACCAGCCACGAAGGCACGGGAACACAAAGAAAAGCAAAGTAAGCCATCAAATCTTAAGTGCGTTTGGGGTGCCTTTGTGAAACCTTTGCGTCCTCTGCATTGCTAACTCCGAGTTCTCCTCTGCTTGCGACGAATTCTCCCGCGCAGCCAAGGGCGGATGCGGTCCACAGGGAGCAACACACCGCCAAATTCAATATACATCAATTACTTTTGTTACCTCTGCGTCCTTTGCGTCCTCTGCGGTTAAAGCCTTTGGTTGTGGCTCGCCACGCTGCGGTAAAAGGTTTTGGGTGTGGCTCCGCCACGCTGTGTTTATCTGTGGTGAGCATTGACTGGGGTAAGATATCGTCATGATCGGAATTCCAGAACGCACTGAAGCTGCGCCTTATTATTTCACTTACATTGACCGCATCACGACGCCTGATATCCTGGGCCGGTTGGAGAGCCAGTTGGATGAGGTCGCCACATTTCTGCGCGGCATCTCTGAAGAAAAGTCTCTCTACCGCTATGCGCCGGGAAAGTGGAGCCTGCGTGAGGTGCTGAATCACCTGAATGACTGCGAGCGGATGTTTGTCTTTCGTTCCTTCTGGTTTGCCCGTGGCCTGGATACGGCATTGCCGAGTTTCGATCAGGATATTGCCGCGGCCGGGGCGCATGCTGATCTGATTCCGTGGGCGCGGCACGTGGAAGAATTTCTGCAGATACGGCAGGCCACTCTGCCATTCTTCCGCAACCTGTCTGAAGATGCATGGAAGCGTACTGGGACTGCCAGCGGGAATCTATTTACGGTGCGGGCGCTGGCTTACATTGCCGCCGGACACGTGGACCATCATGTGGCGATTCTGCGTGAGCGGTATCTCGGGAAGGCACCCGGGGCCTGATTACCGCAGGGAAGCAAGGGCGGGACTAAGGGCATTTCGTATACGTGCCGTCATCGCTTTCCGGTTTCTCTGAGCCGCTGGCGATGTCAACTATGCCCAGGTCGCCAGAATCATCTTCATCATCAATCAAGCATAGCCATGTCTTGTTGGAGCCGGTAACAGGATCGACAGGTATGTCCTTTATATAGCCGCGAGCTACCAGATCGTGCAGTGCCTTGGGTACATGCCCTTGATCCTGGGAAAATTGATCAATGGCGCTGCGCATCGCATAGAGATCATCAGCCAGGACGTTCTGTTTTACGTTGAGAGGCGCGGATTTGCATCCACAAATAAGCAGCAGTGCTCCCAGGAACGCCACTGATAAAGTCCGCGATGCCTGTTTTGATCTGAACATCTTCAAACTCACAGCCTGCAGGAAAGCCACAAAGTCTGTGGCAGTGGCACTCTTCAAGAACACTATAAGCCAATATTAGTTGCACTTACAGACATCTTTATGCGCGCGTGAGCGCGGCAAACACACTTAGAATTTTAGGCCAAACCTGAGAACCCGGATCAACGATTTCAAAGTGGTCGGTCTTGTCCAAAGTGATCAATTCCACATTCTCCCCGGCTTTTTTCTTGGCTTCGAAGTACCTTTTACTGATCTCATAGGGCACAGAGTCATCCACTGTGCCGTGTACCAGCTTCTGCTCAGCCCCAATCGAGCGTTCCATGGGCGAAGCTTCGCGATAATGCTCCGGAACCTGGGCTGGAGTTCCACCCAGAAATTCCACCACTGCTTCATTGCTGAGATGCAGTTCCCAGGCACGGCGCAGGTCGAGCACTCCGGCCAGGGAGAACACCCGTGTCACAGATTTCTCGAAGGCCGCCAGGCATAAGGCCAGGTGTCCTCCGGCTGAGTGCCCGGCAACACACAACCTTTTCAAGTCAAACTTTCCTGCCGGAGCGGGTTTTTCTGTCTGCAGCAGGCGCCATGCGCTGCGCACATCTTCAAATGTTCCCGGCCAGCCGCCTCCGGGATTACCCACGCGCCGGTATTCCACATTCCAGGTGGCGATCCCTGCTTTCGCCAGTGCAGCGCAAAGGTGCCCGGCGTAGCTGAGACCGTACCGGGCGCGCCAGTAGCCACCATGAATGAAGAAAACCACCGGATGTGGCCCTGTGCTCGCGGGAAAACGCACATCGATGAACTGGTTCGCGTCTGTTCCGTATGGTACCCGCGCATCCGGCTCAGGCGGCTGCTTGTCTAAAGTGTTTTGCATCAGCCGCAGTATAGATGATGCTGCGTCGTGTAGCGGTCCGAAGCGTTCTCCAAACCGCCACACGCCCTCGGCTGCTATTTCCAAATCCTAGACTGGTGGCCTGCGCCCTCCGGCGCCGCCCTCGCTTCCACCGCCGCCTGAATCACGGCCTCCTGCTGGTGGAGAGTTCGAGCCGCCTGAAGAACCAGACGAAGACGATCCGCCACTGTTGCCGCCTCCTCCGGAAGAAGAGGAACTGCCGCCGCTGTCGCCGCCCGAGGAAGATGAACCCGATCCGCCGCTGTTGCTGCTATTCGAATACGAACTGCCCCCAGAAGAGGACGAGCCTCCACTGGATGAACCGTCGCTATCGCGGGAACGGTCAGGATGGTCGTTCCGGCTATGGTCATGGTTGTGGTCCGGATGTGGAGGTTTACGTGGCGGTGGATTGCCGTCTGGCGGCGGTTGTGGCGGCGGGTTTCCACCCGGCGGTGGGTTTCCGCCCGGAGGAGGATTGTTACCGGGAGGACGCTTGTAGCGGTCAGCGTGCTCGTATTCGTCGTTATCTTCACGCCGGTATCCGCATTTTTCATTGTCAATATTGCGATCGGTGGATACCCGTCCCGTTACCGGTCCGCGGCAGCTATCCAATTGATTGGTCCGCTGCGTGCGCAGCCGCCGCAATTCTTCCTGTTGCTGGTTGCGGAGATCAAAACATGCTGACGAGCTCTTGCCGTTGGTGCTTTGGCAGCCTTTCAATTCGCCGTCTTGCTGCTTTTTTAAATCGTCGATCTGCCGGTCAAAATTGCGCTGAATCTGCTTGCATGGATTGGGCGTCTTTGGACCAGCCATCAGACTGGAGGGAGCCGCGAGAAGGAGACCCAGTACAGCTAACTTACAAAACCGCTTGGGATACATGTGAGAATGCCTCCTTTCACAGGACCATACGGTAAGCCTGATATAAGAAGGCATCCAGTAGTTTTTGGTTAAGAAGTGGCAAGAAGTAAGTAGCAGCCATCGCTGGTGGAAGAGCGGGCCTTCAGGTCCGCATTACAGCATGTGAAGGTCAAAGGGCTTGAATCCTGCTGAAAAATGCCAAGCCAGAATTTGTGAGAGGAGAGGCTTACTTTATCCCGCCATGATGGCTGCAGGCCCCGCGTCTGGTCTTCGCGTGACTCACGGTTCCATCTTTGCACAGAATACCGGCGGAATTGTCGGTCTTCTTTGATTTGTGAGTTTTGGTGGAAGAGCTCTTTTTACTCTGTGGGCCGTTGCTGGCGCCGAAAGCAAAAGGCATTCCACACATCAGAACGAGCGAGAGCAACAGAGTGCAGATTCTCTTTGTCATTGCAAGTACCTCTTAGGGAAAATTCTACTGAAATGTTGATGAGCCGCAAAGAACGCGAAGATACTAAACAGTGCTGGATCAAATACACATAAACTACTTTTGCTTCCTCTGCGTCCTTTGCGTCCTCTGCGGTTAAAGTTTTTGGTTGTGGCTTCGCTACGCTGTGTTGCTATATCCAAAATTCTTGTTTCCTCGGAAGATTCTCCGTGACCTCGTTTTTTGTTCTTGCTGTGACCAATTTATCTTTAGCTAAAATTAAAGACAATTTTTGACGCACGAAGATTCATAACCTTTTTGGTTTTCCCTCTGTGTCTCAGTGTCTCCCGTGCCTCCGTGGTGGATTTGCCTTTCGTTTCCTCTGCTTACCCCTTTCCTCTGTGTTCGCGTTCTGCGAATCTATGCTGCGTTTGTTCTGTGTGGTGTGCGCTCCTTGTTTTTGCAATGCTTCAACTTCTCGATCCGGCCGCCTTTGCGATCCTAGCCACCTTCTTTTGCGCGAACTGGAAGGTATACAGGGGCTTGATGCCTTGCGCGGCCATCAGGATTTCGCGCACGTGGTATGGGTTGGTCAAACCGGCGAATATGTTCTGAATCACTTCGAATAGGTGCTTGATACCTTGGGCTTCATCAATGTCCATGTCTACCAGGTAATCATTGCCTGTGGTCCCATTACGGGAGAAGGTCAACTGGAGATTTCCCTCGGCATCCAGCGTCTTAAAGCTGGCGAACCTTTTATAGGGCGGAATGTCTTTGTGAAGAGAGAAGTCCGCTGTGCGAAAATCAGCGGATGCCCCGGTTTCTTCCACCAGTGAGGCGTCAATCTTTGCGAATAGCCGGTCTTGGTCCAGTTCAACCATGCTGTGTGAGCTTAGGAAGTCAAAGCATGTTTTCTGTCCCACTTTGGTTTTGGACGATTTCACGAACAGATTCAGCAACGCGGCTTTCAGCTTGGGCTGCAATGAATTGTAGAGAGCTTCTCCATTAAGCCTATCTGTGCTATTAAGCATGATGCTGGAAGCATTCAGGAATGTTTGCAGCTTCTGGTCGAGCTGCCTGAAGTCAGGGGCGGAGATATTGATGACCCGGTCCGCGTCCACGGGAAAGACAATGGATTTTTTTCGAACAACCGTGCCTCCCGGCGGCAACGTGAGAAAAAACTGGATAACCTGGTAATTCGTGGGAGAAAGCTCAAACCGGTAGACTCCGCCTGGAGCATCCTGAAGGCTGATGGCAACATCGGTCCCGCCATTGAGTGGGATCGTCACTTGATAATGGTTGATGTTGTGCTGGTCGAAAATGTCGGCCACCACGCTATGATCATCAAGCCCCTTACCAAGTACATCAACTAACTTAAGACGAATTGTTGTCTGTGTCATCGGAAACTCCTAGTGTCCGGCTCCTACGGCCTTTTCAGCCAGGGCATGAGTAACGGCTTTCAGCGCCTGGGCACAAATCGTGAATGTTGGATTGGCGGCCAGCGCCCCCGGAATGGCAGCCCCATCCACCACATATAAACCAGGCAGCACGGCCTTGCTGTTCGCAGGCTGGTCGGCATCAAAGACCTCGCCGAACTCATTCACCACACCATCCTCATGAGTCGTCCCGATTGGGCAGCCTCCCAGAGGATGGGTGATTACCAGTTTCTTTTTGCCCAGCAACACACCCTGCCAGCCCGGCAAAGTGATGTATTTCCCTCCCATGGCGGAAGAGAACTCACGCAGCAGTGTCTCAATATCAGCCCAGAGTTTTTGTTGTGCAACAGGCTTCTCCCAGCCCACATCCACCTGATCCCCTGGGAGAGTGATGCGGCCATTGGCGTCGTCCTGGCTCATTACATTGAAGAAGAAGGTGTCCGCCATCATCTCCGCTTCTGTCTGGAACTTGGCAGGGTCGGCGGTGTGGGGAATCTCCACTAGACGATCGAAAGGATTGGCTTCGAAAAGCCCTTTCATCAATTGAAAGAAGTTGGGGCTTGCACCGGCTTTATCAAGAATCTCCAGTCCTTTGGATATGAATTCGGCAAACATCGAGGGAATGGCGCAATCTTCAATCTTGATGAAGCGGCCGTTGAAGTTCATGGTGACATGCGAGGTATTGATCGGGCCGCGGGTGCTGTAGACGGGCAGCGCCGTGCCATCAGGATTTTTAGTCTTGTACGCAAAGGCCCCAAAGTCGCCGTTGCTGGAGAATTTGCTGCCCAGAGTGTCACTCAATGGAAGCCGGTTGTCAGCTTGCGACCGCAACAGGATCTCGGTGGAACCTAAGACGCCGCCCGCCAGAAACACGACTGGTGCAAATTCGCTCTTATGTTTCCCCTTACCTGTGAAGTGGTCTTCGAACCTTACTTCATATCCATTATCTTTTTTCCCGATGTACAGCACCTTGCTCTTGGGCATAAGCGTGACGCCGGGTTTTTGCAGAACCTTCTTGAAAAGGGTTTTGTTCAGAGTATGGCGGGCCTGGGGCAGACAGCCCAGCATGCAGCGGCCCTGCCGTTCGCAATGAGTATGTGCAGGAACAGAATCGCTCTCTTTACCCCGGTGAGCGTCGTAGTCAACCACTGCCAGTTCCAGCGGTTCCCAGGTCATCGGCACACCCAGTTTCTTTGAGACTTGCTTGGCCGCTGCGCGCAATACGCGGCTGCGATCGAGAAGGATATACGACTCGTCAGTATCTTTGTCCGTGACGGGATCTACGCCCAGCTTGGCATAGTCAGCCGCGCTCATATCTTTGTTCAGCGGGAACTTGGTCACCACATAATTGAGCCAGCCGCGATTCGCATTGGCATGATTTCCCGGAGGCCCCTCCATCCATTGCCGGGCAGCAGTAAAATCGGCATCATTCAGGTTCAGGCCGATTCGCTGAAGCGCCTCGTCTTTGGGACGAATGGTCACGTTTGAGTAGATCAGCGAGCCACCACCAACGCCATTGGCCGTAAGTATGTCCGCCTGATTGAACATAGAATATTGGTAGAGCCCGTCCCCCTCAAACTGCGTGCGCAGGGCTGCAAAGAAATCCTGCAAGCCTTTGCGATGATCGGGGCGCGGCCAGTACTGGACAGGCATATTGTGATCTTTAGCCCATTTTCCAAAGGCATCGCCGGTGAGAGGAAGAGGGTCAGGTGAGCGCCAGAACGTGCCGCGCTCCAGCATCAGCACCTTCTTGCCCTGGGCTACCAACTGGACGGCAGCGATGGTGCCGCCAAACCCTGTACCAATTACGATTGCATCAAATGGCATGTAACCTCCTCCTATGGCCCAATTGTTAGATAAGCGGCCTCACTGTACTACTGATTGCCAGGAAATCACAGAAGAATCCCTACTGAGGAAAAACGTCAAATTCGGGCATTCCCCTAAGCGTCACTGTGGATAAGTGAAAAATATGGGTTTGCGTTTCAGGAATTATTGGGATGATGCCAATTTATCGAATGAATCTCTCTAATAATGGACTAATCGTGGGTTGACCTGGGCTTTACTGCGGCGCTGGCGGGCTACCTCATACATCACAATGGCCCCAGCCACCGAGACATTCAGGGACGGGACTTTGCCCAGCATGGGGATGGATACCAGGAAGTCGCATTTCTTGCGTACCTGCTCGTGCAGGCCGTGTCCTTCTGCTCCGAGCACGATGGCGCAATCCATCTTGTAATCGATTTGGTCATAAACTTGAGAACCGCGCTCGTCCAGGCCGACAGTCCAGACGTTTTTGGACTTTAGGTCTTCGATGGCGCGATTAATGTTGGTGACTTTGGCAATGGGCAGATACTCTGAGGCTCCGGCAGAGGCTTTTACTACGGTAGAGGTCACTCCCACGGCGCGCCGCTCAGGAATGATGATGCCGTCAGCTCCGGCGCCTTCAGCGGTACGGACCAGGGCGCCCAGGTTGTGCGGATCTTCCACCCCATCGAGCACCACCAGGAAATAATACTGGCCGCGCTTGGTAGCGAGCAGGTCGTCAACATCCTGATATTGCTTTTCCGCGGTCACGGCCACCACTCCCTGATGGTTGGCTGTTTTGGCCAGACGGGTGAGTTGGTCGCGGGGAATCGTACGGACGGGAATGTCTGCCGCCCGGCAAAGCTGGTTGATCTTTTCCAGCCGTGAATCACCGCGTCCTGAGGCAACCGCGACGTATTCAAAGGCGCGCCCTCGGGCCGTCAGGGCTTCTTCCACGGCATGAATGCCAAAGATCAGCATGACTAGAGAGTATAGCGGCATCAAGCAAAAACTTTACCGCTGATCACGCTGATAAACGTCAATCCACTCGCCAACAGCCAGGAGCCAAAAGCCAAGACCCCTCAATATCCTTCAAACAGACTCCACGTCACCATAATACCCAGCACCGCGATCACCATTCCCCCGATTACGTCTGAAAGGTAATGGTAGTTGTCATAGATGGAACTGATGCAGATCAGAATGAAAAATGGTGTGAGCACCAGTCCCAGACGCGGCAGGTAACGCCAGGCAAAAAATGTCGAAACAAAGGCTGAAGCTACGTGTCCACTGGGAAAGGCGTTGCCGTGAACGCCGGCATGGTGCTGAATCAGCCGCACCATGGAGTTGAACATCGCCCCATGAGGAACTTTATCGAGGGCAGCCATGGTGTGATGCGGTCCTTCGGTCGGGAACAACAGATAGATCAGATAAGCGAGGAAATATGTAAAAACCGTGCTTAGAGTCAGTTCGTAGAAGGCCTGCTTATTCTCCCAGGTATAGAGTTTGCCGCCTGCGATCATGAACATCGCATAATAAGAGAAGTAGCCAATATCCATGACTTCAGACCAGAAGGGCGAGGCGAAGCTGCTCATCCAGAGATTCGGCGAGCGTCCGAACCAGGTTCTTTCAAGATGGATGAGCCATGAATCCTGCCAGTGCGGCACAATGGACAGCGAGTATCTGGCGATCTCTTCAAAGCAGAAGATGAACATCAGCACTGGATAGCAGTCGTGAAGAAATCGGGCGAAGCTTGATTTCTTGTCCAGTGCGGCTACCAGCAGGATAAAACAGGCAATCCCAATATGAATTTCCAGAACCCGCAAAGAATTTTCAGAAAGCAGGGAAAGCAGGCCGATGAGGGCAAGATACCCAAGATAAAGCAAATCGACAACTGTGAGCGTAAGATGGCGGGTTTCGATGCGCGTTTTGATAAGCGTTAAGAGTACAAGGTTCTGCAGTACAAAATGCGAGTAAGCACCAAGCTCAGCATCTTGAGTTGCCGTTTTAAGGTAAAAGCATACCCATGGGCTTAATAAATGAGGTAATCACAGACCGTCATGCGGGGCAGGGAACAGTGTATTAGTATTGTGCAACTACACTCTCTTTGCTCGAGTGAGCATTTCCATACAGACGGTTTGTGGAGGAGTCATAGAGCTTGCCTCCCAGGGAAAAAAAGAACCTGCCCGTTGTGCTGTCGATAGCGGGCTACGATCCATCTTCTGGAGCGGGAGTTACCGCTGACATCAAGACCATTGCCGCCCATGGCTGCTATGCGATCACGTGTATCACGGCCCTGACGGTGCAGTCGACGCGTGGCGTGAAGCGCGTCGAAATGGTAGACAGCAGGATCATCACCGAGACCCTCGAAGAACTGATTACCGATTTCAAGGTGGCGGCCGTGCACATTGGCATGCTGGGATCGGCAGAGGCGGTCCGCACCGTGGCTGCTTTTCTGCGGCGCAACCAGCCTGGAAATGTGGTGCTCGATCCGGTTCTGAAATCCACTTCAGGCGCAGACCTGATCTCGCGGGAAGGCGCGCAGGTGATGAAAGACAAGCTTCTGCCGCTGGCAGATGTAATCACTCCGAATATCGACGAAGCCGCCGCGCTCACTGGATTGCCTGTTCACGGTGTCGAAGAGATGCAGATGGCGGCCGCACAACTGCACAGGATGGGTGCCCGCAACGTGATTGTTACCGGCGGACATCTCTCTCCTCCCATCGACCTGCTCAGCCGGAGTTCAGGCAATGATGTAAAGATTTTTCAGGGCGAGAAGGTCAGCAGCAGTCACACTCACGGGACTGGATGCGCCTTCGCCTCTGCCCTGGCCTGTAATCTCGCCCACGATCAGAGCCTGCCGGACGCAACCCGCGACGCTAAACAATACGTCTTCAATGCGCTGAAGAATGCGGTTGCTTTAGGAAAAGGGAAAGGGTCGATCAATCATCTGTACCGGAGATAGACCTTATTTGTACCGGAGACAGACTTTCTTGCTTTATTCAATTATTTATTGCTATTCAACTATTTCTTGCCCTGTCATTCTGAGCTGCGCGCCTGAAGTGTGGTTGCTTCATAAGAATCTTTGGCGCGCAGCGAAGATTTCTGAGGAATATTTCCTTTACCATGCAGTATCAGGGAGTTCTCACGAGAATTGTCGTTGAAACTCCGGCATGCTGAGCCGAATCACTTCGGGACCGTTCGCTGTGCCTTTCCTCGTGCACCACTCTTACACCGGCGGTTGCTGCCCCTGTGTAGACGGCGTTTGCGGCTGCTGGTTCTGCTCGTCTGGTGGAGTCGTTTGCTGCTGCTGTTGTCCACCGCGATCGATCAATTGTGGTCTTTGCTCCTGTTGCTCCGGAGGAGCAGAATTCTGGTCCGGCTGGTTCAAAAGATCGTTCTGCTGCGTCGTTTTCTTCGGCGCAGGTTTATCGACAACAATGCGATTGTCGCGGGTGCGCAAAGCGGGTTTGCCGCCGGTGCGCCGTCTTACCTCCGCATCGGCTTGTAAGCGTGCATCCACCAGATCGCTGCTCTGTTGTGCTACCTGGCCCAACTGCCGGCCTTCCAGTTCCGGCTTGGTGGAAACTGCCACCTTGTTGGCTGCACGTTCAGCGCTGTGGGCGCGGTCATAGAAGGCTTGCGCCGTCTCGCGGTCGCCCTCCATCTCTGCCAGGTAACCCATATTGTTCAACGCGAAGGCATTTTCCGGATCAAGCTTGAAAGCCTGCTGGAAATAGTCACGTGCTGCCTTGCGGTCATTGCGATTCATGGCCGAGACACCCCGCAGGTTGAGGCGCGCCACCTTTGCCCCATTGTCTTCTGATCTTTCCAGCTCTTTACGGGTCTTATCAGCGTTGCGTGCGGCAACTTCACTGATGGGGCGTCCGCGCCAATCCTTGTTGAGCGTGACCACCACAGCCTCACGCGAGCCGCTCATCGCCGACTGGTTGTAATAGCGTACAGCGTCTTCCAGTTCGCCTTCTTTTTCTTTGGCAAAACCTATGTTGTTTAGCGTAAATGGATTACGCGGATCGAGCTTCAATGCCTTCTGCAGGATCAGGTCGGCCTCAGGCGCGCGGTCTTTGGCCAGCAGGGTGATGGCCTCGCTATTCATCTCGTTTACTTTGAGGGGACCTTCCTCTGTATGTCCCGCAATTTTGGCTACGGCCTGCCCCTTGGCTTCGTCGGAAGTGGATTTATCGATCACTGCATCGGAGGTGTTGGCTTGGGCCTGATCGTAGTAACGCTGGGCGCGGTCCATGTCACCTTCAAGCTCTGAAACATACCCGAGATTATTGAGGGTGAAAGGATCGTTCGTGTCGATCAGGTACGCCTTATAGAAGAGTCTCTTGGCCTTCTCAATATTTTGCTTTTTGAGAGCGTCTACGCCGTCCCGGTTGAGTTGCTGGACGGGAGTGAACTTGCTTTTCTTCGGCAACGGGATGCGCAATTCCTGGGCCTGAAGACCTGAAAACGAGAGCAGGCACAACGCCAGTATGGGGAACAATATACGACGCATGAGTTGTCTTAATCCTCGCAGGGCAGAAGCTCTGCTTTGGAGTTGGATGGCTTTTGTCCTCATTAGGTTGGGCTTCTTGTTTCCTTAGCATTGCTTGCCATCTAAGCTGCTGCTCTTCGCATCCAACTGCTTGGTTAGGACTTATGAAGCGTTCCCCACTTTTCATCAGCTCATTCCTATTGCTTTCCGCTGTACTGGTGTGTGCGCAGACCAATCCCGCAACACCGAAACCTGGTTCAGGAGTGCCGGAAACTCCGGTCCCGAGTACACAAACGAGCACTCCGGCCCCGAATGCCGCTTCCACCAATGCCGCGCCGGCCACGCAGACTCCCCCAAATACACCCGCCGTGGCCCCTACTCCGGCCCAGGCTCCGAGTGCGCCTTCCGGCTCCAAAGCGACTCCGCCGCCGGGAATCACCTCTGCGCCGCCGGGAACGGCAGCCAAGCCGGTTGAACCGTCAGAGAACGTCGAACCGATGCAGCCGAAGACTGAAATCTTCGACAGCTCCGCTACCTCTTCAGGAGTGCTGACCACCGACGGACACGACCCCGTTCTCGATCCTCCGCCATTGCCGGGCGGTCTGACTACTCTGGTAGGCGGAACAGTGTCTGGCGTGGATCACATCCGCAATCGCATGACCATGGTGGTATTCGGCGGCGGACACTGGAAGATCGGCTTTGACGAGCGTACCCACATCTTCCGCAATGGAGCGGAGACCACGCAGCTTGCCATTAAGAAAGGCGAGCGGGTTTACGTGGATACCATGCTCGACAAAAAGAACCACGAAATATTTGCCCGTAACATCCGGCTGGGCGTGGCTGCTCTCCCCGCAAATGCTGATGGGCAGATTGTGGATATTGACCTGAAGCACCAGCGGGTCACGCTGCGCGATCAGATTGATTCTGTGCCGGTGCATTTCAGCATAGACAATCAGACCAAGTTCAATCACGGAAGCAACTCTGCTTCACTGGGCGAGTTAAAGCCCGGTGCGCTTGTGCATGTGAAGTTTTCCCCTGAAAGCCCCAACCGCGGACTGGCGCGCGAGATTTCGATCATTGCTGCGCCCGGCTCGCAATTTACTTATGTAGGCAAGATCACGCATCTTGATCTGCGTAAGGGAGTGATGGCTATTCAGAACGTGATCGATGACAAGAACTACGAGGTTAACTTCAACCCCAATCAACTCAAGGATGTGAGAGACCAACTGGCCGTAGGGACTGACGTGAGGATCGTGGCCGTATTCGAAGGCACGCGCTACACGGCACAGTCGATCATAGTGACCAAAGAGCCGGAACCCTCAGAAAAGCAATAATTTGGAAACCCGCTCAGAGCATTTTAGGTTGAGGTGTAGGGAATTCACTCACCCCCCTTGTCATTCCGACCGCAGTCCGACCGACGTAGGAGGGAGGACGGAGTGGAGGAACCCCGAGGATGTCTGCTCCACCATGCTCTTACAAGGTGTTCCCACGGAGCTGTTGAAAGCGCACGCATGATGCTTGCAAGGTAATGAGCGGAGCGAAAGAACCGGCATGCAACTCGGCAATCCCTACATTATTTTCGAAATACGCTCTACTAGTCGATTCTTCGGGTAGAACGCAGGAACAGCAAGATTGCTGTTCCTGCGAGGATGATCCATAAGCCCGCGACGAGACAATAATTCCACTTCCATCCTGAATGGGCGGCTTTGGAGAGCACATACCAACTTACCCACACATAAAACGCCAGGATCACTATCAGTCCTGTAATTTCCCAGCTCTTATGCGGCATCATCTCGTCTTCATGCTAAACCAGAGCATGAACGCAAAGAGCGCATCAATTTCTCTGCGCTCTCTGCGTGCTCTGCGGTGAATCTTTGCGTTTGTCTTGTTACTTTGATATTCGCTCGGCGATGATGATCGTGTAGCCATCTGGATCGAGGAATGAGAACTCGCGCATTCCGTAAAACATCTCCTGCACCTGCATCACGATCCTGGCATTATGCTTCTGCACTCGTTGATGAATTTCATCCAGTCCTTCAGCCTCGATGTACATGGTGCAGGTGCCGCCCAGTTGGGCGTGAACCCCTGCCACCTCGCGCTGATTCAGGAATATCTCCACGTTGCCGCTGGCCACTGACGCGAATACATAAGGCGGCTGTTCCGGTACGTTGAGTTCCTGCTTGAAACCGAGGACGTCCTGATAGAACTTCAGGCTGGTGCTTACGTCTTCTACGATGAGATTTGGCGTGAGTTTTTTGAATTCCATTGTTCCTCCTCAATTGAAGTGGGCGAGCTTGTAATGTAGGAAACCAGAGACATTTCCTCCATCCACGATCTCTGCGAGGAAGAACGTGAGTAGAGTCCCAATGGAACTCGCGAGGTACGCCAGAGGATAGCACAAGCTGTAAAGTCAGCCAACAATTGCAGGATCAGGAATTGATGGCTGATCAGGAGGATCGACGATCTGCGTTTTCTTCGTTTTTACCCAATCTTCTGATTCGCGTAAATTCGCGCTATTCGCGGCTATTTCCCAATCCCAGAGCTTCCTCAGTGACCTTTGTGAAACCTCCGTGTCCTTTGTGGTTAGGTTTTGGTTGTGGCCCTGCTGCGTTGTGCCCTTTGTATTACAGCGTTCGAATTCTTCTCTGCTTGCGACGAATTCTCCTGCGCAGCCAAACGCGGGTGCGGTCTATAGGGAGCAACACACCGCCAAATTCAATACACATAACTACTTTTGCTTCCTCTGCGTCCTTTGCGTCCTCTGCATTGCTAACAATCAAATTCGTCTCAAGCCGCGAAGAATTCTGCTTGGGTAGCTAAATGCTAATCCCATTTCTGATTCGTGAGATTCGCGTCATTGGCGGCTTA
>Ga0066662_10000773_pt1 | contig 14265 bp, 1 predicted proteins | sample GraSoiAngelo_111_FD_133939 | JGI IMG/M metagenome (GOLD analysis project Ga0066662, IMG submission 133939) | Grasslands soil microbial communities from the Angelo Coastal Reserve, California, USA - 14_0903_12_40cm | ecosystem: Environmental > Terrestrial > Soil > Grasslands | place: USA... | reverse complement strand
GGCGGGGGAGCTCCACATCGGAGGCGTCGGCGTGGCCCGCGGCTACTTGAACCGCCCCGAGCTCACCGCGGAGAAGTTCATCCCGGATCCGTTCAGCGCGGCGCCCGGCGCGCGCCTCTACCGCACCGGCGATCTCTGCCGCTACCTGGCCGACGGCAACATCGAGTTCCTCGGCCGCCTGGATCACCAGGTGAAGCTGCGCGGCGTGCGCATCGAGCTGGGCGAGATCGAGGCGGGGCTGGCGAGCCATCCCGGGGTGCGCGAGGCCGTGGTGCTGGCCAGGACGGACGGAGCGGGCGAGACGCGGCTGGTCGCCTACGTCGTGCCGCGGGCGGACGGGAGGCGCGAGCTGGAGCCGCGGCGGTGGCTGGCGCAGCGGCTCCCCGACTCCATGGTGCCGGCGGTGTTCGTCGAGCTCGCTGCGCTGCCGCTGACGCCCAGCGGCAAGGTGGACCGGCAGCGGCTCCCCGCACCCCCGGACGCCGCGCCGGCCGCGCCCACGGCGCCCCGCACGCCGATCGAGGAGCTGGTCTGCGGCATCGCCGCCGAGCTTCTCGGCGTCGACGAGCTGGGGCCTGCGGCGAGCTTTTTCGGGGCGGGCGGGCACTCGCTGCTGGCGGCCCGGCTGGCGGCGCGGATTCGCGGCGCGTGCGGGATCGAGCTGCCGTTGCGCGACCTGTTCGAAGCCTCCACCCTGGCCGACCTCGCGGGCCGTGTCGAGGCGGCTCTGCGCAGCGGTGCGGGGTTGTCCTCCGGGTCCGCCGGGTCCGCCGGCGGGCCGATCCCGCGCGCCGCGGGCGCCGGCCCCTATCCGCTGTCGTTCTCCCAGGAGCGCATCTGGTTTCTCGAGCAGCTCGATCCCGGGCAGGGCGTCTACAACATGCCGGCCGCCGCCCGTCTGCGCGGCGTCCTCGATCGGGCGGCGCTGGGCAGAGCGCTGGGCGAGGTCGTGCATCGCCACGATGCCCTGCGGGCGCGCTTTCCCGACCGCGCGGGGAGGCCGGAGCAGGTCGTCGCGCCGGCGGCGGCGGTGGCGCTGCCCTGGATCGACCTCTCGGCGCTGCCGTCCGGCCGGCGGACGCCGGAAGCGGCGCGGCTGGCGCAACGCGAGGCGGTCGCCGGGTTCGACCTCGCCGCGGGCCCCCTGCTGCGCATCCGTCTCCTCGACCTGGGGGAGCTCGGGCACAGCCTGCTGTTCAACGTCCACCACATCGTCGCCGACGCCTGGTCGGTGGCGGTGCTGCTGCGGGAGGTCGTGGCGCTCTACGAGGCGTTCACGGCCGGCCTGCCGTCGCCGCTGCCGGAGCTGCCCATCCGGTACGTCGACTATGCCGTCTGGCAACGGGGACGGCGCACGGCGGCGGCGGAGGCGGAGCTTCTCGCCTACTGGCGGGAGCGGCTCGCGGGCGCCCCGGAAGGGCTCACGCTGCCCGCCGACCGGCCGCGGGCGGCCCTGTCGACCTATCGTGGCGGACGGCGGTCCCTGGCGCTGGGGACCCGGCTCTCCGGCGAGGTGGGCAGGCTCGCTCGCCGGCTGCGGGCCACCCCCTTCATGGTGCTGCTCGCTGCCGTGAACGTGCTGCTGCAACGCCATACCGGCAGCGACGACGTGATCGTCGGCTTCCCAATCGCCGTGCGCAGCCGCACCGAGCTCGAAGGGATCGTCGGCATCTTCCTCAACACCCTGCCGCTGCGGGTCGACCTCGCCGGCGATCCGGAGCTCGCGGGCCTGGTCGAGCGGGTGCGCGACGCGTGCCTCGCGGCCTATGCCCGGCAGGACCTGCCTTTCGAGCGGATCCTGGCAGCGCTGCAGCCGGACCGGGAGAGGGGGCGCGGGCCGCTGTTCCAGGTGCTCTTCAACATGCTCGACCTGCCGCGGCACGAGAGGACGGCCGGCGGTCTGGAGATCGAGCTCTCCCCACCGGCGGAGATCCCCTCGAAGTTCGATCTGACTTTCTACGTCACGGCGCAGGGGGAGGAGGGGATCGGCTTCGACCTGGTCTACAACGCCGACCTCTTCCTGGCGGAGCGGAGCGAGGAGTTGCTGCGGCAGCTCCGCGAGGTGCTGGAGCAGGCGACGGAGGCTCCCGGCCGCCGGCTGAGCGAGCTCTCGCTGGTGACGGCTGCCGCGGCAGCCCGGCTCCCTTCTCCCACGCTGGAGCTCGCCGCGACGTGGCCGGGAACGGTCCACGCGCGCCTGGCGGAGCAGGCGCGCCGCCAGCCGGACGCTGCGGCCGTGGTGGCTGGCGGCGAGACCTGGAGCTATCGCGATCTCGACGCGGAGAGCAGCCGCCTGGCCCGGCTCCTGGTCGCCGGCGGCGTGCAGCCGGAGGAGGCCGTGGCGGTCTACGGTCAGCGCAGCGCGCCTCTGGTGGCGGCCCTCCTCGGCATCCTCAAAGCCCGCGCGGCGTTCCTGGTCCTGGATCCGGCCTATCCCGCGCTGCGGCTGATCGACCGGCTGCGGATCGCGCGTCCCCGGTCGTGGATCCGGGTGGCCGGGACGCCGGTTCCGGAGGAGCTCGCCCGCCATCTCGACGCGGCGGACCTGCGCTGCCGAATCGAGTTGGGTCCTGCACCGGCGGGCGGCGCCCGGGAGCGACGGCCTGAGCCGGCGAAAGACCTGCAAGACCTGGAGGGGTGCGGCGGTCCCGGCGCTCTCGCCTACCTGGCCTTCACGTCGGGATCGACGGGAGAGCCCAAGGCGCTCCTCGGCGATCACGGCCCGCTTTCCCATTTCCTCCACTGGCATGCCGGGACCTTCGCCTTCACGCGGCAGGACCGCTTCGCCATGCTCTCCGGGCTGGCGCACGATCCCCTGCTGCGGGACGTCTTCACGCCTCTCTGGGTGGGCGCCACGCTCTGTGTTCCCGAGCCGGAGGATCTCGCCAGCCCGAGCCGCATGCTGGCGTGGCTGCGGCAGCAGGCGATCACCGTCGTCCATCTCACCCCGGCGCTCTCCGAGGTGCTGGCGGCCGGGGGGACGGGGGGGTCGCTGCCCGACCTGCGTTACGCCTTCTTCGGCGGCGCGCCGCTCTCCGGGCTCGACACCGCCCGCCTGCGCAGGCTGGCTCCCGCGGTGACGTGCGTCAACTTCTACGGCACGACCGAGACGCCGCAGGCGATGTCGGTCCACGTCGTCGCGCCCCAGGAGATCGGCGGCGAGCAGCTCATACCCCTGGGCCGTGGCATCGAGGGGGTGCAGCTCCTCGTGCTCCGCCGCTCGGAGAGCCTGTGCGGCATCGGTGAGCTCGGGGAGATCCACGTCCGCACGCCGCATCTCACCCGCGGCTACCTCGGCGATGCCGCGCTGACCGGCGAGCGGTTCCTCGTCAGTCCGTTCACCGGCCGGGCGGACGACCGCATGTACTGCACCGGCGACCTGGGCCGGTACCTGCCCGGCGGCGAGGTCGCGTTCGCCGGCCGGGCGGACCGCCAGAGCCAGGTGCGGGGCTTCCGGGTGGAGCCCGCCGAGATCGAGACCGCGCTCTGCGGGCACCCGGCCGTGCGGGAGGCGGTCGTGGTCGCGAGGCCGGGCGGAAGCCATGGCGACGAGCTGGTGGCCTACGTGGTCGCGGCGACGGCTCGCCCGCCGGCACCGGGCGAGCTGCGGTCCCACCTTCTCCGGCGCCTGCCCGAGCATGCGGTGCCGGCCGCCTTCGTCGCGCTGGCGGGCATCCCGCTGACGCCCAACGGCAAGGTCGACCTGCGAGCGCTGCCGGCGCCGGAAAGGCCGTCGGTGGAGGCGGCCGCGAGGCCGCGTACGCCGGTCGAGGAGCTGCTCGCGGGCATCTTTGCCGAGGTGCTCGAGCACGATCGGGTCGGCATCGAGGACGACTTCTTCGAGCACGGCGGGCATTCTCTGCTCGCCACGCAAGTGGTCGCGCGGGTCCGCGAGGCCCTCGGCGTGGACCTGCCGGTGCGCTCGGTGTTCCAGGCGCCGACCGTACAGGCGCTCGCCGCCCAGGTCGAGCGGGAGATGGGGACGGGCGAGCGCCACGCCACGGCCGGCATCCCGCCGCTGGGCCGGGATCGGCCCCTGCCGCTGTCGTCGGCCCAACTCCGGCTGTGGTTCCTCGACCAGATGGAGCCCGGCAGCCCGGTCTACAACATCCCGCTGGCGGTCCGTGCCACCGGCCCCTTCGCCCCGCCGGCGCTGGCCGCGGCCCTGACGGAGCTGGTGCGGCGCCATGAAGCGTTACGGACGAGCTTCGCGGTGACCCTGGGCGAGCCGGTGCAGGTGATCCATCCGCCGCGGCCGCTGGCGCTGCCGCAAGCGGATCTGGCGGCGCTGCCCGGCCCGCTCGCCCGGGCTGAGGCCGAACGCCTGATCCGGGAAGAGGCGCGGCGTCCCTTCGATCTCGGCCGGGCGCCGCTGCTGCGCGCACTAGTCGTGACTCTCGCGCCGGAGCGCCGGCTGGTGCTCGTCACGCTGCACCACATCGTCGGCGACGCCTGGTCGATGGGCATCCTGCTCCGCGAGGTCGCCGCTCTCTTCGGCGCGGCCTCTCGGGGCGGGTCGTCGCCGCTGCCCGAGCTGGAGATCCAGTACGCGGACTTCGCCGGCTGGCAGCGCAAGTGGCTCGCCAGCGAGGCCCCCCGCACCCAGGTCGAATACTGGAAAGAGCGGCTCGCCGGCGCTCCGAAGTCGCTGGCGCTGCCGACCGACAGGCCGCGTCCGGCCATCCCCACCTACCGCGGCTCCTCGTTCCCCGTCCCGCTGTCCGCGCCCCTCTCGCGGTCCATCCTGGCGATGGGCCGGAAAGCGGGTGCGACCCTGTTCATGGTCCTCATTGCCGCGTTCGACGTGCTGCTCGGACGCTATACCGGCCAGCGGGACCTGGTGGTTGGCTCGCCGGTCGCCGGCCGCAGCCGCCGTGAGGTCGAAGGGCTGATCGGCTGTTTCGTGAACGCTCTCGCCCTGCGCGCCGACCTCTCGGGAGATCCGACCTGGCGCGGGCTGCTGCAGCGGGTTCGCCGCACCACGCTCGAAGCCTATGGCTTTCAGGATCTCCCCTTCGAGCGTCTGGTCGAGGAGCTGCAGCCGGCTCGCGATCTCGGCCGCACGCCCGTGTTCCAGGTGATGTGCGCCCTGCAGAACGTGCCCTCGGGTCCGTTGGCGGCGCCACCGCTCCGGCTGGAGCCTGTGGTCCTCGCGGTGGTGGCGGCCAAGTTCGACCTCACGCTCTCCGTCGAGGAGACCGCCGAGGGTCTGGTGGGTACCTGGGAGTACGCTCGCGACCTCTTTGACGGCGTGTCGGTACGCCGCATGGCCGCGCATTTCGAAAACCTGCTGGCCGCGGCGGCGAGCGATCCGGACGTCCCCCTGTCGCGGCTCCCCCTGATGTCCGCCGCCGAACGCCACGAGGTCCTCAGCGAGTGGAACGATTCGGCGCTCGCCTACCCGCGGGAACGCCTGATCCACGAGCTGTTCGAGCAGCAGGTGCGGCGCGCTCCCGGCGCCGTGGCCGTGACGTTCCGCGATCGGCGTCTGACCTATGCCGAGCTCAACGCCCGCGCCAACCGTCTGGCACACTGGCTGCGGGCGCGCGGCGTCCGCGAGGACGTGCTGGTGGCGGTCCTCGTTGAGCGTTCGCTCGAGATGATCGTCGCCCTGCTGGGCATCCTCAAGGCGGGAGGCGCCTATGCGCCCCTCGAGCCGCAGACGCCGCCGCAGCGCCTGCGCTTCCTCCTCGACGACCTCGCCTCGCCGGTGCTGCTGACGCAAGGGGCGCGGCTGCCCGAGTTGGCGGCGGCCGGCGGCTTTTTGGGCCCGGTCCTCTGTCTGGATGCCGAGGCGTGCGCCGGCGAGCGGGAGGACGACCCGGGATTCGGCGGCGATCCCGCGCAGCTCGCCTACGTCAACTACACCTCGGGCTCGACCGGAGCGCCCAAAGGGGTCGTCGTCCCTCACCTCGGCGTCACGCGGCTGGTGTGCGATCCGAGCTACATGCAGTTCGGGCCGGACGAGCGGTTCCTCCAACTGTCCACGTACGCCTGGGATGCCGCGACCTGGGAGATCTGGGGCGCGCTGCTGCACGGCGGCTGCCTGGTGATGATTCCGCGCGAGACGGTGCTCGACTTTCCGGCCTTGGCGCGCACGGTGTCCGAGGAGCGGATCACCGCGCTCTACTTGACCACCGCTCTCTTCAACCAGGTCATCGAGGCCGCCTGGGAAGGGCTGGTCGGCCTGAGAACGCTGATCGTCGGCGGGGAGACCGCCTCCGTCCCGCACTTCCGTCGCGCCGTGCGGCTGTTGCCGAAGACGCGGATCATCAACGAATACGGTCCGACGGAAAACACCTCGTTCTCGAGCTGGGAGCTGGTGGAGGACGTGCCCGAGACCGGCGCGCTCCCGATCGGCAGGCCGCTCTCGCGCTCCACCGTCCACGTGCTGGATCGCGAGCTCGAACCGGTGCCGGTGGGGGTCGCCGGCGAGTTGCTGCTGGGCGGCGACGGGCTGGCACGGGGTTACCTGGGAAGGCCCGATCTCACCGCGGAGCGCTTCGTGCCGAGCCCGCTGGGCTTCGGCGAGCGCCTGTACCGCAGCGGCGATCTGAGCTTCTGGGGACCCGACGGCAGACTGGGGTTCCTCGGCCGGACGGACTTCCAGATCAAGATCCGCGGGCACCGCATCGAGCTGGCCGAGGTCGAGGAGGCGGTCAGGCGTCATCCCGCGGTGCTCGATGCGGTGGTCGTCGGTTACGAGCCCACGCCGCAGGATCGCCAGCTCGCCGCCTACGTGGTGGCGCGGCCGCTGGCCGGCGAGGGGGGCGAAGCGATCGACGCCGCGGCCCTGCGCAGCTTCCTCAAGTCATCCCTCCCCGACTACATGGTGCCTGCGGCCTTCATGCTCCTGGAATCCATTCCGCTCACGCCGACGGGCAAGGCCGACCGTCGCGCCCTGCCCGCTCCCCGCCTGCGGACGGAGACGGAAGAGGTGCGCGCGGCGCCCCTGACTGCGATCGAGATCGGCCTCGCGGGCCTGTGGAGCGAGTTGTTGCCCGGCGGCGCCATCGGCCTTGACGACGACTTCTTCGAGCTCGGCGGGCATTCACTGCTGGCCACCCGGCTCATGGTCCGCATCCAGGAGACCTTCGGCGTGCGATTGGAGCTGCGCAGCCTCTTCGAGAGCCCGACCGTGGCCGCCCTGGCGCGGGCGGTCGAGGCGGCCCACCAGCGGGGTGGAGAAGAGTCGGAGCCCGCCCTCGCACCCCAGCCGGCGGCGGGTGACTTCCCCCTTTCCTCGGCCCAGCAGCGGGTCTGGTTCGCGGAGCAGCTCGAACCGGGGACCGGCGTCCACAACCTCATGGTCGCTCTCCGGCTGGCGGGCCGGCTCGATGCCGCCGCCCTCGCCGCCGCCCTCAGGGAGGTCGTGCGGCGTCACGCCGCTCTCCGCACGACGTTCCACAGCGCCGCCGGCGAGCCGGTACAGCGGGTCGCGAGGGAGGCTTGGATCGAGCTGCCCGGGGTCGACTTGCGCGCTCTGCCGCCGGACGCCAGAGAGGCCGAGGCACAGCGGCTCACCCGCGCCCAGCGTGGGGTCCCCTTCGATCTCGAAACGGGACCGCTGCTGCGCCTGCACCTCCTCGTTCTCGCCGGCGAGGAGGCGGTCCTCTGCCTCACCGTGCATCACATCGTCGCGGACGGGTGGTCGCTCGGGCTGCTGGCCCGCGAGCTCTCGGCTCTCTACGACGCCGCCGTGAGGGCCGTGCCGCCGGCGCTCGCCGCGCCGCTGGCGCAGTATCCGGACTTCGTCGCATGGGAGCTCGAACGCAGCGGGCGGAGCGGCCTGGAGAAACAAATTGCATATTGGAAGCGACGCCTGGGCGGCGTTCTCGAGGAGCTGCGGCTGCCCGGCGATCATCCACGTCCGGCGGAGCCGAGCCGCCGCGGCGCATATCACGCGCTGTCTTTCCCGAGTCCCCTGTCGGAGGGCCTCGCCGCCATGGGCCGGCAGGCCGGAGCCAGTCTCTTCATGACCCTCCTGGCGGCCTACAGCACGCTCTTGCACCTCTACTCCGGGCAGGAGGACATCGTGGTCGGCTCACCGGTAGCCACTCGGCTCCGACGCGAATTCGAAAGCTCGATGGGCCTTTATATAAATACCGTGGCTCTGCGCAGCGACCTGTCGGGAAATCCGACCTTTCGCGAGCTGCTCGAGCGGGTGCGGGAGGTCTGTCTCGGAGCCTACGCACATGCGGATCTGCCGTTCGAGAAGCTGGTGGACGCCCTGGGGCTCAACCGCGACTCACGGCGGGCACCTTTGTATCGGGTCTGGTTCGTTCTCCAGAACACGCCGCCAGCCCTGCTCACCGCGTCGGGGCTCTCCATCGAGCTGCTCCCTCCCGAGGGCGGAATGACCAAGTTCGACCTGGCCCTCAATCTGGTCGAGAGCGAAGCGGGTCTGCGCGGCCGCTTCGAATACAATGTCGATCAGTTCGCAGCGACGACGATCGCGACCCTGGCCGGACGCCTCGAGGCGATCTTGCGCCGTATCGTCGCGGACCCTCAGGTCCGGATCGCGGAGTTGCGGCAGGAATTCGAGGACGCGCAACGCCGTTCCCGTCAAGCGGCGAGCGAGCAGGTACGGACAGCGCTCCATGCGAAGCTGAAGCGAGGACGCAGAGGACAGTCGTAAATTGAAAGGAGTCGATCGATGAGGAATGACGCTCCGACGATCAAGCCGAGGTTGGGTGGGATCTTGCGCGGCGACCGGCACGCCGTCCGGATCTCGGACGAGAGCCTGGTCAGAATCGAGCCGCTGCGGCCCGGATGGGCGATTCCTGAGGTGATCGCGCCGGCGGCGGACGGAGTCGATCTCGTGGCCTGGGCCAAGGGGCACCGGGAGCTGATCGAGGATCTCCTCATCCGCCATCGCGCGCTGGTGTTCCGGGGCTTCCAGGTCAGGACCGTGGAGCAGTTCCAGCGTTTCGTGGCCGCCACCTCCACGGGCGACCCGCTGGAGTACCGCGACCGCTCCACGCCGCGCCCGGCGGTCGGTGAAAAGATCTACGTCTCGACCATCTATCCTGCCCGCGAGAGGATCCAACCCCACAACGAGGGGACCTACTGGCGCACCTGGGCGCGGAAGATCTACTTCTGCTGTCTGCGGGCGCCGGAGCAAGGCGGCGAGACGCCGATCATCGACGTGCGCAAGGTGCTTTCACGGATCGACCCGGATGTCCGCCGGAGCTTCGAGGAAAAGGGAGTCCTGTACCAGCGCAACTATAACGACGGCTTCGGTCTGCCCTGGCAGGATGCCTTCCAGACCCAGGACCGGGACGAGGTCGAAGCGTACTGCCGCGAGCACCAGATCGAGACCGAGTGGAAAGAGGGGAACCGGCTGCGGACCCGCCAGGTGCGGCCGGCCGTGCGCACGCATCCCATCACCGGTGAGACGCTCTGGTTCAACCACGCGGCGTTCTTCCATATCTCCTCGCTCGAGGAGGAGACGAGGCGGTCGCTGCTCGCCGATTTCGGCGAGGACGGTCTGCCGTACAATACGTACTTCGGTGACGGCAGCGCCATCGATCCCGCCGTGGTGTCCCACCTCCGCGAGGCGTATCAACAGGAAATGGTCATGTTCCCCTGGTGCGAGGGCGACGTCATGCTCCTCGACAACATGACGATGGCCCATGCGCGCGAGCCCTACGAGGGCGAGCGCAAGGTGATCGTAGCGATGACTGAGCCGGTGACCGGGGTCCAGGCGGCCTGACGCCGCCGAGACGAGCGATGACACGAGAGACGATCGAGGGCTTCCAGCTCTCACCTACCCAGAAGCACCTCTGGCGCCAGGCGAAGGGCGACGCCGGCCCTTACCGTGCCACCTGCGTGTTGCGCCTCGCGGGGGATCTCGACGCGGGGGCGCTCGCCAGGGCGCTCGCCGGGCTCGTGGCCCGGTACGAGGTCCTCCGCACCACGTTCCACCGTATCGCGGGGATGGCGCTGCCGCTGCAGGTGGTGGGCGAGGAGCCGAGGTTCCTCCTCGAGCGACACGACGCCCGTCTCGAAGCGATGGCAGAGCCGCCGGTCGACCTCACCGCGGGGCCGCTGCTGCGGGCCGCGCTGGTCGCCGGGTCGTCAGCGAGCCATCTGTTGGTCCTCTCACTGCCGGCCCTCTGTGCCGACCGCGCTACCCTCGCCGGCCTCTGCCGGGAGCTCGCGCCGGCCTACGAAGCCGAGGTGGAGGCCAGGATGGAGGCGGGAACTGGCGCCGCAGGGACGGCACCCGAGCCGCTCCAATATGTCGACTACTCCGTCTGGCAGAACGAGCTGCTCGCAGCGGAGGACACGGCGGAGGGCCGCGCGTTCTGGCGCAGCGTCGACCGCTCGGGGCTCGCGACCCTCGAGCTGCCGTACGAGGGGCGCCCCAACGCGGGCTTCACACCGCGCACGCTGGTCCGCGAGGCGGGGGCGGTCTCGGCCATGGAAGCGGCGGCCCGACACTGTGGCGTCGGGCTGGCGGCCTTTCTCCTGGCCTGCTGGCAGGCGCTCCTGTGGCGTCTGACCGAGCGCTCGGACCTGGTGCTGGGGGTCCTCTTCGAAGGGCGCGGGTACGCTGAGCTGGAGGCGACGGCCGGGCTGCTGGCGCGCTTCCTTCCCTGCTCTTCCCGGCCGGCAGAGGGCCTGAGCCTGCGCGAGTTGGCAGTGCGCACGCAGCAGGCGCTGGACGATGCCGAGCCGTGGCAGGAGAGCTTCTCCTGGGATGCTGCCGGCGATTCCGCCGCCGGCGGGGCCGACGAGCCGTATCTGCCTTTCTGCTTCGAGCTGGTCGAAGGCCCCGCCTCGGTGTACGCGGGGGGCGGCCTCACCTTCACCATGGAGCAGCTCCGGGCCTGCATCGATCGGTTCAAGGTGAACCTGAGGTGCATCCGGCGCGGCGATCAGCTCGTTTTCGAGCTGGACTTTGACGAGAGCCTCTTGACCCCTGCCGGCGCCGGGGTCCTGGCGGAGCAGTTCGAGCAGATGCTGTCGAGCGCCACCGAGGGGCCGGAGCTGTCGCTCGGCGACCTCGCGCTGGTGGGGCCGCGCGAGCGGCACCGCCTGCTGGTGCAGTTCGAGGATGCGCGCCGCCCGGGTGGCGGCGAAGAGCGCATCCATGACCTGATCGGCGAGAGCGGGAGACGGGCACCCGATGACGTCGCCGTGACGTGCGGCGATCTCGAGATGACTTATCGGGAGTTGGTTTCGCGGTCCTCGGCGCTTGCTGCTCGCCTGCGCGCCTACGGAGTCGGGGCTGACGTCCTGGTGGGAGTGCTGTGCGAGCCCTCCCCCGAAATGATCGTCGCCCTCCTCGCCGTGCTCGAGGCCGGTGGCGCCTACGTGCCGCTCGATCCGGGGTATCCGATGGAGCGCCTGGCCTTCATGCTGGAGGACAGCGGTGCCGCGGTGCTGGTGAGCACCGAGCGACTGGCGAGGAAGCTGCCCGAGCACCGGTCTCGCGTGCTGCTCCTGGACCGTCCGGAGGAAACCGATGCGGCAGGTGTCGCTTCCAGGGCCAACCCAGCGACGGCCGACAGCGCCGCGTACGTGATCTACACCTCGGGCTCGACCGGGCGTCCCAAGGGCGTGGTGGTCAGCCACCGCAGCCTGGTGAGCTCGACGCGAGCCCGCCCGCTGTACTACGGCCAGGCCGTGTCGCGTTTCCTTCTGGCTTCCTCCTTCGCGTTCGACAGCTCGGTCGCGGGAATTTTCTGGACCCTGATCGATGGTGGCTCATTGCTGCTCTGGAGCGACCCCTCCCGGCTCGAGCTCGGCGCCCTGATCGAGCTCCTCGCCCGGCGGGGCGCCTCCCACCTGGTCTGCCTGCCTTCGCTGTGGAGCGAGGTGCTGCTGCAGGCCGAGCCGGCCCGGCTCGCGTCTCTACGTGCCGTCATCGTCGCCGGGGAAGCGTGTCCTCCGGATCTCGTGACCCGGCACCTCCAGGCGCTGCCGCAGACGCTGCTCTTCAACGAGTATGGCCCGACCGAGGCCACGGTCTGGAGCAGCGTCCATCTTGCGGCAGCCGGGGATGCATATCGCAGGGTGCCCATCGGGCGTCCGATCCCTGGAGCCCGTATCCACCTGCTCGACCCGGGCCAGCGACTGGTGCCGGTGGGGGCGCCCGGTGAGCTGTACGTCGGCGGTTTGGGGCTCGCTCGTGGCTACCTTGGCCATCCAGATCTGACAGCGGATCGGTTCTGCCCGGATCCCTTCTCCGGGCAGGCCGGCGAGCGCCTCTACCGGACGGGCGACCTCGCCCGTTGGCGGCCGGACGGCAACCTGGATTTCCTCGGCCGGGTGGACCACCAGGTGAAGATCCGCGGCTTCCGCATCGAACCGGAGGAGATCGAGGCGCTCCTCGTCTCCCATCCTGCCGTCCGCGCGGCGGTCGTCGTGGCGCGGGAGGACGCGCGCGGCGAAAAACGGCTCGTCGCGTATCTCGTGCCAAGTGCCGGAGACGTACCCGTCGACGAGTGCCGCGACCTGGCCGGCTCCCATCTCCCCGCCTTCATGGTGCCGGCGGCCTGGGTGACGCTGCCGGAGCTGCCGCTGACGCCGAACGGCAAGGTGGACCGCAAAGCGCTGCCGCCGCCGGACGACGGCGGAGCCGCCGTCGTGACCCCTTATGTGCAGCCGCGCACGCCCGTCGAAGAGATCCTCTGCGCTCTGTGGAGCGAGGTGCTCGGCGTGGACCGGGTGGGAATCCATGACGATTTCTTCGCTCTTGGCGGCCACTCGCTGATCGCCACGCGGGTCGCCGCCCGTCTGAACAAAGGGCTGGGAGTCGACCTGCCGGTGCGCACGCTCTTCCGTGCCACGACGGTGGAAGACCTGTCGCGCGAGGTCGAGAGTGCCATGCGCGCCGGCAGCGGCCTCGCGATGCCGCCGCTGCGACGGATCTCACGTCGGGAGCATCTGCCGCTCTCCTTTGCGCAGGAGCGACTCTGGTTCGTGCATCAGCTCGCTCCGGCGAGCACCGCCTACAACATCCCCCTGGGGCTGCGAATCGAGGGCGCTCTGCGGGTGGAGGCCCTGGCGGCGGCGCTGCGGGAGATCGCACGGCGGCACGAGATCCTGCGCACGACCTTCACGGTGACCGACGGAATCCCGGCCCAGAGCATCTCTTCCGAGGTGTCGTTGTCGCTGCCGGTCATCGACCTGGGAACGCTTCCGGCGACGGCGGCGGCGAAGGAGGAGGAGCGGCTCTCCCGCGCCGAGGCGGTTCGGCCCTTCGATCTCGGTTGCGGCCCGCTGCTGCGCTTTACCCTGCTGCGCCGGGGGCCCGAGTGCCACGTTCTCCTGATGAACGTCCACCACGTCGTCTTCGACGGTTCGTTCGAGCTTTTTCTCCTGGAGCTCGGCGCGCTCTATCGTGCCCTGCTGCATGACCGGCGGTCGCCGCTGCCTGAGCTGCCGGTCCAGTACGTGGATTTCGCGCAATGGCAGCGCGAGTGGCTGCGCGGCGAGACGCTCGAGCGGTTGCTCTCGTTTTGGCAAGATCAGCTCCAGGGAGCGCAGGCGACGGTGAGCCTGCCGACCGACCGTCCCCGCCCGCTCGTGCAGGGATTTCGCGGGTCGCAGCGACGGGCCCAGGTCCCCGGGCCGCTGGCTGAACGGCTCGTGGCCCTGGCCAGGCAGGAGTCGGTCACCTTGTTCATGGTGGGGCTGGCTGCTTTCCAGGTACTACTCCACCGGTACGCCGGGCAGGACGACCTCTCGATCGGATCGCCGGTGCTCGACCGTCCGGCGGTGGAGTCCGAGGGGCTGATCGGTTGCTTCGTCAATACCCTGGTGCTGCGGGACCGGATCGCCGGCGAGGTGACCTTTCGCCAGCACCTCGCACGGGTACGCGAAGTGGCGTTGGACGCTTACGCCCACCGGCACCTCCCATTCGAAATGCTGGTTCAGGTGTTGCAGCCGGACCGCAACTTGAGCCGCGGTCCCCTTTTCCAGGTCATGTTCGTTCTGCAGAGCGTCTCAGCACATGAGCCGGCGGTGGACCTGCAGGGCCTCACGGTCTCTCTCCTGGAGCCGAGCAGCCAAGCGGCGCGGTTCGACTTCCTGCTTTCGGTCTGGCAGGGCCACCGTGGTCTCAAGGTGAACCTCGAATACGACTCGGACCTGTTCGACGCCACGACGGCAGAGCGTGTGGTGAGTCATTTCGTCCGTTTGTTGGAGTCGGTGGTGGTGACTCCCGAGAGTCGTGTGGGGAGCTTCGAGATGCTGTCGTCGGGGGAGAGGCAGCAGTTGTTGTGGGAGTGGAACGACACGGTGGAGACGGTG
>Ga0066662_10000772_pt1 | contig 14265 bp, 12 predicted proteins | sample GraSoiAngelo_111_FD_133939 | JGI IMG/M metagenome (GOLD analysis project Ga0066662, IMG submission 133939) | Grasslands soil microbial communities from the Angelo Coastal Reserve, California, USA - 14_0903_12_40cm | ecosystem: Environmental > Terrestrial > Soil > Grasslands | place: USA... | reverse complement strand
GCCGTAGTGACGTGCGCGGAGACGACTCCTGAACGCTCGTCCAGAACTTGCGCGAAACGTTTATTGACTTCACTCAACTCTGCAAGACGCTGGTTCTGTAAAAGCACTTGCAGAAAGTTTGCGGTCGTCTGAGAGGCGCGCGTGCGCGCAATTAGCGCTTCAAGGACTTTTCGTTTCTGATCGTAGGGGATAGTAGGGTTGCGAAAGACTTCGAGCAGTTGTTCGTTCGACTGCATCATAGCGCCCCATGCAGCCAACTCCCTTTGAACTTCCTGCGCTTCACCGCGCGCCATGACTACGTCCGCGAGCGCCGTGGCGTAACGGCGCGCAACCGTTTGCACGCTCAACTCTTGACCCCTCCCAACTCGTTGACTCGAAGACTAACCAGACGTGCATCATCTTCAGGCTTGATGTCGCGGTGTATCATCTCTTCCGCAAGACGAATGCTCTGTTCGGCTGCAAACTCGCGCAACTCCTGTCGGGCGGCTTTACCTAAGCTCTTAATCTCGCGCTGCGCCTGTTCACGCAGTTTACGCGCTTCGTCTTCGGTGGACCGGCGTATGCGCTCGCGCTCTTCAGCCGCTTCTCTTGCCGTTTGCTCGCGCACGCTCGCTACTTCTTCATTGAGCTTTGCAAGTCTAGCTTCGACCTCTTCCAATTTCGCCAGCGCCGCGTTGCGCTCTTCGTGAGCGCGCATAAGATCGCGTCGAATGCCTTCGCGTCGTGCGCGCATGGCTTCACTGACGGGGCGGCGCAGGATGTAGATGAATAGAGCGATGAAGATTATCAGGTTGAGCCAACGCCAAAACTCGAAGCTGGGGATGTTCCACCAGGGCGCAGCCTCTCCCTCGGCCAGGAAGATAATGCTTGTTGTAAGAGGAGTAAGCATAAACTTTATGCGCCCTGCCCGACGCTCGCCATCACTGCATCGCTAATCGGACGATGAAGTATCTGCGCGCCAATATCAGCCGCAATGCGTCGCGCATCCTGTTCAAGAGTTGCGCGAGCCTCTTCTGCTTGCCCACGGATTGAATCTTTTTCTTCAGCAACTAATTGGTTTATCTCTTCACGAACTGCGCTGAGCTTTGCCTGTCGCTCGCTCATTGCAGCCCCGCGCTCCTGCTCCATCAAGCGATAACCTTCGGTGCGCGCCTCGCGTAGAGTATGTTCGTAGTGAGCCAGCTTTTCATCCACACGTCGTAAGATGTCTTGCGCTTCGCCGGAACGCCCGCGAGTTCGTTTCTCGCGCTCTTCCAGAATGCGGTTGATTGGCTTGAAGAGCGTGGCGTTTAGAACGAACACCATCACTAAGATAATTACGATATGAAAAATCAAAGTGCCGTCCGGCACCAGTTGGATGGAGTTCTCAGCGAAGGCTAGAAAAGTCATAGATATCGATAAGCTCTAATAAGTGAGTGGTATCTTTTGAGCCTTATTATAAAGAAATCTCTGTTTGCCAAAAGCCTGCGAGTCTAGCACGCGATTTCATTGGCAGTCAAGGCAAGGGTTTGTAATAGATGCGCTTTTAAGCTCGGTATTATCAGAGACTTTAGTGGGACTTCAGGATGATCTGGAATTAGATTACTTGAATCAGATAGTTCGATTTGGTTTGGACGCTACCGATGATTACTGCGCCGTCAATTCTTTTAACCAAGTCTTCGGCTTTCGCATGGTCGATGCTTATTAGAAGCCCGCCTGCCGTTTGTGGATCAAAGAGCGCGCTCTGCATCTCACGCGAAATCTCTTCCCCAAATTTAACAGTGTCGCCGACATACTTCCTGTTATTCTTATCTCCCCGAGTAAGCATCCCCTGCGCGATTAAATCCAGAACATCAGGCAGCAGAGGCACACGCGCGGATTCAATCGTTAAAGTAACGTTGCTCGCGCGTGCTAATTCAAAAGCGTGTCCCAACAGACCGAAGCCTGTAATATCGGTGCAAGCATGAGCGCCCGCCTTTTGCATCTCCGCAGAAGCAGCCGCAGCCGAGGTTGTCATAGCTTTCATCGCCGCTCCAACTGCTCCTTCACTTGCGATGTCGCGCTTAATGCCCGTACTTATCACTCCCGTTCCAATAGGCTTCGTTAAAATGAGCAGGTCGCCCGGCTTTGCTTGGGCATTAGTTATGACCCGCGCAGGCTCTACTAATCCTGTCACCGAATACCCTATCTTAATTTCTGCATCATCTACTGTGTGTCCTCCAAGGATGACTACACCGGCCTCGTTCATGGCTGACTGTCCGCCTCGCAAAATTTCACCGAGCACTTCCAAATCTTCCTTCTGCGGATAACAAACAATAGATAGAGCCGTGATGGGAACTGCTCCCATAGCATATATATCATTCAGGGAATTGATGGCCGCAACCTGACCGTAAATAAACGGATCGTCCGCCACAGGCGTAAAGAAATCAACGGTTTGCACCAATGCAACATCTTCCCTTAAACGAAACACACCTGCATCATCAGCTAAATCATAGCCGACAAGCACGCTCTCGTTCGTGGGTTGCGTTGGCAGTTTGCTCAAAACTTGAGCAAGATCGCTTGGCGAAAATTTAGCCACTCAACCAGCGCATGAGACCATCTCTGTTAATCTTTTTTTCATCCTCTTAAAGAATTTCCAATCTGTGAATAGCTTTTATAATGTCTTGGGAGACAATGATGATTGGCGAGTTTGAAGACTATTTTATTAAGGCGACTTCAACTAATGAAAGTGATCCTATTACCTTGAACGACAGCACTGAGCCGCAGAGTTTATAAAACCCTATTTCAAGCAGAAGTTACTTCCTGCTCACCGGATAGCAACTGATATATGCGATGAAGGTCGCTGTCGCTGTAATATTCGATTTCTATCTTACCTCCCGTGCCGGTAGGACTTTGGATGACGCGCACTTGTGTACCGAAACGTCGCCGCAACTTCCCCTCTGCACTTCGCACATTTGGATCATCGCGCTTTTGCGCAGGCATAGTGGCTTGAGAAGGATTTGCGCCTGCGATAATTCTTTTAATAGCTCGTTCAGTCTCGCGTACTGATAAGGACTGCTCAATAATATTACGCGCGACTTTACGCTGAATCTCTTCGTCATCAACTCCTAGAAGCGCCCGCGCGTGGCCCGCAGTCAATTTTTCTTCACTCAATAGATGCTGGATATCTTCTGGTAAACGCAATAAACGCAAATAGTTAGTAATGAAAGAGCGGTCACGCCCGACCCGCTGTGCTACTGTCTCTTGAGTTAATCCGAGCGTTTCAATCAATCTTTTATAGGCCTGTGCCTCTTCAATGGCGTTCAACTCCTGGCGCTGTATGTTTTCAATTAAAGCTAATTCCAGCAACTTATCATCTGGAATCTCTCGCACTACGGCTGGGATTCTTTGAAGACCTGCACGCTGAGCGGCACGCCACCTGCGCTCCCCCGCTATGAGTTGATAGCGTCCTCCGCGCCTACGCACTAATACAGGCTGGACGATACCGTTAGAGCGAATAGACTGTGCAAGCTCCTCCAAGCGCTGTTCGTCAAAATGGGTCCTTGGCTGAACTGAACTTGGCTCAATCAGGTCTATATCAATCTCAAGGAAATCTTCACTGGCTGTCGTTGCCGCCGAATCCGACAGCAGTGCGCTCAGGCCCCGTCCGAGTACTCTTCTTGTCATGTGCCATTATCTCCTTTGCAAGTTGAAGATAGCTTTCCGCACCCCGCGACCGTATATCATAGAGAATAATAGGTTTACCGTAGCTGGGCGCTTCTGCCAATCTTACATTTCGTGGGATAACCGTTTCAAAAATCTGCTGACCGTAAAAATCACGCAGATCAGCAGCAACTGCCGCCGAAAGATTTGTGCGCTCATCATACATGGTCAGCAACAAGCCTTCGATTGTTAGGCCTGGATTTAGAACCCGTCGAATGCGGGCAAAGGTATCAAATAATTCTGTCACCCCTTCAAGAGCGAAATACTCACACTGGACCGGAACAAGCAGAGAATCTGCGGCTGTGAGAGCATTCAGAGTTAGAAGGCCAAGCGAAGGAGGACAATCTATGATTATGAAATCGTAGTCATCTTTGACATTGCTGAGTATCTCTTTCAGCTTATATTCCCGTTTTTCAAGCTCAACCAATTCAACTTCAGCCCCTGTAAGATTCTTATCTGCAGGTAATATTTTTAAGAAAGGAAGTTCCGTAGATTGGATAATGTTATGAAGCGGTTCATAAAGGACTAGTGCGTGATAGAGGCTTCGGCGGAAGGTTCCACGCAAAACCCCGGCTCCAGAGGTTGCGTTTGCTTGTGGGTCTGCGTCAACCAAAAGGACGCGTATTTCCGCTACGGCCAAAGCAGCGGCAAGATTTACTGCTGTCGTTGTTTTACCAACGCCGCCCTTTTGGTTTGCCACTGCAATAATCTTTGTCATTATATGGTAAGCGTTCGCTCTGTCTTCTTGAATGCGTAAATTAACATAACATAAGAGAACGCGCTACACTTTTACGCTGTTTCACGTCACTTATAAAGGTAGATAGCGAAAAAGGTATGTTTCACGTGTCCCAAACTTATTTTTAAGCCTTTTGGGGATACGTGAAACATTAGTCAGGCCGTTCGCTGCTGTAGCGTCAAATGAACAAGTAAGGTTGAAAGGGCCGCTGGAGTTAGTCCTGGAATAGAACGAGCTTGGCCGAAGGTCTTTGGACAAACTCGCTCCAATCGTTCAATCATCTCATGGGATAGACCGCTTATCTCTCTAAAGCTAAAGTTAAAGGGAATGCGAAGGCTGTCGTGGTTGTGCAAACGATCAAAGGTGGCACGCTGAGCATTTATATAGCCACTGTAAAGTGAGTCTGCAAGGACAGACTCTAAGTCAGCCATATTGGTTTCAGTTTGTATTTCTGCGGGTAAAAGCTGTTTTATCAAATCTGGACGAGCATTAGGACGATTAGCAAGTTGTATCAGTGTAATGGAATCACCTAAATCCTGCGCTAAAGCATGGCTTACAGAAAGATAGGCAGCATCCGATTTTCTCAAGCGAGTTGATTCAAGAATCGATCTTAAGCGAACCAATTTATCCCGGCGCTGATTGAATCGTTCCCAATCAGAGTCATTAACGAGACCTATCTTTTGTCCATAAGGAGATAAGCGCGCATCTGCATTATCATGACGTAAAGCTAAACGAAACTCGGCACGTGATGTAAAAATACGATAAGGCTCATCCACACCTTGCCTTATAAGATCGTCAATTAAAACACCAATATAGGATTCCTCACGATTAAGACGAAGCCTCTCGCGCCCCTGTACAGAAAGAGCAGCATTTATACCGGCAATAAGCCCCTGACACCCGGCCTCCTCATAACCGGTCGTCCCGTTAATCTGTCCAGCATGAAACAGGTCTTTAATATGAACAGTCTCCAGATAGGGCGTGAGTTCACGCGGGTCAACGTAATCATACTCGATTGCATATCCCGGACGAATAATATTTGCCCGTTCCAGGCCAGGGATCATTCGCACCAACTCCTGCTGAAGCTCTGGCGGTAAAGAGGTAGAGAAACCGTTAAGATATACCTCGTTTGTATTATGTCCCTCAGGCTCTAGGAAGAGTTGATGTCGATTTTTATCAGCAAATTTGATAACTTTGTCCTCTATTGAGGGACAATATCGTGGACCAATTCCCTTGATTTTACCGGAATATAAAGGCGATTCATGAATATTTGCGCGAATAGCATTGTGAACTGCACCCGTCGTGTAACCTATAAAGCAGGTGATCTGTGGCTGTTCAATCTTATCCGTAGCAAAGGAAAAGTGGACTGGCCTCTCATCCGCTGGTTGAGGCTCAAACACATTCCAATCAATCGTGCGACCATCTAATCGCGGCGGAGTTCCTGTCTTTAATCGCCCAACAGGGAATCCTAGCCTTTTTAAGCTCTCTGCCAACTCGATTGACGCAGGCTCTCCAGCTCTGCCCGCACTATGGGTGCGTCGGCCTATATGTATCAAACCATTAAGAAATGTCCCAGTAGCAACAACAACAGCCTTTGCGCGCAAACGCCGTGTATCCTGCAATTCGACGCCGTAAATCCGACTATCCTTGACGATAAGGTCAACTACTAATCCTTGGCGCAAATGTAGATTCGGAATGACTTCAAGGGTACGACGCATCTCCGTGCGATAGAGAGCGCGGTCAGCCTGTGCACGTGGTGATTGAACGGCTGGGCCACGCGAACGATTTAAGAGCCGAAATTGTATCCCCGTGCGGTCAATAATACGTCCCATGATGCCGCCGAGAGCATCTATCTCACGTACTAGATGGCCTTTGGCGATGCCTCCAATAGCAGGATTGCAGGACATTTGACCTATCAGGTCTAAATTGAGGGTCACTAGCGCAGTCTGAACACCAAGACGAGCAGCCGCCGCCGCGGCTTCACAACCAGCGTGACCCGCTCCAATAACAATTACATCAAAAGCCTCATCAAAACTCATAATCACTTCCCTATACAGAAGGTCGCAAAAATTTGCGATAGGATGTCGTCCGTGGTGGTCTCACCCGTAATCTCTCCTAGAAATCGCAAAGCATCGTAAAGGCCCACAAGCACAAGCTCCTCGCTCGCCCGCGCCTCGAGCAAATCCGCAGAAGAGCGTAACGCCAATTGAGTTCGTTGAAGTAGATCAAAATGGCGCGCGTTAGTTATGAATAATCCATTATCACTGGCATCCCAAACATTAAAAGGTTTCATTATAGCAGAACGCAAGTCGTCAAACCCCGCGCCACTCTTAGCCGAGATACTAACTATAGCTCTTGCCTCATTATACTTATTCTCCTTAAGAGCCAACGCATCCAGTCTAAAACCTTCAAGGTCGTTTTTGTTTACCGCTATCAGATGCGGACCAGAAGAAATATCCTTGAAGATATCTATGTCCTCCGGCATTAAAGGCTGCGAGCCGTCAATCACAAGAATTATTAGATCGGCATCCGCGATAGCACGCTTGGTACGCTCAACTCCCAGATTTTCAATTACGTCCGCTGACACACGAAGGCCTGCTGTGTCGGTCAGCAGAATAGCCACGCCTTCGATGGTTAACATTTCACTCAAACTATCACGCGTGGTGCCAGGAATATCAGTAATTATGGCTCTGTCTGAAGCAATTAACTTGTTGAAAACACTAGACTTACCAACGTTAGGGCGACCAACGAGAGTTGCCTTCAGCCCCTCCCTTAATAATCGGCCAGTTTGAAAAGTGGAGGCTATCTCTTCGATTCGATTGATAAGACTAAAGAGAGTTGCGCTAATTTCTTTGATTGAAACTTCTGGCAGGTCATCCTCAACAAATTCAAGGGAAGATTCTAAGGGAACGATTGTATTCAGAAGACCATCTTTGATCGGTTGAAGCAGTGCGGAGAGTTCACCTCCGAGTTGGCGCGTGGCCTGTTGAGCAGCCGCTTTGGTCTGCGCATTTATTAGATCACGGATTGCTTCTGCCTGACTCAGATTCAATCGTCCATTACGCAGAGCACGCAAAGTAAATTCACCTGGTCCAGCAAGACGTGAATCAAAACTCAGGATGATGTCAATGAGGTAGCGCAGAAGGACTGGCGAACCATGACAGCTAAACTCTACAACATCTTCGCCTGTGAAAGAGTGTGGAGATTTGAAATAAGTGAGAAGAGCGTGATCTAAAACTTTGCCGGTAGCAGGGTCATAAAGTTTTTTTAGAGTTGCGTGATTAGGCTCAAGCGCAAACACTTCATCCCGGACCAGTAGTTGAGAAATTTCCAACGCGCGTGTGCCGCTTAAGCGTACAACGCCGATTCCGCTTCGACCCGGCGGCGTTGATAAAGCAACGATTGTGTCTTTGATGGTGGACACTGCAAAGGAAGAGAGGATCGCGCTCATGGCTCACGATCCAAAATCGTGATTCAACTTCTGGGGGAAGTTCTCAAACTTACTTTTAAACGGCGCGCGGAGCCTTCGCCGACTGACTCCGTGTATAGGTCTTCTTCGTCTGCAAGAGCGAGATGAATCACACGACGTTCGTTTGAAATCATTGGTCCGAATGTGAAGGCAATGCCCGTGGAGCGAACTCTTTCGGCAGCGTGTCTAGCCATCGCTCGCAACTCTGCTTCACGTGTTGCACGAAAGTTCTGCACATCACAAACTATCCGCTCACCTTTAGGAAGCTCTCGACCAAAAGCTTGGTTGACCAAGTGCTGTAAAGCTTCAAGAAGTTCACCGCCTTCACTCAACAGAAGCGGAGCGTCAGCGCCATCCAGATTTAGAAGACATCCGCTTGGCGCGTCTTCATTCCTGGCACGCAGGTCGAAACCCGCACCATTAAAAGTGGTGTTGAGAAAATCCTGGGCCTTGGTGCAAACTTCATTCATCGCGGAATATTTTTCGAGCCAGTAAATCTATTCTGTTCTGTTCATACCTTACGCTTGTGAAACGCGCGCGTTCAGTTTTTTCGTTGAGCGCGTCTCGGCCTTTTTACCTGTAGGTGGTTGCTCGTCATCTTCTGTCTTCGTCAAGCGGTTGATTATAAACTGTTGGCCGAAGCCTACAATATTTCCGACCAGCCAGTAAACAAGAAGACCTGCGGGCGCGCTCCATAACATCCACAGCATAAGAAGCGGCATACCTATAGCCATCATCCTTCGTTGCGTCTGATCCGCTGACGGCGCGGGAGTAATTAGTTGCAACACGATCATTGATCCGGCCATTAGAAGCGGAAGAATATGAATTGATGTTGGCTCTGCGGCTGACAGATCAGGAATCCATAAAAATGATGCTTGGCGAAAATCAATCGAGATGGTGATAGCACGATAGAGCGCAAAGAGGAATGGCATCTGAATCAGAAGAGGCAGACAGCCGCCGAGCGGATTGCCCTCCTTCATCAAACGCATCTGCTCCATCTGCAATTCCTTCAGACGCGGGTCAGTCTTCTTCATCCCTTTGATCTTTTCCTGCAACTCCTTCATGCGAGGCGCAAGCTTCTGCGCCTTCTTCATGGCCTTTGAAGATCGCCATTTTAGCGGGAAAAACAGGGAATAAATGACAATTGTGAAGAGTATGATTGCGATGCCGTAGCTTCCGGTAACCTTGTAAAGAAACTTAATTGAGGCGAGAATTGGAACGGCCAGCGGGCGCGACATCCAACTCAAAAATCCATAATCAATCATCGCCTCAAGATCAACCGGACGAGCAATCGACTTAGCAAAATCTTCACTCGCTTCATTCAAGAGGTAATGATCTTTCGGTCCGATATATAAACGAGTCAGGGAACCATCCGTAGGAACGGGAACATATCCAGTGATTAAATATCTGGCCTCTTTGGTCTGCTGCCCGTTTACTGTAACAGGGTGAGAGACCATCGCTGTGTGGTATTCGAGGCCGGTCATTTTTTGTGAAGGCACAGCGGCCATCGTAAAGTAAGTGTCGCCGACGGCGGCCCAATCAACTAAGCCATCCACGACTTCTTTGTCGGAGCTTCTTTGGTTAATCGCCGTAGCATTATGGCGTCCGACTTTGTCTCCGACAGCAGCTACACCTTCTGGCGAAATTGAATAGAAAGTGTAATGCTGTATTCCCTGGTCACCGATGCTCGGACCGATTAGAAGTTTGGCGGGAGCAGGTTTGTCATCTCGCTCGAAATTAATTTTGATGTCCGCGCTGTACTGGTCCGGGTGAAAGATGATTAGCTTTCTTACGTGAAGTTTATTCTCTTCATCCGTCAATGAAAACTCTATAGTTCTCTCGCCGCTCTTGCTCTCAGTATCATTTGTGATCTGGTACTTGCTGGTGGCAAGCGCGCGATCAATTTTTTCATCTCCGGTTGCTAGACGCAGCGGCGCTTCAAGCGAAGTTCGTTTATTAGTTTCTTCGCCCTGCCAGATAAGTTCGAGCGGCGTCTTGTTGCCTGCAACGGAATAGAGAGCGCCGCTGGTCTCTTTGTTCTTATCAATTATCCAGCTTGTTGCGACAGCACCACATTTATCTAACTTGACATGATACAACGGCAAAGTGACCGCAACTGTATCTTCATCTAGACTACAGCCCGGCCTCTCATTTTGTGCTGACGACGGCCCTGGATTATTTCCTGCTGCTTGTGGCGAAGATGTTGGCGAGCTATTTGGTTGTGTCGTGGCTGTATTAGCGTTTGCGTTGGCGTTGTTCTGCTGTTGTTGAGTAGGTCTAAAAAGGATGCTCCACCCAAAGAGGATCGCTGCCGAAAGAACTATAGCCAGAACAAATCTTTGTTTATCCATCGAATATAATTGCGAGTATCTTTTCTATTAAGTTTCAACTCAATAGATCATATTATTTCACATCGATCTCATTTAACCGGATCGTACCCACCGGGATGAAACGGATGACAACGTGAGATACGCCTAATCCCCATCCACGTTCCACGTAAAGCGCCGTACCGCTCTATAGCCTCACACGCGTACTCCGAGCAAGTTGGAATAAACCGGCAAGAAGGCGGAAGCAAAGGCGAGATTGCAACCTTATAAAATTTTAAGAGTGAGACGAGAACTGTTCTCACTTTAACTATCCTTTTTTAGCAGCTCACTTCGGCTCGTCGCTAGAAACCCTTGCGATTATCTTTTGAAACTCTTCAAGCGATTCACTTGATTTAACTTTCAATAAAGACCGCCTAGCATTTAAGACCCAGTCGTACCTAATCTCCAGCCCGTCTAAGGCTTCCTGGCTCAGCCGAAAAGCCTCTCGAAGTAAACGCTTGGAGCGGTTGCGCTCTACGGCATTACCGATTGCCTTACGAGAGGCCGTGATGCCAAGTTTATGATGCCCTAAACCATTAGGGCGTACGAAGGCCGTCATTAAACGGCTTTCATAGCGCCTGCCGCTGGCATAAACCTTACGAAAATCGCCGGAAGAGCGTAATCGGATGAAAACAGGCAATTACGAACCTTAGTAATGCGAGGGTGTAAGACGTTTGCGGCCCTTTGCGCGCCGTCTCTTTAGAACAAGACGACCATTCTTGGTTGCCATACGGGCGCGAAAACCATGTGTTTTTGCCCTGCGACGATTATTAGGCTGAAAAGTGCGTTTCGACATAGTCAACTATTCTCCACTCAGACGAAAAGCGTAAGACTAACCGTCAGAAGAGTATTCTGTCAAGAAAAGGCGATAAAAATTGATGTTCAAAGCTTGTAAATTCATCCTCAGAACAGGAAGATTCAACCTCAAAACAGAAACGGTGGACAAAATTAGTGGAAAGATTGACTAAGTTTGCCAATCGTTCCTGTTCAGAACCCCAACCTTCAGCTTTTTCTACGTCGTTCATGCTCAGAAGTTGTTTTTCGAGGTATCAGAAGCTTTGAATGGCTTCTCAAAAATTGTATTATTATCGTCCTTTTAGCTAATGGCACATTCAAAAAGAGCGAAAAATCGACGATAAATTTAGCCTAAAAAAAATTTTCTTAAAGCCTGTGGATTTCTCTTGCTTCTTAGTTCATATTGTGCTAGTCTCCGCCCCGTTTTCTACGACCACAAGGCTCGTAAGTGATTGAAAAATATAAACTTAAAGCACTACTTTAAGTTTATAAAGGTTTTCCACAAGCCTGTGGAAAAGCCTGTGGAAAACCTTTAGATATTGGCTTAGGAAAAGACCAAAAGGCGCGCTTGCAACATTTTCCACGCTACCACTCAAGGAACAGCTTGAGAGATGCTGAAACGCTTGGTCGTACCGTTTCATTACAACTAACATCTTTGCCTTTCAGAGATAGGATAAGGTGACTATGAGCACAGTAATTGAGAATAGACTCTGGAGTGACATTCTCCATGCAGTGGAGAAAAGACTCAATCGGCAGAGCTTCGAGACATGGTTTCGTCCTATAAGATTTGACGGCTGTGACGACTCAGAACAGATTCTGCATCTGCGCGCCCCCAATCAGGTAATCAAAGACTGGGTTAGCTCAAACTATTCGGAAGTCCTGGATGAATCGCTCGAAGAGCTAAATCTTGCCGATTACCATGTCGATTGGATGGTAGAGGACGAGCAAAACAGCATTTCTCAGGAAATTACAGAAGAGAAAGAGGAAACGGAGAGTTACGCTTCATCCGAAAGTGCTACAAAAAATGTAAGAACTAAAAGCTCCAGTCTATTTACTCTCTTGGAAGCGGCAGAGTCTGACGGCTTGATGCCTGGTGCTACTACCTTTGTAGATATAGAACCAATAGAACTCTCCTTGAATCCAAAATACACCTTTCAGACTTTCGTCGTAGGCTCCTGCAACCAGTTCGCACACGCAGCGTCGCAGGCCATTGCAGAAGCTCCGGGAAAGACCTACAACCCGCTCTATATTTACGGTGGCGTGGGGCTTGGCAAAACACATTTGATGCACGCGGCTGGTCACGAGATCAAGGTGCGCAATCGTCATCTTCGATTGTCCTACATCTCGGCGGAGAAGTTCATGAACGAATTGATCAACGCGATTCGTTATGATAAGGCGCAGACGTTTCGTGAGAAATATCGTTCGATAGACGTTCTGCTGATGGACGACATTCAGTTCATGGCAGGCAAGGAGAGAACGCAGGAAGAGTTCTTCCACACATTCAATGCTCTTTACGACGGTCAGAAACAGATCGTGATCTCTTCTGACTGCCCGCCGCGAGAAATTCCAACACTGGAAGAAAGATTGCACTCTCGTTTTGAGTGGGGCTTGATTGCGGACATGGAGCCGCCGGACCTTGAGACTAAAGTCGCTATCTTGAAACGCAAGGCCGATCTTGACGGCGTCACGCTTCCCGACGACGTGGCCTTCTTCATCGCCAGCAAAGTAAAGAGCAACATACGTGAACTGGAAGGCTCGCTCGTTCGTCTTGTAGCAATCTCATCTTTGCGTGGGCTGCCAATCTCGAAGATGCTTGCGCAAGACGCAATACGCAATATTGCCGAAGATGACCAACCCGCCGGAATCACAATCGAACAGATTCAGCAGGCGGTCGCGGCACATTACCGTCTTCGCGTTGACGAGTTGAATTCAAAAAATAACTCGCGCCAGATAGCCGTTCCGAGACAGGTAGCGATGTATCTGTGCAAGCGTCTAACAAAACATAGCTTCCCGGAGATAGGACGCGAGTTTGGCGGCAAGCATCACACGACCGTAATTCACTCTGTAGAGAAGATCGAAGCGTTAGTTTTGAAGGACCCGAATTTCCACAGGGTCGTAAGCGACCTTATGGATAATCTTTGCAGCTAGTTAAGAGTTTTCACGCGGAAAAGTTTTCCACAGCACTGTTTTCAGTTAAGCTCTTTGTACATAAATTTTAACTTCGAGTTTTCCACATTTCCACAGGTCCAATAAAAAACTGCTTGTGGAAATGTGGAAAACTCTATCGGCGAGGATTTTTCCCACAGGCCAACGAAGTTTTCCACAGAGATTTTCACAGCCCCTGTGGAAATCAATTCCTTTAGCATCAACACTAAAGTGACTTTTCCACATTTCCACAGGCCCTACTACTACTACTATATATAGATACTAGGTATTTAATTAGTATAAGTAGTAAAAGGCGAGGGCTGATTGAAGTTGATTTAGCAAAGAGTAGAATGAAGCTATCATTAGTCCAAAGGAGTTCATAGATGGAATTCAGTATCAGCAAGAATGCTCTTCAAAAAGAGCTTGGCTTTGTACAGGGCATCGTTGAAAGAAAGAACACTATTCCTGCCCTCTCCAATATTTTGATAGAGTCTGTCGGAGAGAACACAATCCGCATCATTGGAACTGACCTTGATGTGACTATTCGTTGCGAGACCGAAGCAGAAAATATCAAGACTCCCGGCGGGATGTGCGTGCAGGCGCGAAAGCTTTTTGACATCTCGCGTCTTCTACCGGATGCAATAGTCAATTTCAAAAAGGAAGAGAACGATTGGGTAACGGTCAAGTGCGAAAACTTCCGTTCAAAGATCGCAGGACTCCCGCGCGAGAATTTCCCAGACGTGCCAAGCAGCAAAACAGCGCCCATAAAATTCCCCGCAGAGGTCTTCAAATCCTTCATTGATAAAACCATCTTCGCCATCACGCAGGAAGAGTCTCGTTACACGCTCTCCGGCGCAAAACTGATGCTGGATAAATCGGGCGCAAAGATGATTACAACCGACGGACACCGCATGGCCTATATCGCACGTCAGGATTTAGGGAAAAATGGCTCTGACGAGACTATAGACGCTCTAATACCCCGAAAGACACTGGCTGAGCTGACCAAACTCACAGCCTCAACCGAAGGCGAGATAAATCTGGGAGCAGACGAGAACCACATCTACTTTGAGATCGGT
>Ga0066662_10000771_pt1 | contig 14266 bp, 13 predicted proteins | sample GraSoiAngelo_111_FD_133939 | JGI IMG/M metagenome (GOLD analysis project Ga0066662, IMG submission 133939) | Grasslands soil microbial communities from the Angelo Coastal Reserve, California, USA - 14_0903_12_40cm | ecosystem: Environmental > Terrestrial > Soil > Grasslands | place: USA... | reverse complement strand
GGGCGTACTCTTACTATACTTGCACCTACGTGTGCGTATATATCATGTACGCTAGTGCTAGCGTGAGCGGGCGCGGGAGAGGTATGTCAGCGTCATCGACACAGCGCAGCTCCGGCCAGGCGCGCCAGCGCCGCAGGCTGCGCCAGAAGAAGAGTAACATCGCGCGCGCAGCGCCGTGCGCGTGCGGCGGTCGTTCAGTTCGGGACGAGCTGGAGCGTGATGTACGAAACGCCGATGGTCAGCGAGTTCGCGCCGGGGCCCAGATTGATCTGAATGTCCTCGGCGCCGTACATCGCGACGAGCGCTCCGCCGTTCACCGTCGGCCCGGCCATCGACATGATGGTCAGGCCGGTGCTCGAGGGCGAATAGAACTCGAGGCTCGGCGTGCCCGGATTGCCCGCTACCGTACCGCCGCTCGAAGCGCCGCCCGCGCCGGTCGGGATGACCTGCCCGCTTCCGGCGCAGCTGGTGAGGAGGTTGCCGGCGTACGTCCCCGCCGCCGGGTTTCCGCTCTGGGTGGACGCAGGGACCGCGCCGACCGCCGGCGCGAGCGGAAACGACGCGCCGCCGTTTGGGAACGCGCAAAATCCGACCCCGACGCTGGGCGCCGTGTCGAGATATTCGTTCACGACGAAGCCGCTCGCATCGTTGGTCGTCACGGACACGGCCAGCGCGTTCTTGTAGAGACATCCCGACGTCGTCCCGGGCTTGAAGTTCATCGAGCCGAAGCTCAGCGTGAAGTTGGTCTCGGCGGCGCCGCCCGAGCAAACGCCTGCGCTGCTCGGCAGCAGCGTCGGCACGGCGTTGCCTTGGCCGAAGCCGGCGCTGTACTGCGTCACCAGCGCCAGGGTCGCCGAGGCCGACGCCGTCCATTGGAGCTGCGCGCCACCGCTGGTCGACATCGTCGAAGCACGCGCACATTCCGCCGAGGCGATAAGCCCGGCGGCCATGACGGTCGCGGCGAGAAGGCGTTTCAAGCGAGCAATTCCTTTGCAGTCGCGGGCTGGTCGGCGAACCGCCCGCGACACCGCCGTCCTGGCGATGCGAGAGAGCAGGTACTATCGTGTATCGGGCGAGCGCGCGGTCCATTTTAGGCTGCCGGCACGGCCGCGCGCCGTGCTTGGAGGATCCCCATCACGAACGCGCCGGCGACCAGCGCGGTAATGATCGCCGCCGCCGGCGCCACGCCGAAAGCGCCCAGCACGCCCGTCACGACGGGCGGCATGATGAAGCCGGCCAGGCTGTCGAGGCCCGACACCACGCCGAGGACCGTCCCGCGGCGGTCGTCGGGCGACACCTCCGAGGCGAGCGCGGGGAATGCCGCGTTCACGATGCTGATCCCCATGCCGAACAGCAGCAGCACCGCCACGGCCAGCGCGAAGGTCGTGCCGAGCGGGACGAGCGCGAACGCGAGCGCGCACAGGCCCAAGCCGAGATTGGTCGCGACGCGGTTGCCCAGCGCATCGACGAGCCGCCCGATGACGCTCACCTGCAGCGTGACTTGAAGGACGCCGAACGACGCGAACACGTACGACGTCTGCGCGACGTTCCACCCGAGCTGCTGGTGCAAGATCAGCGTCATCGACGCGAACCAGCCGTACATGCCCAGCGTGTACACGAGCCGCAAACGCAGCACCGGCGCGACCGCTTTGTCGGCAAGCGACGCGACGATGTCGCGCAACCCCACGGCGGTCGCCGCGTCGGCGGGCGCGCGGCCGCGCGACTCCGGCAGCATCACGACGGTGAGCACGAGCGTGACGACTTGCAGTGCGGCGGCGACGAGGAACGGTATCGCGAAGCCGTATCTTCCGGCGAGCCAGCCGCCCGTCGCGGGGCCGAACACGAAGCCCGCTGCGAACGCCGCGCCGACGTACGCGAACGCTTCGCCGCGCCGCTTGGGCTCCACGAGATCGGCGACGTACGCTTGCGTCACGCCGATGTTGCCGCCGGACAACCCTTCGAGCGCGCGCGAGAACAGCACCCACGGGATCGACGGCGCGAACGCGAGCAGCGTCCACGCGATGGTCGAGCCGATCTGCGACACGATCAGCACCATCTTGCGCCCGATGCGATCGCTCACGTTGCCCCAGACCGGTCCTGCAATGAGCTGGCACAGCGAGTACGTCGCGAACACGACGCCGACGGTGACGTCGGGCGCACCGAACTTCTTCACGAAGAACGGCATGAGCGGGATCAGGATGCTGAACCCGAGGATGTCGATGAAGGTGATCCCCAGGATGGGGAGGAGCCGCAGGATCAAATCGGCACGATGAACGCGAACCACAGCGCGGCCGCGGCCGCACCACCGCACAAGCCGTACACGGCGAGCTCGGCGAGATGGCGCGTCGCGCGCGGCACGACCTCGTCGAGCGGCAGCGCGGCGCGCGGGATCTGCGCGTACACCAAATAGCTGCGCCCGCGGCGGTCGGTCAGCACGCCTTCGGTGCGCATGTCGAACCGGAAGTCGGTGATCGCGACGTCGCGGGGCCGACCGAGGTCGGCGTTCTCGCGCACGAACGTGCGCAGGCGCGCGACGGGGCCGCCGTCACGGCCGGGTAGGCCGACCAGCAGCTCGTTCACCGCCGCGACCACGCGCGCCCAGCGCCGCTCGCGCGCCGCCGGCGGCGCGACCAGCGCGACGCGCACGCGCGACTCGATCTCCGCGACCGTCGCGGGCGCGCGCCCTGCGGCGCACCGCCGCACGTCTTCGACGAAACGGCGATAGAACAGCGTCTCTTCCGTCACGCTCGTGCACCCATCGCCTTCGTATTGTACTGGAAGGGCCCACGAAAAACGAGCCCGCCGGAATCCCGGCGAGCTCGCTTCATTCGCTACGCGCCGAGGCGCGAAGCTACGGGTAGCTCTGGACGCAGCTCGCCGTGGCGTTGCTGTACAGCGGCTGGGTCGGGTAGCCGCCCGCGGCGGGGTTGTTGATCAGGTTGGTCCATGCGCACAGGTCGCCGTTCTCCGAGTTGTTGGCATCGAGCCAGCCGGTGTTCGGGAACGGATCGGTCTCGGTCTCGCCCTGCTCGTGGCCGTACACGATCGAGATGCCGTCCAGCGGGCTGTTCGGGTTGACCGAGCTCGCGCCGCACGACGAACCGACGTCGGGCAGGTACGGATCGTTGGTCCACGCGATCGTGTGGCCGGAGGCCGTGGTGGTGCTGTGGTACGCGCAGTACTGAACGCCGAAACCGGACGGCTTGATGCCGTGCGGCAGCGCGACGATGTACGCGGCGTTCGCGCTGTAGTCGCCGTATTTCGCGGCGGCCTTCGCGGCTTCGGCGGCGAGCTGCGTCTGCGTCGGGCGGGTCGGCGGCGAGCTCGTGGTGTCGACGTACGACTGCGTCGCGACGAAGCTGCCGGTCTGGTTGCCGACGTGCTGCCCGTCACTCTGCGTGTACTGCGTGGTGCTGTTGTTCCAGCCGCTCCCGCCGATGACGGGGAAGAACCCCAACACGCGTGCCTTCACGCCGTTCGGGTCGCCGGAACCGTTCCACGCGGAGCCCCAGAACACGACGTACATCTTCGGCGCCGTTTGAATCGGGCCGCCGTGATAGGTGAGCACGCCGGTCGCCTGCGTCGCGCGCAAGCCGGCCTGCGACAAACGGAACGCGTCCGTTGCTTCTTTGGTTGGGAATACGCGAACGGTTTCGCCCGTCGCGTTGTTCTGCGCCGTGAAGAGCGACAGCGACGTGAACTCGCGCGCCTCCGACTGCGTACCCGTTTGGCTGGCGGGCGGCGGCGGCAGCGCCTGCCCACCCTGGCAGGCTGTGAGCAAAGCCGACATCGCGGCGACAGCATAAAGCTTCGTCTTGATCAAGAAAATCCACCCCGGTAGTAAGAAAGAGAGGAAGACCCCGACGTTTGTCGCGGCCTTCCCCATTCCTTCCGACCAAAGTCAAGAATACGACATTTGTGTTTGCACGCAGCCGGCGTGCTACCACTGGGCGCTTAGTAGCTCTGCACGCACCCGTTGTTGGCGTTGCTCCACAGCGGTTGCGTCGGGTAGCCGCCGGCGTTGGGGTTGTTCTCGAGATTCGTCCATGCGCACTTGTCGCCGTTCTCTGCACCGCTGCTGTCGAGCCAGCCGCTGTTGGGGAACGGATCCGTTTCCGTTTCCGCTTGCTCGTGACCGCCGACGATCGTCACGCCGTCGAGCGCGCCGTTTGCGTTGACCGAGTTCGCGCCGCACGACGCGCCCGCGTCGGGGAAGTACGGATCGTTCGTCCACGCGATCGTGTGGCCGGCCGCCGTCGTCGAGCTGTGGTACGCGCAATACTGCGAACCGAAACCGGACGGCTTGATGCCGTGCGGCAATGCAACGATGTACGCGGCGTTCGCGCTGTAGTCGCCGTAGTGCGCCGCGGCCTTCGCGGCTTCCGCGGCGAGCTGCGACTGCGTCGGGCGGCGCGGCGGCGTGCTCGTCGTGTCGACGTACGAGCCCACGAAGCTGCCCGCTGCGTTGCCGACGTGCGCGCCGTCGCTTTGCGTGTACTGCGTCACGCTGTTGAGCCAGCGGCTGCCGCCGATGACGCCGAGGAATGCTTTGAGCCGTGCGCCGACGCCGTTCGGATCGCCGGTGCTGTCGTTCCACGACGAGCCCCAGAACACGACGTACATCTTCGGCGCGGTTTGAACCGGGCCGCCGTGATACGTCAGCGGCGACGTCGCTTCGGTCTTGCGCGCGCCGCCTTGCGCGAGGCGGAACGCATCGACGGCTTCGACCGTCGGGAAGATGCGCACGCGCTCACCCGTCGTGACGTTCTGCGCCTCGAACAGCGACAGCGACTGCAGCTCGCGGTCCTCGGACTTCGCCTGGGTCTGGTTCGGGGGCGGCGGCGGCAGGGCTTGTCCGCCCTGGCAGGCCGTCAACAGCGCGGCCATTGCGGCGAACGCCAAAAGATTCTTCTTGTTCAAGAAACACTCCACTCCACAAGAAAAAGGGGCACGGAGGAAATCCGAGCGCTTCTCTTTGTCGCCGAGCCAGGCCGAGCCTCCGACCTAAGTCGGACATCCCTGACTGTGATATGGACCCCGAGCAGGCGGGCCGTCAGTCGGTCGCCGCATGATGAGACAGAAGTGCACGTGACGCCGGTTTCGGGCGGGTAGAGTCAACGGGTGCATGGCCGAGCTCTCGGTGTCGCCGGAGCGCTGTTCTTCATCTTCTTATGGGCGTCGGCGTTCGTGCCGAGCAAGATCGGCGTCATCGGCACGTCGCCGCTGTGGTTTCTGGTCGTGCGCTTCGCCGTGTCGGGAGTGTTCGCGCTCGCGGTGGCCCGCGCGCTGGGCGCGCGGATGCCGCGAACGCGCAAGGACTGGACGGCCGCCGTCGTCTACGGCATCCTGGGCAACGCGGTGTACCTCGGCTGCACGTACGTCGCGCTGCGCCACCTGGCGTCCGGCGTGGGCGCCATCGTCGCGTCGACCAACCCGCTGGCGCTCGCGCTCGTCGCGCCGTTCGTGCTGGGCGAACCGCTGACGCGCGCGAAGCTGGCGGGGATGCTGCTCGGCTTCGGGGGCGTGGTGTGGATCATGGGCGTGCGCGCCGGCAGCGGCAGCGCCGACGCGGGCGACGTGGCGATCGCGTTCGTGGGCGTGCTCGGCAGCGTCGCGTCGACGATCGTGTTCAAGCGCTGGTGCGCCGACCTCGACTTGCGCGCGGTCAACGCGCTGCAACTGTTCGCCGCGGGCATCGTGCTGCTGCCGCTGGCGGTCGTGTTCGAAGGGAAACCGCACGCCGTGTGGAGCTGGCAGCTGATCGCGTCGTTTTGGTACGTCGTGCTGGTGATGTCGCTGGGCGCGTCGCTGCTGTGGTTCTGGCTGCTGACGCACGGCGAGGCTTCACGCGTGAGCGCGTACTATTTCCTCACACCGGTGTTCGGCCTCGCGCTGGCAGCGCTGCTGCTGCACGAACCCGTCGGCATCCGCGACCTCGGCGGCCTGATCGCAATCGCACTCGGCATCGCACTCGTCCAAAGCTCCTCGCAACCTCTCACCCTGAGCTTCGCGAGGGGTGCGACACTGTCGTCACCGCGGAGGGAAACACCATGATCGTGCCGCTGCTGCTCGGGCTGACGCTAACGAGCCCGGACGTGAAGACGGGCGTGCCGATCGCCCGCGCGTTCGTGTGGAACAAGGACGGCTGCAACGGCGACAACCGCACGCCACGGCTCGCATGGGACGCGCCGCCGCGCGGGACGCGCGGGTTCGACCTGCGCGTGATCGATCACGATGCGCCCAAACCCGGCGGCTGGGTGCACTTGCGCGTCGCCGGAATCGCAGCGGCGTCGCGCGGCTTCGACGGTCGCCCGCAGCGCGAGAAGATCTATCCGAACGATTTCGGCACCGCGGGCTGGGGCGGCCCGTGCCCGCCGCCGGGTCAGCTTCATCACTACACGTTCACGCTGCGCGCGCTCGACGCGCGCGGTCGCGTGCTGGCCACCGCGACGATGGTACCGGTGTACCGGCGATGACGCGTTGACCGGGCGATGGCGCGTGCTCACGCTGATGACCACGGCGCAAGCCGGGGCGGCGGTCGTGCAGCAGGCGCTGGGCTCGCTGTCGCCCATTTTCGTGACGTCGTTCAGCCTGTCGAAAGCACAGCTCGGCCTGATGTTCACTGCGCTCATGCTGGGCTCGGGGCTGTTCGTGGGCGCGGCGGGCGTCGTGACCGACCGCTGGGGCGAGCGGCGCATGGTGCTGCTGTCGGGGATGGCGATGACGTTCGCGCTGCTCGCCGCGACGCTGTTCGATGCGTATCCGTGGATCGTCGCATGCATCGCGGTGTTCGGCGCCGGCTACGCCGCGTCGACGCCGGCCGGCGGGCGCGCGATCCTGGCGTGGTTCGACCGCGACCGCGGCTTCGCGATGGGGATCCGTCAGACGGGCGTGCCGGTCGGCGGTCTGCTCGGCGCGCTGACGCTGCCGCTCGTCGCGCACGTCGCGGGGCTGCGTGGCGCGTTTGTTTTCGCGGCGATCATCGTCGTGGTGACCACGCTGATCGCGTACGTGGGATATCGCGAGCTGCGCGACGACGCGGCATCGTCGCTGACGCTAGGCTCGATGGTGCGCGGGATGCACACGCTCGCGCGCGACCCGCGGCTGATCGGCGTCACGCTGACGTGCATGATCCTGGTCAGCGTGCAGGCTGCGCTGAACGCGTTTTTCACGGTCACCGGCGTCGCGGTCGTGGGCACGTCGGCCGCCGTCGCCGCGCTCGCGTTCGCGTGCGCGCAAGGCGCCGCGGTGTGCGGCCGGCTTGCATGGGGATATCTCAGCGACCGCGTGCTGCACGGCGAACGTTTGATTCCGTTCGCTGCGATCTGCGTGCTCGCCGCCGCGGGCGCCGTGACGGTTGCCTTGATGCGCGGCGGCACGGTCGGCGCGCTGTTCGCCGCCGCGATCGTGCTCGGGTTGAGCGCGGCGGGCTGGAACGGGCTGATGGCCGCGACGATCTCGGAGATCGGCGGCAGCGACCGCGCCGCGAGCGCGCTGGGCATCGCGCTGACCGCAATTTTTCTCACCTCGTCCGTCGCGCCGATTCCCTTCGGCGCGCTGGCGGATCACACGTCGCTGCGCGTCGCCTGGTTTGCAGCGGCGGCGCTCGCGGTGCTCGGCGTGGCGCCGGTGCTGTGGCTGCGCGGGCAGCTCGCGATGCCGGGCCGCAGGGACGCTCCCGGCGGAGGATGAACCGTGTCCGGTCCGCGCCCAGGTGGCGGAATTGGTAGACGCGCTAGTTTCAGGTATTAGTGATCGCAAGGTCGTGGGGGTTCGAGTCCCTTCCTGGGCACCAAGACGAAAAGAAGGCCGCCGTTTCAGCAACGGCGGCCTTTTGCTCGAGCCATGCGGCTATTCCGTTGCGAGGGTGATCCTCGTTCTTCCGACAACCATCGTTCGATGAGTTGGACACCCCGTTCTGGGCTCGAGTCGGACGCAGGCCTCGTGTGGCTGCCGCGCATGCTGCAGAAGGCGCGCCGCGCGTTGAGCTCGCCCGACGGGCGCGTCGTGGACGGCTACCTTTACGGAAACAACGACTTCATCGACAAACAGGTGATCGCATTTCTGCGCACCGACGACGAGACGATCACCGCGCTTGTGCGCGAGAACCCCTCCGATTCCGACGTCGCGCGCATCCTGGTCGAGCGCAGCGGGCGCAGCTCGACCGAATGCGCCGCGTACAGCGCGTCGCTCAAACGCAAGTTCGCCAACTTCATCATGCTCGAAGCGGACGAAGGCCGGCTCCATGGGTTCAAGGCGTCGGTCGTGACGTTTCTCTACAACAAGGCACTGATGCCCATCGTGTATCCGATGTTCCGCCGCGACGAGCGCAAGCGAAAAGCCGCTGCGCAGCCATAACGGCCGCTGACGAGGTTCGCACCGCGTGGCGCCCTGGCCGCTCTCAATTGCTTTCCCGCTGACGCTGCTCGGCGCGATCGCGCTGATTCTCGCGGTGGACGCGGCCGCCGCATGGCTCACGCGCGAGCGCCCCGCCGTGTACCGGCGCATCTGGCCGGTGCAGTTCGGGATCTACGTGGTGATCGGCTTCGTCGCTATGCTAACCCTGCTCGATCTTCGGCTCGTGCAGATCGTCGGAGCGCTGACGGGTCTCGCGGAAGCGACGCTCGGCTGGGCGATCACCTGGCGCATCGGCCCGGGCCGCGTCCCCAACACGAACGCGGTGAGCGCCATCGTCGTCGTGCTCTCGATGACGGCATTCGGTTTCGGCTTCGCGATCGCGGGAGCGCTCTTGTTCAACGCCGTCGCGGGCGTGATGTTGCGCGCGCATGGCTGATGAGAAATGCATTCGCGTGAAGGCTTGACCACGACGGGCCGCGCGGATATAATCAGGTCTGATCCCCCCTGTTGCTTCGGTGATAGGGCTGCAAAGCCGCCGTAATGGCGGCTTTGGTCTTTCTACGGGTGTGTTGCATGAGTACGTATCTGTACGTCGATGGATTCAACCTGTACTACGGCGCGTTCGGACGAGAACGAGGTTGGCCGTCGGGCGCGTACAAGTGGCTCGACGTCGCCGCCGTCGGGGCCCATATCTGGCCTGCCTTGGCCCCGATCGGTAAGACACGGTATTTCACCGCTTTGGTGAAGGCGCCGTCCAACGATCCCCACATGGCCATGCGGCAGCAGGTTTATCTTCGCGCACTGCGCTCGGTCGGCGCTGAGGTGCATCTCGGTACCTTCAAGCTGCGCCGAAGAGACGTGAGACTGACGGGTCTCCCGTCGCAGCTGCCACCCTATGCGGCGAGCATCGTCTTGTCCGCCGAGGCACAGATCGGAAAATTCGACGAGAAGGGTTCCGACGTGAATCTCGCGACGTACCTCGTTCGAGACGCTGCAAAGGGGGAGTCCACGAAAGCAATCGTCGTGTCCAACGATTCAGACCTCGTCGAGCCGCTCCGAGTCGTGCGCAGCGATTTTGGCGTCGATGTGTATCTCATCAACCCTCAAAAGCGAGCCGTCGCCGAATTATCACGCGCTGCGAAGGGCACCCGAGATATCACTCTATCGACCCTTGCCGCCTGTCAACTATCGGCGCAACTCAGCGACACGGTTGGGACGATCACGAAGCCTGCAGCATGGTGATGGGCTTTGCACGCACATGCCGGGTGAGACCCGCGCCTATGTTGCGCCCGTTGTGAATTGGCCGAAGTCGTAGGTTGGGCCGCACGGGACGCCGACCGCGAGCGCGTGGTAGACCGTGTTCGGCTGGAGCTTCGGGATCGTCGCGGTGAGGTTCACCGGGCCGCTCATCGTGAAGTCGCCGGCCGTCAACAAGCCGCCGTTCGCGGGGCCGATTTGCAAGGTCGCGCCGAGGACGTTGTCCATCAGCGGTACGGTGATCGATCCGATCGTCGTGGAAACGCCGGTCGCGCCGGCCGGCGGTTGCGTCATCGGATCCGCGAAGGTCGGATACGACCCCGCACTGGGCAGGCACAGCTGCGGCACCCTTTCCCCGCCTCCGATACAACCCGGCAACGCGATGGACGCCGCGAACAGAAGCACCCGCAACGTCACTTGACGATGACGGTGCCCTTCATGTACGGGTGGTACGCGCAGAAGTACGTGTACGTGCCTTCCTTCGCGAACGTGTGCGACCAGCGGTCTTTCTGATTCAGGTTGCCGCTGTCGTAGGAGTGGTCCGTCGCCGTCACCGTGTGCGGCGTCTCGTCGTCCTCGATGAAGCGCACCGTCGAGCCGGGCGGTATCGTGACGGTGTCCGGGACGTAGGCGAAGTTCTTGATGTGGATCGTCGACACGGGCGAGGGTGCGGGCGTCGGCGCGGCCGCCTTCGTCCCCGGCGCGGGGCTTGATTGGGCGAGGGCGACGCCGCCGCCGAGTGCGAGGGCGACGGCGAACGAGAGGACGAGTCTGCGCATGGTTCTCCTAACGGGGCGGACGCGGCGGTGGTTCACCGATTCTATCGCGGGTCTGTAACGAAAGCGTGAATCCGGGACGCCGTTCGACGCGGTCATGGCGAGGGCCGGGTCGCTGCCCGGTCGGTCGCAGACCGGGGGTGCCCGGGGTGGTACGATAGGGGTCAATGGCTTCGGAAACGCTGGTGAACGTCACCCTGCCCGAGATGGGCGAGTCGGTCAGTGAAGGCTCGATCGTCGAGTGGCGCAAGAAAGTCGGCGAGTGGGTCGAGGACGGCGAGACGCTCGTCGACGTGACGACCGACAAGGTCGACGTCGAGGTCCCCTCCACGGCCAGCGGCATGATCACGGCCCTGCATGGAGCCGAGGGCGCGACGATCCCCGTCGGCGCGGTCCTGGTCGAGATCGACACGACGGCCGTGAAGCCCGAAGGCGCGGCCGCAGCCGATGGCGCCGTGACGGCTGGCTCCTCCGCTGCCGTCGGCTCCGCGCCGGCGGCAACCGGCTCACCCAATGTCACCATGACCCTTCGACAGGCTCAGGGGTCGAAGGGTGCGCCGCAAGACGCGACCTTGGTCACCCCCGCCAGCTACGGCGCCCCGGGCTCGGGCGCGCCCCCGGCTGAGCGCCACGCCGGCAACGGCAAACCGGGCGGCGTCCTGTCGCACCATGCGCGGCGGCTGGTCGAACGTCTCCACATCGACGCCTCGAAGCTCACGGGCACCGGACCCGCCGGCCTGATCCTGCGCGAGGACGTCGAGGCCGCCGTCGCGTCGGGCATGATCGCGTTCACCGGCGGGATCGGCTCCGCATCGCCCGCGCCCGCCGCATCCGCGGCCGCCGTGAACTACCCGCCGGCTCCGGCGGACGCGAAGGTCACCGACCTCAAGGGCTCCGTCGCGACGCTCGCGTCGTACATGGAGCAGTCGCTGTCGATCCCGGTCGCGACGTCGTTCCGCACGCTGCACGTCGGCACGCTCGAACAGCGCCGCGCGGAGTTGAACGCCGCGCTGAAGCAGGCCGGCCGCACCGAGAAGATCTCGTTCACGCACGTGATCGCGTACGCGCTGGCCCGCGCGGCGCGCGAGCTGCCGGCGATCACGGCGTCGTTCCGGCGCGTCGACGGTAAACCGCAGCGCGTCGAAGCGGGCGTGAACCTCGGCCTCGCCGTTGACGCGCAGAAAAAAGACGGCTCGCGCTTCCTGGTCGTGCCCGTGCTGAAGAACGCGGCCGCGCTCGACTTCGCGCAATTCCGCGCCGCGTACGAAGACCTCGTCGCGAAGGCGCGCGACAACAAGCTGTCGGTGGAAGAACAAACCGGCGCGACGTTCACGCTGACGAATCCCGGCGGCATCGGCACCGTCGCATCGGTGCCGCGCCTGATGGTGGGCCAAGGCGCGATCATCGCCGCGGGCGCGATCGCGTACCCGCCGGGCTTCGCGCACGCGTCGCGCACGACGCTCGAGCAGATCGGCGTCGAGAAAGTCATGACGCTGACGTCGACGTACGACCACCGCGTCATTCAAGGTGCGCAGTCGGGCGAATATCTCAAGCGCGTCGACGAGCTGCTCGCGGGCGCCGACGAGTTCTACGAAACGGTGTTCGCGCAGCTCGGCGTCAGCGCCAACGTCCGCGCCGCCGCGCACGCGAACGCGAACGGCGCGGCGCCGCCGGCCGCGCGCGATCAGCGCGAAGCGCCGGAAGCGGTCACCGCCGACATCCCGGGCCTGCCGTCGGAAGAGATGCTGCGCGCGATCGCGGCCGGGATGGCGATCGTGTCGGCGTACCGCCGCCACGGCCACCTCGGCGCGACGCTCGACCCGCTGGGCACCGAGCCGCCCAACGATCCGTCGCTCGACCCCGCGACGTACAACCTCACGCCGGCGATGATGAACGCGATCCCAGCGTCGGTGCTCAACGTGAAGGTGCCGGGCAAAACGCTCGCCGACGTGCTGCCGCGCCTGCGCGAGACGTACAGCTCGACGATCGCGTACGAGATCGAGCACATCTCCAACACGGCGAAGCGCGAGTGGCTGCGCGACTATATCGAGCGCGGCCAGCACCGCCGCGCGCTCACGCCGCAGCGCCGCGTGCAAGTGCTGCAGCGTCTGACCAAGGTCGAGACGATGGAGCGCTATTTCCGCAAGCAGTTCATGTCGCAGAAGACGTTCTCGATCGAAGGCCTCGACGTGATGGTGCCGATGCTCGAGGAGACGATCTCGCTGCTTGCGGAGGACGGCACGAAGACCGTCGTGCTGGGCATGGCGCACCGCGGCCGCCTCTCGACGATCGCGCACGTGGTAAACCGCCCGTACGAAGAATTGCTGGCGGAGTTCGAGTCGGCCGCGCTGCGCGAGCAGGCGCCGTCGGAAGGCGACGCCGACGCGACGGGCGACGTGAAATACCACCACGGCGCGACGGGCGAGTACGTCACGACGGCCGGCACCAAAGTGAAGGTAGAGCTCGCGAGCAACCCGTCGCACCTGGAAGCGGTGGACGGCGTCGTGGAAGGCATGACGCGCTGCCTGCAAACCGATCACAGCGTGAACCCGCCGACGCTCAACCACGAAGTCGCGGCGCCGATCCTGATCCACGGCGACGCGGCGTTCGCGGCGCAAGGCATCGTCGCGGAGGTGCTCAACCTCCAGGCGCTCGCGGGCTACTCGACCGGCGGCACGATCCACATCATCTCGAACAATCAAGTCGGCTTCACGACGGACCCGAGCGAAGGCCGCTCGACGCGCTACGCAAGCGATTTGGCGAAGGGGTATGACCTGCCCATCGTCCACGTGAATTCGGACGACGTGGACGCCTGCATCGCCGCGGTGCATCTGGCGATCGACTACCGGCGGAAATTCGGCCGCGACGTGGTGGTGGATCTGATCGGCTACCGCCGCTTCGGCCACAACGAACAGGACGAGCCCGCGTACACGCAGCCGCGCCAAACGGAGCTGATCAAACTGCACCCGACGGTCCGCGAACTGTACGCCGGCCAGTTGGTGGCGCAGGGCGTGCTGACGAACGAGCAGATCAAAGAGATGCAGGACACCGCGACCGGGCGGATGTCGGAAGCGCACAAGCTCGTGAAGAGCGGCGAGTACAAGAGCAAGCTGATTCACGCAGCGCCAAAGACGGGCACGAACGAAGGCGCGATCGATACGAAGGTGGACAAGGAGCGGCTGCTGCGGTGGGCGGACGAGGTCGTGCGCGTGCCGGACGGGTTCGCGCCCAACAAGAAGCTGCTGAGCCAGTTTTCGAAGCGCACGGCCGCGCTGCGCGAGAGCGGTGAGGTGGACTGGGGCACGTCGGAGGCGCTGGCATTCGCGTCGTTGCTGAGCGAAGGCACGCCGATCCGGCTCAGCGGCCAGGACACGGAGCGCGGAACGTTCTCGCACCGGCACGCGGTGCTGCACGACGCGCGCACGAACGCGAAGCACATACCGCTGCAGCATCTGAAGGACGCGAAGGCATCGTTCGAGATCTACAACTCGCCGCTGAGCGAGTATGCGTGCCTGGGCTTCGAATACGGCTACGGCTTCGAAATCCCCAACGCTCTCGTGCTATGGGAAGCTCAATTCGGCGATTTCAACAACGGCGCGCAGATCATCATCGACCAATTCATCGCAGCGGGCGCAGCAAAATGGGGCCAGCAGACGCGCCTCACGTTGCTGTTGCCGCACGGATACGAGGGCGCGGGCCCGGAGCATTCCTCCGCGCGGTTGGAGCGGTTCTTGCAGCTGTCGGCCGAAGGAAACATTCGCGTGGCGAACTGCTCGACAGCGGCACAGTACTTCCATCTGCTGCGCGCGCAGGCAAACGCGAAACAGGCGTATCCGCTGGTGGTGATGACGCCTAAGAGCCTTCTGCGGAACCGC
>Ga0066662_10000770_pt1 | contig 14267 bp, 14 predicted proteins | sample GraSoiAngelo_111_FD_133939 | JGI IMG/M metagenome (GOLD analysis project Ga0066662, IMG submission 133939) | Grasslands soil microbial communities from the Angelo Coastal Reserve, California, USA - 14_0903_12_40cm | ecosystem: Environmental > Terrestrial > Soil > Grasslands | place: USA... | reverse complement strand
TCCTGATCTTCTCGCTGCTCAGGTGATTTTTGCGGGGCGGGCTGTCGCCCGGATTGTGCTTCGAGTCTGGTCGCTGTTGCAGAAAGTGCTAAAAGTGCGAAGAATAAAGCGAGACGGCGCAAAAGCATTTTTGAACCTCCATGAAAAGGGGAAATAATTTGCTAGGCTCATGTTTGATGCCTTTGGAGTGTTCCAGAAGTTGCCCGAAAGAAACTTTGAATTGTAAATTTTGAGTTTTGAATTACGCAGTTGACAATTAAGTGCAAGCTTTTTGTCAGTACCACCTGCGGTAGCGGGTGGGTCTAGTGCAACCATCACCCACCCGCTACCGCAGGTGGTACTGACATTCAATTTTGTTTCCGCGCCTGCGCCTGAACTGCTGTAATCGCAACGGCGTCAACGATGTCCTCAGCTTTGCAGCCGCGCGAGAGGTCGTTGGCGGGTTTGTCTAAGCCTTGAAGAATGGGACCGATTGCGGTTGCGCCCGCGAGTCTTTCGGTCAGTTTATAAGCTATGTTTCCGGCCTGAAGGTCCGGGAAGATTAGAACGTTTGCGCGACCCGCTACGGGCGAACCAGGAGCTTTCGACTGCGCAACCGACGGCAAAAGCGCGGCGTCCGCCTGCAACTCTCCGTCAATCTCAAGCTCGGGCGCGCGAGCGCGAACCGTCCTGGTAGCCTCTACAACTTTATCGACGAGCTTATGCTTCGCGCTGCCTTTCGTCGAGAACGAGAGCATGGCAACGCGCGGCGTCGCATCCAGGAGTGCGCGGCAGGATTCGGCGGAAGCGATTGCGATCTCAGCAAGCTCAGTTGCAGAAGGCTCTATCACAACGCCGCAATCCGCATAAATCAACGCGCCGTCAGCCCCGAACTTTTCATCACGAAGCGCCATGACGAAGAAGCTTGAGACCATCTTGAATCCAGCGCGCACGCCTATGCAATGAAGCGCTGCGCGAACAGTATGCGCCGTCGTGTTCGTGGCGCCCGCGACCGATCCGTCAGCGCGGCCCATGCGGACCATAAGGTTTCCGTAATAGAGCGGGTCTTGAATTGCGATGCGAGCCTCGTCCGGCATCATCCCTTTTGCGCGGCGCAACTCGTGATAAACATCCGCCATCTTCTCAAAGTCCGAAGCCTTTCGATGGTCTATCACTTCGACGCCTCCGAGGTCTGCGCCTGCGCTCCCGGCAGTCGCGCGAATCTTCTCTTCGCTTCCGAGCAGCGTGACGCGAGCGATTTTTTGTCGAGCACACATCGAAGCGGCCACAACGGTGCGCGGGTCATCGCCTTCCGGGAGGACTATGTGTTGCGGGTCTGCGGCGGCGCGCTGGCGTAAGCGTTCGAGTATGTTCATAAAAAGTTGTCAGTAGTCAGTTGTACATTGTCAATTGTTGATTTCGGCCAGAAAGTTTTTATGTCTGCGGAGTCTAACCGACGAGGGATGGAGAGAACAAGTTATTGACGACTGCCAGCCCCATGCTAAATACTGTTCACCGACAGCTGATAACGGACAACTGACTACTGGCTATTGGTGAATAAAAGATGGCAAAGCTTAAATTGAAGCGGCGGATGAAGAATCTTATGATGTTCCTGCCCAACCTGGTCGCGCTCTGCGGGCGGTTGATGACTGATAGGCGCGTTCCTGCTGCGGACAAAGCCCTCTTTGCTGGCGCGATTCTCTATGCCGCGATGCCGTTTGATTTCATCCCGGACATGATTCCGTTCGTGGGGCAGGTTGACGACGCTTACCTGATTTCGCTCGCTCTACTGCGCCTTATTCGTCACACGAATGCGGACGTGGTGCGCGAGAACTGGCGCGGCGGAGGCGACGTTGTTGAATTGGCGGAAGCTATAGTCGGCCTCGCTCCAAAGTTCCTGCCGAAGAGAATCCTTCACGTGCTCTCGGCCAGAGTCGAAACTGTGCCGGAGGATTTGGACGGCCTGATACGGGCTGTGAGGAAGTCTGAGCCTTTGCTTGTAGCATCGCCAGGTGAAGGAGAGTTGAAGCCAGCAGCCACAAGTTGAGGACTTTGCATAAGCAGGCCGCACGAGTCGCTAGCAAAAATCACTATTGCTTAAAAAGCACGCTACAACTTATTATGTAAGCTGCGTTCTGTAACTTCCCGATTGCTTGAATCCTCCTCCAACATAAGAGCGAATTTTAGATATGATTACCGAAAAGCAGATTTCCCCCGAAGCCGAACCATCGCACGCCGACGCTGCCGCAGAAGGCAAGTACGTCTATTGCATCATTGAGGCGGCAGAGCCGCGCTCTTTCGGTCCTATGGGGATAGGCGGGCGCGGCGATGAAGTCTATACGGTCCACCACAAGGGGCTGGCCGCAGTCGTCTCAAACACGCCCATAGTCGTCTATGACCCCACGCGCGAAAACGTCTTTGCGCACGAGCAGGTGAACGAAACCGTCATGCGCGAGTTTACGGTCCTGCCTATGGCCTTCGGCGCGCTCTTTCGCACGGAAGAGGACATCATTGAGTTGATGCGCGGCACATACGACGCGCTGCGCGATGTGCTGGCTAAAATGGAAGGCAAGGTTGAGTTCGGGTTGAAAGTCAACTGGGACAGAGATCGCGTCATAGCAGAGCTTGAGCAGGAGAACGAAGAGATTCGTCATCTGAAAGAGCAGATAACTTCGCGCACCACGGGTTCAACCTATTTCGCTCGTATGCAGCTTGGCCGACTCGTGGAAACTGCGCTCACGGACCAGGCCGACGCGTACATACGCGAGGTCTATTCTGTCCTGCGAGATACTGCCGTCGCTTCGCGCGCGAACAAGCCCATAGGCGACAGGATGATTATGAACGCGGCGTTTCTGATTGAGCGCGAGCGCGAGGCGGAGTTTGACCAGAAGGTGAAAGAGATTGCTGCAAAGTACGAAGGCAAGCTCTCGTTCAAGTACACAGGCCCCTGGCCGCCTTATAACTTCGTTCACATACGTCTGAAGCTTGAGCGCGGCGAAGGTACGACCGAAGCCATAGCAAGGTAGAGTGAAGAGAATGTTTTTGATTGACGACCTGCTGCTCGCGCCCGTCAACGGCTTCAAGTTCATCTTGAACCAGATTCAAAAGATCGCTGACAAGGAGTTGAACGACGACCAGTTCATAAAGGAACAACTCCTTGAATTGCAGATGCGCCTTGAATTGGACGAGATTTCCGAAGAGGATTACAAGGAGCGCGAGGCTGAGCTATTCGCTCGACTGCGCGCGATCAAAGAGCGGCAGTTCGAGATGCTGAACCAAGTCCACACCGCAGACTCTTCGTCAATCATCATAGAATCGGGTGGCGATGAAGAGGGCGGATTCCGGGAGAAGTGAAAGACAGTAGGCAGCAGGCGGTAGGCAGTAGGCAGAAAACTGAAGGCAGAAAGCAGAAGGCAGTAGGCAGTAAACAAGATGCAACCGACTGCCAACTGCCTACTGCCAACTGCCTAATGCTTTTTGGTGGCAAGGGCGGCGTAGGAAAGACAACAGCCGCAGCATCAACAGCACTTCATCTGCTGGATCACGCTGAGGGCGACAAGCAGATACTTCTATTTTCAACAGACCCCGCGCATTCTCTCTCCGACAGTTTAGAAGTAAAGATTGGCGACCGTCTTCTCGAAGTGGCGCATAAAGGGCGCGCTCGTCTCTTAGCTTACGAGATGGACGCGACGGCAGCGTTCGAGAAGTTCAAGAGCGAGCATCACGCGACGCTCGCGGAGATAGCGGATCGCGGCACGCTTCTCGATGAGAACGACATCAACGAGCTATTGAATCTCTCGCTGCCCGGAATGGACGAGGTGATGGCGCTCTTTGAGTTGAGCGAGCTTGACCGCGCTGACGCTTACGCGCACATAGTCATTGACACAGCACCTTCGGGCCACACCTCGCGCCTGCTGCAACTGCCTGAACTTTTTTCGCGCATGGTCGCGGCGCTCGACCGCATGGAAGAGAAACACCGCTACATCATCGCGCAGTTTGCTCGCGGCGGGCGTCGTGCGCGCGAAGATGAAGTTGATCTTTTCCTGCGAGACCTGACGGAAAGAATCAATCGCGTGCGCGAGATGCTTTACGATAAGACGCGTACAACGTTCACGCTCGTCACCATTCCTGAAGCCATGAGCGTTGAAGAGACCAGGCGTTACTTCGCCCTGCTTCAACGAGAGAGCGTTCCCGTCACAGATTTAATCATCAACCGCGTGGAGCAGGAGCACGACGATTGCCCCTACTGCCGCGCTCGCGTCGAAAGTCAGAAAGCCTCGCTCAAACAGATCAGCGAAGAGTTCGGCGCGCTCAAGCTTCATCCCGTCCCTTTGCAGCCCACTGAAATTCACGGCCTGGAAGCTCTCAGACGCTTTGCGAAGATTATTTGGGAGAATGGAAGCGCGCCGAAAGATAGTAGGCAGAAGGCAGTAGGCAGTAGGCGGAGGGCAAAAGAGAATGGCGCACCGTCACAGCCCGCCGCTGACTGCCTACTGCCTTCTGCCTACCGCCTTCTGCTTTTCGGCGGCAAGGGCGGCGTGGGGAAAACGACTGCTGCCGCCGCTGCCGCACTTGCTCTGGCTGAGCGTGATCGAGAGGCGCGCATACTTGTCTTCTCAACCGATCCGGCGCATTCTCTCTCGGACAGCTTCGATGAGCCGATTGGAGCATTGAAAAGGAGCGTTGCAGGACTGAAGAATTTGGACGCGATGGAGATTGACGTGAGCGCGCGATTTGAAGAATTGAAGAGTCGCTATCGCGCATGGACTGATGAACTGTTTACGTCGCTCTCTGAAGGCTCTAGTTGGGAGATACAGTTTGACCGCGAGGCAATGCGCGAGCTTGTCGAGCTTGCTCCGCCCGGCATTGACGAGATAGCGGCGCTCAGTGCTATAAGCGATCTGATTGACGAGAATAGTTACACGATTATTGTCTTGGACACTGCGCCGACCGGACATCTATTGCGCTTTCTTGAACTGCCGGAGGTTGCGCTCTCCTGGGTGCGCTGCTTTCTAAGACTCTTGCTAAAATACCAATCGGTCGTGCGCTCAAGCGGCGTAGCGGAAGAGTTGATCGCGCTCTCCAGGAGCATCAAGCGCGTTATAGCTTTGTTGACCGACGAGGAAGCTTGCGAGTTCGTAGGCGTCAGTATTCCTGAACAGATGAGTTTAGAAGAGACAGTGAGATTGACGCGCGCTCTCGAACATATGAAAGTTCCTATGCGCAGGCTGTTAATAAACAACGTCGTGCCGCTTGATGCCGCCGCCGGTTGCGACTTTTGCCGCGCAAGACGAGCTTCGCAGGAGAGCGTGATAAAAGATTTCCGTCGAAGGTTCGGAAAAGTCTGTAACCTATTCATTGCGCCTGAGCAGCCAAATGATGTGCGGGGCGTTGAAGCGCTGCGAGAGCATTTCAGTCAGTGGCAGACGTTGGACACAAAAACAGTAAAAAGATGAGCGCGCGTGAGCCTAAAAAGATGAGCCGCGAGACAAAGAGCGGAAGGAAACCAGAGGGCTTCTATGTCTATTGCATAGCCGGGCGCGAATCTCTATCAAAAGTTTTTGAAGATGCTTTGCCCGGCGCAATCGAATCAGATGTCGCTCTTGAGTTGATAGCTCAGGAAGACTTGGCAGCAGTCGTCAGTCCCGTGCCGCTTTCGGATTACGGCGAGGACGCTTTGCAGCAGCATTTGACTGAGGCCACGTGGACCGCCGTTCGCGCCATGCGACATGAAAAGGTCGTGGAGCACTTCAGTCGCCGCACGAGCGTCGTCCCGCTTCGCTTCGGCACGATTTATCTTGAGCGCGCAAGGGTTGAGCAGATGCTTTCAGAGCGAGGAGCAGAATTGCGCGCAATCATTGAACGGCTGCGCGGGCGGGAAGAATGGGGCTTGAACATCTACTCGGACCGCGCGAAGTTGTTGGAGAACATTGCAACGCTCAGCCCCTCCTTGCGCGAATTGAGCGAGAGCGCTGATGCTGCGACGCCCGGACAGTCTTATCTAATCCGAAAAAAGATTGACACCATGCGCGCTTCAGTAGCGCGCGAAGAGACAAAGCGTGTGGCCGCGAAAGTTGAGCGGGAATTGTCGAAGATCGGCGATGATGTGAGACACTTGCGCGTGCTCAGGGATGAAGCGACTGAGCACGGCGAGTTGGCCGCGAAGTTCGCGTTTCTAGTGGATCGTAACCGCTTCGACGAGTTTCGCTCTGCGGCGGAAAGAGTCGCCGAAGATTACACGAGCGCAGGATTTCGTCTTGAACTGACAGGCCCCTGGCCTGCTTATAACTTCGCAAACGGGTGAGCTTTGGACTTTGAATGTGTAAAGGAAGTCTCGCTTGATTCATTACACGTGCAAAGACCAAAGTTTAAAGACCTAAGACCAAAATCTTTATGCCTGATGAATTAGAATTATTGGAAGAAGGAAGCGAGTTGTCGCTGCTCGAAACGCTCGATCATGTGCTCAATCGCGGCCTTGTGATAGCGGGCGAGATAACAATCTCTGTGGCAGACATTGACCTGATCTTTCTGGGCCTCAACGTGCTCTTGAGTTCTGTAGAGACCGCGCATCAAGTATTGAACAAGCAAGGAAAGAAGTGATGAGGACTGAGTACTGAGTAAAAACCTACTTCACTCAGTACTCAGTCCTCAGTACTGTTTTTATGAATCTTTACGCTTACTGTCTGAGCGATGAAGTTACGGATAGCATGATTGAGTCTGTGGCGGGGCTGTCGGGGGCGAAGACGCGCCTGATGCAGTGTGGAGAGATCATGGCGGTTGTAAGCGAGTTTGATGATGAGCGGGCAACAGTCACGCGCGAGAACGTGCTGGCGCATGAAAGGGTGGTGCGCCGCGTACTTTCCGAGACGACGCCGCTGCCTTTTCGCTTCGGCGCGGTCGTCACGGAATCGCAGCTTCAGAGTTACGTTGATTCACAGCAGGATCACTTGAAGGCGCAGCTTGAGCGCGTGCGCGGATGCGTAGAGATGAGTGTGAAAGTGATATGGAATCTTGAAGCTGTCAGACAAGAGATTGCCGAACACTACGAACAGGAGAGCAAGGCAATCGGAGCCGGTGAGACGCGTAGGGGAAGCGGCACGGCGTTTCTGGTTATGAAGCGTAGTGAAATCCTGGGCGAGAATGTGACGAGGACGCGCGCCGAAGAGATCGCTGATTGGCTCGCTGAAGCTTTAGAAGAGACTGTGCGCGAGACACGGGTTACGGTTGAACCGTCCGCGCCTCTTGTCATCTCTGCGGCGCACTTGGTCGAGCGAAGGCGCCTTAAAGATTATCGCAGTGCGCTTCGTTGTGCGCGCTCAAGCCGCCGCGATTTACATTTCTTGACGAGTGGGGCTTGGCCGCCGTACAGTTTTACCATTGCTGGCTCTTGAGTTAGAGCATGGTTCGGAGTAATCTTGTGAAGCCTTCCCCTGAAGTTCCCCTCCCGGTTGAGCCGGAGATAGACACGCTGCACGCAGAAGAGTTCGCACGCGAACTCCGCCGCGCGAGCGACACATTGCCCCCGCGTATAAACATTGATGCCGAATCGGTCGAGCAGGGTTTAGCCAAATTGGTCCTGACCTTGATCGAATTCATACGGCGGTTGCTTGAGAAACAGGCGATACGGCGTATGGAAGGAGGCGATTTATCGCCGGAGCAGATAGAAGAGCTTGGACTCGCTTTGATGAAACTGGAAGAGAAGATGCAGGAACTGAAGGCGCAGTTCGGATTGGCTAAAGAAGACCTCAACCTTGATCTTGGTCCTGTGGGGCGATTGATCTGAAACGGATTGAGATTGGAAATGAGTCTTAAGGTGGCGGCCTGCGCAAGAAGGTTTGTTGCATGAAGCCGCTCTTTACATAGCAGTCAGTGGTCAGTTATTTTCGCTTCGGTTAAGCTGTCTGTCTAAATAAGGAACATTCAAGCTCTTAAAGCGAACAACTGACAACGGACTACTGACTACTGATTTGTGAGGGTGAAGAATTGTCGAGCGAGCGATCAAGTTTGATTACGGCGCGTCCGCCCGGACTGGTGGACGTGCTCGACCGGATTCTTGACAAAGGTCTGGTGATTGCGGGCGACATCAAAGTTTCGCTCGCAAATGTTGAGTTACTGACCTTGCAGATTCGCCTGCTCATCTGCTCGATTGATAAGGCAGAGCAGATTGGCTTGAACTGGTGGCGCTACGACACAAATTTGACGACGCGCGCCGAACGCGCCGAAGCAGAGAATGTGGAGTTGCGCGAGCGGCTTGCGGAACTCGAACACGAGGTCAGGCAACTCACCGTGCCCACCGCCTCTAAAAAAGGGCGGGCGAGAAGCGGAACTTCACGCTCGCGCGGTGCTGCGGAGACTGCTGCGACCAAAAAGAGCAGAGGGCGCAATCGTTGAAGCTCTAAAGATGCGCGTGCGTTATGGCTTTTGAAGATGAGGCTTTGAAGGTCGCGCACGCAAAAAGAGTCCTCGCGTGGTGTGCTGATATTCCAACTTTGGAAAGAGGGAACTAAAAGAGATGGCTGTTGAAAGAGCGCCGGGCGGTACCAGCTTAATTGACGTGCTTGATCGCGTGCTCGACAAAGGGATCGTGATTGATGCATGGGTGCGCATCTCGCTCGTCGGTATTGATCTCATCACAATCGAAGCTCGTGTCGTCGTGGCTTCGATTGACACCTACTTGAAATACGCCGAGGCCGTCGGCTTAACTCCAGCCGTGTCGCGACCGGCTCTAACGCCCGGCGCAGCCGAACCACTCGAAGACGAGACGCGCCGCCGCACCAATGTAGATGTAGAGAGAGGGTGAAACAGTAGGCAGTAGGCAGTTAGCAGTTGGTAGAAAAGAGTAACCAACTGCTAACTGCCTACTGCCTACTGCCCACTGCTTTTATGTCCCAAGTTCCCGCAGAATTATCCACGCCTGTTGTTCCTGCTATACCGGAAGCGGAAGCTATTGACTTGCGTCTTCGACTGTTCGATGTTTTTACAGAGGCGACGACGCAGATGCTCGCCACTACGAAGCTGCATGAGCGATTACTGCTTGCATTGGAAGCAATCGTAGCGGGTTTCGGTTACCAGCAGACGGCGATTGCGATGATAAATGAACGCGAAGGAATCTTGCGCATTCGCGCCACGCTTGGCTTTGAGAGTGAGGCAGTAGCTAGAGTCGAGCTACCGCTTGATTCGAGCGCATCTTGCGTGAGGGTCGTGCATGAGGGGCGTCCCATCTGGATTTCATTAAAGGATGACGAGCAGTCGTGCGCGCTCTTCGGAAAGATGGAGTGGAAGCAGGACATTCTTGCGCTCCCAATGTTCGGCGTGCCTGAGATGTGGCAGAAGCGTGAAGCCGAGTCTTCATTAAAGCCCAGATTGGATGAAAGGCATTGGTCTCTTGCGCCCGCTTCGTGTTTGGGCGTGCTCTACATAGGCGCGCAGAAGGAAGCGGTAGATTCGGCCTCGCTCAGATTCCTGACGCGCTTCGCGGACCGCGTAGGCATTGTCGCGTCATCAGCAATACAGCAGGAGCGGCTGATCTCGACTGTAAACAAGTTGCAGCGCGAGCGGCAGTGGGTCGAATCCATTATGAAGTCTGTCGCAGACCCGATTGTGTTGACAGACCTTGACAATCAAATCTTGTTGCAGAACCGGCGAGCCGAAGAGTTGTTCTCGGGGTCGAAAGATGCCGGTGAGGGAAAACGGCGCGCACTTAAGATGAACGACCTTTTGTTCTCCGCTTATCTTTCAAGCGCTGCGGTCTCGTCCTCCCAAGTTATACAGCGCGACATCACGCTGGTCGATCCATTAGAAGGCTCAGACATACACTTCGAGGTAATCTCGACGCCCGCGTTGAACGCGCGAGGCGAGCGACTCGGCCTCGTATCAATCTTCCGCGACGTAACGGATTTGCGCGAAGCGAACGAAGAGTTGGCTCGCAACTTCACGAAATTGCAACAGGCCGAAAGCGAAGCGAGGCGCGAGCGCGACCGTCTTGATTTGATTATTGAGAACGTGGGCCACCCCGTAGTCGTCTGCGATGCGAGCGGAAACTTCCTGCTCTTCAATCACCGCGCGGAACTTCTATTCCAGCAGGAAGATGCTTTCAAGCCTTCGGCTTCATCAGCCATACGTGCCAATTCCGTCAAGCTCACCTCTTTCATCTCAGCGCTCGCCTCTGCGTCTGAAACCGACAGGCAGGCCGAGATTGAGTTGATTGATCCAGAGTCGGGCGAAGCGTTGCCGATGGAGATAACTGCGGGCGAAGTCCTGGACGCGAAAGGACAGGTCACGGCTGTCGTCTCAATCCTTCATGATCTATCGGAGATACGCGAGCTTGAACGCAGACGTGTGGAGCAGCAACTCTTCGAGTCTGAAAAACTCGCTGCCGTTGGTCGCCTCGCTGCATCAATCGCGCATGAGGTGAACAATCCTCTAGAAGCCATCAAGAACTCGCTCTACCTGATGCAGACCGGCAAGGATTCTGAGAAGAATGCGCGCTTTCTTGAGATTGCGCGCAAAGAGACCGAGCGCGTCTCGCACATCATTCGACAGATGCTTGGCTTTGCGCGCCGGTCCGGTGAAGTCGGCTGGGTTGATATAAATCAACTTCTGGAAGAGACGCTTGTTCTTCTTGAGAAGAAGCTCAGGCAGACTGGCATTCGAGTTGTAATCGAGCTTGATACGCAATTGCCGCGTGTTCGCGCGCGTGCGGACCAATTGCGGCAGGTCTTTCTAAATCTTCTGCTGAACGCGCAGCAGGCTATTGAAGGCGTAGGCGAAATCCGCGTTGCGACTTCGCAGTTCACGCAATCCTTGCAGCCGTCAATCATGGTTCAAATTAGCGACTCAGGCGTAGGCATAAGCCCGGACGATCTGACGCGCATCTTCGAGCCTTTCTATTCGACCAGAAGGAAGGGCACGGGGTTGGGGCTTTGGGTGACGCAGGACATCGTGCGGCAACACGGCGGGCGCATAGAGGTCTCCAGCGAGAAGAGGCGCGGCACGACCTTCTCTATCATGCTGATAGTTGATTCTCCTCTGCTCGAAGAGGAAGAGAAGAAATAATTTATTGTCAGTTGTCAGTTGTCCGTTGTTCGCTTTATTAAGTTGAATGATTCGATTTCAGATTCAAGTTTCATGAGCACAGACAACTGACAACGGACCGCTTAATTGCAATGCCTTTCTCAACTGTTCAGGAAAATGGAAACGAGCAGACGGCGAACGGGAACAAACCGCCGCCGGATGCGCGCCTGCTTGTGGTTGATGACGAGGAGAGTCTGCGCATAACGACCGCCGCGATTCTTGAGCAGGAGGGCTACACGGTTGACACGGCTGCGAGCGGCATGGAAGCGTTCGCGCTCCTTGAAAAGTTCGACTTCGATCTTGTCTTAACGGACCTGCACATGGAGGGCGGCGATGGTCTCTCCGTCCTCGCAGAGATTCGCCGACGCGCGCCGCTTACGATCTCAGTGGTCCTCACAGGCTTCGCATCAGTCGAATCCGCAATCGCCGCGCTACAGCAAGGGGCTTACGATTATCTGGTCAAGCCGTGCGACATTGACGAGATGAAGCACACCATCAAGCGCGGCGTCGAGCATCGTCGCCTGATGTTGGCCGAGCAGGAGGCCAGAGAAAATCTGGAACAACTGAATCATGACCTTGAGCACCGCGTCGAAGAGAGAACTGCGGAGCTATCTCATTTGAACGAAGAGTTGGAAGAAGCCAACCGCGCGAAAGATATTTTCCTGGCGACGCTCTCGCACGAACTACGCACGCCCTTGACGCCCGTTCTCGGCTGGATAAATCTTTTGCGCAACGGGAATCTTGACAGCGACGGAGTCGCGCAGGCTCTTGACGCAATCGAAAGAAACGCGCGCCTTCAATCGCGTCTGATTGACGATCTTCTGGACATCTCGCGCATAGCTACAGGAAAATTACGTTTCGATCCGCAGCCCTGTGATCTTAACGCGACCGTTGAAGCAGCCGTTGAGACCGTGCGCTCTACTGCTGCCGTGCGACGCGTGGAGTTGGAAGCTCAATTGACGGACGCGCCGCTCGTAGTGATGGGCGAGCCTGTGCGCCTGCAACAGATCGTCTGGAATCTTCTATCGAACGCAATCAAATTCACGGAAGCGGGCGGGCGCGTTAAGGTCTGGACCGAAAGGGCCGGACACGAAGCGCGCATCATGGTCGAAGACACAGGCATAGGAATCCCTGCGGACTTTCTGCCGCACGTCTTCGACCGCTTTCGCCAGGCAGACGGGTCGCGCACGCGCCGTCACGGAGGCTTGGGGCTGGGCTTAGCAATCGTTGACGCACTCGTAAGACTTCACAACGGGCGCATCGAGGCCGAATCCGAAGGCGCAGGTCGAGGCTCGCGCTTCACCTTCACGCTGCCGCTCGACGCGATAGCGGACCACGTTGATGAGAAGCAACAGCATGAAGTTCAACACGAGGTCAATCAGTGCGTGCTGATTATCGAGGATTCGCCGGACACGCTCTCGCTCCTTTGCACACTCTTTGAGCAGAAGGGATGCAGCGTCGTGCCGGCAACATCTGCGCATGACGCTTTAAGACTCGCCTCTGAACAGAGACCGAGCATCATCATCTCAGACATAGGCATACCGCACATGGACGGCTACGAGCTTCTCAGAGAGTTGCGTCGCCTGCCCGGATTAAAGGATGTGCCCGCGATAGCTGTCTCAGGCTACGCAATGGAGGAGGACCGTGAGCGCGCTTCTTCCGCAGGCTTCATTGCGCATCTTGCAAAGCCCATCAACGTGGATGAACTCTTCGCGCTCATTCAAAAGCTCACTTCGACCTGACCAAGCCTCTTGAACAATGCTCTTGATCGAGACGTATCCTTTCAGACGAATAGTATGAGGCGCACTCAAAAAATCTTACTTTTCATCCTTCTAATAATTTGTCCGGCGCTCGCTCTCGCGCAAACGACCGACAATGTCGTCGCAGGCTCTATAAACGAGTTGAGGAATAAGCGGCGAGTTTTCCTGATAGTTCGACGCAGTTCTGTGATTGACGCTAAAGAAGAGGCGAAGTCCATACTATCGGAAGTCTATCAATCAGGCGCTGAAGAGCCGCGCGCGCAATTCGCTCGAATCTATAACGCGATTGCAGGGAAGCTGAACAAGTATATTGCGGAGAATCAGAGCATAAGCTCCGTGCGAAACCTGCGCGACGCAGACTTTATAGTCCTCTTTAACCTGCTTGAGTATCGCTGGCCGCTCGGTCGCCCTTACCCTTACGGCGAGATGTTCGTAATCGTGAACGATCACTCGAAGGGAAGAGAGCCGCACGTTGTCTGGAGAACGCGGAAGCGTTCCGAGTGGGCGGAAGACGCAATCAAAGAGTTAATCAACGACTTAAAAGCGGCTCGCGGTGAAATTTAGGGATTGTCCGTTCAGGAGAGAGAAAGAGGTCCGAACCGAGCGCATACGCGCGCATGATGCGAAAGGAAGTTTGATAGAGAATATCAGGCTGTATGAATGATTCTCTTAATCCTTTTTGCGTCGTTTCGCGTATTTCGCGGTCTATCTTTCTGCCGTTTCTTAGTCGATTTCAGGATGAACAGACCCGCTGAAACTTAATTCTAGCCAAGAACGGCATAATTTATGTAAGATACTAAAAGCAGACTTCACGGCGGCGTGTGCCGTGAAGGTAAAACTTGCTGGGGCGACTACCACACTCTTTGCCCCGTTTGCCACGAGACTCGTATCCGTTAGATTCGCGCACGTCCCGTCTCACAAATCCGAATAAAGTTTTCCCGCGAACATGCAAGCTAAAGATATATTTCTGGAAAAAGCAGGACCGGAAGAACTGTTGAATCTGAATTCAACGGGCGTAATCAACCCTGAGACGATACGCTTCCGAAGCCTCGTTGATTCGCTGCCTGTCATCGTCTATGCGGTTCGGACAGAGCCGCCCTATTCACCGCTCTACGTCAGCCCTTACATAGAATCGCTGGGCTATTCGGAAGAGGAGTGGTTCATCATTCCTGATCTCTGGCTGAGCTTAATACACAAGGACGACCGCGAGCGCATCATGCGCGAGACCGAAACGGCTATGACGACGGGACAGGATACTGACTACGAGTATCGCGTCGTTACGCGCGATAGCACGGTGCGCTGGTTTCGTGATAGAGGGCGGGTGATATTGGATGATGAAGGCAAACCCGTCTGCTGGCAGGGCGTAATGCTGGACATCACCGATCTGAAACAGGCCGAGACTGCGTTAGTGGAAGCGAACCGGCGAGCAATCACGGAGTATGAGCATCTGCTGGA
>Ga0066662_10000767_pt1 | contig 14291 bp, 10 predicted proteins | sample GraSoiAngelo_111_FD_133939 | JGI IMG/M metagenome (GOLD analysis project Ga0066662, IMG submission 133939) | Grasslands soil microbial communities from the Angelo Coastal Reserve, California, USA - 14_0903_12_40cm | ecosystem: Environmental > Terrestrial > Soil > Grasslands | place: USA... | reverse complement strand
CGCTCGCTTCGCTCCCGCCCCGGAATGACGGCGCAGGGCTCTACAGCTCCGGCTTGCGCTTTAGTTTGCGAGCGGGTCGGGGCGAAACTGGATGTGCACGGCGCGTGGCATTGAGCCTTTGCCGCCTTCCTTCAGCCAGGGCGTCCGGTCGCCGTTGGTGCTCCACAAGCCGCGGCCCTTCCAGCCGCCGTTCGGGTCGTCAATCCGGCCATCGAAGCCCTTGGCGTAGAAGCCTAAGGGATAGGGGATCCGGATCGTCACCATCTTGCCGTCCTTCAGCGCCACGAAACCGTCGCCGAGATTTGCGGTGGACATCGGTAGGTTCTCGCCCAGCCCCGACGTATTGTGCTGGTCGACCCAGGTGTAATAGCTGGACTCCGCGCTGTTCTCGCCGATGCCTTCGAAGCCCGGTCCGGGATACTGGTAGAAGGACCAGCCCTCGGGGCAGTGATTGCCGGTGGCGGTCGGCCCGTTGAGCGGTCCTTTGCATTTGCGGCGGTCGAAGCTGCCGAGATGACCGCTCGATAACGAGGCCCACACCACGCCATTCTTGTCGATGTCGCCGCCGCGGATTCCGAATGCCGGTGCCGGGACGTTGTACACCTCCGACAGTCCGGTCGCCGGGTCGAAGCGCAGGACGGCGGGGGTGCCTCCGAAGATGCCGACGGTGTACCAGATCGAGCCGTCGACCGGCGAGGGCATCACCGCATACGGGCCCGAGCCCGGGACGATCCGCTTGTCCTTATTTGGATCAATCGGAAGAGTAGCTTCAACATAGTCGTCCCGTTTGCCGTTGCCGTTGGTGTCGAGCACGAACGGCGACCAGCCTTGCGACTTCGCCGCATCGCCGGTTTCGTCGAACATTTTCGTGTTGATCCAGCCGGCCACAGGGCCGGTCCCGCTGAGCCACAATGTGTCATTGGCATCGTAGCCGAATTGCAGGTGATGGGTGCCAAAGCAGGTATCGACAAAACTGTACTTCATCGTCTTCGGATCGAGCATCGCCACCTGACGCGCTGATTTCTCCAGCGGGAACGCCTTGGCAGACGGATGCTCGGAGCCCTGTTTGCAGAATGCCGGGTTCTCGATGCCGCGCACCGTGGCCGAGAGCCAGACCCGGCCCTTTCCGTCGAACATCGAGTTGTGGTTGTTGGCTCTCGTATCCCACAGCTTCCGCTCGCCCCAATACGGCGACGGCTCCAGCGGCTTGACGCTTGCGGCGTGTCCGGGGCCGAGGGCCTCCGGCATTTCGGCATCGGCCACCGGCATTTTGAAGAACGACACCTTGTTGGTCTTCGGATCCAGGATCGGCATGTTGTCGGTGGAATATTCGGGCGATCCGTAAAGCGGACCATAGGCATTGATCGTCGGTTTGCGCCGGTCCGACGAAATCAGGTCGTGCAGGTATTTGTCCGGCGTGGACCACTCCCATGAGGTGACGACGATGTTGCGTTCGACGCCTTGCGGCCGCGCCGGCTTGCTCCTCGGCAGCTCCCCGTCGCCGATGCGGTCGGTCCAGTCGCCGAGATACTTGAACGGCACCCCGGCAAAATTGCCGGCCAGCTGGTTCGTCATCTGCTCGCCGGACTGCCCCGATTGGATGCGCCGCATCCAGGCAGCGTCGCCGGAATCGAAGTGGCCGAGCGCAGCCGGTATCTTGCGGGTCGCTTCCTGCCCAAGCTGATGACAACCGATACAGCCGATATTCTTCATCTGCTTCAGCCAATCGATCTGCGTCAATTTTTCGGGAATGTCGCTCTTGCCCCCAAATTCGCCGGCGGGGGGAATTTTCATCATCGCGTACCAGTAGATCGCAGGATAATAGTGCGCCGCCGCCGCCTCGTTGGGGGCGGGCACCGCGGCTTGATTGAGCAGCTGACCAGGCTTTGCGATGAGCCTGGGCGAGTCGACCAGGCCATAGCCGCGCACCCAGACCGTGTAGTTGGCTGTGGGCAGATCCGGAATGAGATACCTGCCCTGATCGTCGGTGACGACGATGCGCGCGAACTTGGTCGGCAGCTCGGTCGTCTCGGCGATGACCCACACCCCGGCTTCGGGTCCGGATGGCCCGACGACGGTACCGCCGATGTCGTGAGGGCCGACGGATACGCCTTGCTGCGCAATACCTGCGCCGGGCAGTGCCGCGGTTAGAACCGCAGTCAGGCACGCCGACCTTGCGAACTGTGCAAATCTTTTGAGTGGGAACATCGCCCGTCTCCGGTGGACCTGCTTTTCGCTGTCTCGTCCGGTCAGCTTAGCAAAACTCTTGAGAGCGTCGAGTGGGCTAACTTCGCCATCTCGGCAGCTTCGTGCGTGCGCCCATGCCGCGCCAAGCTTTTCCGGCGAGGATTATAGCGCCATCTCGGCCGACCGGGAACCGCCTTGTTGGCCTGTGAGTAAGAGGCGCCCCTCCCATTTCATATGGCTCCTCGGTCGCATGGCTGGATGAAATTCTACCCAGCGGAAATTTTCAGACGTTGAGTCCGTGCTGATTCCGGCGGTAGAGTGGTGGACTGTTGAAGCTCTGCCAAACCGCATCGGTGCAGGTTGGAGCCGGTTGCTCAATGTGACGAGGGAGTTCTGGTGTTAGAGAAATTGAGCACCTCTCCGGAAGCGCATGCGAGAGGCTGGATCGACGCCTTCGGTCAGTGCCTGGCGAGAGAAGACGCTGAAGCGACAAACCGATTGTTTCAGGCGGACAGCCATTGGCGAAATCTGTGCGGGATTTCGTGGGACATGGCGACGATAAGCGGATCGCAAAAGCTGTCCGGCGCATTATGCCGGCGGGCAAGGGAGGTTGCGGCGACCGGCTTCGAAATAGATTCGCGATTGCTGCCGCCGCGCAAAGCGGTTGTTGCCGGCCTCGAAGTCATCGAGGGGATATTTCGCTTCGGCACCGTCAATGGCGCCGGGGTGGGCGTCGTCAGGCTGGTACCCGCCCGCGGGGGCGATACAGCGCCGAAGGCGTGGACGATTTCCACCCTGCTCGACATGGAGAATATCGCTTCGGCAGAGCCGACGCGCGCATGGCCCGCTGCGGACAGGTTTTCGGCCTCGCCAGACCGGCTCGACCGGCGCCGCGTCGAAATGGCATTCGAGGATCGAGAGCCGGATGTTCTGGTGGTTGGAGGCGGTCACGCCGGTATCTCTGCCGCAGTCGAACTGAAGCGCATGGGCTTTGATGCGCTCGTCGTCGACCGGCATGAACGCGTCGGCGACAACTGGCGTCTTCGCTACAACGGGCTAAAACTTCATAACAAGACGCCCGTCAACCATCTCCGATACATGCCATTTCCGCAGAACTGGCCCGATTACTTGCCCAAGGACACGATCGCAAACTGGCTCGAAGCTTATGTCGAGCGCATGGAGGTTGATTTCTGGACCCGAACGAGTTTCGAGCGAGCCGAATACAATGAAGCGACGCAGTCATGGATGGCGCTGGTCCGCCGCGGAAACGGCAGCGCTCGTACGCTGCGTCCGAAGCACATCGTGATGGCGACCAGCGTCAGCGGCACGCCCAACATTCCGAACATTTCGACGATCGAGAATTTCGCCGGAAAAATCCTGCATTCGAGCCGGTTCGCTGGCGGCGCAGGGTGGCGTGGACAGTCCGTCGTGGTGATGGTGACCGGCACGAGCGGCTATGATATCTCTCAGGATCTGCACGCCAATGGTGCCGATGTGACCATGGTCCAGCGCAGTCCGACGCTCATCGTCAACATCGAGCCTGCGCAACTTTACGACAAGACCTATATCGGCGAAGGCCCGTCCGTCGATGTCCGCGACCTCCTGAATGCGTCCGTTCCGCTCCCGGTGCTGAAGGCCTCGCACAAGCTGATCACCAAAGAGGTTCGCGCTGCGGATGCGACGCTGCTCTCCCGGTTGGAGCAGGTGGGTTTCAGGCTGGATTTCGGCGAAGACGGCACCGGATGGCCATTGAAATTTCGCACCCGGGGCGGTGGCTACTACTTCAATGTGGGTTGCTCGGAGCTGATCGCGGGCAAGAAGATCAGGCTCATCCAGCAGGGCGAGATCGAGAAGTTCGTATCCGACGGATTGCAGCTTAACGACGGTTCGCGCTTGACTGCAAATCTCGTGGTACTCGCCACCGGTTATAAGGGACCGGATCACATCGTGAATTCGCTTTTCGGTAAGGAGGTGGCCGATCGCGTGGGACCGGTCTGGGGGTTTGACGGCGAAACCCAGGAGCTCCGCAATATGTGGAGTCGCACCGGACAGCCTGGCCTGTGGTTCACCGGCGGCGCGTTCTCGCAATGCCGGATTTATTCCCGCTTTATCGCCCTGCAGATCGACGCCATCGAAGCCGGTCGTTTGGAAAAGGCAGCAACCCTTCGCCCCGAGCTGCACGACCAAGGAATGCGGCTGTGACTAGTCCCGACGCACCGGCGCGGCACCGATGTCTGTAGACCTGGAAGCTGACATTCTGCGGGCGTTTGGTGAGCTTCCGGCGCTCCTTGACGCCGACCCTGCGCTGATCGCGAGGGGGCAGCGTCTCAGCGTCGAATGCCGGCTGGGGCCGCAAGATCGTCCGTTTCACGTTTCGTTTGTCGCAGGCCGGATTGTCGACATGACGCCCGGGCCCGTCCTGATGCGCTCGTGGTGCTTTTCTTATTGCGCTTCGCCGACCGCGTGGGCTGAGTTCTGGAGGCCTGTTCCGGGGCCGGGCTGGCACGATTTGTTCGCGCTCACCAAAAGCGGTGAGGCCACTTTGGAAGGCGACCTGTTTCCGTTCATGAGCCACCTGCAATTTTTCAAGGACGTGCTCGCGTTGCCCCGCGGCAGGGCCGGAGCAGCGACATGAGCGGATTTATCGAGCCGATCGTCGGGCGCTATGTGCATGTCGAGATCGAAAACGAAGTCAACCGCATTTACTTCGAGGAGAACGGCAGCGGAATTCCCTTGGTGTGTTTGCATACAGCGGGCTCGGATGCCCGCCAGTGGCGGCATCTGCTTTCAGATGAAACGTTTGCCAGGCATTTTCGGATCATAGCTTTCGACATGCCGTGGCACGGCAAGTCCAATCCGCCGGCTGGTTGGACCGGCGAGGAATACAGGCTCACCACGGCCCGCTACACCGAGACTATTCGCGCGTTCTGCAGCGCATTGTCGCTGGACCGGCCGGTGGTGATGGGATGTTCGATCGGCGGACGCATTGTTCTCAATCTCGCCATCGATCATGCCGCCGAATTTCGGGCGTTGATCGGGCTCGAGGCCGCCGACTTCCAGGCGCCATGGTACGACACGACTTGGCTGAACCGTCCGGATATTCACGGCGGTGAAGTCTGTGCGGCTCTGGTTTCAGGACTGATCGCGCCGCAGAGTCCCGATGCGTCGCGGCGGGAAACATTATGGGCGTACAAGCAAAGCGGCCCCGGCATCTTCAAGGGGGACCTGTATTTCTACCGCGTCGACGGCGACCTGCGCGGCTGCACGGCCGCGATCGACACTGACCGCTGCCCTCTGTTTCTGCTGACCGGAGAGTATGATTTCTCCTGTACGCCCGCCGATACGCTGCGCACTGCTGCGAGTATTGAGGGCGCCCAGGTCGTCATCATGGAGCAACTGGGTCATTTCCCGATGAGCGAAAATCCCGCCCAGTTCCGTCGCTACATTGCGCCGGTCCTCGACTGGATTGTCAAACGCGCGGCGATTCCAACACCGCCTTCTGCTGGTTGAGGGCGTTCCGTCGAAGGGTAAAGTCAATGTATCCGGATCCACACTCGGCGTCCCGCATCTTGTACGAGCGCGCTCTGGCAAGCCTGCCTGGGGGTAATTCGCGCACCACCGTGTTCATGAAACCTTACCCGATATACGCCGCGCGCGGTGCAGGCTGCAGGGTTTGGGATGTCGACGGCAATCGATATATCGACTGCATCAACAATTTCACCTCGCTCATTCACGGTCATGCCCATCCGGCGTTGATCGAGGCGGCCACCATGCAATTGTCGCTAGGGTCGGCGTTCGGCCTGCCGACGGAATCCGAGATTGAACTTGCCGAGCTCCTGGTGTCGCGACTGCCGTCGGTCCACCAGGTGCGCTTCACAAATTCCGGCACCGAAGCGGTCATGATGGCGTTGAAGGCCGCGCGCGCCTTCACCGGCCGTCCCATGATCGCCAAATGCGAGGGCGCTTATCACGGCTCGTATGATTACGCGGAGGTCAGCCTCGACCCGGTCCCGGACGCCTGGGGGCGCAATGCGCCCGTTTCGGTCGCCTACGCGAAGGGAACGCCGGAAAAAGTACTCGAGGACGTTGTCACCATCCCCTTCAACGATGTCGAGAGCGCGGTCAGTCTGATACGAGAGCACGGCCGCGAGCTAGCTTGCGTGATGGTGGATCCGATGCCGAACAGGGCAGGCTTGGCGCCTGCGGACAAGCCTTACCTCGATGCTTTGCGACAGGTTACCCGTGAAGTCGGAGCACTGCTGATCTTCGACGAGGTCATCACGTTTCGCTTGGGTTATCGCGGGGCGCAGGGACTTTGGGATATAGATCCCGACCTCACCACGCTGGGGAAGATCATGGGCGGGGGCTTTCCGGTCGGCGCGATCGCGGGCCGCAAGCAATTCATGGCGGTATTCGATCCAAGCCATGGCAAGCCGGCACTGCCGCACGGCGGTACGTTCTCGGCCAATCCGGTTACGATGCGCGCCGGGCTTGCCGCTATGGAGTTGCTTGACGAGAGCGCGTTCCAGCGGCTCGACCGGATCGGAGAACGGGTACGCACCGGCATCGACGCAGCCTTTGCGCGGTGCGGGCTGCCCGGCGGCACAGTCGGGCTCGGTTCGCTCTTGAAGGTTCATTTCGCCGATCGTCCGATCCGCGACTACCGGTCGGCTTATCCGAGCGAGCAGGAAGCCCGACGCCAGGCCATCTTCAATCTGGGACTCTTGAACCGGGGTGTATTGGCCGCGGGTTATGGTTTGATGGCGCTGTCGACGCCAATGACGGATGAGGATATTGACTTGATCATCGCGGCCGCATCAGCCGCGCTGGCAGAGGTAGCTTCTTCGGCTTGACGGTCTCCGCCTTCACCTCCTTCCGGCAGAAATTCCATGACGATCAAGATCGATCCTATCACCCGATCCGTGGTTCAGCACCGCTTGAGTTCGATCGTGACCGAAATGGGCGAAGCCATGCTTCGCACCTCCTATTCGCAGATACTGAACTCAAGCCGCGATTTTTCGCTGGCGATCTGCGACACCAACGGACGCCTGATCGCCCAGGCAGAGCACATCCCGGTTCATGTCGGGGCGCTGCCATGGGCAACGCGTGCCGTCGAAAACCGATTCAAGGATGTCAGGCGGGGCGACGTCATTCTTCTCAATGACCCTTATCACGGCGGCAGCCATTTGCCGGACCTCACCGTGTTCGTGCCGATCTTCGACGGCGAGCGGCGCATGCTCTGGACGATCGTCCGCGCGCATCAGAGCGATATCGGCGGGGCTACCCACGGCGGCTACAATCCGGCCGCCACGGAGATCTGGCAGGAGGGATTGCGCGTTCCGCCGATCAAGCTTTACGATGGCGGGAGGTTGCGCGATGACCTGCTCGATCTGTTGGCGTTGAATATCCGTAATCCGCGAGAGTTCCGCGGCGATCTCGCGGCGATGGTCGGAGCGGCGCATCTCGGCGAGCGCCGCGTGTCGCGGCTGTTTGCAGAGTTCGGAGCTCCGGTGGTCGAGGCCGCCGTCGACGCCATCCTTGACGCGGCGGAAACGCAGGCGCGTCAGGTGGTCTCGAGCTGGAAGGACGGCATATTCTATGGCGAAGCATTTCTCGACGACGACGGGCATGGCCGCAGCGACATCAGAATAGCCGCAAAGGTGACCAAGCGAGGCAGCGATGTCGAGGTCGATCTCTCCGAATCCGATGCTCAATCCACGAGTTTTGTGAACTCGTCGCATGCCAACATGCAGGCTGCCGTGGCGATGGCCTTCGCCTATCTGATTGACGCCGATATCCCCAAAAACGATGGCGCGCTGCGGCCGCTCAAGGTCATCGCCAAACAAGGAACGGTGGTGTGGGCCGATCCCGGGCGGCCAGTCACTCTTTGCACGAGCCATCCCTCGAACGAGATCGTCGAGGCGATCGTCAAGGCGCTGTCGGCGTCCTGCCCGGAGCGCGCCATGGCGGGATGGGGGCGCCGGTTCCGGATCGCCATTCAGGGGGAAGATCCGCGCACCGGACGAAACTTCATCTGGCACATGTTCCAGGCGCGTCCCGGCGGCGGTGCCTCTTCGGCGGGCGATGGCTGGTCCTCGATCGGCGAGTGGCATTCGGTCGGAGGCATCAAGTTCGGCAGCATCGAGGTCGCCGAAGCTAGGTTTCCGTTGCATTTCGCTCATCATGAGTATCGGGCCGGTTCGGCGGGAGACGGACAATTTCGCGGCGGGCTCGGGGTGGCGCTCGACCTTGTTCTGAAAACGGCAAAACCTGCTTTGGCAAACACCGCGGGCGACGGCGTACGCCACGCCCCGTGCGGGATGCTGGGCGGCGAAGACGGCGCTCCTCACGATTACTGTTTGCTATCTGCCGATCGTCCGCCGCGCCGGTTGCGGACCAAAGAGGTCGGCATCGAGATTCTTCCCGGCGATCTTCTCGAAATACGCTCTTCCGGCGGCGGCGGTTGGGGTGCGCCCGCGCGGCGATCACCACAGGCCCGCCAGCGTGACAGCGAGCAGGGACTGACCGTGGCTCCTACCCTCCATGGGCCAGGTTCCTGACGAATGTTTAAGATTGGAATTGACGTCGGAGGGACGTACACCGATTTGGTTGCGATCGATCAAGACGGGCAAACCGTTTTTGCAAAATCGCCCTCCACGCCTTCGGACCAGTCGATCGGCGTGATGGCGGGCCTGGAGGAGATCGCCCGCAGGCTAAAGCTGACGCGCGCGCAGTTACTTGCCGCCACCGATCGGATCGTTCACGGCACGACGGTCGCGACCAACGCTTTGCTGGAGCGCAGGGGTGCGAAAACTGCACTGCTCACGACGGCAGGACACCGCGATGTCATCGAAATGCGCGAAGGCCTCAAAGGTGACCGCTACGATCTGCGCTCGCCGCCTCCTGAACCGCTGGTACCGCGCGAGTTCAGGTTCGCCGTAAGGGAGCGCCTCGATCCGGCCGGCGACGTCGCAATCCCGCTTGACGATCGATCGCTCGGCGACGCCATCGCCGCTATCGCGCGCACGGATGCGAAATCCGTCGCAGTCTGTTTCCTGCACTCCTATCTCAACCCCGCGCACGAAATCGCCGTCGTGGAGCGGCTAGGGCGAGCGCTTCCCGGCCTCAGCGTGTCACGCTCAAGCGACGTGCTGCCGCAGATCAAGGAATACGAGCGGGTTTCTACCACAATTGTAAATGCGTATGTCGGCCCGCTGGTCCGACAATATCTGCTGAGCCTGGAGCATCGTCTGACCGAGGCAGGTTTTTCGGGTAGCGTTTTTGTCGTGCTGTCGCACGGCGGTATCGCCCCGATCGAGGAAGCCTCGCGGCTCGCGGTGCGTACGGTGCTGTCGGGCCCCGCCGGTGGTGTTTCGGGCGGTAAGCGATGTGCCGACCTGCTTGGCATTCCCGATCTCGTGCCGTTCGATATGGGCGGGACCAGCACCGACATCTCGCTGATTTCGGACGGGAGGGCCGCGCTTTCCGCAGACGGAATGCTCGCCGGCCAGCGCATTGCGGTGCGCAGCCTCGATATCGCCAGCATCGCTGCTGGGGGAGGGTCTATCGCCAGCATAGACGCGGGTGGGACGCTGCGCGTGGGTCCGCGAAGCGCCGGTTCTGTACCGGGGCCTGCCTGCTATGGCAATGGCGGCACGGCCGCAACGGTTACCGATGCCAACGTCGTGCTCGGTTATCTCGATGCCGGCGCGTTCATGGGCGGCCAGCGCCCGCTCAACCGCGCTGCCGCGGAAGTTGCCATAGACGGTGTCGCGGCCTCTCTCGATTTAACGCGGCTGGCAGCCGCCGCCGGCATCTATCGGATGATCAATTTGAAGATGGCGGACGGTATCCGCCTTATGACATTGCGCCGCGGCCTCGATCCGCGGCGCTTCGCGCTATTGAGCTTCGGCGGCGCCGCCGGTTTGCATGCCGCCGAGGTTGCGCGCGATCTGGATATCAAGCGCATTATCGTGCCTACGGTCGCCTCCGTTTTGTCCGCATGGGGCATGCTGACCACCGACTTGCGCTATGAAGTGAGCCGGACCCATTACGCGGCGGGGCGTCGTATTTCCGCTGCAGAGGTGCGCGGGCTATTTGCTGAGCTGGAGCGCGAAGCGTCTCGGCGGCTTCGCTCCTGGTTCGTCGGACCGGTGGCGATCGAGCTATCCGCCGAGATGCGGTACGGCGAGCAGGTTTACGAGATCGACGTGTCTCTTGAAGATGTCGACTGGGATGCGGCCGATCTGGTAGAACAGATCGAAAGCCGCTTTCATCGCCGCCACGAAGAACTTTACACCTATTCATCGCCCGAACAGGAAGTGGTCTTTGTCAACGCGCGTGTCGCGGCGGTGGGCCAGGTGGCGCAGCGCGTGGAGGCCTTGCGGCAGGTATCGTCTTCGGGCACGTGCGTTCCGCGGGCAAGGCGTCAGGCATTCTTCGGCGAGTGGCGCGAGGTTCCGGTCTACGCGTTGGAGTCTCTGGCGCCAGGGCAGTCGTTGCAAGGGCCTGCGATCATCGAAGCCGAGACCACCACGGTTGTTGTCGGCGCCGCGGATCATGTGACCGTCAACGCGCTCGGCTGGTTGGACATCAGGCTCGCCGAAGGGTGAGCGGGCTTTGCGGTCCAGCTAGTGGCCTTCGCGGACCGCGAGACCTATGCAAGGGACGAAATGCCGGGCATATTGGGTGGCTAATAAAACATTCTGAGATCCACTCAGACGCAGCTGTTGGAGGGAATATGAAACGATCTATCGCGGCCGTGGTGCTGACCACCAGCCTTGTGTTTGCCGGCCCCGCTTTGACGCAGGGGAAACTGGACAAGGTAGTGAAGGTCGGGAGTCTCGGAGACCAATCGGGTCTGTACGCCGACATCGGCGGACCGGGCTCCTCCGTCGCGGCACAAATGGCGATCGAGGATTCCGGGCTATTGGCCAAGGGCTGGAAGGTCGATCTCATCTCGGCCGATCACCAGAACAAGCCTGATGTCGGGACCAACATCGGCAAACAATGGGTAGACGTCGAGAAGGTGGATGTGTTTGTCGACCTCGCCAGTTCCGGCGTCGGCCTTGCCATCGCTAACCTCGCGAAGGAGAAAAACGTCGTCAACCTAAACTCCGGTTCAGCGTCTTCCGACCTGACCGGGTTGCAGTGCTCGCCCAATACCGTGCACTGGGTATACGACACCTACATGCTTGCCAACGGCACCGGCAAAGCACTGGTCAAATCCGGCGGCGATACCTGGTTCTTCCTGACCGCGGACTACGCGTTCGGGCAGGCGCTTGAGCGCGACACCAGCGCGGTGGTGACCGCGAATGGCGGCAAGGTGCTCGGTGGGGTCAAGCATCCATTGAACAATGCCGATTTCTCCTCGTTCCTGCTGCAGGCGCAAAGCTCCAAGGCAAAGATCATCGGGCTTGCCAATGCCGGGGGCGACACCACCAATGCGATCAAGCAGGCGGCGGAGTTCGGCATCGTTGCCGGCGGGCAGAAGCTCGCGGGCATGCTGATGTTCATCACCGACGTCCACGCGCTCGGCCTCAACGTCGCCCAGGGCTTGAACTTCACCGAGACTTTCTACTGGGACATGAACGAGAATACGCGCGCATTCACCAAGCGCTTCAACGAGCGCTACAAGAAGAACCCTCCGACAATGGTGCAGGCCGGCGTCTATTCGTCGCTGATCCACTATTTCAAGGCGCTCGAGGCGCTGGGCGGCAACCCCCATGACGGCGCCAAGGTCGTCGCCAAAATGAAAGAAATGCCTACCGATGATTTATTGTTCGGCAAGGGTTCGGTTCGTGCCGACGGCCGCAAGATTCATCCGGCGTATCTGTTCGAGGTGAAAAAGCCGGCGGACTCCAAATATCCATGGGATTACTACAAGCTTGTTGCCACTATCCCGGCTGAGGAAGCTTTCGTCCCGCTGGAGAAAAGCGTTTGTCCCATGGTCAAGAAAAGCTGACTCCGTCCGCGGACTGACGTGGCCCGGCAAGCGATGCCGGGCCAGTGTTGGTTTTTCGATCTGAGCGCGTGGCGTTAACATCGATCATGCCCACAGTGGCTCCGACCCACGAGGCCCCCTATCGCGGCCTGCGCGTGCTCGATTTCGGGCAAGGCGTCGCGTCGCCTTATTGCGCCATGCTGCTCGGCGTGTATGGCGCCGACGTCATTAAAATCGAGCCGCCGGAGGGCGACTGGTCGCGTTATCTCGGGACAAGGTATGGCAGCCACACGGCGTTGTCTGCCGTCTACAATCGCGGCAAGCGCAGCCTGTGCCTCGACCTGAAGCACGCCGACGGGTTGGCAGTTGCCAGGCAGCTTGCCCAGGATTGCGACGTCTTGATCGAAGGCTTCCGGCCCGGCGTGGCGGCCCGGCTCGGGATCGGCTATGACGTGCTGGCAAAGGACAATCCCGGCCTGATCTATCTGTCGGTCAGCGGCTTCGGGCAAAGCGGTCCATACGCCGACCGACCCGGCTCGGATTCCGTCGCGCAGGCGTTTTCCGGTCTGGTCTCGGTCAATGTGGGTAACGACAAATTCCCGCACCGGGTCGGCACCACCATCTCCGACGTTGCGACCGGGGTCTACGCATTCCAGGCCATTGCCACCGCGTTGTTCGCGCGCGCTACGGTCGGCACCGGGCGCTGGATCGACGTCAATCTGGCACAATCGACCGCGGCGCTGCTCGGCCACAAGGCGGCCGAGTATGTCCTCGAAGCCGGCGCGCCACGCGCGCTCAATGTGCCGGCGGGGTCGTATCGGACGAGCGACGGCTGGATGATGGTGACGCTGGTGAACGAGGCGCAGTACCGACGTCTGTGCGCCGCGGTCGGACGCGATGATCTCGCACATGATCCGCGCTTTGCCGATTTCGCGGGGCGTGCCGACTCGGCCGACATCCTCATCGGGCAATTGCGCGACCTGTTCCTGGCGCAATCGACCGAAGCATGGCTGGGGAAGCTGCACTCCGCCGACGTTATCGCCGAGCGAATCCTCACGCCGGGCGACTGGCTGCACAACGTTCACGTCGAGGCCACCAAAGCGACGGTCTGCCATGACACGCCGGGTGTCGGACCGGTCTATGCCGCCCGCACCCCGGGGGTGGCGGGGCTTTCCGAGGATTTATTGCGGCCCGCGCCTGATATCGGCGCTGATAGCCGGGAGATTTTGCTCGAAGCAGGATATTCTGCCGATACCATTGACCGCTTGGTGCAGTCCGGCATTGTACGCGCCAAGCAAACCTAGCGAGAGTCGGTCATGGCAGGATTATATTTCGAGGAGTTCGAAGTAGGCCGGGAATTCCATCACGAGTTCAGTCGAACCGTCACCGAGATGGACAATACCATGTTCAGCCTCTTGACCATGAACCCGCAGCCGCTGCATCTGGACGCGCATTTCTCGGAAACCACCGAATTCGGCCAGCGGCTTTTCAACAGCCTCTATACGCTCGGCATCATGATCGGCATGAGCGTCTATGACACCACGCTTGGCACCACGATCGGCAATCTCGGCATGACCGACGTCAAGTTTCCGAAGCCGGTCTTTCATGGCGACACGCTGAAAGCCCACACCAGGATCATCGCCAAGCGCATCAGCAAGTCGCGGCCGACGCAGGGCATCGTCGAATTCGAGCACACCGCGACGAACCAGCGCGGCGAGGTGGTGGCAAGCTGCCGCCGCACCGGGCTGATGCACTGCAAGCCGAAGGCTTAAAACCGATGCGGTCATTCCTGTTCGTCCCCGGCGACAGCGTGCGAAAATTCGACAGCGCCAAAAGGAGCGCGGCGGATGCGTTGATCCTCGATCTGGAGGACTCGATCGCGCCGGATCAGAAGGTGACGGCGCGCCGGATCACGCGCGACATGCTCGATGCCCGCAATCCCGGCCAGAAGATCTATATTCGAGTGAACGCGCTCGATACCGGGATGACGCTGGGCGACCTTGCGGCCGTCATGTCCGGCCGGCCCGACGGCATCGTGCTGCCCAAATGCGCCGGCGCGGCGGATGTCAATCACCTCGCGCTCTATCTCGATGCCTTCGAGGCGGCCAATGAAATCGCTTATGGTTCGACGCGAATCGTCGTCGTTGCAACCGAGACCGCG
>Ga0066662_10000765_pt1 | contig 14312 bp, 19 predicted proteins | sample GraSoiAngelo_111_FD_133939 | JGI IMG/M metagenome (GOLD analysis project Ga0066662, IMG submission 133939) | Grasslands soil microbial communities from the Angelo Coastal Reserve, California, USA - 14_0903_12_40cm | ecosystem: Environmental > Terrestrial > Soil > Grasslands | place: USA... | reverse complement strand
GGCGCGCCGGCGGCGCGCGACTTGATCGACCGGAAGCCGCCGATTTCGGAGAGCTCGCCGACCGGCTCCAGCAGGGACCCACAGCCCGGACACAGATCGCCGACCGACCCGCCGGGAGTCCCCGTACCGTACAGGCGGACCCTGCAGGCCGAGCATTTGAAATAGACCATCGGGTCCGCCTTCGTTCGGTGTCGCGACGGACTATACATGGTGTTTGAAGCTAGAAACAGTATTCTTGCATCATGGGACAAGACGGCAAGCCGACCTGGTCGTTCCTCACGAACCACGCGCAGGTGCTCCTCTGCATCGCTCATGACCCCGGCGTCCGCCTGCGCGACATCGGCGCGACGGTTGGGATCACGGAACGCGCCGCGCATCGCATCGTCGCCGAGCTCGCCGCCGCCGGATACATCTTGCGTACGCGCCGCGGGCGACGCAACCACTACACCATCCAGTCCGACCTTCCGCTACCCGACCCGCTCGCCCGCGAGCAGAAGATCGGGAATCTGATGGCTGTCCTTGCCCGGCCAGATCGCCACGCCGTCGGCCCGTCCTAGACGTTTGCTGTCCGGCGAGGAGCCCTTCGCTGCGCTCGGGATCGGCCCGCCTTGGTTCGGCTCCTCGGCTCATACCGAGCCGTGCGCTGACTGCACACGACGCGTGTGTTTGAAGGGACGTTCGGCGGCGGACGATCGCATGCAGGCCGTGGACCCCGCGCCCCGTCGCACCCGACGGTCGACGCGCGGCTCGCCGAGAGGTTGCTGTCATAGTTGGCGGCCAGGCAATTGGAGGGCCGTGCCTTGCTCTCCGCAGGAGCGGTTTCCAAGAGGAGGCGCTATGCGCACCGCATCACCGCCCTACGACCGGCACCTCGGCGAAGTCAACGACCTGCTCGACGCAGGGCAGTCGCGCTCCGAGATCGTGTCCGCGATCGACGAGACGGAGCTCGACGCCGACCAGAAGACGGCCCTGTGCCTGGTTGCGTCCGGCTCGAGCGACCCGCGCGGTGAGGCCGGCGAACAGGCGCAACGCGAGACCGCGATCGCCGGGGCAAAAGACCGTGCGTGGCGCCTCGCGCTCCGCCGCCGCAGCCAACGACGACGGCAGGATGACGACGGCGTGCGCTACGGCGATGCGGTCAAGTACGGCGAAAGCGGCGAAGCGATCCCGCCGCCGCAGAAGACCCTGATCGCTCGTGTGCGTCGCCTCCTGAACCCGTAGGGCTCGTCGGCCGCGGGCGCCGAATGCTGCTACGGTCGGTAGATGTCGAGGTCGACGCGCCGCGTCGGCAAGTCGTGCAGGCGCTCGTAGGTCGTTGCTCGAACCAGCATCCTCCACGTACGCAGCACACATACATGGAGGACGAGATGGCAACTGGAACAGTGAAGTGGTTCAGCGACGAGAAGGGCTTCGGCTTCGTTACTCCTGACGAGCCCGGCAAGGACCTGTTCGTCCATCACAGCGGCATCGTCGGGAACGGCTACAAGTCGCTCGGCGAGGGCGCAAAGGTCTCGTACGACGCCGAGGCCGGCGACAAGGGTCCGAAGGCCGTCAACGTCCAGCCGCTCTAGGGATTCAGAGGGCCGCTTCGGCGGCCCTCGTCACCGCGAGACCTGTCAGCCCGTCCGGCCGGTGCGAGGCGCGGTGTCGCGGACGCGGCGCCAGGCTGGGAGCGGCGGCGCGATCCCGTATTTTGCGGGGACGCCGCTGCTCGACGCGCGGGCGCACCTGGCCGCGCTCGAGTAACGCGGACCGCTGCGCCGGAGCGAAGTCGGCCACCGGCCCCGAGCGAGTCAATAGCGAATTGTGGTGTAACGCCGCGCGTCGCGGGGGTCCACTCCCTCGGTGGCGGTCATCCTCGTCGACGAGCCTTGCTCGCCTGCGGCTTAGTGTGGCCGCGATCCGGGTCGCTCCAGGTGCGCAAGACGCAGGCTCGTACCGACGCTCGACTCCGCCCTCGCGAGCTTGCCGCTCATGCGCATGCTCGATCGGGCGGCTGCGCCGAGCCGCCCGGCGCGAGGGCCATTCGGCGAGCGTCTGCGTTCTGGGCAGCCACTCAATGCGCGGACGCGAGCGTCTGCGTTCCGGGCAGCCACGCTCGCCGATCGCTGGTGACGTCGGAGAGCCGTGCATTACCGTAGGGCTTCGAGAAGGATGGAAAGAGCGTTGCCGCCAGAGCCCTGCGCCGCGTCACTGACCGAGCTCGCGCCGGCCCCCTCGCCAGCGGGGGCTGCGAACGCATCCGTGCCGCCCCCGGTGAACGAGTAGCACCGAGGTCTCCGGTAGTGACACGGGCATGGCGCGTGGCGAAGCGCTCCGTCGTGTCGTTCTACGACGACCAGGGCACCCACCACGCCGCGGCGCTCACCTACTACGGCCTGATGTCGTTGTTTCCGACGCTGCTTCTGGGCGTGTCGCTCTTGGGTCTCGTGGGCGAGTATCCCGCCACCTACAACGCCATCATCGGCCATCTTCGCGACGTCGTGCCGGCAACGACGCTCGCCCCGCTCGACGCCGCCATTCGCGCGGCGCTGAAGAGCAAGGGCACGGCCGCGGCGGCCGTCGCCATAGCCCTCGCGACCGCCCTCTACGGGGCTACGGGCTACTTGGAGGCCGCACGCCGAGCGCTCAACGTCATCTTCGACGCGCATGTCGGGCGTAGCTTCCTGCGCCGCAAGCTGGTCGACACCGCCTCGACGGTCGTCCTGATGACGCTCGTGCTCGCGACCGTCGTTTTGATGTTCGCTGGCGAGGGCGCTGTCCGAGATCTCCTGGGCCGCGAAGCCGCGACCGTCTGGAGGATTGCTCGCTGGCCCGGCGCGCTCGTGAGCGCGCTGCTCGTGTTCTCGTTCGTCTACTACGTCACGCCCGACGTGGAGCAGCGCGCATTCCGGTGGATCACACCCGGGGCACTGGTCGGAGTGGCGCTCTGGCTCGCGGCATCGGCCGGGTTCTCCGAGTTCCTCGCCAACTTCAAGAGCTTCAATGTGACCTACGGCTCGTTCGCTGCGGCGATCATCCTGCTCGTGTGGCTCTGGCTCACCAATGTCGCCCTCCTATTCGGTGCGGAGATAAACGCCGAGATCGAGCGCGCGAAGGAGATGATCGAGGGCACGCCGGAGGAGGAGACGCTCAACCTTCCGCCGGCCGCCTGACCTTTCGGGCATGTGAAGCGAGCAGCCTGCGCCGTCGCAGCCCGCAGCGGGGTCAGGCTGTCGAACGAGCCGGTTCCACGCGCCGCCCCCGGGCGTGACGCGCGTGCACCCGGATCGGCGCGGGCATCGCCGCGGCGCCGGCGAGCACGAGGCAGAAAGCGAGCACGCGAGCCGCGATCCCGGCGCCGCCGGTGCCGATCGAGTCGTGGAAGATGAGTATGCCTCCGAAGATGGCGATGAGGTTCGCCGAGACGGACGTCAACGCGATCACCGCCAGCGCCGGTCCGAGCTGCAAGCTGCGCGCGGAGGTGAAGAACGCGAGCACCGACGCCGCAAGCGCCATGAACGCCCAGGGGCTGGCGAAGGCCGCGAGCACGCCGTCGCCTGCGACATGCGTCAGGAACTTCAGCGAGACATCGGAGACGCCAAACAGCGCACCGGCCGCCACGCCGAGCCCGACGCCCTGCGCAGCGCGCACGCGTGGAACGCGGAGCCAGCACACCACCACGACGAGACTGATCGCGAACACCGATCCCTCGAGACCGATCAGCCCGACGGTTGAGGGGTGCGCGCCGCGTGCACCGCGGCCGCCGGTCACACCAAGCACGGCGAGGCCCGCTGCGGTGATCGCCAGGCCGATCCACTGCCTGCGGCCGAGGCGAAAGCCGAAGAAGCGCTCCGCCAGCACCGCGAGGAAAACCAGTCCGCCGGAGATGACCGCCTGGGCGACCGAGAGCGGCACGAGCGATATGGCTCCCACGTGCAGCAGCCACGCGGCGACCGCCGCCGCCCACCCGATGGTCCACCACTTGGAGGCGAACAGGCTGCGAGCGCTGCGGATCGGGTGGCGTCCGTCGACCGGAGCTGCGACGACCGCGCCGCGGTGGCGAAGCAGGAAGCTGGCGTTCGTGACCAGCGCGCAGAGCAGCGCGAGGCCTACTCCGAGCCCCAAGACCTCCCTACGCCCTTTCGCGCGCCGCGCGATGTAGGGCGGCCATGCGCCGCTCGTGTGCCTGGCGCTCCTCCTTGCCCGCCTTGCGAGCCCGGTCGTTGCGCTCGGCGACCTCGCGTTGGGCGTCCGCCCACGCGCTCCCGTCCGGTCCACGGCGCTCGCTGCCGTCGGCACCCCGCCGATCGCTCATGGCGCGTCTCCATCGGTTCGGCCGGCAAGGACTCCTCTGATGTCCGCCGCCGCTGCGGCCGCTGCCTCCCGTTCGGTCGCGCCGAAGTAATGGCCAACCGTCTCGCCGCCCTTCAGGACGACGATCAGCGTGCCGTCGAGCGCGCAGACCGGGTGAACGGTGAACTTCCACGGGCCCTGGGCGCTCACCGCCCCGCGCGGCCGATGCTCGGAGATTGGCATGGTGGCCTCCTCGTCGGCTCTCTCTGGGATGGCGGGCAGCCGGGGAGAAAGAGCCGGAGAACCGAGCGCCCGTACACCCAGGGTAGCGTCAATGCGAACGCGCCGCCGGGGTCCAGGTCCTGCGCGACCCGCTCCGTCCTCCGGGAAGCGACGTCAGGCGAGTAGACTCGAATCACGCCGTCGACCGGCATGTCTGCTCGCCAGGCTTCTCCCTTTCTCCTGTCGCGTGGCGCCCACCGAGAGAAGGGACAGGAGGGAACGACATGATCCGCCGGCAGCGCCGAAGGGCGGCCAAGCGCAACGAGCGGCCCGGTGCCGGGCGCGGCCCGTCGTGAGGTGGCCCGCGGTGACGGGCGAAGGACCGACGATCACCGCCGTGCTGAAAGACGGGCCGCTGAAAGGGCGCCGCGTCGACGCCCCGGTCGTCGAAGGCCGGCCCCCTAAGACCGTCGACGTCCCGGACGACTCCGGGGCGACGCTTCGATACTGCCTTGCGGAGTGGGCGCAGAGCGGGCAGTCCGCTGCCTATACGTTCTTGTACCGCGTGTAGCGGAGGCGACGCTCCCGGCGCCGCGGCCGCTCACAGCGACTCAGAAGCGCTCGGACTCGTACCGTTCGAGCTGGTCGATCCAGGCCTCGCGTGCAGCGACCTGGTCGTCGGCGTGCCGGACCTTCGCGGCGGCATGAACCTCGTCGACCGGACTCCGTGCGGTCTCGAGTCGCTCGACGAGCCTCTGGCGTTCGTCTCGCGCCACGTCCAGGCGCCCCGCCGCGTTCTCGCGTTCTTCAGTCATCCTCACTCCAATCGCGGCCCCGGTGTTCGATCGCGCCGAAAGGCCGGGGCCGACCTAGCGAGCGATTGCGACCCCGTCGACCATAGCGGCTCGCTCGCGCCGGGCTCGCCTGTCCGCTCGAGCACCGGATCGGGCGCGCCGACCGGTTCGGGCGGGCGAGTGCCTGAGTCCGTGGCGTCGGGCCGGTCACCCGACGCATCCGACCGGATCGGCGCGCCCGGGTTTGACCTCGCCCGGGTCGGGCACACCTTCACGAAGCCGCATCGCGTTGCGCGCTCGTCAGGCTCCTTCTCTCCTTTCGACCGTGTTCACTGCAAGGGGAGGCAGCGCGGGGGCACATGCCGGTCGCGTCGCCGAGTACGCGCCGAGCTGGCGCAGGAGCGCAGGTAGCGTGTGGGGCCCGGCGAATCCTGGCTCTTGCTCGTCGCTGGAAGGTCCCGCTGACCGTGACCGGGTCGCTGCTCGCGGTCGGCCTGCTCGCATTCGTGATCGCAAGCCGCTGGGATCAGTTCGCGCGTGCCGCCGGCAGCGCGCCGTGGTGGGAGCTGACGACCGCCGCGGCCCTGCACGTCGCGTCGCTGATGGCGCGCAGCGAAGCGTGGCTCGTGTGCGTGCACGCCGCCGGCGGCACCGTCGGACGCCGCCGCCTGTATCGCGCCGCAAGCCTCGGCTACCTCGGGAATGTCGTCAACGGCGAGCTCGGGTTCGCGACACGGATCGCCGCGCTCAGGCGCGCGGCGCCGGAGCAGACACCTCAGGCGATCACGCTCGCCGCCACCGAGGTGCCGATAGTGCTGATGGAGGTTGCGTTCGGGACCCTGACCTCGTTCACGCTCGTCGGACCGCTCGGCCTACCGTGGTGGTCGCCGATCCTCGCGTTCGTCGGCGTCGTCGCGGTCGTCGCCGGACTCGCGAGGCTCGCTCTGCGGCACCCGACGGGCTGGTGGCACGGACTCGCGGCGCTCGGCGACTGGCGAGCGCGCACACGCGCCGCGTGCTTCGTCGCGCTCGCCGTCAGCGGGCAGATCGCCCGCAACTGGCTGATGCTGCACGCCGTGGGGGTGCACGCGTCGGTGTTCGACGCAACGGCCGCGCTGATCGCCGCGACCGTGCTCGGAACCCTGCCTGTCGGCCCGGGCGTCGGCGCGGCCGCCATGGTGCTGATACTCGGCGCCAACGGCGTGGCCGGCGCCAGCGCCGCCGGCGTACTGCTGACCGCGACAGGCACGCTCGGGGCGATCGGCTACGCCGGCTGGGCGCTCGCCGACGGGGTCTGGGCGACACGAGCGACGCCCACCAACACCGACGCGACGCGACGCCGGCATCGTCCGGAGCCGCAGCGGTGCCCTTGGCAAGATCGAGCTAAGGCAGCAATAACGAGCGTTTGCCTTATCGGCTCTGTCGCCGCGGCGCGGTACGTTTCGGTGCCATGCCGAGAGCCCCGAGCGGTGCGAGGATCGCCCAGCTTCTCCTGCCGCCGCTGATCCTTGCCGCGATGCTGCTCGTGGCGGGGTGCGGCTCGGCCGGCCGCGCCCCGCGAGCTCACGCGCCGGCAGCAGACGCATGCTCGCCGAGCGTCGCCGCGGCCGTGCACGCGACCAGGACCGCCGCGGTCGACAGCGGTGAGGGCCTCACGACGTGTGCGTACTCCGGCGCGGCCGCGGTCCGCGTGACCGTTGACACGCTGCCGCAGGCGTTTCGCCGCTCGCAGAACTCCGAGGAGGAGCGCGGCCAGAACACGGCAGGCTGGAAGATCGACCCGGCCGCTCAGCCGCAGCAGATCGACGGGCTCGGCCTCGGCGCCTACTGGGTCGAGTCGGAGCGCACGCTGTACGCGACCGACGGCGCCCGGCTCGTGACCGTCACCGTCGGTCGCGCGCGCGACGCGCGCAGCGTGGCGCGGACCGCCACCCGGCTCAGCCTGGGGCGGGTGGTCGAGCCGCCTTAGCCTGCTGGCCGCTCGGCCCGCGCCAGCGCGTCCGCCGACGGGCGGATGTTCTGGTTGAGGCGGAAGAGGTTCCCCGGGTCGTACTTGTCCTTCAGCGCGACGAGACGGTCGTACTTCGGCCCGTAGGTCGAACGCACGCGCTCCTCGCCGTGGTCGGAGGTGTAGTTGAGGTAGACGCCGCTCGTCACGTGCGGCGCCATGTCCGCCGAGAGCTCGCGCGCCCAGCGCACGTGCGCCTCCTTGGTCGCCTCGTCGGGCTCCATCCACAGCGACAGCGCGTGGTAGCACCACTTGACGTCGCGGCGTCCGAGCGCCGTCTCGTCCTCGTCGACGCGACCGATCGCTCCACCCATCGGCTCGAGCAGCAGCTGGACGAGCGGGCCGGGACGGTCACCGCCGTGCTCGACGAGCTTGTCGATCGCTCCGTCGGTCAGCTCCTCGAGGAACTCCGCCTTCATGTATGCCCGGACGCCCTTCGGGCCGCTCGCGTCGAGCATGCTCTGAAGCGCGGTGTAGGGCATCGGCCCGACCATGTCCATCAGCGGACGCGCGGCCTTGCGGATCGGCTCGATCACGCGCTCACCCTCGTCCATGTCGCCGCTCCAGCAGAGCACGATCCCGACGACCGGCTGGAAGTGCATCTCCGGCGGGATCTCCGGGTCGGGCGGCGTGCTCACGAACGCGATCCCGCCCCCGAGGTCGTCGGGCGCGTCGCGCATGTACTCGCGCATGAAGCGCAGGATCTCGGTGGCGTCCTCGGGTCGGCAGACCATCATGCCGCCGTAGATCATCGGGCCGATCTCGTGCACGCGGTACACGAACGACGTGACGACCCCGAAGTTGCCGCCGCCGCCGCGGATGCCCCAGTACAGGTCCTCGTTCTCGCGGGGGCTCGCCTGCAGGAAACGTCCGTCTGCCGTCACGACGTCGGCGGCGAGTAGGTTGTCGCCGGTGAGCCCGCAGCGCCGCTCGAGCCAACCGCTGCCGCTGCCGAGCGTCAGGCCGGCGATGCCGGTGGTCGAGAAGCGCCCGCCGGTGACGGCGAGGCCGAACGCCTGCGTCTCGCGGTCGAAGTCGCCCCACGTCGCGCCCGCCTCGGCGCGCACCGTGTGGGAGTCCGGGTGCACGCGGACGCTCTTCATCGGTGACAGGTCGATCACGAGGCCGCCGTCGCAGCTGCCGTACCCGAGCGCCGAGTGGCCGCCGCCGCGGACTGCGACCGTCATCGAGTTCGTGCGCGCGAAGTCGACCGCCGCGATCACGTCGGCGACGCCGGCGCAGCGCGCGATCAGCGCCGGCTTGGCGTCGTACAGCCCGTTCCAGACGTGCCGCACGCTGTCGTAGTCCGGGGCGCCGGGACGGATCAGCTCGCCGCGCATGCTCTGCCCGAGCTGCTCGATTACGGGCGACGCGATAACGGTGTTCTCGGCCATCAGATCTCCTTGCTCCGGAGGGGGAGGGATAGCTTCGGCGGCGAAGGCGCCGCCTATGTAGTGGCGGCGCGGCGCGGCCGGAGGGGAGCCGACGCGTCGGCACCGTCGTAGCCACCCTCTCCGAGCGGCCGCTTGGTGTCAAGCAACCGTTCGGGCCGCGAATATCCTGCGCCGATGGCCGGCCGCCGGCGCATCGCGCTCGTCTTGTTCGCGCTGGTGGCTGGCTGCGGCGGGTCCGCCTCGACGCATCCGTCGACGCGCCCCTCGACGCCCGTCGAAGCGCCTCCGCTCGCGCCGGTCCACCACCGCCCGCCGAGGCCGCCCGGGACGCTGCCCCAAACGCACGCCTTCCCGTCCTCGACGACCGCCGGCTTCCACACCGAGATGGCCGCGCTGTGGCGCGGTGTCGTCACCGGCCACGTCCGCGACGCGATGCCAGCCTTCTTCCCGGAGGCCGCCTACGCGCAGGTGAAGGCGATCGCCTCGCCGCGCAAAGACTGGACCGACCGCCTCGTCCACGGCTACGCGCTCGACCTCGCGGCCGCTCACGCGCTCGTCCGCCCGGGCGCCCAGCTCGTCCGCGTCGACGTTCCGTCGCACTATGGCCACTGGGTGCCGCCGGGCGCGTGCTACAACGGCGTCGGCTACTTCGAGGTTCCGAACGCGCGGGTCGTCTACCGCCAGGCGGGGGAGCTGCGGTCGTTCGGGATCGCGTCGATGATCTCGTGGCGAGGCGTCTGGTACGTCGTCCACCTCGGCGCCGTCGGCCAGTCGGGCGTCGTCGACGAGCCGGAGGCGGGCGCGGGCGCGTCGGCGCCGTCGTCGACCTGCTGAGGGGTCCGAGGCCGGGGTTAGCCTGCGGGCGCCGTGAAACGCAAGCCGTTCCGAGTCCGCTTCCGCGTGCCGCTGACGCTGATCCCGCTCGTGATCTTCGTGGCGGTCGCGGTGCCGCTCTGGAACAACCAGGCGCAGCCCGTCTTCTTCGACGCGGCAACCCACGTGCTCGCGATCGGCGCCGTCGGCCTCGCGCTCAGCGGCCGCTTCTTCCGGCTCTCCACCCACCTCGAGCAGGGACTCGGCGGCGCGTACGTCCTCCTCAACGTGATCCTCGTCCTCGGCGCGACCGGCCTCGGCCTCTGCTTCGCGTTCCACGCGCTCGCGAACGGACACAGCGACACGCCGGACCTAGCGATCACCGCCGCCGCGCTCGCGTCCGGGATATCGGCGTTCGGCGTGCAGGCGATGTTCGGGACGCCGGGGATGCGCGACGACGAGTAGGGCCCTGGAGGCGACATCCCGCAGCGACAGAGTAGGTGTCTGCCCGCCGACTGCGGACGCGTAGCCGGATCACTCGACTGACGCACAGCGCTCCGTGTGCATATATCTTGGCGCAATGGTCGTAGCTGAGGCGCGGTGTGCATCTGATCGGGAGCAGGCCTTGCCGGGGCCCGTGCGCGTTGCCATCGTCGACGACCATCCGCTGTTTCGTTATGCGGTTGAGCATGTTCTGACGACGTATCCCGGCGTAGAGCTCGTCGCCGCCTACGCCTCCGGTTCAGAGGCGATCCACGCGCTCTCCGTGAGCCGTCCAGACGTCGTACTCGTCGATCTGTCACTTCCTGACATGGATGGGTTCGAGCTCATTACGCGCCTGACCGCCGACCCGACCTGTCCGCGCGCGGTCGTCTTGTCCGGTGACGACCGCGGGTCGAGCGTGCATCGCGCCGTTCGCGTTGGAGCGGCTGGATATCTCACGAAGGACGTCACTCCCGATCGTCTCGTTACGGCCGTGACGATCGCCGCTAGTGGTGGCATCGTATTGCCGCGCACTCTTCACACCGCGCTGGCGGAGGCGATCCGACAGGATCCTGGCTCCGAGATCCCGACGCTCGCTGAACGCGAACGGCAGGTCTTGCGCCTGCTCGCCGAGGGTGCGTCAGTCGGCGCAATCGCACAAGACTTGTTCGTCAGCCGCTCGACCGCGAAGGCGAGCCTCTCCAGGTTGTATGGGATCCTCGGCGTGTCCAACCGGGCAGCGGCGATTGCGGAAGCAGCGCGTCTTGGTCTGCTGAAGCTCTAACTGCGCTCAATACCACTGCCTCACCTGCGCCGGGCGCACGATCTGGTCAGGCTCGGGTATCCCGACGTCGACGGACACGCCGAAGTCGCTGAGCTCGGTCGTAACCCATTCGGTTCCCACTCCGCTGCGCGGACCGCCGTGCAGGACGACGAGGTAGCTCATCTTCCGAATCCGGTTGCACCCGTCCACCCAAACCTCGGCGATGACTTCTTCGGTGGCCGCAATCGCGCTTCTCTCGCCCTCCGTCGTCGCGCGCGCGAGGATCGCATCGAGGTCGAGCTGCGTTCGAAACCCCCCTTGCACGCTTTCTGGTCCCTCGGCGTCGGCGGTCAGGGCTGTGGCGGCGTCCGAGGCGAGCGGGAGCTGCTCCAACAGCCACAGGGGGTCGACACGCTGGCGCGGCGCGCGCTGATCGCCGTCGGATAGCCAGTGTGCCCCGCCATCGACGGCGCGATACAAGCGGCCACCGACGAACATCCGAAAGCTCCTCTGCTCCGCGGGGGATCGCTCGGACAGCTTGAACAGCGTCCGCAGCAGTCGCGTCGGGACGGCGTTTGGCGTGTACCAACCGGCCGTCACGCGACGGTCGAAGTCGACGCAACCCTCGAACGAGGGGCCATCGGTTCGCCCTCCCGTCGGATCTCCCCGCGCGTGCCAATGGACTACACGAGCAGTTCGGCAAGATTCGGTTGCCGCGACGAGCGCCTCGAGGTCTACCTCATTGTCCATCTGTTCCGTGGGGCGCATGTCTATGCAGGCGTACGCCTACACACCGTTGCACACCTCGATGGCCTGGGTGATCGATGTCAGGACGCACGAGAGAAGCGCGAGGCATTCCGAGATACGCATCAGGCCGCTGCCAGTCAAGCAACCTTGGACGTAGTTCTGGCACATGTTCTGCGCGAAGAAGAACTCGAATTGGACCTCGATGCAGTCCCCGTTGCCAGGTCCAACTCCGGCCGGATGGACGAGCGGATGAAGCGGACGGCCTTGCTTGCCGCCTAACAGCTGCGCGAGGTCCGAGCTGCTAGGCGATGAAAGCGGCCTACCGTCGATGCACAGCAATCGTGCACGCGCACCGCGTTCATGACGACGTACCTCGACGACCATCGCGATCAGAGGGTTCCGCCGGCTCGCGGATGGCAGGTTCGTTACGAGGATGTGGGCGCGGCCGGCTTGCGACCGGGAGGATGGGATCGCAAGCAGACCGCGACGGGTGTGCTCCACCACGACGTTCCAGTCGAGTTCGCCGAATCTCGCCTCCGCCTCGGCGGCGAGTGAGCTGCGCCTCAGCGCAGCCACCTGGGGGCTGTGCTCGCTGTGGCGCCGCAGCAGGCGCGATGTCAAGCGGCGACGCGCGTCCCCAGCCCAGGCCGGCGCCGCGGCACCCGCGAGCAAGACGCCAGCCGCAGCGCCGACCCTTCCGAGGAATGCCCGGCGCTGCATGCCCTCGCCCTCCGAGGCGAGATCTGTGTTCAACTCGCGCAGGATTCGGAACGCCCGCCGGACGCCTATCTGCCGGGCCAGCCGCAACCTGAGCGCGTTACCGGTCCATGCGTGCACCGTGTCGCCGTCGATCGCAACGAGCACCGGCCCGGTGGCCTCCTGGAGGCCGGCGCGTCGCACGAGCATTTGCGATTCCGCGTCCAGAAGGGACTGCGTGCGGATCGGACTGTTGGACTCGTCCGCCACGGCACGTGCCGCCTTCGTACACGCACTGCAGCCACTATCGAAGAGCAATATCCATTCCATCTGGCCCCCTAACGGTTCTGGGTTGTCCGCGATCGTGGGCTCGGTTGCGAGCGCGAGCGCGTGGAAGCGTGGTTGAGCCCGTGTTGGCGACGCGCGCCGAACATCGACCGGCGACGGTGATCGAGCGCGCTGCTCACAGGCATGTGTTTACGGTCGAACAGCGCCGAATGACCGATATGGACGGTCGACCGTGAAACCGCAGCGCGACAACCACCGCGACTGTCTGTGCCGACGCGTCGGCAGTCCTGAGACGATGGTGCGGGTCTACCGTTACCGTGAGGACGTAGAGGCCAGGGCGAAGGTGTGTGATGTCGAACGCCTGGCCTGCCTTTGTGGCGGGATAGACGTCAGCGTAGCCCTGCGTGATCCCCTCAGCGATGACGCGCTCGCGCGGATGCCCGCGTCCGCACGTCACGTAGAGGAACAACGGCGATGGGGCGGCGGCGGAGCTGCCGGTGAGGTAATCGTCGCTGAGGCAGAACCCGACCTTGGAGTCGCGCATCACATGCGAACCCCCACGTAGCGCGCGCAGCGTGTACTGCGCGAATCCGAGCAGATGCCAGTGCTCATGCCCACCCGCTCGCACGTAACGCAGGCGACCGACGCTCCCCGTCGTCGAAGCGGACCCGTCGCCGCGCTCGATGACCTGGTAGGCGCGCATCGTCGAGCTGTGTGGCGGCCTGCGGCCCACCACGACAAGAGGACCGTCGCCGGTGTTGTCGATCGCAACTGTGAAGCGCAGCAGCACGCGCCGCCTGCGTGCGGGTCCATCGGTCTCCACATGCATGTCCGTCGGTACTTCCGGCCGAAGACGCGGCAAGCGCAGTTCCCGCGCCGGTGACGCGGCGGTTGCGGTAGCGGTCAGCCAGATGAGTGCGGCGGTGAACAGACCGACCCGCAGTGGGCGGGCGATCCAACCCCGCCGGCGAGCGCTGGTATTCCCAGACGATGCCACCTTTCACCACCCAAGCTGCGGTGATTAAGTGTTACTCGACGAGGTATGCCTCGTGGATCGCACAGGTCACGACGTTCGACTCCGAGTCCACGCCGGTGAAGGGCTCGCACTCCACGCCCGCGCCGACGGGCACCTGTGTCCAAAGGTCATTGCCGTCACCAGGCGGCCACATCTTGATGGCGGTATTGAGAGTTGCGACCCCGGGCAGAAGCGGTACACCCGTAACGCTGTTGCTGACTGAGCTACATGCGCCGCCACCGCCGCAGTATGCGGGGTACGGCGCAAGGTTCGTAGCTCCCTCGGGCGTCAGGACGTACGAATAGTCCGTCATGACCGCGTTCGAGCTACTGCAGGAGATACTCGTCGATGCGTGCCCGACCGGAGACGTCAGGCTGCCGCTGTAGCCGAAACCAGTTGTCAGCGTGCAGGATCCGCCTTCGGCCGCGCCGAACCTGTAGGTCGCCGCCGTCGCGTGCGTCGCGACAATCAGCCCGAGCACCAACGCGAGCGCCAGGACTCCTGCTGTCGCGTACGCCCATCGGACGCCGCGCTGCGCCAGTACTTCCTCGATAGCTCCCACGAGTTCCCCCTGCTCCGAGCGCTTCCCCAATCGCCTCAGCGAGGCACGGGAAGGCTCTAGCGTGCCCCCGGGCCTGTCAACGGCCGGACGGTTGGAGTTTCCTCGCCGGGTGGATAGCCGGTCGGCCATCTCGTCGGCCGAGCGGCAGGGCGGCGTTCGGAAGGATCGCTGGCGGCGGTTGCCACGGACGGGCATGCAACCTGCTCGCCTGACGCAGCGGTCACCGGAACAGGCAGGCTCCCAGCAGGGCTC
>Ga0066662_10000763_pt1 | contig 14314 bp, 11 predicted proteins | sample GraSoiAngelo_111_FD_133939 | JGI IMG/M metagenome (GOLD analysis project Ga0066662, IMG submission 133939) | Grasslands soil microbial communities from the Angelo Coastal Reserve, California, USA - 14_0903_12_40cm | ecosystem: Environmental > Terrestrial > Soil > Grasslands | place: USA... | reverse complement strand
GGCGACGATCATCCCCAGCCTGGCGCTGCCATTCTCGCTCGTGGGCACGTTCGCGGTCATGTACGCGCTCGACTACAGCCTCGACAACCTCTCGATGATGGCGCTCACGCTGTCGGTCGGGTTTGTGGTGGACGACGCCATCGTGATGCTGGAGAACATCGTGCGCCACATGGAGAAGGGCACGCCCCCGCTCGCAGCGGCGTTCACCGGGGCGCGCGAGGTGGGGTTCACGATCCTCTCGATGACCCTGTCGCTCGCCGCGGTGTTCATCCCGGTGCTGTTCATGGGCGGGATCATCGGGCGGCTGTTTCACGAATTCGCCGTGACCATCGGGGCCGCCATCCTCGTATCGGGCGTGGTCTCGCTGACGCTGACCCCGATGCTGTGCAGCCGATTCCTCAAGCCGCCGCGCGAAGCGCGCCACGGCAAGGTCTACGTCGCGTCGGAGCGCGTCTACGAGCGAGTGCTGCACGCGTACGAGAACAGCCTCGCGTGGGTAATGGCGCGGCGGCCGGCGGCCCTCGTGTTCTCGGGGCTCATCCTCGCAGCGACAGTCGCGCTCTTCATCCTGGTCCCGAAGGGCTTCCTGCCGAGCGAAGACAACTCGCAGATCTTCGGCACCACGGAGACCGTGCAGGGCACCTCGTTCGACGACCTGGTGCGGCATCAGGTGCAGGTGATGGCCGTGCTCCAGCAGGACCCCAACGTGGACGCGACCATGTCGTTCCTGGGCGGCGGCCAGATCAATCAGGGCCGCGTGTTCATGCAGCTCAAGCCCCGCTCCCAGCGTGCCATGAGCGTGGACGAGCTGATCCGCTACTTCAATCGCAAGCTGGCCGGCATCCCGGGCATCCAGGTCTTCCTCCAAAACCCGCCGCCCATCCAGATCGGCGGCCGGCGCACCAAGAGCCTGTATCAGTTCACGCTCCAAAGCCCGGACCCCGCGTTGTACGACTATTCCACGCGGCTCCAGGCGACGCTCCAGAAGCTGCCGAGCCTGATCAACGTCACGAGCGATTTGCAGATCTCGAATCCGCAGGCCACCGTGACCATCAACCGGGACCGGGCCGCGGCGCTCGGCGTCACCGCCGAGCAGATCGAAGAGGCGTTGTACGACGCCTACGGGTCGCGTCAGGTCTCCACGATTTACACGTCCACCAACCAATACTGGGTCGTAATGGAGCTCCTCCCGGAATTCCAGCGCGACCTGTCGGCGCTCAGCCTCCTGTACATCCGATCGCACAGCGGCCCGCTCGTGCCGCTCGCGTCGCTCGCCACCCTGGGCTCGAGTGCGGGCCCGCTGACGGTGAATCATGCGGGGCAGCTGCCATCGGTGACGATCTCGTTCGACCTGCGCGACGGCGTCGCCATCGGCACCGCCGTCGCCGAGGTCCGACGCGTCGCCCGCCAGCTCCTGCCCGCCAGCATCACGACGAGCTTCGCCGGCACGGCCCAGGCGTTCCAGTCGAGCCAGGCGGGCCTCCTGGCTCTGCTGATCCTCGCCGTGGTCGTGATCTACATGGTGCTCGGCATCCTGTACGAGAGCTTCATCCACCCGCTGACCATCCTCTCGGCGCTGCCGTTCGCGGGGTTCGGGGCGCTCCTGACCCTCCTGGTGTTCCGGATGGAGCTGAGCGTCTACGCGTTCGTGGGGGTCATCATGCTCGTGGGGCTGGTGAAGAAGAACGGGATCATGATGATCGACTTCGCCTTGGAGGCGCAGCGCAGTGAGGGCAAGTCCGCGCACGACGCCATCTTGCAGGCGTGCACCATCCGGTTCCGACCCATCATGATGACCACGATGGCGGCGCTGATGGGCACCCTCCCGATCGCGCTCGGCGTGGGCGTCGGTTCGGAATCGCGCCGCCCCCTTGGGATCGCGGTGGTCGGGGGCCTGGCGTTCTCGCAGTTCATCACGCTGTACGTGACGCCGGTGATCTACACGTATCTGGACGCGCTGCAGCAGCGCCTGGGCCGGACAGCGCTCGGGCGGGCGGCGGCGGGCGGGCAACCGACGCCCGAGGCAGCCCCAGCGGATTGACGAGAACATTGCGGCGCCGAGGGGCCGTCGTACGCTCGACGCGCGGTCGCATCGGTTCCCGCAATTACCCGCTTCCCGCGGGGGCGCTAAGTTCTCCCCCATGCACGAATGGCAAGTCTGGCTCGTGGCCGCCCTGCTCCTGTTCGTGGCCGAGATGCTCGCGCCCGGCTTCTGGCTGCTCTCGGTCGCCGTCGGCTGCCTGACCGCCGGAGTCGTCTCCCTGGTCGTCCCGGGGGCCATCGTGCCGGCGCTGAGCTTCGCCGCCGGCACCCTGCTGTCCCTGGTGGGCATTCGCCCCTTCCTGCTGCGGCACCTGCATCCGAGCGGCACCGCGATCCGGACCAACGTGGACGCGCTCGCCGGCAAGGTGGGGGTCGTATCGGAGCGCATCGATCCGGGCACCGGGAAGGGGCGGGTGCTGGTCGAGGGTGAGGATTGGCGGGCCGCGTCGCTCATGGACGCGGCGCTCGAGCCGGGCACGCGGGTGATGGTGGTGCGGGTGGAAGGCGCAACCCTGTACGTCGACAAGGAGATGTGAGCGATGGACAACATCGGCGCGCTGATCGTCCCGGCGGCGATCGCGCTGTTCGCAATCTCGATCGTCGCGCGGGGGATCCGCATCGTCCAGCAAGCCCAGACGATGATCATCGAGCGGCTGGGGAAGTACCACCGCACGCTGGCTTCGGGCGTCAATCTGATCATCCCGATCATCGACAAGCCGAGGGCCATCGACTGGCATCAGGTGATCGTCACGCCGGCGGGGGACTCGTTCGCACGCCACTTCCGCACCGACAAGATCGACCTCCGGGAAACGGTGTACGTGTTCCCGCGTCAGAACGTGATTACCAAGGACAATGTCGTGGTGGAGATCGACGCGTTGATCTATTCCCAGATCACCGACCCGGTCCGCGCGACCTACGAGATCGCCAACCTGCCGGACGCGATCGAGAAGCTGACGCAGACCACGCTGCGAAACGTGATCGGGGAGATGGAGCTGGACCACGTGCTGTCCTCGCGAGACACGATCAACGCCAAGCTGCGCGAGATTCTGGACGAAGCGACCCACAAGTGGGGCGCCAAGGTGAGCCGGGTGGAGCTCAAGGACATCAACCCGCCGCGCGACATCCGCGACGCGATGGAGAAGCAGATGCGCGCCGAGCGCGACCGGCGCGCCGCGATCCTCACCGCCGAAGCCGAGAAGCAGTCGCGCACCCTGCAGTCGGAAGGTATCCGGCAGTCGGAGATCAATCAGGCCGAAGGCCAGAAGCAGGCGAGGATCCTCGCGGCCGAGGCCGAGGCGAACGCCCGCCTCAAGGTCGCCGAAGCGGAGGCCCAGGCGATCGAGCGGATCACGACCGCGATCAAGGGAACCGGCGGCGATCCGGCACGGTACTTGATCGCCATCCGCTATATCGAAGCGCTCAAGGAGATGGTCACGAGTCCGCAGAGCAACAAGGTCATTTACCTACCTTACGAAGCGACGGGCGTGCTCGCGTCGCTCGGCGGCATCCGGGAGATGCTGGCGGGCCCAACGGAGGGGAAGAAAGCATGAACAGGGGGGTCGGCCGGACTGGCGGACTGGCGGTCGGTCTGATGGCAGTGTTTCTGTCCGGCGGTCCGCCCGTCCGGCCGTCCGGCGTCTCACCCGCCTGCGATTCCGACAACGGCGGCATCACCCTCCCCGCAGGCTTCTGCGCGGTCGTGGTCGCGGATCAGGTGGGAGCCCCGCGGCACCTCGCGGTCGCGCCGAACGGCGATCTCTTCGTGGCCATGGCGGGCCGCCGCGGGGGCGCCGCCGGCGGCATTCTCGCGCTGCGCGACACGTCCGGCGACGGCAAGGCCGACGTGCAGCAAAGCATCGGCAGCGAAGGCGGCACCGGTATCGCGCTCGGTAAAGGCGCCCTCTACTTCGGCACCGCCTCCACCGTGTACCGCTACGCGCTGCGAGCGGGCAGCCTCGCCCCGCTCAGCCCCCCGGACGTGATCGTCAAGGACCTGCCCACGGGCGGCCACAGCGCCAAGAACCTGGCACTCGCTCCCGACGGCCGCACGCTGTTCGTGAACATCGGCTCGGCCACGAATTCCTGTCAGGTGGCCGACCGGTCGAACGAGTCGCGAGGCGAGGACCCCTGCCCCGAGCTCGCCTACCGCGCCGGCGTGTGGCGGTTCGACGCGACGCAGCACGACCAGACCCGGGTGAGCGGGACACGGTTCGCCACGGGTATCCGCAACGCCGTCGGCCTCGCGTTCGCGCCCTCGGGGGAGCTGTACGCGACGCAGCACGGCCGGGATCAGCTGGGCCAGAACTGGCCCAAGCTGTACACGCCGGAGCAGAGCGCCGAGAAACCGTCGGAGGAGTTCTTCAAGCTCTCGGAGGGGGACGACTACGGCTGGCCGCACTGCTACCACGACGCCGAGCTGGGGCATCTGGTGCTCGCGCCCGAGTACGGCGGCGACGGCAAAACGGTTGGACGCTGCAAGGACAAGAAGGAGCCGCTCGTCGCGTTTCCGGCGCATTGGGCGCCGAACGGCCTGGCGTTCTATGGCGGCACCCAGTTCCCGGCGCCGTATCGCGGGGGCGCGTTCGTCGCGTTTCACGGCTCGTGGAACCGCGCGCCGCTGCCCCAGGCCGGCTACCGCGTCGCGTTCGTGCCCTTCAAGGACGGGAAACCAGTCGGGACCTACGAGACGTTCGCGGACGGGTTCTGGCACCAGGACGGCGCTGGCCCGCAACACCGGCCGGTGGGCGTGGCGGTGGGCCCGGACGGCTCGCTGTATATCACCGACGACGCGGCCGGCAGGATCTGGCGGGTGATGTACCGAGGGCGGTGAAAGGCGGGGAAGGACGGGGGAGGGCGGGGAAGGTGGCTGGGTACTCCGGCAAACCGCTCCTCGAGAAGCTCGGCCTCAAGGATGGCTGGGTGATCGCGATTCTCAATGCGCCCAAAGGCTACGATCGCATCCTCGGGATCTTGCCGCGACGGGTGACGCGCAAGGCCACGGCCGCCGGCCCTCTCGACTTCATTCAGTTCTTCACGGCAGACCGGCAGGATCTCGAGGGGCGGTTCCCGGCGCTCGAGCGCGCGCTCGCGCCCGCCGGCATGCTATGGATCTCGTGGCCGAAGAAGTCATCCGGCGTGGCGACCGACCTCACCGAGGACGTGATCCGGGCGACCGGGCTCGCGCACGGCCTCGTCGACGTGAAAGTGGCGGCAGTGGACGACGTGTGGTCGGGGCTCAAGTTCGTGCGGCTTCTCGAGGACCGGTCACCACACCGATAGTCGATAGCTCCGCATCATGTCGTCGAGGTGCAGAGCGACGATCTGACCGGGTTTGACCGCGACCATATCGGTGATCGTGCGTCGCCACCCCCCGATCGGGTCGGCGTAGAATCGGACGTCATGGTCGATCAGGTCGGGCTTGAGCTCGAAGGTCGCCGTCGCCATGCCCGCGACCGTGCCGAGCCGCATGGGCATCCCGGCTCGCAGCAAGAAGATGCGCACGTCCAACGAGGTGTTGTTCTCCACTTCGAGGATGGCGCCGTGCTGCCCCTCTGGGCTCTCCTGCTCCCCGGGGGAGCCTGCCTGCACTCCGCCGTGGGCGCACGCCGAGATCAAGACGGCGAGCGTCGCGAGCGTGAATGACAGCCTATGCTCCCGCGTCGGCAGCCTCCTCCCGAGAAGCTCGATCCCGCGGACCCACCATTGACACCGCGCCCACGCGGCGATATGTCAGGGTCAGCGTCACGGTCTCGCGGACAATATGCACGCAACCTCGCAGCACCGCACCCCGGCCGGCGTCCCGCCATAGCGGGATCGCGTAGCCCACTCACAAGCCACAGCGTAGGCCGTCCCACGTTTCCTGCCCGTCCTGGAGGTATTATGTCCAGAGGTTCGTGGTATGCTGCGACGTTGCTGTCCCTCTGCGCCCCGTTCCCTGTGCAGGCGCAGAATCGAGAAGTCACAGGGAAGGTGGTGAACGCCACCACGAAGGAAGCCGTACCGTACGCCACTGTTTCGGTGGTGGGCGGCATTCAAGCCGCGCAGGCCAACGAGCGCGGTGAGTTTCGCATCGTCGTACCCCCCTCCGCCTTGACGCTCGGTGCGCGCGCGATCGGGTACAAGGGCGGCCAGGCCCGCGTCGCGCCCGAGCAGCCGAGCGTCGAGATCGCCCTCGAGCGAGACATCCTCCGGCTCGAGGCGGTGCTCGTGACCGGTGAGGCTACGACCGCCGAGAGCAAGAACGCTCCGACGGCGGTCCGCAACATCACCGCAGAGCAGCTGAACACCGTCCCAGCGCAATCCGCCGAGCAGGCGCTCCAGGGCAAGGTGCCCGGCGCTTTCATCAACATGAACAGCGGGGCTCCCGGCGGCGGCGGCCAGATGCAGATCCGCGGGGTGACGACCATCCTCGGCAACGGCCAGCCGCTCTTCGTAGTGGACGGCGTGATCATCAGCAACGATCAGATCGCCTCGGGTGCCAACACGATCACGAACGCTGCGTTCTCCACGAGCCGCGCGAACATCGCCAGCAACCAGGACAACGGCACCAACCGGTTGTCCGATCTTGTGATGGGCGACATCGAGTCGGTCCAGGTCCTGGAGGGCGCCGCGGCCGCGGCCGCGATCTATGGCTCCCGCGCGACCAATGGTGTGGTGATTATCAAAACTAGGCGCGGCCGGGTCGGCGAGGCGCAGTTCCACGTGACGCAGCGCCTGGGCGCGTACGATGCGATCCGGCTCCCCGGGTCGCGACGCTTCGCGAACAAGGCCGCCGCGTTCGATGCCGCCGAAGCCAATATCGGAGACTCGGCGCGCGCCGCGCAGATAGTGGACTCCGTGTACGCGGTCAATCCCAATCCCTTCTTCGATTACCAGGGACAGCTCTACGGGCAGCACGATCTCTCGTACGAAACCGGCCTGACCGCGAGCGGCGGCACGCAGAGCGCGCGGTATTTCCTGTCTGGACTGGCCAAGAGGGACTACGGCACCATGATCAACACGAGCGCGCAGCGCCAGGCGCTCCGCTTGAACGCGGATTTTGACATCGGAAGCCGGGTCACTCTCGGTGTCGGCGCGACGGTGCTCCGTTCCGTTAACGACCGCGGGATCTCGAACAACGACAACACGTTCACGAGCCCGATCTACGCCCTCGCGTATACGCCGGCGATCCTCGACCTGGCCCAGCCGGACGCCCAGGGCAATTACCGGGAGAACCCGTTCCCGGGCGGCGGGGGCACGAGCGCATCGAACCCCTTTCAGACGATGGCAAACATCACGAACCGAGAAGACATCTGGCGCCAACTCGGCTCGGCCACCCTCCGGTGGAACGCGGTGATGACGGATCAACACCGGCTGGAGCTGAGCGTGATCGGCGGCGTCGACCGGTTCAACCAGGACAACCAGGTCTACTCGCCGAACTTCCTCCAGTACGAGGGGGCGGACGGCTTCCGGGGCCACGCGGTTCAGGGCAACTCGAACAGCCGGTTCGCGAACGGTTCCATCAATGCCGTGTGGACCTTCACGCCCGGCGCAGCCCTGCGGGCCACCACCTCTCTTGGACTGCAGGCCTCGAGCCAGGAGACGAACACGTTTCGGGTGCAGGCGAGGGGTCTCCTTCCCAGCGTCACGCTGATCAACCAAGGCACGCAGACTTCGTTCCAAGACAAGGCCAGGATCAATGACCAGGCCCTTTACGGACAGGAGGAGGTGCTCGCCCTTAAGGAACGGCTGTATGTGTCTGCTGGCATCCGCGCCGACCGAAGCAGCGCCAACGGCGACCAGCACAAGTTCTTCTTCTTCCCGAAGGGCGCGGCCTCGTACCGCTTCCTGTCGCCGATCGCGCACGTCGACGAGGTGAAGCTCCGGGCCGCCGTGGGACAGTCGGGGAACCGTCCCCGCTACGGCGACCGCGACCTAGTGCTCTCGGTGCTCGGTTTGATCGGCGGGGCGAACGGCGTCGGAGTGCCGCTCACGATCGGCAATCCGAGCGTCGAGCCGGAGCGGATGACCGAGCAGGAGTACGGCGTGGACGCGAGGCTGTTCGACGAGCGGATCGCCCTCGAAGCCACCTACTTCAATCGCCGCATTACGAAGCTGCTGTTGCAGGCACCACTCGCTCCGACAGCGGGCTTCGGGAATCAGATCTTCAACGGCGGCAAGCTCGAGAGCAAAGGGTGGGAGCTCGGCCTCACTGCCAACCCGATCCGCGGTTCCCAAGGGCTCAATGACCTGTTCCGTGCCACCTTCTATACCCTCGACCAGAAGATCCTCGAGCTGCCCGTGCCGCGGTTCGTCGTCGCGAGCTCAGGCTTCGGGACCGCATTCGGCCGGAGCCGTATCGCCCAAGGTGCCTCCACGACGGCGATTTGGGGGAATGCGCCCATCGGCCCGGGCGGGGCAAGGGTCGACACGATCATCGGTGACGCCACGCCCGACTTCGAGATGCAGTTCTCGAACGACTTCACCTGGAAGGCGTTCTCCGTCGGCGTGCTCGTAGACTGGCGCAAGGGCGGCGACGTCTCGGATATGACCCAGACGCTGTTCGACGAGGGACGCACGTCGCGAGACTATGACCAGCCCTCCCCTAATCCGACGGTCGGCGCGACGTTGGGCGCGTACCGCTACAACACATGGGGCCAGGGGAATGATGCCAGGGTGTACGTGCAGGACGGGTCGTTCGTGAAGTTGCGCGAGGTGACACTGAGCTACACCCTCCCCCAGCAATGGATCGGCCGGGTGTTCGGCAACACCGTGCGCACCGCGCGCGTGAGCCTGAGCGGGCGCAACCTCGCGATCTGGTCGCACTACTGGGGCATGGACCCCGAGGTTAACAACTTCGGTAACCAGAACGTCAGTCGGTTCGTCGACCTCGCGCCGTATCCCCCGAACCGCAGCTTCTTCTTCAGCGTCGACGTGGGGTTCTGAGCCATGCGACCGCACCCACACGCCCCCGACCGCACAGCTTCGAGGAAACCCGCCATGGCCAGGACCTTCTCCGTCGCACTCGCCGCCGCGCTGCTCGCGCTGGGCTGCAGCGACTGGCTCGTCGTCCCGCCACTCAACTCGCCATCGCCGGGCGGCGACCCGATCACCACCGCGCAGGTTCTCGCGTCCGGCATCCTGTTTCAGAACCGCACGACGTTTTCCGACTACATCAGCGACGTCGGGATCTTCGGACGGGAGAGCTTCAACTATTTCCCCACCGACGGACGCACGCAAGGGCACTACGTCGCCCAGAATCCGCTGGATGCGGCTGGATTCACGAACGGCGGGTGGACACCGCGTTATCGCAACCGCCGTAACATCCAGACGCTCCTCGACCTCCTGAACGGCACCACAGCGTTCCCGGTGGCTCGCGTGGCCGCGGCCCGCGGCTTCGCGAAAACGATGGACGCGCTCGAGCTCTCGTACATCACGGCGCAGCGGCACGACTACGGCGCAACGGTCGACGTGATGCCCGATCCCAAGGTGCTCGCACCCTTCGTGTCGCGTGACTCGGTGGAGAACTTCATCATCGCCCGGCTCGACGACGCGCGGACCGACTTGCTGGCAGCCGGCGGCGAGCCGTTCCCCTTCACCCTGACCGCCGGATTCACAACGAATGGTTCCTTCGACGCGCCAGTCAACTTCCTGCAGTTCAACCGGGCGATTTACGCGCGCGTCCAAGCGTGGCGGGCCGCCTTGGGCAATCCCGCGTGCGGCGCTCCGCCGGGGGCGGCGTGCTATAGCGCAGCGCTGACCGCGCTCACCGAGGCCGGGGTGGACACGACCGCCTCGCTCGGCCGCGGCGTGTACCACGTGTATTCAACCGCCTCGGGCGACGCCTTGGACGCGCTCAATGCCTCGGTGAACAAGGACTTCCTGGCGCATCCTTCCGTCGAGCCGGATGCCCCACTCGACACGCTGGGGCAACCGGATGGGCGCTATCGCGCAAAGATCCGAACCCTCTCTGCTCCGCGCTGCCCCGTGGGGGGGGCCGGAACCGCTGGCATCTGCACGTCCCTAGGGTTCCAGATCTACCCGACCACGACCTCGCCGGCGCCGATCTTCCGCAACGAGGAGTTGATCCTGCTGCAGGCGGAAGCGCTCTACTTCACGGGCGACGATGCCGGAGCGCTCGCCGACATCAATTTCATCCGTCGGCATTCGGGCGGGCTCGCGGCGCGCGGCGCGTTTGTGGACGCGAACGACTTCACCACGGAGTTGCTGCTTCAACGGCGTTACTCGTTGCTGTGGGAAGGTCACCGCTGGGTCGATGTGCGGCGCTTCGGCCGCATCACCACGCTGCCGCTCGATGCGCCGTCGCACTTTCGGCAGATCGAGCAGCCGGTCCCGCAGGCCGAATGCCTGCAACGGGAGGCCTACACCAGCGGCCCCCTGCACTGCCCCGCCCCGGTGCCCGTGCCCTGAGCACCGCAGGGGATCCCTTCGCAGAGGGAGTAGCAGGCCTCCTGCTACTCCCCTCGCGTGGTGCGTGTCTCCTCCCCGCGCGCAGCTAAATTGGCGATGATGCCAGAGCTCGTAACCAACGGGCCCCTCACCAAGCTCTCCGAGGAAGAGGAGCTGTTCCGCGATACCGTGCGCGACTTCGCGGAGCGCGAGGTCCGGCCGCGCGTGACTGCGATGGAACGGGCGTCCACTGTGGATCCAGCCCTGCTTGCGAAGTGCTTCGAGCTCGGGCTCATGGGCATCGACATCCCGGAGTCCCACGGTGGCGCGGGCGGCAGCCTCCTGATGACGGTGCTCGCGGTGGAGGAGCTGTCGGCAGTGGACGCCTCGGTGGCGATCTTCGTCGACGTCCAGAACACCCTCGTGAACACGCTGCTGCGCAAGTGGGCGAGCGACGACGTCAAGCGACGCTATCTCCCACGCCTTGCCACCGACTTGCTCGGCGCCTACGCCCTCTCCGAGCCCGAGTCGGGGTCGGACGCCTTCGGGCTGCAGACGCGCGCCACGCGACAAGGAAACTCCTGGATCCTCGAAGGCCGGAAGCTCTGGATCACGAACGGCGCCGAAGCCGGTGTGTTCGTGATCTTCGCAAACACCGATTTCACCAAGGGTTACAAGGGGATCACCGCGTTCGCGGTGGAGCGCGGATTCAAGGGGTTCTCGGTCGGCAAGAAGGAGGACAAGCTCGGCATCCGCGCGTCGAGCACGTGCGAGCTGATCCTCGACGGCTGCGAGGTCCCGGCGGCCAACGTGGTGGGCGAGGTAGGCATCGGATACAAGGTGGCGATCGAGACGCTGAACACCGGCCGCATCGGGATCGGGGCCCAGATGATCGGCGTGGCGCGCGGCGCCCTCACGGCGGCGCTCAAGTACGCGAAGGAGCGGAAGCAGTTCGGCAAGCCCATCCGGGACTTTCAGGCAGTTCAGTTTCAGCTGGCGCAAGCCGCCACCGAGCTTGAGGCGGCCCGGTTGATGGTGTACAACGCGGCGCGGCTCGAAGCCGCGGGCGAGCCGTATACCACGCAGGCGGCGATGGCCAAGCTGTTCGCCTCGCAGGTGGCGGAGCGGGTGACGTCGCTCGCGGTGGAGCTGTTCGGCGGCTACGGCTACACCAAGGAGTATCCGGTGGAGAAGTTCTACCGCGATGCCAAGATCGGTGCGATCTACGAAGGGACGAGCAACATGCAGCTGAACACGATCGCGAAGCAGATCCTCAAGTAAGGGGGAAGCCATGGTCAAGCAGCTGGGGGTGCTGCTCGTTGCGGCGCTGCTCCTCGCAGCCCCGGCGGGGGCGCAGGGGAAGGGGCCGAAGAAGTACGCGGTCACGAACGACCGGGCCCTAGTCGTGACGCGGGAAGTGCTGGTGAAGCAGGGCTATGAGGTCGTGCGAGTCGAGAACAGCGGCCGGGATTACATCGTCTGGTATCGTCGGGGTAACCGGGGACGTGGCAAGGGAAAAGGCCCGCCGGCGAAGATGGTAATTCACCGGACCGAGGACCGGGTGGTGTTTCTCAGCGTGCCGAGCGCGGTGCTCGTAGATATCGACGTCCGGTTGAAGCTGTAGGGACAAGTAGGCCGGCATAGGCACCATTACGACACTATGGCGTCGCTGACGACGCACATAGCAGGTAGAGATGTGCTAGTTTATGCATTAAAACGGGCGTTCTGCAATACAAAGCCGACCGATGATGCCGGCCAAGTGACGTGCTTTAATCGCACGTGCTGATGGGCACCGTTCTTGCCCCATGCCGGCTCCAAGACTAGTAAGTGCCATGTGCACTTGCCCTTAGGTGACTGGGTGATATGCCGCACGGCCCGCCGGCATCGCGTGAGCGACATTGGGCGGGTCGGGTCAATGGTGCAACACTGGACAGGTTCCGCTGAGGCCGCAGCGCCCCTCCTCAGCCCTAAATGAGCTAGGAGTCACACGATGCGAGCCTTCACAGTTCTGCTTGCCTTGGTCGCCACGCCGTTCCTGGCGGGCGTCTCCCAACAGGTGAAAACGAACAGCGGTGTGGGGCACGACGCCGCGCACTGCGCGATGCGTGCGGCACTGCGCCCCGGCACGGCCATCAACAAGTGCGATCCAGCACCCACTCAGCCGCCGGTGGTGAATCCGCCAGTGGTGACCCCGCCAGGGGGCGACCCGCAGCCACCCCTTCCGCCGCCTCCGCCTCCGTCGCCCACAGGCTGCGTGAACTCCGGCCCGGCCGGCGGGACCGCCTCGATCGACGGCCAGGTGTTCGTTGATGCATCGCCGTGGCCCGGTCTCCAGGACTGGTGCGTTCAGCTCAGCGGTCCGGTCAGTGCCACCGCAGTGACCGACGCCTCGGGCAACTACCTGTTCTCGGGTCTGCCCGCGGGCACCTATACGGTCTGCGAGACGGTGCAGACTGGTTGGCACGAGACGTTCCCGACGAGCGGGCCGACATGCGCGACCGGTTTCGGCTGGACGATCACCGTCACGGACGGTAGCGGCGCCAGCTTCATCTGGTTCGGGAATCTCACCCCGTAGCGTACGGGCGCAGGACGAGAAGGGCTCCTAGAGGCCCCGGGCGGTTTCGCCGGGGCCTTCCTCGTGTAACTTCCGCCGAGTGTAGCTTCCGCCGACGTTTTCATGCCGCGACAGTGCCGCTAGTCGCGTGCTCACCTTATGTTGCGCGCTCGCGACACCGCGCATTTGCTTGTAAATCGCTGCAGCAATTGATCTTACAGAACAGCGTGATGAGCCGCACAGTTTTCCCCTGCCGCCTGGAGCGACTTTCAATGTGCCCAGTAACAGGGGGGTAGTGCGGGTCGAGCGTCCGCCCGGCTCCCCAATGCTGAGGCAGACCCGCTGAGGTCGCAGCGCCCCTCCTCAGCCCTACGAGCGAGGGGTGATACCATGCGAGCCCTCATAGTCGTGCTTGCGTTGGTGGCTACACCATTCTTGGCAGCCGTATCCCAAAGTCCGCAAGGCTCCAATTGCGACAACGGTCTGGGTGACGAGCATCGCTCGGACTCAGGGCAGGTGCATGCCCATAGGGGGCTATGCGCACCTCAGCCCCCACTTCCCGACGCCGATCAAGACGGGGTGCCGGACAATCTCGACCAATGCCCCGACACGCCCCCCGGAACCACCGTGGACGCCTCTGGCTGCCCAGTCACGCCCCCGACCGGCTGCGTGAACTCCCCGGGCACAGGGGACGCGGCCGTCGCGGGGCAGGTGTTCATTGATGATCAGGCCCAGAATTTTCCCTATCTCGCGGGCTGGTGCGTCGAGGTCAGGGACTTGAGCGGCACGGTCATCGCGACGACGGTAAGCAGCGGCGTAGCCCTTGACTTAGATGGGAGCAACTACGTCATCACTGGTGTGCCGGCCGGCACCTACACTGTCTGCGAGGTGCTGCCGCCGAATAGCACCTGGCACGAGACCACCCCGACGAGCGGGCCGGATTGTGGCGGCGTTTTCGGCATCACGACCATGGTGGTGGCCGGGGGCACCTCGGGCTTCATTTTCTTCGGGAATCTCCCGTAGCGTGAGGACGAAGGGCTGTCAGGCAGATCGAAGGCCCCGGGCTATTTCGCCGGGGCCTTTGTCTTGTAACTTCCGCCTCCATGCACACAGCCCGACGCACCCACTCGTTCACGGAGTCGGTGATCCGCGGAATGACCCGGCTCGCGAGCGAGCACGGCGCCATCAACCTCGCTCAGGGGTTCCCGAACTTCCCAGCCCCCGACGTCCTGAAGGAGGCTGCGGCGCAGGCCATTCGCGACGACGTGAACCAGTACGCCATCACCTGGGGGGCCAAGCGGCTGCGGGACGCGCTCGCCCAGAAGTACG
>Ga0066662_10000761_pt1 | contig 14360 bp, 12 predicted proteins | sample GraSoiAngelo_111_FD_133939 | JGI IMG/M metagenome (GOLD analysis project Ga0066662, IMG submission 133939) | Grasslands soil microbial communities from the Angelo Coastal Reserve, California, USA - 14_0903_12_40cm | ecosystem: Environmental > Terrestrial > Soil > Grasslands | place: USA... | reverse complement strand
TTCACTTTTACCTTTTACCTTTTGCCTTATTTGACTCGCCTTCCGATTTAGCTTAGAACCTAGCTTGCAATAACTACCAATTCAGGAAAAAGGGATAAACGATAATGCGGAAGGAATCTGTCAGAATGTTGAAAAGGGATCGGTCAGTAATTCTAGCTCTGGCGCTCGGCGTCCTAATGTTCGGAGCGGCGTGCAGCAGGAGCGCGAACAGTGGAAACACGTCCAGCACATCCGGCTCTAATAAAAGCTCTTCAAGCTCAGCGCCAACGTCGACATCGTCATCGGCTGGCATGTCTCCGTCTGAAGTTTTCAAAGCTTACTATGACGCCCAGGTGAGAAAAGACTACGACACTGTGAAGAAGTATCTATCGCAGGGCACGATCCAAATGATGGAAGAGGGAGCTAAGAAGCAGGGCAAGACCGTTGACGAGGCTTTGAAAGAATCGCCGGGCGTTAGCCCTAGCGACATGCCGCAGATGAGCAACGAGCAGATAAACGGCGACACGGCGACCGTAGATTTAATGGCGCAGGGTCAAAAGATAACCATGCCTTACGTCAAAGAGGGCGGTGAATGGAAGCTAGCCATGGACAAACTGCTGGCGGATATGATGGGCGGCCATCAACCGGGCGGCGACAAGGGCGATAACGAAGTCCTCGACAATAATAACCACTAAAAGATTCTTTTGAATTGAAGACGGTTCGAGTCCACTTGCGCTGCAACTTTTTTCTTGCTCTGGAAGTTCTTTGTCTGGTAGCTTGTCGTCTTGAAAAGCGATAGTCTTATAAATCAGAAGGAGACGGAAGATGCCAACTAAGAAGGCCAGCAAGAAAGCTGGAAAGTCCTCATCGGGCGGAGGCAGGAAATCAGGGGCTGGAAAGAAAGGCTCGGCCTCTAAGAGCAGCAAGAAAGGCGGCAAGAAGGCAGCCGGAAAAGGCGCGGGCGGGAAAGCTGGGGCGAAGAAATCCGCAGCTAAGAAATCCAGCAAGAAGAGCGCAAAGAGAAGCCAGCCTTCGATCACAAAGAAGTTGAAAAGGGTCGCCACAAAGGTCGTCTCTGCTGCCGTGACGGGCGCAGTCAAAGGCGCTGTCGAAGAGGTGATTCCCGTAGTCGAAGAGGCAGCGGGCGTAGAAGAGCACGAGAAGAAAGAGAACGGTTGATAAATTCGCGCAGGCGTGCGTCCGCTTTTTTTTGCAGATGCGCTCCTAGTAGGAATAGTTTGATGAAAGATGCGGCGCGCAAAGGTTACAGACTTTGCGCGCCGCATCTTTTCAAGTGGATTGTATGTGCGGGTCAGTACCGCATGGCTTAAGCCGTGCGGTGCTGATAAAAAGCTTCGTGCATGTTAAAGGTTAACTGAACCTGATGACGATTGTGCTTGTAGGAGTCACGCTATAGACAGTGCCATCAATTATCACACTGACGGGACTTGCACTGGCATTCCTGTGACGCCCTCCCAGACCTCTGAATTGGCTTGGATTAAAATCCAATCTGGCAGAGCCGCCGCCCGTGACTATGACAGGGTCTTGCGAATCTATGTCAATCGGAATTCCTCCTCCGCCTCCGCCGTGACCGCCTCTGTGTTTCTTACTTCCCTTCTTTTTCGTTGCCTTCTTCTTGCTTGCCTTTTTGCTTGCTGGCATAACGGGTTGCTCCTTTAGAGGGATTAGATAGAGCTTAACTTGCCTGTTGGGAACTCTCTATTAAAGCTGCTTGCGTGCCGTTTGAACGTCCGGCCTCGCCATGTAAAGATTATAAATATCTGCGCCCCACCTCTTCTCCAAATCTGAAAGCAGAGACGAGGCGCGCTCTTGATACTCGCGCGCTTTCGCTTCATCATTTGCTCTGCGACTTGCACGCTCGGCCACAACCAAAGCGCGCCACTCCGAAGCCTGTTCGCCTGAGCGCGCGAAGAACTGTTGCGACCGAAGCGCGTTTGTCAATGCACCTTCGGCGTCTCCGCTCTCAAGCAGACTCTCTGCGAGCGCAAGCTGCGCTTTAGAGATTAGCCGGGGGTTTTTAGTCTCGTTCGCGCCCTGCAAAGCCTCTTCGCTGGCGCGCACTCCTTCGCTCGCCGCGCCTGAAAGCACCAGAGCAAGTCCGTAGATGCGCTTCGCCTCGATTGCTTCTTCCTTGTACTCCGTGCCCGCTAGGATGAGAACCTGCCGACTCTTCTCCTTAGCCTGAGAGAATTGCCTTTGAGCCAAAGCCATCTCAGCCTCGTTCAGATAGACGGAGACGGCCAGAGCCTTGAAGCCGCCTTCCGGGCGATTGGCAATCTGGAGCGCTTCGTCAAGCAGCGACTGAGCATCATCGTTTCGTCCCAGCGGCCAGAGCGCGCTCGCACGCTCAATAGCTGCGTAGCCCGCGCCCTTCACGTCGCCGGATGATTTACTGATCGAATATTTCTTCTCAAGATAAGGCAGAGCTTCTGAGAACTTCTCCTCTTCGACGAGCGTCGTGCCTATGCCTTCGTTGGCAAGAGCCTGCTGCGCTTGATCGTTGACCTCTTCAGCCATCTTGAGTTGCTCATGATAAGCGCCAAGCGCCGCCCCGTAATCGCCCTTCAACTGGTTAGCTCGTCCCAGGAGCAGAAGCCCCTGCGCAACCTCTTTGCGATAATTTCCCTGCTGGTAAAAGGGAAGCGCCTGTTTGATATAACTTACAGCTTCATCAGCATTACCCTGCTGTACGCGCAGACTTCCGAGCATCAATAGCGCTCTTGCTTCGTTGCGCCGCGTCTTGTAGCGTCCGGCGAACTCCAATCCCTGTTTGAAATAGTTCTCTGCGTCCGCATAATTGCCGCGCACAAGAAAAGCTATGCCCAGATCAATCAGGCCGCGCGCCGTCAGGTCCGCCATGTTATTAGTCTGTGCAAGACTGACAGCGTCGCTCGCAGTCTTTTGCGCCTGCTCGGTCTCGCCCGCGCTCTCTTGTGCGTAGGCCATCTGCAACATGATCTTTATCTGCTGTGGCGGACTGTTGACGGCCCGCGCTAAATCAAGCGCCTGATCGAGCGCTTTGCGCGCGTCCACAACTTTCCCCTGCTTGATTAATAGTATGCCGCGCTGAAAGAAAACCTCTGCACGCCCTTCAACATTGCCCATCGCCTGATAGAGCGCGTCCGCTCTATTGAATGCGGCGAGAGCGCTCTGAGATTCCTGCTGCCGCCCGTAGAGAATGGCTACGCGCAGATAAGCCGCAGCGTATTGCGGATCAAGCGAAGTGGCTTTCAGATAACTCTCTATTGCCTTCTTCGTCTCCTCGTTATTCTCGTATGCGCGGCCCAAATCAACATAGACCTGCGGCTCGTTAGGTGTGCGGCGCGCTATCTCTTCATAAGCAGTGACGGCGTGCGCGAAATCGCGTCGAACCATTGCCGTCACAGCGTCCAAATAGAGCGCGTCGAGTTCAGGCAGCACGGATCGGTCCGGCGCAATCGCCGAGACTCTGAGCAACTCGTCCTTGGCCTTGTCAACATAGTCGAGTTCCATCAATGCTTCGGCATAACGCGCGTGCGCGAGCGCGTAATTATCGTCTGCCGTGATCGCCTGCTCGAACGCCTTGCTCGCCTGATAGTACGAGCCGTCGCCCAACGCTCTAGTTCCCCTCTCGTACCAACGCTCTGCGGCAGCAATCGGCTTATAAGGAGCGCGGCTTCGCCAACGCATGAAGGCCCAGACAGAGAGTCCCGCGACCGCCAGAACAATCAGCAGCAAGCCGAGCGAGAGCGTTGGACGCCTGAGCGTGTTCTGGATTGACATGAACGCGCTCTGATGCGCAGTCTTCTGCGGCGTGAGCCTCTGCGTTCTGAGCGCGTCCTCTTCGCCCAAAGCCGCTTGCGATTCTCTTAGATCGGCCAGCATCTCCTGAGCCGATTGGTAACGCTCCTCTCTCTTCTTCGCAAGGGCCTTCATCGTTATCCGATCAAGCTCCGGCGTAACTCTGGGGTTTATTGTCGAAGGCGGCTGCGGGTTGACGTGTATGACCTGGCCTGCAATCTCAAGAATGCCTGAGCCTGCAAAGGCTGGCCTTCCCGTGATGCACTCGTAAAGGAGCGCGCCCAGAGCGAAAAGGTCCGAGCGCGTGTCTATCTCTTCGCCTTTGGCCTGCTCGGGCGATAGATAAAGAGGCGTGCCGAGGACCGCGCCGCTGCGCGTTCGTGTTGCCAGAAGCGTGCGCGCGTCCGGGTCTGTTGAAACGTGCGACTCTTCTCTCAACTGCTTTGCCAGGCCGAAGTCCAGGACCTTTACAACGCCGCGCTCGTTAATCAGAACGTTTGAAGGTTTGATGTCCCGATGAATTATGCCGTGACGATGTGCTTCAGAAAGAGCTTCGGCAACATCCGCGACGATTTCGACGGCGCGCTTTAAGGTCAACGCGCCTTCGTTCATCAGATCGGAGAGCGACTCTCCCTTGACCAACTCCATAACTATAAACGGGTGGCCTTTATCGTTCTCGCCCAACTTCGTCTCGCCGTAATCGTAGATGGCTGCGATATGCTGGTGACTGAGCGTTGAGACGGAGCGCGCTTCACGTAGGAACCGTGCGCGAAAGTTATGCTCGTCGGAAGTTAACGAGGGGAATTTGATTGCTACAGAGCGACCGAGGTGTGTATCCTCGGCCAGATAGACGACGCCCATGCCGCCCTCGCCGAGCTTCTCCAATATTCTGTAATGTGAGACTGTCTGCCCAATCATTGTTCGCTGTTTAAGTGAGCAAGTGACGAGGAAAAGAAGAGAAGAATAAAAAGAGCGGGCGACAAAACCTGCACGGCCTAATTCACAGGCTTTGCGACCTAAACCACCTATGGTCGCGCATACTACGCCAAAGCAGAGAGTATTTCAACGTCTAAAAGCAGAATACAGAATTCAGGAGTCAGAAGCCAGAAGGGAAAGGGCTGAAAGCCAGTTTTCAGTTTTGAGTTTTCAGAAGGCTCATAACTGAAAACTGAAAACTACTTTATTTCTTCTGATTCCTGGCTTCTGCTTTTCACAGTTTCTGTCCTGTTCTGATCTTCTCGGCTCTCTGTTCCAATTCATCGGCCTCAAGGTTTAATCTCTCGGCCTTCACTGCCGCATCGTTCATTTTCGTCGTGACGCTCGTTTGCGGCTCATCGCTAAGCAAGAGTGCAGCGCGCTCGCGCATAATCTCCAGAGCCTCCGCTCTTTTATTGAAGCTCTCGGCGAGCGTGGAAAAATATTGCGAGTAGTTGCCCTGCAACTTGAGCTTGCTCGTGCGCACGGCGCGGAGTGCGATTTGGCGCATAGCGTCCGCCGTCTCCGCAGCTATCTTTATCTGCTCGCGCGCCACGTCCGCCGAAGATGCCTTCTCGTAACTCTTCATGCGCAATTCAGCTTCCTTAGTCATGAAGAGTCGCATGTTCTCGTTGAACTTTGCGCGCAAGGCGTTAATCTCTTTGACGGCTGCATTGACATCTTCAGACGCGCCCGTAAAGTTATATGCTTCGTACTTAGGCTCCGAGTTTAGCTCGTACCTTTTGAGAAACGTCCATGCGTTGCGATTTATCTCAGGCGCAAGATCATAGTACCAGTGGTCGTGCCCCTTCATGACGGTCACTTCAATAGTGAAGCCTTTCTCTTTGAGCGCGGCTTCCGTCGTGTGAACCGACGAGAGAGAGAAATACTGATCGTGGTCGCCCACGAAGATCGCCAGCGGCGTCTTGCGCTTCGCATAGTTCAGAAGAGCAAACTCTTCCCTTTCGCGCCATGAGCCAGCGTGAATGGCCGTCGCCGCGAAATATTCAGACTCCATCATAGAGAGGTTTATAGCGAAGACTGCGCCAGCCGAATGTCCGAAGAGATATATGCGTTTAGGATTGATAGGGTATTTAGCGCGCAGCGACTCTACAAGGTCATGTATGAAATCTGGCCCGTCTTCGGGCGTGCGCCAGCCCTCCGAGTCGCTCGCGTCCGGTCCAACGACGATGAATCCTTCTTCGCTCGCAAGGTCTTTCCATTTCTCCACGAGCGAGAGGCCGTTTCGACCAGACCCGTGAAGAAGAACGACGAGCGGGACATCTGTTTTCGATTCAGTTGAAGCAGGAACAAAGAGGTAGTAGGTTCGCTTTCTTCCCTGCGAAGCAATCGTCTCTTTGGAAATCTTATCAGAGGCTTGAACGTGAACGGAGAAAAGCAGAAAGGCGAGAAAGAGCCGGATGAGATTTCTCTTGCTCATAATCAATCCTCTAATCTTCCGGTCCGGGCGCGTAGTAGGATTTGCGCCCCACAACTAGGTACTCCGGGTGACCTTTAACTTCAATATCTATCTTCCGCCGCTTGCCGTCGTGCTCTTTATTGATTGGATAATAGCCGACAACATAGCGACGATTAATGTCTAAGAAGATGTGCGAGTAGATTTCAGATGCCTGCGACCGGTCTTCTAAAAATTCGATCCACCCTCCCGTGATAGTTGATAGCACGGCTAATGCGGATTGCACTTTGAGCATAGTCTGAGCCTCTAGCCTGAACGCTTCGGTCAGCGTTCTTTTCAAATTATCCAGCCTACGCGCCCTGATCTGCGGCGACCTAATCTCTAATGAGACTTTTTCTTCAAAGGCTTTGATTCGCTCTACCTGCTGGTCCGGCGTAAATCCCATGAGCCTTATGCCGCCAGGTATGACTGTATATATGGTCGCCCGCGACTTTTGCGCCGCCTTGTAAACATCTTCGAGACTAAACTCTCTCACCTTATTTCGTTGCTCCTGCAGCGACTGCTTCATGCGCTCTTCGATCATTTTCCGCATATCGGGAGGTAAACCAACTGGGACAGTTGGAGAGATAATCGGTTGTCGTAGGTAGATCAACTCATCACCGTCCGTCTGGAAGATGATAATTGGGCGCTGGTCTTCATCGTCAAATGCTTCCTTGAGCGTTGCCATCAACGCGCTGAATTGAGCGCTGCGACCATAGCGTCTTTCCTGGAAAGGTATCGCAGATGGAGCGGAAGCGGAAGAAGATGGAACTCTCTCTTTTAAGAGTTCCAAACTATTTTTTAGCTTCTCCTTGTCTCGCGTGAAGTTCACAAGCAACTCTACATCGTCAGTGACGATTGCCATTCTATCCTGCGGTCCGAGCTTATCAACAAGTACCTTGGCAGCCTCGACGCTGGTTTCAATGAAGGGCGCTTGGCTGCCGCTGTAATCTATAATCAGAACTATAGAGCGCGGGATTGCCACGTCGTCTCCGAGCGAGAAGCTGCCGACCTGATGCGCCTTGCCGTCTTCTTTAACGACAAAATCGTCCCGCGTCAGTCCCTTAACAGGGAGACCTCTTTCATCCAGAACTAAAAAATCACCGGCGACGAGCGCAGTCTCCACGCGCACCACATCTATATCCGAATCACCTTTCTCGCCGTTTCCCTTCTCATCCTTACGCTTAGTTTCAACAGCAGCATTCTGCTTCGCATCCCACTTGATGCGCTTCAAGCTTGAGCCAAAATCTTTTAGCTTCGGCTTCTCTCTGTCTGCGGATTGAGCTAAGGCGGGAGAGTCTAATGAGGCACAGGCGAAAAGGAGCAGAACGAGAACGAGCATCGAATGAATAGATAGCTTGTTACGCACAGCTTGCGCTCCTCTGAAATTTGTCGCCGCTATTTCTGATACTTGCCCATCAACTGCCCTTCGCCCAGCACATGCCCGTCCATAGCCTTCAATAGTTGATCTTTGGTCGCGCTCGAATCTAAATTGAGTTCCGCATCGAGCGCATAGAGATTGAAGTAGTAGCGGTGCGCGCTCCCGCTCGGAGGGCAAGGGCCACCGTAACCCACATTCTTAAAATCATTCTTGCCCTGCTTGCCTCCGCCAGAAATATTTTCCTGGGCTGGAACGTTATCAGGAAGCTCTCGCGCGCTCGCAGGGATATTGAATGCGACCCAATGAATCCATGTCTTGCCCGGTGCATCCGGGTCTTCAGCTATGAACGCAATCGTCTTTGTCTTCTCAGGCACATCGGCCCACGCAAGTTGCGGCGAGAGGTTAGCGCCGTCGCACGTGTACTCTTTCGGGATCATCCCGCCGTCTTGAAAAGCTCTGCTCGTGACTTTCATCTCCGTCTTCTTCCCTTCCACCGCCTGATTGCTGGGCCGGATATTATTTGAAGAAGGAGTCTCGCTCTTGCATGAACAGAGCAGGATTGCTGCGAGCAATAAGAGACAGAATCCGACGATCTTCATTTTTTGAAGTCTCACCAAGGAAAGCTGCATATATCAACAGCGCCCGAAGGCCACGCTCTATCAACGCAGCCGAGCGCCATCACATTGAAAGACGAGCGCACCTTGCCGGAAGGTTGATCGAACTCAACCTCGTCCTGCACAAGCTTCCACCCCTGTCGCTCATAAAAAGTCTTCAAACGATCAAGACAGAAGAGCAGGCCGAACTCCACCTTCATCTCTTCGCACATGAAGCGTTCGGCATGACGCAGAGTCTTCTGCGCGTAGCCGCGACCGTGTAACTCGCCTGCTGTGACGACTGCTCCGATGCCTCCGATGCGAACAGGCTCGCCGCCAACTTTCACAATATGGTCAATCAGCCCTACGTGGCTCGCCGGTCTTCCGTCAACGTCCAGAATGAAATGCAAATCTTTAGGCCGCCAGCGATAGTTGGCGTCTTCAACGCCGAAGATATTTTCTCCCCAACCGAAGAGTCTCTTGCGCTCCTCGTCCGTCAGGTCTTTAACAAGACGTATCTCTTCGCTCATCTGCCCTCACTCAAAATTCGCTCAATCAGTTTCTCATCACCGGGCAGCAAGCCAACTTCAGAGAGGCGCGGCGTCAATGTCGCCCAGTTCTTATCCATCGCAAAGACCTTGCGAAAGAGCGGGAGTGCATCATCCGTGCGCCCCATGTTGACGAGCGCGATGGCGTGCCAGTAAATCATCTCGGCATTGTCAGGCACAAGCCGTTCAGCCGCGCTGTATTCACGAAGCGCACCTTCGTTATCTTTCTTCTCAACGGCAAGATCGCCCGCGTTCATGTGATTGTAAGCGCGCTGCAAAGTGACCAGCCGTCGCAACTCTTTCAGAGGCTCTGGACTATCATCAACCCTTAAATCAAAAATCTTATCAGCCCAGGGTCTGCCCTTAGGCTTGCCCGTAACAACTATCAACGCAGCCGACTGTCGGCCTCGAATATCTCCGCCCGCCTCCTGCGCGGCATCTAGCGCAGCTAACATTCGCTCCGCAAGATCGCCCTTCGTCTCTTCAAACGCGCGCTGCATTGCAGGCCACACCCTATCATTCAACATCAGATTGGCCTGCACCGAATAGTTCTTTCCAACAATGTGCCCCGCCGCCGGAACAGCTTTCTTTCCGGTCCACGCGTCAACATTCCCTAGCGCATCAATCATCGCAACCTGACGCACGTCGCGCCCTTCGTCTCCTGCAATTAGTGACTTCAAAGCATCCGGCGCGCTTCGGCCTGCGCGCATCAGGTCAAGACCTAGCTTGCCGTAGCTAGGGTCAACAAAACTCTGCGTAGCTACAGCGCCCACGCCAGCCTCAGCCCACGGCACAATAGAGCCAACAGAGAACCAGTGCGATTGAACGGCAACGCCAAGCTCTCCCATCTCCGAGTCGCGCGCCACAATTGAAAATGTGTGGACAGGGCGCAGAACGTTTGGGCGCATTTGTAATTGATTACTCTGCGCGCTCGACCTTGGAGTTAATTTCATCGCCACAGATAATATCGCAACTGCTGACTCAACGCTCACAAAATAATTGACTTGCTCTTGATGATTATAATTCTACTGAGTCAATGAATGTTCGTTGCCAAAGTTCGAGCGTCAGGAGTTGAAAGACTTGCAGGTTGTAATCTTCGCGCCCCGATAGATTAGCAGCGATTATGCGTTTTACTTCCTTCGGATTGAAGAGGCCGCGCCGCCGAACTGTTTCTTCCGACAACAAATCACCAACCATTGGGCGTAGCGGCCCTCGAAGCCATGAACGAATGGGAGCGCCGAAGCCAGCTTTTTTACGCCACACCACGTCACGCGGCAAGAGCTTTTCAGCCGCGCGCTTCAATATGTACTTGCGCTTCAACCCGTGCAGTTTCAAATGGGGCGGCATACGCGCGGCCAACTCCACCATCTCGTAATTAAGAAACGGCACGCGCACTTCCAGGTTAGCAGCCATAGAAGTCTTGTCTGTTGTCGTTAGATTCAAGCACGGCAGAAAAGTTTTGAGATCAACGTAGAGCAGGCGATTCAAAGGTGCTGCATGTTTGACGCGCTCGAAGTAGCGGCGATGATGCGAGTAGGCATCCAGGCCGCGCGTCTCTTCGCGCATCTCGTCTGTGTAGAGGCGCGCCTTCGCTTCGTCTGTAAAATATGTTCCATAGCCCAGATAACGATTCTCGAAATCGAGCGCAGCGCTTCGCGCAAACTTCTTAGCGTTCCTCAGTGGCGCTGTGAACTTTCCTGGAAGCCCGCCGGGAAGAACTGACGCAACAGTCTTCATCAACGGCCTTCGTAAAAGAGAGGGCACGGGATCGAGCGCGCTCGCCAGCTTCATAGCCATCTGTCGCGGGTAGCCCGCAAAGACTTCGTCGCCGCCCATGCCTGAAAGCATCACGGTCAGAGTTTCGCGCGCAGCACGCGACACAAGGTAACTCGGAATCGCCATATCAATCGCAGGCTCGTCCATGTGATAGACAAGCTTTGGCAGCAACTCGGCAACATCAGGCTTGAGCATTATCTCGTGGTAATCCGTCCCCAATAATTCATTCACGCGACGCGCCCACACGACATCGTCCGGTATGATGTCATAGCGCAAGTCTTCTGACTCAATGCCGATTGTGTATGTAGAAACTCGCCGACCCTTACTATGGTTCTTCATCAACGCGACGATTGTAGAGGAATCAATTCCGCCGGATAGAAAAGAACCGAGCGGAACATCCGCGACCATCTCCATGCGGACCACTCGATCAAGCGTTTCAAGCACGCGCTCCTTCCACCACGCTTCGCTTCGCCCCTCCTCTATCTCATCAAAGGACACGTCCCACCACTCGCTCATCTTCAGTTCGTCATCACGCAGAGTGAGCATATGCGCCGGAGGAAGCTTTCTTATCCCGCGAAAGAGCGTGTGCGGGTCGGGCGTCCAGAGAAAGGTCAGGAATTGGTTGAGCGATTCCGTGTCAATCCTGCGCTCTACGAGTCCGGTCGCAAGGATTGCTTTGACTTCGGAAGCGAAGAGAAAAGCGCCGGGTGCGCCGTTCACACTTTTCACCTGAGCGTAATAGAGCGGCTTAATTCCCAGACGGTCGCGCGCTAACGTAAGCTTCCGCTCTTTTCCGTCCCAGATGGCGAACGCGAACATCCCGTTAAGACGCGCGAGACAATCTGCACCCCATTCCGCGAACGCATTGAGCAGAACTTCCGTATCCGTGTTTGTGTGAAAGCGGCTACCTTTCGTCTCCAACTCTTTTTTGAGTTCGCGGTAATTATAAATCTCTCCGTTGAACGTTACGGCGTAGCGGCCATCGGTCGAGAGCATAGGCTGATGCCCAGCGCTCGTCGTATCAATAATCGAAAGCCTGCGATGCCCTAGACACGCGCGCCGTCCCGCATCATCAATCGTCGGTGTCGTCCACACACCTTCATCGTCGCGCCCACGATGCTCAATGCTATCCAGCATCGGTCGAATGTACGCTTCAGGATTTCTGCTAATGATTCCGGCGATACCGCACATAAAAGCAGAATTCAGGAGTCAGAATACAGAATTCAGAATAAAAGAAAATCCGAAAGCGGGTTGCAGCCTTATTCCATTCTGGCTTCTGGCTTCTGAATTCTGAATTCTGTCTTTCCCTTGTCTTTCGTAGCGTAAATCCACAAGTGCCAGCCCCAGCGAGAGGCAAGGCGCGATTCCATCTTGCGCGTCAGTAAGTTTCCAATCATGGGTAGCCAGCGTTTGTTCAGGAAATGGGTCGCAAGCTCTACCTCTGAGAAATCTCTGAATAGCTCGCGCGCCTCGCCCCGTGAGTAAACGCGCGCCAGAGGATTGCCTGCGCCGTCCGTGTGCTGGCTCAGGAATTCGTCAGGCGCAAGATAACTCTGCGCGTCCTCCTTCAAATTGCGCGCGTGTTCGCGCAGACTCTCAACAGGTTCTCCGGTCAAACGATGAACCAGCTTCAATCCCGTTTCGCTTTTCAGAAGGTGCGCGCCCATGCGACGAAAGAGGCGTATGTTGACGCGGTAGTTGTAAGAATCTCTGTGATAAAGCATGATGATTGCGCGCCCGCCGGGGCTAAGCACGCGATGAATCTCTTTGACTGCGCGCACAGTGTCCGGCGTGTGATGCAGTACGCCATGCGAATAGACGAGATCAAAGCTCTCATCTTCAAAATCAAGATTCTCAGCATCAGCCGTGCGAAAATAGCCCGGAAGATCGAACAACTCGAAACGCTTTCGCGCGAGTTCAATAGCGGCGTCAGTCAAATCCACGCCCGTGTAGGTCGCTCCGGCTTTGACAAACTGCGCCCCGTCCGTTCCAAGCCCACAGCCTATCTCCAGAACTCGAAGCCCGCGTGCGCTCTCGAACCCGGCAGCCGCAGGGATGTGCCACTCCTTCTCGTAGCGATGCTCTTCGACTCGCTCGTAAAAAGCGCGCGTCCCCATTTCCGCATCCGTGAACTTCGTCCCGCACGGATTCTTCTGCCAGAACGCACGCACGCGCTCTTTCAGCTTGGCATTACTTTCAGACATTCCGTAACTGTTTGCGCGACAGCGCTTCTTCTATTAACTCGCTTACCCATTCGGCGCGTGCGTCCCATGTCCCACTTCTAACTGAGGCTTGGCGCGCGCGCGCCCTTTCATCTCCCTGCTCTTTGAGCGCATCTTCAACCAGTCTTAAAAAATCTTCGCGGCTGCGTGCGATGCGCAAGACATCTCGCATTGATTCATACTCGGGCAGCGGTGCTATGACGACTGGCTTGCCCGTCGCCAGATATTCCCGCACTTTGATTGCAGAGCCATAAGAGGTAAATGCCTGCTCAGTCTCCCACGGCAACACGCACACGTCGAAGCCTGCGGCGTAGCGCGGCAGTTCATTGTATTTCACTGGCGCTAGAAAATGCACATTGGGCAGGTCTTCGATCTCAAGCCCGCGCGAGCGATTGCCTATAAAAATCCATTGCCACGCGGGGCGCGCTCTCGCGGCGAGCTTGATTAACTCCTGATCCACTAGCCAGGGTTCAATCGCTCCGAAGTAGCCCATGCGCGGGCGCGGAATCCTTGTTATCTCTTCGGCGACTTTGAGTTCCCCGCTTCCCACACGCGACCAGTGCTCGAAATCAACCGCCTGCTCCAGTAGATATGAACGCTCGCACCCACGTGTCGCTTCCGCCAAAAGCTTTCGTCCCGAATAGAAGATAATATCTGCCGCGTCAATCGCTCGTTCGTGCAGACGTGCGATAGTCTCCGGGTCAGTCGAATGATCCATAGTGTTTGCGTCGTACTTGTCAGAGACCTGATAGACTACAAGAGATTCGTTCATGCGTCCTATCATCTCAACGGCAGTCGGGATGGCAATCCACAGTATAGGATTCGTGAGTCCGCGACTTCGCGCAAGCCCCCCGACCTGCGCGGTCAATAAGTGGCGATTCGCTGCGCGCGATGCGCGGCTGCCGAAGAAAGGGAGCGCGGCAGGGCTTACGACCGTGATGCCCTCCGAAGTTGTTCGCGCCAGCTTCGCATAACTCTTCAACTTTCTGGCAACACGCGGCAACAAATCTTTATTCTTCAGGGCAGCCAGCCCCATCGAAATCGAGTTGACGAAGATTACCTTGTTTCCTGCGCGCGCAAACCTTCGCATCAGATGGTTTTTGGAATGCGGGTGGTGATACCACCAGTCCTCGCCCGCGAAACATATGATAGATTTTCCTGAGAGCATCTAAAAGCTTTCGGTGCAGGCTATAACGAATCAGGGATTATCTGGATAACCGAAGCCCCTAAAATAATTATTCACTTGAATACTAACATGCCGAAGAAGAATCAGAGTATAAACGGGCTATTTTTGGAGGAATAATGCGAAAGTGCGGTCTCAGGGTTAATCAAGCAACAGCCCTATTGCTTTGGCTGCAATTTTCGGTTATAGTGTCCAACATCAAGACTGCGGTGAATCCAAAGTCTTAGCAGTTGCTGGGGTGAGGACAGTGACTGCACAATAGAACAGGCGCGAGGTCTCTTTAGACTGCCGCGCCTGTTCGCTTTTTATGGGCCGAAATAATCTAGGTAATTAGGGAGAAAAGTAACCAGAGGCGTAAGCTAAGTGCCAATGGTTACAGTCAAATCGAGCCATTTTAGTTGTGCGGCCAACTTTTCCAGAGGTAGAAAGTGTATCTATTGCGGCTC
>Ga0066662_10000760_pt1 | contig 14364 bp, 12 predicted proteins | sample GraSoiAngelo_111_FD_133939 | JGI IMG/M metagenome (GOLD analysis project Ga0066662, IMG submission 133939) | Grasslands soil microbial communities from the Angelo Coastal Reserve, California, USA - 14_0903_12_40cm | ecosystem: Environmental > Terrestrial > Soil > Grasslands | place: USA... | reverse complement strand
TATTGCTGCGGATTCCAAACCATCGTTTTTCTTCTTTTTTCTTTGAACCGGCTGTGTGGCCGGCGAAATTCAGGCGTTTAGACCGAAGTCATCCTAATGCGTGGCGATCGCTAACAAAAGGAACTCTAAGATATGGATCTCGATCTCAAATCCAAAACCGCCGTCGTCAGTGGAGCTAGTACCGGCATCGGCCGCGCGACCGCAAAGGCACTGGCGCTCGAGGGCGTTCGCGTTATCGCGGTCGCCAGGCGTAAAGATCTGCTCGATCAGCTTGCGCAGGAAGTTCGTGCGGCCGAAGGCGAGGTGATTCCACTAACGCAAGATATCATGCAGGAGGATGCCGCAAAAAAACTCGCGCGCGCGGCGATCGCCGAACTTGGCCATGTCGACATCCTCGTCAACAATGCCGGAGGCAGCCGCCCATTGCCGGTTGATGCGCCTGACAGCGATTGGGACGAAGCCATTTCGCTGAACTTCACGCGTTACCGCCAGGTTACCCATGCGCTGTTGCCGCAAATGATCGAACGTCGATGGGGGCGCATCATCAACATCACCGGCAAGTCCGAGCCGGAGGGGCTGAATGCGGCGTTCGCGGCCAAGGCAGCGGTACATGCCTGGGCCAAGGGCTTGTCCCGCGAGATCGGACGGCACGGCATTACGGTGAATTGCATTCCGCCGGGCAGGATCATGAGCGAGCAGATCCGCCGCAACTATCCGGAAGATTATCGAAAGCATTTTGCCGAGGAAGAGATTCCGTTGGGCTACTGGGGTGAGCCGGAGGATCTCGCGGCTCTGGCCGTCTTCCTCGCCTCATCGGCTGCGCGCTACATCACCGGCACGGTGATCCCGGTCGATGGCGGGCTCCGTCGATATCAATTCTAAGCCGCGATGATTTGCGGTGAGGATGACGGCGCGCGGCTGCCGTCGCGACCTTTGCCACCGCCTCATGTGGACGCCGGGACCATGCGGGACAGTCCAAGATGCTGCGGCCGCGTCAATTGGCGCGGATGAGATGCCGCGTGATGATCTCGCCGCAGGTGCTTGATTGTACTGGGGTGAATTGGCCTCCCCGCGGACGCGGGATAAGGGCGATGAATGCGCGCCGTGCCCCGGTTTTCACCGGGAAACCTCCGGCCGCGAGGACAATAGCCTGCCGAGGGCAGCCGACCGAACTGTCGGCGACCGGGCTTGACGTTTGCTCGCGGCTCACCAGTTGCAGTTTGGTAGCAGAGCGAATGATAAAACGCCCCCACACATGGGATGCCCGCTCCACGATCAGCCGGTGGGCGCATATCCTTGAACGGTCCGGGCTCGCCCTGACGGGAGCATCGTGCGGGCTGTTCGTTGCCGCGCATGTCGGAAGGGCGAACATCGACCTGATTGGTTCGGGCGCAGTCGTTCTGGCAATGATGCTGTATGGGGCCGCCGGCTTCTATCTTGGGATCGATCTACCCCCCGCCCCTCCGGATCACCACATGCACCTGCCGTTAAGGCACGGGCTCGGCTCCAAAGCCGACGCGGTTGAATTGCTGAGTGCCGCTGGCACTTTCCTCGCGGCGGTGGCGGCGGTGGTCTCCGTCTCCAGCATTGTTCTGGACGAAACGGCCCACGCGGCTACGGCTCTGCTGATCAGTTTTGGTTGGGGCGCAGGAGCCAGCATGCAAATTGCATCGGGCATTATCGCCCGAACGCGCGACGAAACGTCTACCACATCATAGCAAAGGTGACGCGCATTCTGATTTCCCGCCCGATTCACGAGTCACGACAAGCCTAAATTATTCGAGCAATGCTCCCCGCATGCACTTGCATCAGCGTTGAAGGATGGATTGCCAAAGCATTGCAAAACGAAAGGGCGTAGATGCCAAGAAAAGATCCCGTCAACTGGATGCTGTCCGAGGCGATCGATTCGCTTGCCCGCGCCGAAAGGCTGCGCCAGCAATTCTTCAGTCTGCAGTCGAGGACGGGTTTACCGGAGCCCTGCTGGGAGCCCCCAATTGACGTGCTGGAGACTGACAAGGAAATACTCATTCTGGTCGCGCTGCCCGGGGTGAATCCGGATCAGGTCGAGGCCGTCATCGAGGACGGCACACTTGTCGTCAGCGGGCGCCGGGTGCTGCCCATCGAATTGCGCAACGCCCGAATCCACCGGCTTGAACTGCCGCAAGGCCGGTTCGAACGCCGGATCGCGCTGCCCGCGGGCCGTTACGCCGTCAGCCGCTTCGCCGTGAATGGATGCGTCGTGCTGCGGCTGGCAAAGTCGCTGTGAGGTGATGATGGCAGTCAATCAAGATAACGCCGCACAGCCCGCCGCCGGCCAGGCCGATTCCGTCTCGATCCCAAACGACGCGCTGATTATCGTCCCGGTTCGCAACACCGTGCTGTTTCCAGGTGTCGTGTCCCCGATTACCATCGGTCGGCCCAAATCGATTGCCGCCGCCCAGCAGGCGTTACGCGAGCAGCGGCCAGTTGGGATTCTGCTGCAGCGAAATCCCGAGGCGGACGATCCCGGACCGGATGACCTCAACCGCATCGGCACGGTCGCCAACATCATTCGGTACATCACTGGCCCCGACGAAACCCACCACATCATTTGCCAGGGGATTCAGCGCGCGCGTATTCTTGATTTTCTGCCCGGCACGCCGTTTCCGGCGGCGCGCGTCCTGCATATCCCCGAACCGACCACAACATCGCCGGAGATCGAGGCGCGATTCCTCAATCTGCAAAGGCAGGCGATTGAAGCCATTCAACTGCTTCCGCAGGCGCCACCCGAACTCGTCGCCCTTTTTGAATCAACCACTTCTCCGGCGGCGCTTGCCGACCTCGCGACCTCCTACATGGATATCAAGCCGCAGGATAAGCAGGAAATTCTGGAAACCATCGATCTGTCGCTGCGGATGGAAAAGGTTTCGCGCCACCTTGCCGAGCGTCTCGAAGTGCTGCGCCTGACCGCCGAAATTGGCCAAAAGACCAAAGCTACCTTTGACGAGCGCCAGCGCGAGGCAATCCTGCGCGAGCAGATGGCCACCATTCAGCGTCAATTGGGAGAAGGCGACGGCAAAGCCCAAGAAGTCGCGGAATTGAATGAGGCGATCGCCAAGGCGCAGATGCCGCCGGAAGCGGAAAGTCAGGCACGCAAGGAAGTGCGGCGCTATGAGCGAATGCCGGAAGCAGCCGCCGAGGCAGGGATGGTCCGCAGCTATCTTGACTGGCTGATCGAGCTGCCCTGGGCGCTGCCCGCCGAAAAAGCCATCGACATCCCGCAGGCGCGGCGGATTCTCGACGAGGACCATTTCGGCCTGCAAAAGATCAAGAGCCGGATCATCGAATATCTGGCCGTGCGAAAGCTGGCGCCACACGGCAAAGCCCCGATCCTGTGTTTCGTAGGACCACCGGGCGTGGGCAAGACCTCGCTGGGCCAGTCAATCGCTCGCGCAATGGATCGGCCGTTTGTCCGGGTCAGCTTAGGTGGCGTTCATGATGAGGCTGAAATCCGCGGCCACCGGCGAACCTACATCGGCGCCCTCCCCGGCAATATCATTCAGGCGATCAAGAAGGCCGGATCGCGCAATTGCGTGATGATGCTTGACGAGATCGACAAGATGGGACGCGGAATTCAGGGCGATCCATCGGCGGCCATGCTGGAGGTTCTCGATCCAGAGCAAAATGCGAATTTTCGCGACAACTATCTCGGCGTTCCATTCGATCTGTCACGGGTCGTGTTTATCGCGACCGCCAATATGCTCGACACAATTCCCGGCCCGCTTCAGGACCGGATGGAGATCATCAGCCTTCCCGGCTACACCGAGGATGAAAAGCTCGAGATCGCGCGGCGTTATCTGGTTCGCCGCCAGCTTGAGGCCAACGGACTGAAACCCGAACAGGCCGAGATCGACCTCGAGGCGCTGCGGTTGATGATCAAAGGCTATACCCGGGAGGCCGGCGTTCGCGCGCTGGAGCGGGAAATCGGCCAGGCGCTTCGTCATGCGGCAGTGCAGATTGCCGAGGGCAGCGTCAGCAGGGTCACCATCACAGCCAACGATCTCGCCGCGGTACTCGGCCCACCTCGTTTCGAGGGCGAGATCGCGATGCGTACCAGCATTCCCGGCGTTGCCACGGGATTGGCATGGACACCGGTTGGTGGCGACATTCTCTTTATCGAGGCAAGCCGCGTGCCTGGAAAGGGCGCATTGATCCTCACCGGTCAACTGGGCGACGTGATGCGGGAAAGCGCGCAGGCCGCGCTTACGCTTGCCAAAAGCCGGACCGCCCAACTCGAAATCGATTCCTCGATTTTCGAGAAAAGCGACATCCACGTCCATGTACCGGCGGGCGCGACGCCGAAAGACGGACCGAGCGCCGGCGTCGCGATGTTTACCGCGCTGGCCTCGCTTCTGACCAACCGCACGGTGCGGAGCGACACGGCCATGACCGGCGAAATTTCGCTGCGCGGGCTGGTGTTGCCGGTCGGCGGCATCAAGGAAAAGGTCGTCGCCGCGGCCGCGGCTGGCCTCACCAGAGTGATGCTCCCGGCGCGAAACCGCCGCGACTTTGAGGAAATTCCGCAAGGCGCGCGCGACAAGCTCGAGTTCATCTGGCTCGAACGAGTCGATGATGCGATTGCAGCAGCGTTGGAAGAGCGAAGAAAGGTTGCCGTGGCGGCGCAGTAGCGCGGCAGTCTTCGCGTCAGGCCTCGAGGATCGCCACCGCGCGTGTCCAGCCCGCCGATGCCCGTTCAATCTTGACCGGAAAGCACGAGACCATGAAGCCGCTCGAGGGCAATTGCTCGAGATTGTGCAGCTTCTCGATGTGGCAATAACCGATATGCCGTCCGGCCTTGTGACCTTCCCAGATCAGGCTGGCGTCCTTGGTCTCGGCGTATTTCTTTGCGGTGTAGATAAACGGTGCGTCCCAGCTCCAGCCGTCGATGCCGGTTAATCGCACGCCGCGTTCAAGCAGGTACATGGTCGCTTCATAACCCATGCCGCAACCCGATGTGACGTAATCCTGGCGTCCATATTTGGCGCCGGCGCTGGTGTTGACCACGACAATTTCGAGCGGGGATAGCGTGTGACCGATCCGCTTGAGCTCGTTCTCGACGTCCTTCGCGGTAGCGACGTAGCCGTCTGCAAGATGCCGGAAGTCCAGCTTCACGCCGGGCTGCAAGCACCACTCCAGCGGCACCTCGTCGATAGTCCATGAGCGTTCGCCGCGATTCATGGTGGGATGAAAATGCCAGGGCGCATCCAGATGCGTTCCGTTGTGGGTCGACAATTGCACCTGCTCCACCGCCCAGCCCTGCCCGTCCGGCAGGTCCTCGGCTTTCAGGCCTTCGAAGAACTGCAGCATGCGCGGCAAGCCCTGCTGGTGATCGATGTACTGGATCGTCGGATGGCCCCCCGGCGGATCGGCCGGTACGTCATTTTGCAAAGGCACGGAGATATCGATCAGTCGTCTGGCCATCTACGTGTCCCCAAAATTTGATTGCCGCGTGCTCAAGCTAGTGCGCGATGTCTTACCGTGTGAGCGCGCGGCCCGGAGTCAAAGATAGCCGGTCCCGGCCTCCTCGGCAAAACGGCCGGGATCTCCTTCCCACACGATCCGGGCGTGCTCCAGCACATAGACGCGGTCGGCATGGGGAAGCGCAAAGGTCACGTTCTGCTCGCCAAGCAGCACGGTGATCGGCGTGGTCTGCCGCAGTTTCTCCAGCGCCTTGGACAATTGCTCCAGAATGACGGGCGCCAGCCCAAGCGTCGGCTCATCGAGGATCAGGATTTTCGGTTTCATCATCAGTGCCCGACCGATCGCCAGCATCTGCTGCTCGCCACCCGAGAGCGTCTGGGCCATCTGGTTCTGCCGCTCCTTCAAAATCGGAAACAGCTCGAACAGCCATGCCAGTTGCGCGTCCTTGTCCTGGTCCGATAGATGCTGACCACCCAGATCGAGATTTTCGCGCACGCTCATCTCGCCGAACAGCTCGCGGGATTCCGGGCACTGCACGATGCCGCTGCGGGCAATCCGCGCCGGACTCATGCCGCGCAGCTTTTCGCCGCCCCGGACAATTTCGCCGCTGTAGGGCAGGAAGCCCGAAATCGTGTTGAACAAGGTGGTCTTGCCGGCGCCGTTCAAGCCGACAATCGAGACAAATTCGCTTTGATGGACATGAATCGAAACGTTCTCCAGCGCCTGCGCCTTGCCGTAATGGACACTGAGATTTTCGACCTGAAGCAGGGGAACCTTGTCTTCGAAGCTGGTCTCCGGGCGCGCCGAGGTCCCGATCGCGCCGCCAAGGTAGACGCGGCGCACGGTTTCGTTGCGCATGACATCATCGGCGCGGCCGGTAACGATTTCCTCGCCGAGGTACATGGCGAGCACGCGGTCGACCAGCGCGGCGACGCTCTTGACGTTATGATCCACTAGCAGCACCGCGCGGCCTTCATCGCGGAAGCTGCGGATCAGTTCGGAAAAGGTTGCGACTTCGGCCAGCGTCAAGCCCGCAAAGGGCTCGTCGACGAGCACGACTCTGGGATCTCGCGCGATGGCCTTGGCGAGCTCAAGCCGCCGCAAATCGGCAAACGGCAAGGTGGGCGGCCGACGGTCCATCACATCGCCGAGGCCGACGCGCTCGGCAATCCACTTGGCGCGCTCGGTCAGCGCCTTGTCCGCAAACAGCATAAACAGGCTGTCCGGCAGCAGCGCGACCATGATGTTCTCCAGCACGGTCTGCCGATTGAGCGGGCGCGAGTGCTGAAACACCATACCGAAACCTCTCCGCGCGATCTTGTGGGCGGGAAGGCCCGCCAGGTTTTCACCTTCGAAGATGACCTCTCCCTCGCTCGGCCGTTCGATGCCCATGATCGCCTTCATGGCGGTGGATTTGCCGGACCCGTTCGGGCCGATCAGGCCGAAGATCTCGCCCGGGCGCAAATCGAGGTTCAGGTTCTTGACCGCGGTCAGTCCGCCGAAACGCTTGGTCAGGCCGCGGACCTGCAGAGCGTGAGCGGTCTGGGTGGTCGCATCCATCACGCGCGGGCCTCCCGAGACAGGGCCGCTCCGAGAAAGCCGCCGGGGAAGAACAGGACAACAAGCAGCGCTACCGCCGAGACGATAAACGTCGCCAGCTCGCCGGTCGGCCGCAGGAATTCGCCGGCGACGATCAGGAAAATGGCGCCAAGCGCCGCGCCAAGCACGGTGCGCCGCCCGCCCAACACCGCGGCCACGATGACATTCACCCCAACCGCGACATCGACCACCGTTCCGACCGATGCAGTGCCGAAATAAAACACCAACAGCGCACCGGAAAGGCCTGAGAAGAACGCGCTCACCACAAAGGCGGCGAGCTTGTGCTTGACGATGTTGAAGCCCAGCGCGCCCGCTTGCACCGGGTCCTGTCCGCTGGCCTGCAGCACCAGCCCCACCGGCGAGCGCGCCAGGCCATAGAGAATAATGGCGCTGATGGTCATGAAGCCAAGCGCGATCCAGTAATTGACGCCGGCATTGATCGTGATCACGTCGGGAATGGTAAGCCCGATTTCGCCGCCGGTCAGGTCGGCGAATACCACGATGAAATTCTGCAGTATCAGCACCGCGACGAGGGTGGTCAGCCCGAAATACGGACCCCTCACGCGCAACGCCGGAAGCGCCAGCACAAATCCGGCAATCACTGAGGCTACCGCGCCCAGCAAGATGCACAGATATACTGACCACCCATATTCGTTATTGAGAATGCCCGCGGTATAGGCGCCCACTCCGATCAGGAACGTCGGCCCGAAATTGACTTCGCCGGCAAACCCGAACAGCAGGTCCCAAGCCATCGCGAACACACCGAAGTAGTAGGCAACCGTCAGCAGCCCCAGGATGTAGCCCGACACATAAAGCGGCAGCGTCGAGGCGATCACCACGATGACCAGCGATATCCAGAACAGCCGCGATTTGAAAAATTCTGCCATGCTCATCGCCTCCCGAGCAGGCCTTGCGGCCGGATATACATCACCACAACGAGCAGCAGCAGGGCCGGAACGGTGCGGTACGCGGGCGAAAACAGATACGCGGTAAGCGTCTCGAGATAGCCCACCACGAAGGCTGCGATCAAAGAACCGGACACACTGCCAAGCCCACCCAGCACCACAATGGAGAACGCGCTCGCGGTCAGCGGTCCCACGCTGTACGAGCTGACGCCAAGAAACATGCCGAGCAGCACGCCGGCTATCCCCGCCAGGATGCCGTAGATGGCCCAGACCAAGATGTAGATAGTGGTAAGTTCGAGACCGAGCAGCGTCACGCCGCGCGGGTTCATCGATGCCGCGAGCACCGCCTTGCCGGTGCGGGTGCGGTTCACCAGCGCCCACAGTAGCGCGATGACCAGGCAGCAGACCACCGCGGTGAAGATTTCGTTTCGCGGCGTGCGGACCCCGAAGATGTCGACGACACCCTCGACGATCGGCAGCACGGTCTTGGCGTTATTGGTGAAGAAATAGGCGATCAGCTCCTGGATCATGATGCCCCACAGCAACGTGCCGGTCAGAACGAAGATTTCCTTCTCTTCGTTGGGTATCCGCCCCGATCGCTGGATAGGCTGCACCACCGCAAAATACGTCGCGAATGCCGCGATCAGGGCGACCGAGACGCCGAGCAGCGCGCCGGCATAAGTGTTCAAGTGCAACATGCTGGCGCCAGCCCACGCCGCGACCGCGGCCAGCACCATGATTGCGCCGTGCGACAGATTGAGCACGCCGGAGACGCCGAAGATGAGCGTAAAGCCGGTCGCACCGAGCGCATACAACGCACTAATGGCAAAACCATCGATGAGAATCTGAAAGGCCAGCATCTAAAAATCTGCTTGGCAGCACCGCTGCCTTTTACAATGGAAACCCAATGCGAAGATGCTCCCGGAGGCTGCGCCGGGAGCATCTTGATCCGATGTTATTTGGACGTGACTTTGATGAAGCTTGGGAACTTCAACTGGCCTTTGGCGACGTCCGCAGGCCAGACCGCGACCTGCTTGCCATCCTGCCATTGCAGCATCAGGCCGGTGATAAGGCCCTTGCCGTATTTGATCGAATGAGTGAACTGGTCTTGCTTGCCGTAAAACTCGACGCGGCCGATGGTCCCGACCCAGTCGGTCTTTTCGAGCGCATCAACGAGCTTGTCGGCTTCGGTCGAACCCGCCCGCTTCACCGCGTCGGCGATGTAGTAGACCTCGTCATACGAGGTGTACCCCGCATAGGAGGGGAAGTTGCCGAACTTGGTCTTGAATGCCTGCGTGAAAGGCAGGCTCTTCGGGGTGACCGGAACGTCGGGTCCGGAAACCGCCTGAAACAGCACGCCTTCCGCGGCATCGTTGGTGTCCTTGGCGAATGTGCTGTTGGTGGCCTGCGAGCTGATCCCGAACATGGGAATCGGAACCTGCTGGTTCTTCCACTGCACCGTGGGCTGCACGCCGACATGCGAAATGCCGGTGATGATGACGTCCGGCTTGGCGCCTTCGATCTTGTTGAAGATCGGCGTGAAGTCGGTGGTGTCGGGCGAGAAGCGGATGTGATCGAGCACCTTCAGACCGATTTTCGGCAGGCAGTCCTCGTAGCCGACATCAAGCGGCTTGGTCCAGGCCGCATCCTCGCTCATGATGACGGCGCTCTTCATGTGCTTTTGGTCGACCAGCAGTTCTTTTGCGGCGTCGCACACCGACAACGCCAGCGCGGCAGACGTCAGATAGCCATGAAAGGTGTACTTGTTCTTCTCGTAGTCGTTATGAACGCTCTTGCTGATCTCGTTGGACGCCGCACCCGGCGTAATAAATGGCGTTTTCAGCCGCGATGCCCACGGCTCCAGCGCCAGCACGACTTCGCTGATGTAGCTCGCGATGACAATGTTGACCTTGTCCTCGTTTACGGCGCGTTGGAATGCGCGAACGGAATCCGCCGATGAGGAATGATTGTCATAGGTGACGATTTCGATCTTGCGTCCGTCGACACCGCCCTTGGCGTTGATTTCGTCGGCCGCCAATTGCGCCGCCTGCGGGATCGAGGCGCCGGCAATTGCCTGGGCTTCGGCGATGACGCCGATCTTGATCGGGTCGGCGGCGGCGGCTTGACCCGGCGCCATTGCCATGAGCCCGAGCATCGTTCCGCCGACAAGGCCTCGCAGTGTGCTGCTGACAGGGAGGCTGGATTTTCTTTTCATGCGTTTCTCTCCTCTTGATTAAAGGCTTCTCCCCCTAATGACGCTTTTCGAACAAGTTGGTTGCAGATGCGGACCCCGCAAGCCGGAACTTCTTCGCAATCATCCCGCGAGATCGCAACTAAAGTAGCTATCGGTGCACGGCAGCGGTCGCGCGACGGCCGCGTTGCTAGGTTGCGACGCGCAGATTTGGAACCGCGCCGCAGTCCTCATCGAGCGTAGTCCAGCCTCGGCATGATCGGCTCGAAAGAGGAGGCTTGCTGACGCAGTCCTGTCGCGAGAGAGTGGCAAGTATTTGCTGCGAGCCATAAAAAGTGCGGACGCAACATCGAGGAGACAATCCATGGGCGCGGTCAGGCTGAAGCACTATGGCTGGGGTCGAGAGGGTGAAGGGATGACCCCGGCGGAGCAGGATTTTGTGCTCAGCCGCTATCGCACGAAGTTTTCCCGCGATGCGTTTGAGACGATCGCAATCCCCCGGCTTGAGGATCTGGCGCTCCGTGCGCCACGCGTTACCCCGCCGCCTTCCCTTGGCGGCTTTTGCACGAGCGAGCGCTACGATCGGCTCGCGCACGCCTACGGCAAATCGTACCCCGACTACGTACGCGCGATGCTGGGGGATTACCATTGCGCGCCTGATGTTGTCGCCTATCCGCGCAACGAAGCCGAGATTTCCGCTGTGATGGACTGGGCCGGGAGCGTAAGCGCGTGTTTGACCCCATTCGGCGGCGGATCGAGCGTCTGCGGCGGTGTCGAACCCCAGGTCGATGGCGCCCGCCGCAAAGCCGCGATCACGATGGACCTGCGGCATCTCGATAAGGTCGTGGAGGTAGATCAGACCTCGCGCGCCGCGCTGATCGAAGGCGGCACCTACGGTCCGTCGCTGGAAAGCCAGCTGAAGCCGCACGGCGTCACGTTGCGGCATTTTCCGCAGAGTTTTGAATATTCGACGCTCGGCGGCTGGATCGCCACAAGGTCCGGCGGCCATTTCGCGAGCCTCTATACCCACATTGACGATTTTGTCGAAAGCCTGCGGGTGGTGACGCCACGCGGCGTACTGGAAACCCGCCGCCTCCCCGGCTCTGGCGCCGGACCAAGCCCCGACCGGATGCTGATCGGTTCGGAAGGTACGCTTGGAATTATTTCCCGGGCCTGGATGCGGCTGCAACCGCGTCCGAAATTCCGCGCCGGGGCATCGCTGCGGTTCGAAACGTTCTTTGCGGCGGCGCGTGCCGTACGGGCGATCGCTCAAGCCGGGCTCTATCCCTCAAACTGCCGTATCCTCGATCCGCAGGAGGCTTTCAATACCGGCGCGGCTGATGGCAGCGCAGCGATCATGGTTCTCGGGTTCGAATCCGGGGATCATCCGCCGGATGCATGGATGGCACGCGCGCTCGAGTGCTGCGCCGATCATGGCGGAAAGCCGGAGCCCGCAAAGGCTGCCGATGCGCATCTCGAAGGCGCCGCGGGGATCTGGCGCAACGCCTTTATCCGCATGCCCTACGCGCGCGAATTCCTGACGCCGGCGGGCCTCATCAACGATACCTTCGAGACCGCCATCACCTGGGATCGGTTTGAAGCTTTTCATGACCGGGTAAAGGCGGCGACAGAGCGTGCCATCCTCGCAGCGACCGGACTAAAGGGCGAGGTCACCTGCCGATTCACCCACGTCTATCCCGACGGACCCGCGCCATACTTTTCATTTCACGCGCTCGGCCGCCACGGAGCTCTGTTGGAACAGTGGCAGGCGATCAAGAATGCCGCGAGCGACGCGCTGATAGAGGCTGGCGGCACTATCACCCATCACCACGCGGTCGGCCGTGATCACCGGCCCTGGTATGACCGTCAACGTCCCGAGCTTTTCGCGGCCTCGCTTCGGGCGGTCAAAAGAGAATTGGATCCGCAAGGCATGCTCAACCCCGGAGTTCTTATCGATGCCTGACGTCTCCCCGATCAGGCAATGGCGGCCGGGTTCGCTACCGACTGGAAATCATGGCGGGCGGAGATGATATCGGCGCAGTGCCGGTCTTCGTAACAAGGTACAGCTCTCCGGCGACCAGCATGATGCCCGCAACCGCCAGCACAAGCATTAAGTTCACCAACTCGTAGGGCTGTTGCATGCATCGCCCTTCCGCGCAGCTATCCGATTACGCATCCTTGTCGCCGGCATTGCCCTGACGGCCCGCCTGTCAATGATCGAAGCCAGCCCCGGGCAACAGCTCGGACGCATGGTCCGGTAGCTCACAATTGGAAAGATCGTCGAGCGTTCCGCCGCTCGCGAAACAAAGCTTTGCTTTTGCTCCTCGAACCTTGAGGGAGCGATTTCGCCCGCCTTAGCAGTTTCGGAACGAGTTGGCCGGGACGCGGTTGGAGCGTTTCCAAGCGGCTAAGTTTGCTGCTTATGCACTCCGAGGAGAATGGAAATGGCGGCTAAAGCACGGGATATATTTGCGGTCGGGTTACGCAACGCTCACGCAATGGAAGTCCAGGCGAGAGAACTGTTGGAAAGACAGACGGAGCGGCTGTCGGACTACCCGGAAGTAAAGGTGCGGTTACAAACGCACCTGCGAGAAACCGAGAACCAACTCAAGCGGCTGGAGCAGTGTCTATCTTCGCTGGGTGAAAGCACCTCCAGCATCAAGGACACGGCGCAATCCTTTATGGCCAATATGGCGGCGCTTGGACATTCAATGGCCGGCGACGAGATACTCAAGAATACGTTCGCCAACAATGCTTTCGAAAATTTCGAAATCGCGGCGTACAAGTCCCTGCTTGCGCTGTGTGGCCCGGCCGGCGCTGACGGCTCGCGTTCGCTGCTTGAGCAGAGCCTGAAGGAAGAAGAAGCCATGGCTTCGTGGGTCGATCAAAATGTCCCAAAGATTACCTTGTCGTACCTCAACAGGGAGGAGCGCGCAGCCGCCTAGCACGTACTCAAAGCTCGGGGGCGAGCTATTGACCTAACGCCGTCTGGAGCGAGCGCTCGTAGTGGCTGTGCCGGTCGCCCAAACAGGACGGAAGGGAACGAACGTCCCTTCTTGAGTTTCTATAACAGATCCGAACAGCAACCCAGGCACAGCCAACACGGACCCAAGCCATGAGAGCACTTGTTTGGCGCGGAACGGCGGATATCCGCTGCGAGCGAGTCCCTGATCCTGAGATCGAGGACGATCGAGATGCGATTATAAAGGTGACGAGCTGCGCAATTTGCGGTTCGGACCTGCATCTGTTCGATCACTTCATGCCCGGAATGAAATCGGGCGACATCCTCGGGCACGAGACCATGGGCGAGGTCGTCGAAGTCGGCAGCGCGGCCAAGGGCGCTCTCAAGGTGGGTGACAGGGTCGTGATACCTTTCACGATCATCTGCGCCGAGTGCGAACAGTGCAAGCGGGGCAATTTCTCGGTCTGCGAGCGGACCAACCGTAATAAACAGTTGGGCGACAAGGTTTTCGGGCACTCGACCGCCGGGTTATTCGGTTACACCCATCTGACAGGAGGGTATCCCGGCGGCCAGGCCGAGTACCTTCGCGTTCCCTTCGCCGACGCCACGCATATCAAGGTTCCGGATTCCATTCCTGACGAGAAGCTGCTTTTTCTATCGGACATTTTTCCGACTGGATGGCAGGGAGCGGCGCAATGCGACATCCAGCCGACCGATACAGTGGCCGTCTGGGGCTGCGGGCCGGTCGGACAGATGACCATACGCAGCGCCATCTTGCTCGGCGCAAAGCAGGTCATCGCGATCGATCGGCTGCCCGAAAGGCTGTCGAAGGCGAAAGCCGGTGGCGCCATCACTATCAACTTCGAGGAAGAGAGCGTGATCGAGCGCTTGAACGAACTGACTGGCGGTAAGGGCCCGGAAAAGTGTATCGACGCCGTGGGGCTGGAAGCCCACGCAACGGGCTCACTCGATTCCATGTATGACCGAGCGAAGCAGGCGATGATGCTGGAGACCGATCGTGCACACGTGCTGCGCGAAATGATGTACGTCTGCCGGCCCGCCGGCATTCTGTCGATACCCGGCGTTTACGGCGGGCTGCTCGATAAAATTCCGCTGGGAGCCGTCATGAACAAGGGGCTGACCATCCGCACTGGGCAGACCCACGTTAATCGGTGGAGCGACGACCTGCTCGACCTGGTCGTGGAGAATCAAATCGACCCGTCTTTCGTGATTACCCACACAGAGCC
>Ga0066662_10000759_pt1 | contig 14372 bp, 15 predicted proteins | sample GraSoiAngelo_111_FD_133939 | JGI IMG/M metagenome (GOLD analysis project Ga0066662, IMG submission 133939) | Grasslands soil microbial communities from the Angelo Coastal Reserve, California, USA - 14_0903_12_40cm | ecosystem: Environmental > Terrestrial > Soil > Grasslands | place: USA... | reverse complement strand
GAATCTCGCGCGCGCGGATGCTCTCGCGTCCCGCTTCGCCGATGCGCATGCCTTGTTCGACGACGCGCTCGCGGCGTTCGTCGCGATGGGCTCCGAGTCGTTCGAGCTCGACACGCGCGCGCATCGCCGAGTGCCTGGTGCTCGAGGGGCGGCATCGCGAAGCGCTCGCTCTCGCCACCGAGACGCTCGAGGCATCGCGGCGCCGCGGCGAGGTGACGCCGCGCCTCCCGCTGCTCGAACGGCTCGTCGGCTACGCGCTCCACCAAGGGCGCGACACGACGGAGGCGGCGAAGCACTTCGAGGAGAGCCTGCGCCGGGCGCGCGAGCAGTCCTCGCGGTTCGACGAGGCGCTCGCGCTCAAGGCGCTCGCCGATTGCGGCATCGACCCGTCCGCGCGCGGCGCGGCGGACCAGCTGCTCGCCTCGCTCGGGATCGTGTCGGCCCCGCGGATCCCGCTCCCCTAAGGGAGCCGGAAGGCGAGCTCGCCGAGGCGGCGGTACCCGGCGAGCGACGGATGGTCGCCGTCCTCGTTCGTCCACTCGTCCTTCATGCGCCCCGGGCGGTCGGGGTCCTCGAGCGTCGCGTGGAACGGCAGCACGGGCACGCCAAAGTCGTGGATCAGCGCGTTCAGCCGGCGGATGTCCGCGTCCTTGCCGGGCCAGCCGTTGTTCCAGGGGAGCACGTCGCACACCGCGACCGGCAGCCCGAGCGCGAGCCCGCGCTCGACGAGCGCTCGCAGGTCGCGCGCCGCCGCCTCGATGTCGCGCCCCTGCGCGATGTCGTTGATCCCGCCCTGCACGATCAGCACCTCGGCACCGTCGACCGCCTCGTCGAAGCGCGCCGCGATCTCATCCGTGCGCTCGCCCCAGATCCCGAAGTTGCGGAACGTCAGGTCGGGAAAACGGAGCGCCGCCCAGTGCTCCCACTGACCTTCGGGATCGCCGCGCCGCCCGCGCGAGTCCCAGTACGGGGAGCCCTCGGTGATCGAGTCTCCGAGGCAGGCGACGACCGTCATGCGGTCTTTGTAACAGACTGTTACTTGGGCAGTGGCACTGCGCCCGCGCGGTAGTACGCGCGCACCTGCGCCTTGAAGTAGCCGCCGTCGTCGTCGGCCGAGAGCGAGACGCGCGTGTTGCCGCCGATCGGCGCGGGGTTCGTCACGCCGTCCTTCGCCGCGTCGCATGCGCAGGTCGCGCCGTCCGCGCCGCGGCCGAACAGGAAGCCCGCGAAGCCCGCGACGGCGTACGCGCGCAGCCGCGCGCGTGTTCCGGCGCCGAGCAGCCACTGCACGCGGTTGTCCTGGAAGTGGTCCCATGTGTTGTTCATCGCGCGCATCACCGTGTTCCCGAGCGGGATCTGCCACGCGACGATGCGCACGCCGGCGAGTCGCACGAAGGTCTGCGCGTAGAGCAAGTGCCGGTGGAAGTCGGCAGGCTTCATCCACGTGTTCGGGTTGCCGTTGATCTTCGCGTAGAACCCGGCATCGCGATCGGAGAAGTCCTCGAACGCGATGTCGAACTTCGCATGCAGCGCGCGATAGAACGCTGCGCTCTGCGCGGCGTACGCGCGCACGGTCGAGTCGGGCGGATCCTCGTACACGATGTCGTGCTTGGTGCCCCACCCGCTCATGTGGTAGGCGAGGATCACGTTCGGCGCGAGCTGATCGCGCAGTGCGATCCATTGCTGCGCGAACGACGCCGCGAGCGAGCTCTCGCCGGCCTGCTCGAGGTAGCCCCAGAGGTCGGGCTCGACATGGACGACAACCGGCTTCGCGCCCTTCACGCGCCGGAAGAGCAGGCGGACGTCGTCCCAGTACGCGCTCATCGTCGCCGCGTTGCGCAAGTTGGTGAGATCCGCATGGGCCTCGTCGCCGCCGGCAGGCTTCGACTGGAGCAGCATGTAATAGGTCAGGACCGGCAGCTCGCCGTGCGCCCACGAGTCCGCGACGTACATCGACGCGAACGTGCCGCCCGGGTTCCACGTCGACCAGCCGGTGCCGGTGTTCACGCCGCCGGCGAGGTACTGGTAGCGGAAGCCGAAGGGCGCGACCCGGCGCAGGGCCGCTGCGCCGCCGGGATCGTCGGTGACGCCGATCTGCAGCGTGTGCGGCCACTTGGCGGGCAGCGGCGGCAGCTTCGAAGCAGGCGCCGCCGATCCGGCGAGCGCCAGCGTGATCAGTGCGGCTGCGCTACTTGACCGCAAGCGGGGCGCACGACCGTGCGCTCTTGTTCCCGGCGTTGTCGACGCCCACGACACAGAAGGAGTAGTTCCCCTTCGCGAGCGTTGAGGGAACCTTCCAGCCGGTGTAGTAGACGCTGCCGTACGCGACCGGGCCGTAACCGGTGTTCGACGTCCCCACGGTGACGGCGCCGTGCTTGATCGTCGTCAGCGCCTTCGCGACACCGTGGTCGTCGTAGATCTTGAAGCGGAGCTTCGCCACGGTACCGCGCTTGCCCGCGCTCGCGAGCGCGGTCGCGACGGGCTTCGCCTTGTCCTGCTTCTTCGTCGGCGTGCCGTCGCCGTTGAGGCCGGTCGGGACCGTGCCCGACGACTTGGTGCCGGTGGTGGTCGTGCCCGTCGTGCCGCTGCTCACCTGGTTGATCGCGATCGAAAGCGTGTTGTCGGCCGGGTTGACGTCGCCCTGCTGCGGCATCGCCGTCGCCGACAGCGTCTGCGCACCGGCCGTCGTCACCTTCGCGACGACCTGGACGTTGGCGCGCGTCGCGTCGCCCGAGAGCCAGTCGAGGTTGCACGTCAGCGTCGAGGAGCCGGAGAGCACACAGCCGCTGCCGCGGTCCGCCGTCGACGAGAGATACTGCACGCCCGCCGGGAGCGTCACTGTGAGCACCAGCCGGTCGGCCGGCATCACGTTCTTGTCCGTGACGGTCAGCAGGTAGGTGACGTTGTCGCCGGGAAGCGGGGACGCGGGGCTCGCGAGCCCGGTCACGGTCAGGTCCGGCGTGTTGCCGCCGCCACCGCTGCCGCCCCCGCCCGAACCGCCGCCGCCGCCCGAGACAGTCGGCACGACGACGGTCGCGCTCGAGGCGACCGTGCGAGAGCCGCCGGCGTTCGTCGCCGTCACGCTGCCGCGGATGGTCTTTGCCTGGTCGGCCGAGGCCACGGTGTAGGAGTTGACGTTCGCCCCGGCGATCACCGCGCAGTTCGAGCCGGCGGCGTCGCACCGCTGCCAGGTGTACGCGTAGCTGATCGGGGCGGTGCCGGTCCACGTGCCCGAGGACGAGAACGTGAGGGTCTGGCCCACCGCCGCCGTGCCGGTGATCACGGGGACTGCGGTGTTGACGGGCGGCTGCGGGACGACGATCGACGTGACCGCGGTGTTGACGGAGTTCCCGCCGCCGCTGTTCGTGCCGGTCACGACGGCCCGCAGGCGGTTGCCGACATCGGACTCCTGCACGGTGTAAGCGGTGCTCGTTTGGCCGGCCAGCGGCACGCAGTTCGTGCCCGTCGCCGAGCAGGTCTGCCACTGGTAGCTGTAGGCGATCGGCGCAACGCCCGTCCAGGTGCCCGGGCCGACATTGATCACCGTCGCGGACATCGCCGTCCCGGAGACGACCGGCAGGACCGTGTTCACGGGTGCAGGCGCCTGAAGGACCGCGCTCGTCGCCGCGGACGTCGCGGTCGCGCCGCCGCCGGTGTTCGTCGCCGTGACCTTCACCTTCAAGGTCGAGCCGACGTCGCCCGCGTTCGTCAGCGGGTAGGTCGACTGCGTCGCGCCGCCGATGTCGACGCACGCGGGTGCGCAGCGCTGCCACTGGTAGGCGTACGTCGGCGTGAGCGCGCTCGTCCAGGTGCCGGTCGTCGCAGCGAGGGTCTGCCCGAGCTGCGCGGTGCCGGTGATCGCCGGCACGACGGTATTCACGGGGACAAGCGGCAGGATGGTCGCGGTCGACGAGGAGACGACGGACGACGTGCCGGCGGCGCCCGACGTGACCGTCACCTTCACGCGCACGCGCGTGCCTGCATCGGCCGCCTGCAGCGTGTAGGTGGAGCTCGTCGCAGACGCGATGTCGGTGCAGAAGAGGCCGTTCGAGTCGCAGCGCCGCCACTGGTAGCTCGTCGACGTCGGCGCCGGGCTCCACGTGCCGGCCGTCGCGCTCAGCGTCTGGCCTTCGGTCGTGGTGCCGCTGATCACCGGAACGACCGAGTACGCCGGGCCGGTCGGGCCGGTGCACGTGCCGATGCGCATCGAAGCGACCCGCGTGGCCCAACTCGTGCTCGCCGTGCCCGTGTAGTACTCGCCCGTGAACCAGAAGGTGCAGTCGTCAGTCGGGTCGACGGTCATCTGGCTGTAGTCGCCCCAGCGGGTCGCGCCGGTCTGCACGCCGCCGCCCGCCTGCAGGACATTCTCCGCCTGCATCGAGCCGAGCCCGTCGGAGCTCAGGCGACCCGTGAAGCGGAGCGCCGGATTCGTCGACGCGTCGGAAGCGGAGTAGCCGAGCGCCATGTCGCCAAGGCCGTTCATCGCGACGCTGCCCATCCAGCGGTTGACGTTGTCCGGCGCGAAGGTCGACTGCTGGTTGACGCTCCAGGTGCCGGCGGCGCGGCGGAGCTCGTACCAGCGCGGCTCGTCGTGGCCGGAGTTGTTGACCGTCTCGTTCGTCACCAAGGTCTCGTAGCCGCCGAAGTTGCGGTACTGCAGCCGGTTCATCAGCTGGTCGTTCGCGAGCGCGTCGAGGTTCGAGCCGCCGACAGGCTGCGGGACTGCGAGCCCCTGCCCGTCGAACGCCGAGACGTTCAGGTTCTGGACGTTCGTGAACGTCGAGCCACCCGGCGCCGTCCAGTCGACGTGGAACGCCCAGACGGCGAGCTGGTCGTTGTTGGCCGCAGTCGGATCGTCATTGGGCACGACGTAGTAGTCGGGTGCATTCGCAGGCGGCTGTGTCGCGCCGTCCGCATCCGACGGCAGCGCGCCGAACGGGATCGTCTGCACGTTCGCGAGATCGAAGTAGACGCTTTGCGCGCTCGCGCCCGTGAGCATCGCGCTGCGCTCGAGGGCGAGCACGCCGACGCCGTGGTAGCTGGAGCCACCCGTGAAGTTGTTGAACGAGAGGTAGTAGCCGTCGGGCCAGACGCCGAGCTTCTGGTAGTCCGGCAGCGTCGTCCCCATGTTGAACGCGTAGCGGTACCACGAGTCGGTCGCGTCGTCGGTGGTCGAGACCGCAACGCACATGTAGTACGGCGAGGACGTGGTGAACTCGGTGTACACCCAGCGCTTCGCGTACTCGTCATAGTTAAGCGTCGGATCGCTGCGCGGCGCTCCGCCGCAGTGCGCGAAGCCCGACCAGAACGAGTCGTCGGTGATCAGCCCGGTGAGGCTGTCGCCGTGCTTGCTGAAGACGTCGATGCCGCCGTTGACCGCCTGGACGTACTGAGAGTCACCGACATCGCCGACCGTGTCCGGCGGGTACCAGCCGACAGCGAGGTCGCTCTGGCGGATGCCCAGGAAGGTCGAGGTCGTCGAGGCAATCGCCGGCGCGACGGCCGCGGCTTGCACGACTGGATCGTGCGGCGTGACCGCGACACCCGGCGGCGCCTGGCGCTCGAGCTCCGGGATCACGCGGTTGGGGTCGAGCGGGATGTCCGGCGCGTCCTTCAGCGCCACGGAGGTGTCGTGCGCCGCGTCGCTCGCGACGGCCGGCGCGGGGGCGCCACCCGTGGAGCTGGTGTGCGAGGTGCCGAGGGCACCGGTCGCGAGCAGGCCGAGCAGCAGCGCCTGCAGGGCGAGCACAGCAAGCAGGCGGGGCCGGCGCAGCATCCTCACACGAGGGTTGTCGGCAGCCCCCGGCGAGAACTTGAGTTCTAAATCAGAAGAAGAACTGGCGCCACGCCGTCCACCAATCGCCCGCCCTGGACGTGATCTGGCGGGCGCCGGTGATCTCCACGCCGGCCCGGTAGCGGTACTTCTCGACGTGGTCGGAGGTGTTGAAGTCGACCACGATCTCGGACGGCGACCCGGGGTCGTACGCCCGCACGGCGCCGCGGTTCTCGAGCGCGCGCCGGGCGGCGTCCTCGATCACCGCGCGGGCCCGCGGGCCGGGCAGCTGGCGCGCGGAGAAGCGGCCGAGGCCTTTCTTCACGGCGGCCGTCGTCAGGCCCTCGCCGAGCAGCTTCCGTCCTTCGCGGCAGGCGGCCTCGTCGCCGGTGACGAGGACGACCGGGCAGTTCCACGTCCCGCAGAGCGCGGCGTTGATCCCCGTCTCGCCGACCTCGACGCCGTTGAAGCGCAGCCGCCACCACGACGAGCCGCTCACCGTGTGCGCGAGCACGCCGTCGCGCGTGCCGGCCATCGCGTGCATCCCGACGAAGAGCGCCGCGTCGATTCCCGACTCGAGGAACTCCGTGTACTCCGTCCACTCGTTCTGCACGACGTATTCGCAATCCGGGTCGAGCTCCTCGGGGATGAGCGAGTTGAACGTCCACCCCTCGCCTGCGCCATGACAGTCCATGACGACGATCTCGGTCGCGCCCGCCGCCTTCGCCCCGCGCACGGCCGCGTTGATCTCGCCCGTGTAGAGGCGGCGTCCTTCCTCGTACATCGCGTGGCCGCCCGTGACCTGCTGCCACTTGACGATGCCGGCGACGCCTTCCATGTCCGAGACGACGAAGACCTTCATGCGCTGAGCGACCCTACGACCTCGCCGAGGCTGTTCGTGATGGGAACCGCGCGGAACTCGTCGATCCCGAAGATCGCGCCGAGCGCGGGACGCAGCGCGCGCGACGCTCCGTCCTCCACCTTCAGCACCCACGCCTCGTCGCCGTCACCCGCGCAGAACAGTCCCTCCGCGCCGCGCTTCGCGAACCAGCCGGGAAGCGCGCGCATCAGGTCGGTGTCGTCGGCGCCCTGCCCGCCGACGAGCTCGGGGCGGGCGCGCATCGCGTCCGCGATCCGCGCGGGCGTCGTCAGGAACAGCGCGCCCATGCAGGTCAGCTGCATCGAGAAGGTCGGCACGCCGCACCCGTCGACGGCGGTCTCCGACGGACCGACGAGCTGCGCGACGCGCTGTTGCAGCGGGTGCGCCAGGTCGCGGTACGGGTGGAGCGGCCAGCCGTTCGCGCGGCACGCCGCGAGCATCCCGGCGTGCTTGCCGGAGCAGTTGTGCCCGAGCTTCCCCTCCGGCCTGCCCTCCTGCGTGCCGTTCTCGAGGTCGTCGACGCTCGCCCGTGCGCGCGCGAGCAGCTTGCGCGCCGCCTCCAGCTGGCCGGGCTCCGCCTGGTGGGATGCGCAGGCGATCGCGAGCTCGTCGTCGCCGAGGTCGTCGTAGGCCTCGACGAGCGGCACGGCCTGGATCGGCTTCAGCGAGGAGCGCAGGAAACAGGTCAGGTCGTCGCCGAACGCGCCGCCGGCAGTGGAGCGGGCGTGCACGTGGTGCACCGCCTCGACGACGGTGCCGCGGCGCACGGTTACCCTGATCGCATCCACCCGAGGCAGGAGACTAGTTGCCTGAATTGCCGGAGGTCGAAGCGTGGCGCCGCCAGCTCGACCCGCTCGTCAGGAAGAGCACGATCGAGAAGGCCGGCCCGGCCCACTTCGCGACCCTGAAGACGATCGAGCCACCGCTCTCGGTGCTCGACGGCGAGGGGTTCAAGGGCGTCGAGCGCCGCGCGAAGCGCTTCCTGATCCCGACCGACGACGAGGAGCTCGTCGTGATGGTGCACCTGATGAGCGCAGGCCGGCTGAAGTACGTCGCGCCCGGCGGGAAGGGCGCGAAGACCCCGCAGTTCCGCGTCCGCTTCGCCGACGGCGGGGAGCTGCAGCTGACCGAGGCCGGCGCGAAGAAACGCGCCGGGGTGTGGCTGCTCAGCCCCGAGGCGCTCGAGGCGGAGCTCGCGCACCTCGGGCCGGAAGCCGACCAGCTGACGGCCGACGACGTCGCGCGCATCCTCGCCTCCGACTCGCGGCGGCTGCACTCGCTGCTGCGCGACCAGCGCCTGATCGCCGGGATCGGGCGCGCGTGGGCGAACGAGATCCTCTGGGCCGCGCAGCTCTCGCCGTACCAGCTCTCGACGCAGGTCGATGCGGAGGAGACGGAGCGGCTGGCGAACGCGATCCGCGAGGAAATGGAGCGCGGGCTCGAGCTACGCCTCGCCGGCTCGAGCGACGCGAAGACCTACCGCGTGCACAACAAGCTCGGCGAGCCGTGCCCGCGCTGCGGCACGCCGCTCGCGCGAGTCGACTTCGAGGAGCACACGATCTACTACTGCCCGACCTGCCAGACGGGCGGGCGCACGCTCAAGGACCGCCGGATGTCGAGGCTCCTCAAGTGAAGGTCGCTGCGCTCGTCGCACTCGCCCTCGTGCTCTCGGCGTGCGGCAGCGCGAAGAAACCCGACCCCGCGATCGCGGCGAACACCGCGCTCCTCGACCGCGTCCCGGTCTATCCCGGCTCGGCCGCGCCGAAGACGACGCCGGGCGCCGCGTTCGGTGCGCGCGACTTCACGCTCCCGGCGAATGCCGATCCGAACCGCGTCATCGACTGGTACGTCGCGCGTCTCCAGGCGGGCGGCTGGAAGGTCTCGGGCAAGAGCTTCAACACGATTCGCGCGTCGCGCGCGGGCACGTCGGTGTCGGTCGGCGTTCGCAAGCGGACGCTCGAGATCGTCGCGAACGCGTGAGGATCGAGCGCGTCACCGCGCCGGACGAACGCCTCGCCGACGCGATGGCCAGGCTGATCCCGCAGCTGTCGGGGAAACGAACACCGCCGGGCCTGCCCGAGTTGACCGAGATCGCAGCGGCGCCGGGGACGTCGCTGCTCGTCGCGTTCGACCGCGACGAGGTGCTCGGCACGCTCACGCTCGTTCTCTACCGCGTGCCGACCGGCATCCGCGGCTGGATCCACGACGTGGTCGTCGACGAAGCAGCGCGCGGGCGCGGCGTCGGCGGTGAGCTGACGGCGGAGGCGCTGCGGATCGCCGAGCGCGCCGGCGCTGTCTCGGTCGAGCTCACCACGCGTGCGGACCGCGCGGAGGCGAATCGCCTCTACCAGCGCCTGGGCTTCGAGCGGCGCGAGACCAACGTGTACGTCTGGCGCCCCCGTTAGGTTCTCGCTTCGTGATCCGCACCCAACCCCATCACGGCGGCTGGCTCGAGGTCGTCTGCGGCCCGATGTTCAGCGGGAAGAGCGAGGAGCTGATCCGCCGCCTGCGCCGCGCCGAGATCGCCGGGCAGCGCGCGTTGATCGTGAAGCCGCTGATCGACGACCGCTACGACGTCGGCCACGTCGTCTCGCACGCGGGCGCGAAGATGCGCGCCGTCACCGCCGAGTCGAGCGACGAGGTGCTGCGGCTCGCCGGCACCTACGACGCCGTCGGGATCGACGAGGTGCAGTTCTTCGACCTCGGGATCATCGACGCGATCGACGAGCTCGTGCGGAAAGGAACGCGCGTCGTGGCTGCGGGGCTCGCACAAGACTTCCGCGGGCTGCCGTTCGGCGCGATGCCGACGCTGCTCTGCGTGGCGGAGTTCGTCGACAAGCTCGAAGCGGTGTGCCACCGCTGCGGCGGCCCGGCGACGATGACGCAGCGGCTCGTCGACGGCGAGCCCGCGCCGTTCGGCGGCGAGACGATCCAGGTCGGCGCGCTCGACTCGTACGAGGCGCGCTGCCGGGCGTGCTTCCAGCCAGGCGTCGACGCCGCCCGGCTCGCCCACAGCGCCTAGCGCGCGATACCCTCCGCGCACCTCCTTCAGACCGAAAGGCAAGCACTCACATGTCGAAGCGCATCATCCTGCTCGTCTCCGCCGTCGCGGCGCTGGCGGCGATCGCGGTCGGCGCCTCCGCCGCCGCGCATCCGGCCGCGAGCGTCGTCGCGTCGGCGTCGTGCCCGACCGTATCCAGCGGCCAGCTGACCGTCGGCACGGACAACCCGGCCTACGACCCGTGGTTCTCGGGCGGCACGAAGTCCTCGAAGTGGAAGATCAACGACCCGTCGAACGGCAAGGGCTACGAGTCCGCCGTCGCATTCGCGATCGCGAAGCAGCTCGGCTACGGAAGGGACAAGGTCAAGTGGACCTATGTGCCGTTCAACAAGTCGTTCGCACCCGGTTCGAAGTCGTTCGACTTCGACATCAACCAGATCTCGTACACGCCCGCGCGCGCCAAGGTCGTCGACTTCAGCAAGTCGTACTACGACGTCAACCAGGCGCTCGTCGTGAACAAGGGCACGAAGATCGCGGCGATCCGCAGCGTGAAGGGCCTGAAGCCGTTCAAGCTCGGCGCGGAGCTCGGCACGACGAGCTACGCGTTCATCAAGTCGCGGATCAAGCCGTCCCAGAGCATCTCGGTCTTCAACTCGAACGCGGCCGTCGTGCTCGCGTTGAAGAACAAGCAGATCGACGGGCTCGTCGTCGACCTGCCGACGGCCTTCTACGTCACGGCCGTCCAGGTCCCGAACAGCAAGATCCTCGGCCAGTTCGAGAACAAGCCCGGCACGACGACCGACCACTTCGGCGTCGTCCTCGCGAAGGGCAACCCGCTGACCGCCTGTGTGAACAAGGCGATCACGACGCTCCGCACGAACGGCACGCTCAAGCGGCTCCAGCAGCTGTGGCTGGCGAAGGCGACCGGCGCGCCGATCTTGAAGTAGGGCGGCGCTCTCGCCTCCTCGATGAGTTGCGCTCCGGCGGCGACGGCCGCCGGAGCGTCGCCATCGCGCTCGCGAGCACCGTCGTCTTCTTCGCGATCGTCGTCTTCGCGGTCACCCACGCGCCGGGCTGGCCACAAGTCCGCACGCAGTTCTTCAACTGGGAAGAGTTCAAGTCGACGTTCCCCGAGATCGCGCGGGCGTTCGTCCTCAACATCAAGATCTTCTGCATCGCCGAGGTGTTCATCCTCGTCTTCGCACTCGTGCTAGCGGTGCTGCGCAGCCTGCCCGGGCCGGTCTTCTTTCCGCTGCGCGCGCTCGCCATCGTGTACGCCGACCTCTTTCGCGGCATCCCGACGATCCTCGTGATCGCGCTGCTCGGCTTCGGCGCGCCGGCGCTCGGGCTCAGCTACATCCCGAAGTCGGTCATCTTCTGGGGGATCGTCTCGCTCGTCCTGATCTACAGCGCGTACGTGTCGGAGGTCTACCGCGCCGGCATCGACTCGATCCATCCGAGCCAGGAGGCGGCAGCGCGCTCGCTCGGGCTCTCGCGCGCGCAGACGCTGCGGCGCGTGATCCTGCCGCAGGCCGTGCGCCGCGTCATCCCACCGCTCTTGAACGACTTCATCGGGTTGCAGAAGGACACGGCGCTCGTCGGGACGCTCGGCGCCGTCGAGGCGTTCCAGCAGTCCCAGATCGACACGAACGCGACGTTCAACTTCACCGCGTATCTCTGCGCGGCGGCGCTCTTCGTCGCGATCACGATCCCGCTCGCGCGCTTCACCGACTACCTGATCGCGCGCGACCGCCGCCGACGCCAAGGGAGCTTCGCGCGGTGAGCGACGCCCTCGTCGTCGAGCGCCTGTCGAAATCCTTCGGCAGCCACCTCGTGCTGCGCGACATCGACGTGACCGTCGCCGAGCACGAAGTCGTCGCGCTGATCGGCGCGTCCGGCTCCGGGAAGTCGACGCTGCTGCGGTGCATCAACCTGCTCGAGCCGCTCGATGCGGGCCGCATCTTCCTCGGCGGCGAGGAGATCACGCACCCGCGGGACGTGAATGCGGTCCGGCGCCGGATCGGGATCGTCTTCCAGTCCTACAACCTGTTCCCGCACATGAGCGTCCTGCGCAACGTGACGCTCGCGCCGCACGACGCGCTCGGTCTCTCCTGGCAGGAGGCGGGAGAGCGCGCGACGGCGCTCCTCGACCGGTTCGGGCTCGCCGACAAGCGCGACGACTACCCCGACCGCCTCTCCGGCGGGCAGCAGCAGCGCGTCGCGATCGTGCGCGCGCTCGCAATGCAGCCCGCGCTGATGCTCTTCGACGAGGTGACGAGCGCGCTCGATCCCGAGCTCGTCGCCGAGGTGCTCGAGGTGATCCGCGAGCTCGCCGCGGGCGGGATGACGATGATCCTCGCGACGCACGAGATGTCATTCGCGCGCGACATCGCCGACCGAGTCTGCTTCCTCGACGCCGGGCGCATCCTCGAGGAGGGCCCGCCCGAGACGATCTTCACCGCACCGCGCGAGGAGCGGACGCAGCAGTTCCTGCAACGGATCATCGAGGCGCGGCGGCTGTGACCGAGACGCTGCCGTACGCGTGGTACACCGACGAGGAGACGCTGCGTCGCGAGCGCGCGCGCATCTTCGCGCGCTCCTGGCAGTACGCCGGGCGAGCCGCACAGGTCGCCGAGCCGGGCTCCTTCCTTGCGACCGACGCGGGCGGGATCCCGATCCTCGTCACGCGCGACGGCGACGGCGCGCTACGCGCGTTCCTCAACGTGTGTCGCCACCGTGGCGCCGTGCTGACGGAGGGCTGCGGCACGCGCACCACGATCCAGTGCCACTACCACGCGTGGACGTACGGCCTCGACGGCTCGCTCCGCGGCGCGCCGCGCTCGGACCGCGAGCCGTCGTTCGACGCAACCGAGCTGTCGCTGGTCCCGGCGAGCGTCGACACGTGGGGGCCGTTCCTCTTCGTCAACCCCGATGCGAACGCGGCACCACTGGACGAGCACCTCGGAGAGCTGCCGACGCTGCTCGCGCGCGACATCGACGTCGACGCGCTCGTCTTTCACTCGCGCGTCGAGTTCGGCTCGAACGCGAACTGGAAGGTCGTGAGCGAGAACTTCCTCGAGTGCTATCACTGCGCGACCGCGCATCCCGCGTTCAGCGACGAGGTCGACGTTCATCCCGACCGCTACCTGCTCGAGGCGCACGCGACATTCGCGTCGCAGTTCTGCCGCGCGAAGTCGTCGGGTGACGCCGGGCAGTTTCATCTCGTCTACCCGAATACCGGCATCAACGTCTTCCCCGGCCCCGCGAACCTCTCGATCGGCCCGATCTCGCCCACGGCGCCCGGACGCACCGAGCGCCATCTCGATTACTTCTTCGCGCCCGACGTCGACGAGAGCTGGCTGCGCGACTTCTTCGAGTTCGACGACCAGGTCGGTCGCGAGGACACCGCGCTCGTCGAATCGGTGCAGCGCGGGATGTCGTCGGGCCTCGTCGAGCGTGGCGTGCTGCTCGCCGACGCCGAGCCGCTGCTCGCTGCGTTCCAGCAGTGGGTGCGCCTACAGCTGGACGCGTAGCGCGTCGCCGTCGAGCGCGACGGAACCGCCGAGCTCCTCGATCGCCATCCTGCCGATGATCGACCCGAGATCCTTCAGCTCGTCGCCCAGCACGACGGGAGCGGCGGCCTCGGTGATGGGTGCGAGCGCGAGCGACCTGCCGTCGACCGTCCACGTGACACGGTCGACCGGCCCGTGACGTACCGCCGCAATCGCGAACGAGTGCAGCGCGCGGCTGACCGACTCGCGCTCGGTCTGAATCGTCTCCCCCGTCCCTTCGACGGTCACACGCTCGTCGCCGGAACCTGCGAGCTCGCGCGTGTCGGCCTCGACGAGCGCCGGCTCCCAGCGCTCGCCGGCGATCCGCGCGGCGACCCCGAGCTCGTCGAGCAGCGTCGTCATCTGCTCCGACGCCTCCTCGATCATCTCCAGAAAGCGCAGCGTGCGCTCGTCGACGTTGCCGGCGCGGGTGAGTGTCCGGGCAAAGCCATAGACGGTCGCGAGCGGCGTGCGCAGGTCATGGCACGCGAGCGAAACGACGCGAGGGAAACGGCTGGCGGCCATGGGCGCGCTACGGTTCTACCCGATGGCCGAGACACGGAACGTCTTCACCGCCGACATGCAGGCCTCGGCGCCCGAAATCCGGCTCGGGCTCACCCGAGCGGGCGTCACCGGCGTGCAAAAGGCGATCCGCATCCGGCACGAGGGTCGGGAGAAGACCTTCGCGGCCGAGATCTCCTGCACGGTCGATCTCGACCCGAAGCAGAAGGGCGTCCACATGTCGCGCTTCCCGGAACTGTTCGGCGAGGCGATCGACGCCGTGGTGATCGGCGAGGCGTTCCTCGTCGAGACGCTCGCCGAGCACATCGCCCGCCACATCGTCGGCCGCCAGCACGCGCTGCGCGCCGAGGTGCGCATCGAGGCGCAGTACCCGCTCGAGCGGCGCACGCCGGTCAGCGACCTGCCGACGCAGGAGATCGCGACGCTGATCGGCATCGCCGTCGCTTCGCCGGACACGGTGAAGCGCGTCGTCGGCGTCGAGGCGTGGGGCATCAACGCGTGCCCGTGCGCGCAGGGCCTCGTCCGTGACGCGGCGACCGAGCGCCTGCTCGAAGCGGGGTTCGCGGGCGGCGACGTCCAGCGCATCCTCGAGCTCGTACCGCTCGCGACGCACAACCAGCGCGGCAAGGGAACGCTCCTCGTCGG
>Ga0066662_10000758_pt1 | contig 14380 bp, 15 predicted proteins | sample GraSoiAngelo_111_FD_133939 | JGI IMG/M metagenome (GOLD analysis project Ga0066662, IMG submission 133939) | Grasslands soil microbial communities from the Angelo Coastal Reserve, California, USA - 14_0903_12_40cm | ecosystem: Environmental > Terrestrial > Soil > Grasslands | place: USA... | reverse complement strand
CGCGTCACCGCACCGCCGTGGAACGGCGCCTGCTCGAGCAGCGCGACGCGCGCGCCGCACCGCGCAGCCGCGACCGCCGCGCCGACGCCGGCGGCACCGCCGCCGCACACCACGACGTCGTAGCGCTCTCGGCGCTGAACTCGGGTCATCGCGTACGGATTGCGTCGCCAGCGCTGCGAACCCCGTGCCGCTGCGTAAGGGGTCGGTGAAGGTTTGTAGCGCGTAGATCGGCGAGTTCCGGATCGGCTCGCTGTCGAATCGGTGGCCTCGTGCACTTCCGGACCGCAGTCCATCTTCGCGACTTTGATGATGTCGCGCAGTAGCCCGATGAGGCGCAGCCGGGCCATGCCCTACTTAGCTGCTTATTGCCATTCGAGCATCGGTGGGTCGAATATTTCGGCTCCGCTCCTTAAGCGTGTCGCGTACAGTTATGCTATTAACTTACGAATTTCGGGCAAACTTTCGACTCGTTTTCGACCGAGACTTGTTATCTTGATTTTGCGAGCGGCTTTGTGAACCAAGGCCTTCTCGTCCAGCCTGGTAACTGCGAACGAAACCGTGGGTTGGCTCTTGCGGACGATGCCGACTAGTTCGGCTTGTGATAGATCGTCGTCATGGTAAAGCGCGACAAGTATGGCGTCGTCCACGCCGAGGTCAGTTCTCAGCAGCTTCCAGACGCCATCTATCTTCTCGATAATGGGCACTTGACGCTCGACTAAGGAATCGATCAGTTCTTGCGCTTGACGGAAGTCGTGCGTAGTTGCAAGTCGCGTCAACTCCGCAAGAATCCAATCGGATTGTGCGATGAGAACCCGCGCATCAATATGGTTTGGTTTTATCTGCGACAGATGATCTACGCCACGACGGTTCCTGATGCCGTACATTGCGGTGATCGTATTTGGAATTAGGATGCGAAACGGCTCATCCTCAAGCTTCCCAATCGGGCGGTTCAAACAGGCGTTGACTTCGACGTTGACCTTGAAAGCCGGGTTGCCTATCGGCGTATACGTCCCCGTTACGATGTATCGACAAATGCGAATAGCGCCTTCGCAGAACTGACCGAACAGGGACTCCGCCTTCTGGAGGTCGTCCATAAGCGCAGCGCGCTTTGCGGCTAAGTACGCGTCTAACGTCTCATCAACGAGGTCCGCAGGGTAGCGCGTTGTGAGGTCAGCCCGCAGCGTATCCTTGAGACTGGGCGGCGCTTTGGTCTTACTACTCACCGTGAAGCGCAGCAACCAATTGTTCGTAGCGTTGGCGACCTTTGCTCCGAAGTTCCCATGGTTCGCCATACCCCTTAGTAGCCTGCTTAGCCCAATCTTTAGCTGCTAAATCCCTCAAGTCGCGTGGCATGTTCCCTGGCGCGTCTTGCTTATACGTTTTGAACTCTTGGGATAGCGCGCTAGGCGTTGCGCTCTCATTGTGTTCCTCCAGGTCGTGTAGGAACACAACGTATTTATCCGCGTTGCTCTTGCAGAGTTTGAGTAAGTCTGAAACAGCGGGGTGCTCAACGTCACTATGTGCTGTGCTAAGCCGTCCTCCCCAGCGTCAAAAATGACAACGGTTAATTATCCGTTACCATACACCTAAAGTTTGAGCCTCGTGGTATGGAATCTGCTCGCCGTGTCGCTCGAACGCCGTCCGAAGCACTGGGCTGCGCCGTAAATTAAGGACCCAAGCATGGCTTTGGCGCCAACTTTACCGTTAGGCCGCAGCAAGCAACACGACAATTTACCGGCCGTAACGTATTCGAGAAGCTGGCTCGCCCTAGTAACACCTCGGCAGCCGGGCTTGCAGCCCTCTGCCTCGCGGGTCCGTCGGCCAATTCCGGGGGCTGCACGTGGGTGTGTCCCTCGCCGCTGCGATCGCAACCCTTCGAGCCGTGCATTCAAACCGAGATAGCGCGCGGGAGCATCGACGGATCCGTCCTGGGTCCTTTCTCGATACATTTGCATTTTGTTGCATCTTGTAGTATTTTGTATTATGAATAGTCAGCCACTCGGAGGGGCCATGAGCAAACGGGCCGATGATCTGCGCACCTTGCGCCTGCAGAAGAGACTAACGCAAGCGGAAGTCGCAAAGAATATGAAAGTCAGCCAAAGCTACTATTCTGCTGTAGAACGCGGGGAGAAATTGCGCGAAATCACGTCTGCGCTGGAAACGGTAAGCAAGATGCGGACACGTACGGACCGCACAGATGGCGGTAATGGCAAGGCGGGACGCATAAAGCGCGGCTAATCGTGCTATCGGCGGCCCGAAGTGGGGCAGCTACGCGAACGATGCGCGCTACTTCAGTTGTCCATCTCGGTCTAAAGCAGCTCCCGGAGTTTCTCTAACGGGAGCGCAGCTGCTTTGAGAAGCGCGGATAGGGTTCCGCGTGGGATGATCTGGGAGCCGCCGTGGTCAGCGACGGTGATCGAGACGCCGTCCTTTTCCAGCCGAACGTGTGAGCCGCGCTGACGCATTTCTGTCCATCCCGCTTTACGGAGCGCGCGCCGAAGCTGCCCGGCGGTAATGGCCGGAAGCTTTTCGCTCAACCTCTGCTAGGCCGCCGGCGCGACGGCGACGCGCTCGATCAGCATCAGCACGTCGGCATCCGGTTCGGGGATGGGAAGTCCGCGCTCACGCAACACCTCGAGTTCGAGCTCAATGGCTTCTCTCGCCATCTCGATTGCGTGCTCGCGATTTGTTCCGAAGGTGAAGATCGACGGAAACGCGGGGATGATGCAGCGCAGCGTTCCGTCGTCCGGTTCGAGGATGACGCGATAGGCCGGGGAATCCGCCATGCGAGGGTTTTCGCCGTGCCGCGTAGCCCTCCCTCAGACTAGGCCGATGCCGCGGCCGTCGGCGGCGTGATCGACACCGGGTTGCGCAGCACGCCGATCTTCTCGATCTCGACTTCCATCACGTCGCCGTCCTCGAGGAACTCGGGCGGCGTGCGCGCGAACCCCACGCCTTCGGGCGTGCCGGTCGCGATCACGTCGCCCGGTTCCAGCGTCGTGCCTTGCGACAGCTCGGCGATGATGCGCGCCACGGAGAAGATCATCACCGCGGTGCTGGCGTGCTGCTTGGTCTCGCCGTTGACGCGCAACGAGACGTCGAGCTGCTGCGGGTCGCCGATCTCGTCGGCGGTGACGAGCCACGGCCCCAGCGGGCACGTGTCGTCGAGCGTCTTGCCCGCGAACCACTGCGTCGTCGCGCGCTGCTTGTCGCGCGCGCTCACGTCGTTGAGGCACGTGTACGCGTAGACGACGTCGAGCGCGCGGTCTTCGGGGACGTCTTTGCAGCGCGTCCCGATCACGGCCGCGAGCTCGGCTTCCCAATCGTACTTTTGCGACACGGTGCCGCTGAGCTTCAGCGTCGCGCCGGGATCGGCGATCGCCGTCGGCGCTTTCGTGAAGATGGTGGGCATCGACGGAAGCTCGAGCTGCTTGCCGAGCGCGCGGGCGCCTTCTTCGGCGTGCGCGAGGTAGTTGCGCCCGATGCAGAACACGTTCTTGTGCGGCCGGAGCGGCGCGTGCAGCGTCGCGCTCGCCAGCGGCACCGCGGCGCCGAGGCGCTTCACGGCCGCGTCGCGCGGCGCCGGATCGAGCTTGACGAGCTCGTCCAGCGAGCTCAGGCCCTCCAGCGGCCGGATCGTGTCGCCGTCGATCACGCCGGGCCGCGGGCCGGCGACCGAGGTGCTGAAAAGGACCAAGCGCACGTGAACCTCCGAGTGTAGAGTGCGAACGCGCGTCTTGCCCGGGCGGCGGGAGCACTCCCTCTCCGAGGCCGGGCGCCACGGTTGCGCCGCCGCGTGGTTTTGGGGAACGCTGGACTCACCGGCCATTCGGGGCGGCTCTCCCGCTCACAAGGACGCCAGATGATCGCGACCGACTCTCTCGACCGCCTGTTCTCCGACGCGGCCGTCCACGGCGCGCAGCCGCTGTGGACCATGATGGACGCCATGGTGCCCCCGCGGCCGGAGCCCAAGGCTGTCCCGCACCTCTGGCCGTATGCCGCGCTGCGCCCGCTGCTCGAGCGCTCGGGCAATCTCGTGGGGACGACGGACGCAGAGCGGCGCGTGTTCATGCTGATCAACCCCGCGCTCAAACCGCCGCACACGACCGACACGCTGTACGCCGGCTTGCAGCTGATCCTGCCGGGTGAGGTCGCGCGCGCGCACCGCCACGTCGCGTTCGCCCTGCGCTTCATCGTCGAAGGCGACGCCGCGTACACGGCCGTCGGCGGCGAGCGCGTGACGATGCACCGCGGCGATCTGATCCTCACGCCGTCGTGGGAGTTTCACGACCACGGGCACGACGGCGACGGGCCGATGGTGTGGCTCGACGGGCTCGACCTGCCCGTCTATCAGTTCTTCCCCGCGAACTTCGCGCAGCCGTATGCCGAAGAGCGCTTTCCGTCGGAGCCCGCGCCTGCGGAGTCGCACCTGCGCTATCCATGGTCCGACATGGAAGCGCGCCTCGAAGCGGAGGACGGCCCGTACGCGTACGCGGAGTATGCGCACCGCGCGCACGGCGGTCCGGTGTCGCGCGTGATCGGCGCCGCGGCGGAACGGCTCGCGGGCCGCACCACGTCGGCGACGCGGCGCGAAACGGCCGGCGTGATCTACCACGTGTTCGCGGGCCGCGGCGCGACGGTCGTCGGCGGCGAACGGCTGGAGTGGCAGAAGGGCGACACGTTCTGCATCCCGTCGTGGATGCCGTACCGCCACGAAGCGCGCAAGGACACGTTCCTATTCCGGTACGACGACCGGCCGGTGCTCGAAGCGATCGGCGCGTACCGCAGCGAGGCGTCGGCGTCGTGAGCGCGCGCGAGCCATGAGCGCGCGCGAACCATCGTGAGTCCGCCCGAACCGCTGCCGTATCCCGACGCGGACTTGCGCGCGCACCCGCCGCGCAGCCCGCAGGTGATGCTCGGCGGATTGTACTTTCTCGCGCGCACGATCGACAAGACGCGCGCGAAGCTGCAAGGCACGCTCGGCGTCTACAAAGTATCGCCGGGGCTGTCGCAGTACTTGCTCGAGTGGCTCGGGATCTCCGAAGCCGACTTCACGCAAGCCGTGCGCGAAGCGAAGACCGACGAAGACGTGGTGGCGTGGCTGCTCGCGCGCGCCGACCGCGACACGTTCCGCGCGATCAACCAGCGCCTCTCCGAACGCGCGATCCGCGACGACGATCACTTCGCCCAAGTGCTGCCGCGCTACCCGGTGTTACGCGAGTACCCGCACCTGCGCAACTGGTTCGAGATCCTGGACCTGGACGACCGCTGGATCTTCGACCCCGCGAACGCCGAGAAAGCCCGCGACGAAGGGCGGAACTGAAGCGTCAGTTCGGCCGGCGCGTCAGGTGCCAGAAGTTGCAGTAGCGGCACTCGTACGAGAACAGCACGTCGCCCATGCCGTTCATCAGCGCGTGCGCGTGCGCGTCGGCTTCGTTCGCGTACTGCTGCTTCGACGTGCACGAGCGCTCCACGTCCGCGTCCACGCGCGGATCGGGGCGCATCCGGTCCTTCACGAACCACTCCATCAGCGGCTCGCTCTCGCCGCCTTTCTTGCGTGGCTGGTACCGGCGCGGCATCGTGTGTACCTCAGCGCTGCATGAGTTCGCGGTGCGCTAGTGCGACGGGGTCGGGCTCTCCATCACGTGCTTGAGGTCCGGCATGCGGCGGACGCTGGGTGCCGGCGCCGGCGAGAAGAGGCCCGGGGGCGGCGTCTTGTTGCGGTTGTTCTTCGCGATGTCCATCATCTCGGCCGCGGCACCGACGCGGTTGGGGTCCACGCCGCCTCGGCTGACCAGCATCACGTCGCGGTGGATGCGCTGCGTCTTCGGGTTGTAGTCGTACGTGAGCCGGTACGAGCCGAGGACGACGTTGCCGTCATCGGTCCGGATGAACGTCTGCAGCGCATTGCCGTAGGCGTGCGTGTTGAAGGGCACGTCTTTGGACGGCTTGATCGAGCGCACGCGCGATACTTGGCCGAGCTTGTTGATCTCCACGATCATCTCGGTGTGCAGCGCGACCTTCGGAAACAGCGACTTCGGCTGGAGGCTCTCGACGTTGACGCGCGCCGGAGCCGTCGCGTGCGCGGCGGGGTGCGCGGCCGGGGCGTGCGGGGCCGGGGTCGCGGCCGACGCGACGCTGCTTGCCGCCAGCACGAAGGCGGCGAGGACGGGGAGGCGCATCAGTTCCGCGACAGGGCGGCGAAGGCCGCGCCGCAGCTCGCGCACGCGACCACTACTTGGAATGTGGTCCCCCGATGGCGCGGATCGGTCGAGCGCTTGTCCTTGTCATGGCTCCCGCAGTAACGGCAGCGGGTCGAGGTAGAGTTCCCCCGCGAGCGGTCATCGTCCACGGATACCCTGTTCCCGGATGGGCCGAACCACCCCTAGGAGGGCGCGCACGCCCCCGGCTCTCGCGCGCGGGACGCCTCCATGAACCCGCCGAACGCACGGCCCGTCATGATCCGCCGTTTCGCCGCCGCGCTGCTCCTGTGTGTGAGCCTCGTCGCGTGCAAAGAGAACGACAACAACCCCGGCCGCCAGCTCTTCGTGGGCGCCGGCGACGTGAAGGTGCTCGAGGCGCACATCGTCCCCACCGGTGAGGCGTCGGCCTCGACGTCGGGCGGCACGCTGGGCTATGTCCTGGCGCGGGTGGAGCTGACGAACGACTTCGGTTTCGACGCGACGCCGCAGATCGCGAACTTCTACCTGATCGACGCCAAGAACAACCGCTATCAAGCCAAGGACAGCGGGTCGACGGTCTTCATGGGCGTGAGCAACTCCACGCTGCCGCTCAAGAAGGACGAGAAGCGCGAGTACACGATCGGCTTCCGCACCACCGACCCGAACATTGCCGGAACGATCTTCTACGAGCGTTAGGCGCCGCGCAAGCCTCCTTGTGGCGTTCAGCATCATCGCGTTTGCGATCGGTGCCGGGCCCGCGCGCGCGGCGCGGCCGCTGCCCGACTCGGGCAAGTGGGACCGCACGTTCGCGCTGTACGCCCGCGACGTCGCCGTGCCGTGGAAGCGCATCACCGTGCGGCTCGACACGTACAGCGGTGCCGTGGTCGATTTCGCGGCGTACGAGGTGGACCCGGCGGATGTGCTGATTGCCGGAACCCCGCGCGCGCGCGCCATCGACACCGCGCACCGCACCGCCGTCGCGAAGTGGCGTTTCACGCCGCCGGCCGGTTTGCGCTACACGCCCAACGACGTCGACGTGCCGCTGCAGAACCGCGAGGGTTTCTTCGTCGTGGAAGCGCGCCGCGGCGACGCCGTGCAGCAGGCGTGGCTGAACCTCACGCGCGTGGGATTGCTCACCAAAGAGTCGCCCGGCGGCGTGGTGCTGTACGGCGCCGACCTCGGCAGCGGCCGCGCGCTCGCGGGGATGCGCATCACCTACCTCGTGGGAACGTCCTTCCAGTACGGCAAGACGGACGTCCACGGCATCGCGCGCTGGAGCGCGGCGCAGCACCCCCGCTTCGCGCTCGCGGAGTGGGGCAAGAGCAAGACGTTCGTGTCTCTGCTCGCGCAGCCGCCGGTGCCATCGACGCTCGTCGGCGTGCGCACCGAGCGCGCCAGCGTGCGCGCCGGCGAGCGCGTGCACGTCGTGGGCTTCGCGCGCAAACGCGTCGGCACGGCCTACCGTCCCGCGTCCGGCACCGCGCACGTGGCAATCCTGGCGCGCGGGCGCACGCTCGCGGCGGTCGACGCGAGCCTCGACCGCGCCGGCGCGTTCGACGCGGAGCTCGCGTTGCGCGCCGACGCGCCCGCGGGCGACGCCGCGGTGCTCGCGAGCTTCGGCGGCACGAGCGGCGGCGCGCCGATCCACGTCGACGGCGTCGGCGACGTCGCGCTGTCGGTGGTTCCGACATGCGCCGCCGCGTGCGCGCCGGACGCCGCGGTGCCGCTGCTCGTGAGCGCGAAGCGCGCGGACGGCACGCCGGTCGCCGCGCGCGACGTGCGGGTGCGCATCGTCCGCGCGCCGCACGTGCTCGCACCGGGGAGCGCCGACGACGCCGCGCCGTGGGGGACGTCGATCGTCGCCGACGTGAGCGCACGGACCGACGCGGACGGCTTCGCGCGCGTCACGATCGCCGCGCCCACCGACGGCTTGCCGTCGACGTACGGGGTCGTCGCGACCAGCGGTGCGGCCACGGCGTCGGCGCGCGTCGTCGCATCGGCCACGCGCGTCGCGCTCGCGGTAACCCCCGAGCGCGCGGATCTCGACGTCGGCGAGCCCGCCGCGATCGCGGTGCGCGGGTTCGACGCCGTCGACGGGCGGCCGGCGGCGGACCTCGGCGTGCGGTTACGGCTGGTGCACGGCCCGGCGGTGCAAGAACAGCAGGTCACGCTCGACGCCGACGGGCGCGGGCGCGCGGTGTTCCGCGACCTCGTGCCGGGGACGAGCCTCGCGTACGCGCTGGCCGACGTCGACGGCAAGACCGCGATCGACATCGGTGCGGTGACCGTCGCGCCGCAGGCGCTGCTGGGCGCGCGCGCGCGGCGCAGCACCGAGGTGCAGATCGCGACCGACAAGCCGCGCTACCGCATCGGCGAGAAGCTGCACGTGAACGTATCGCTCGCGGGCGCGGCGGGCGACGCGTTCGTCGATTTCGAAGGCGCGCGCGCGATGGGCGAGCAGACGCTGCCGGCGAGCGGCGGCCGCGCGAGCGCGACGTTCACCGTTCCGGAAACGGTCGGCGACGCGGCGCTGGGCGCGGCCTTCGTGCGCGACGGCGCGCTCGAGTACGCCACGCAGCGCGTCGCGATCGACGGGCCGGGCCATGCGCGCGCCACGACGCTCGCGGCCGACAAACCGGCGTACGCGCCGGGCGGTACGGCGCACCTCACCATCGCCGACGGCAACCTGCAGGCGGGCGCGACGCTGGCGATCCGGCTCGCCGACGCGCGCGCGTCGAGCGGCGCGTCGTTCGAGGACGCCGCCGCGGTGCTCGCCGGCACGGGCACGACCACGCAGAGTCCCACCTCGTCCGATCCGGCCTGGCACGCGTCGGTGCTGCCCACGCGCTCCACCGCGCTCGACCTCGCGTCTGACGAGCGCGCCGTGCCGCCCGCCGAGTTGCTGGGCGCGCCGTCGGAGCGCGCGCTGCTGTGGCGGATCGACCGCACCGACCGGGAAGGCTTCGATCTGGCGCTGCCGCACGCGCCGGGCCGCTACGTGGTGTCCCTTCTCAAAGTCTCCGACGACGGGGACGTCGGCGCGGCGACGCTCGCGATTGAGGTGCGCTGATGCCCACGAACCGGCTGATGCTGCTGGACACGTACGGTCTGGTGTACCGCGCGTTCTTCGCGCTGCCCGCGCTCACCACCACGCGCGGCGTGCACATCAACGCGGCGTACGGCTTCACGATGATGATGAACAAGATCATCGCCGACGAAAAGCCGACGCACGTGATCGCCGCGTTCGACAAAGGCTTGCCGGCGGCGCGCATCGCGCTGTATCCCGGCTACAAGGCGCAGCGCGCCGAGACGGCCGACGAGCTGCGCTCGCAATTCCCGCTGGTGCGCAAGATCCTCGCGACGTTCGCGATCCCCATCGTCGAGATCGACGGTGAGGAAGCCGACGACATCATCGCGACGCTCGCGCTGCAGGCGGAGGCCGCGCAGCAAGACGTGCTCGTGGTCACCGGCGATCTCGACCTGCTGCAGATCGTCGACGACCGCACGACGGTGCTGACAACGCGCCGCGGCATCACGGAGCTGGGCCGCTACGACGCCGGCAAAGTGCGCGAGCGGTACGATCTGGAACCGCGCCAGCTGCCCGACTACCGCGGGCTCAAGGGCGATCCGTCCGACAACCTGCCCGGCATCCCCGGCGTGGGCGAGAAGACCGCGATCAAGCTGGTGAAGAACGCAGGCTCGCTCGACGCGCTGATCGCGAACCCCAAGCTCGCGGGCACGCCGAAGCTCGAAGCCCTCATCGTGCAGTACGGCGAGCAGGCGCGCGTGTGCCGCGACGTGTCGGTGATCGCGCGCGATCTGCCGCTGACGCTCGACTGGGAGAGCGCGCGCTACACGCCGCCATCGAGCGACGCGCTGTACGCGCTCTACAAAGAGCTCGAGTTCAAGACGCTGCTCGCAAAAGTGCCGCAGCCCGAGACGCCGCAGCCGGTCGCCGCCGACGAGGTGCTCGAAGGTCACTACGAGACGTTCACCTCGGCCACCGACCCGCCCGATTACGCGCGCATCGCCGCGCGCCTCGACGAGGCCGCGGCGCGCGCGCGCGTCGCGGTCGCGCTGCGCGGCGATGCGCTGGCCGTGTCGGTCGGCGACGGCACGGCGTTCGCGTTCCTCAGATCGGCCCTCGAATCGGCGCCGAACGTGGGCGAAGCGTTCGCGCGGCTGTGGGAGACCGTGCCGCAGCTCGTCGCGTACGACTGCAAGCACCTCATCGGCGCGCTGTCGCTGCGCGTGCGCACGATCGGCGACGACCCGATGATCGCGTCGCACCTGCTCAACCCGTCGCGCACGTTCGCCGACGCCGCGCAGGCGTCGAGCGAGTTTCTCGAGCGGCTGCTGCCCGACGACCATCCGGCCGCCGTCGCGGACGCGGCCGGCCTGCTCGCGCGCAAGACGCGCGAAGAGCTCGAGCGCCGCAACCAGCTCGCGCTCTACGCCGACGTCGAGCTGCCGCTGGCGTCGGTGCTCGCGGCGATGGAGCGCGCCGGCATCGCGCTCGATCCCGAGGCGCTGCGCGAAATCTCCGCCGAGGTCGACGCGGCCGTCGAACGGCTGCAAGCCGAGATCTTCGCGCTCGCGGGCGAAGAGTTCAACCTCGGCTCACCGCAGCAGCTCGGGCGCGTGCTGTTCGACAAGCTCGGGCTTCCGGCCGGACGGCAGAACAAGACCGGCTACGCGACGGGCGCCGACGTGCTGCAAGGTCTCGCGAAGAGCTTCCCCGTCGCGGCCAAAGTGCTGGAATGGCGTGAAGTCTCCAAGCTCAAGAGCACGTACGTCGACGTGCTGCCGACACTGGTCGACGCGAACGGCCGCATCCACACGGCGTTCAACCAAACCGCGACCGCCACGGGACGCTTGTCGTCGACGAACCCGAACTTGCAAAACATCCCGGTGCGCAGCGAGCTGGGGCGGCGCATCCGCAAGGCGTTCGTCGCGCCGGGCGACGACCGCGTGCTGCTGGCCGCGGACTATTCGCAGATCGAGTTGCGGCTGATGGCGCACCTGTCGGGCGACGAGGCGATGCGCACGGCGTTCCACGAGCGCCAGGACATCCACGACTTCACCGCGCGCAAGATCTTCGACATCGGCCCGTTCGCCGACGTCGACCACAACCAGCGGCGCATGGCGAAGTCGGTGAACTTCGGCTTGCTGTACGGGATGTCCGACTTCGGCCTCGCGCAGCGGCTGGAGATCGACCGCGCCACGGCGCGAACGATGAGCGAGACGTACTTCGAGCGGTTCCCCGGCGTGCGCGGCTACATCGACGGCTGTCTGGAGCAGGCGCGCGAGCGCGGGTACGTCGAGACGATCCTCGGGCGGCGGCGGTACATGCCCGACCTGCGGTCGCGCAACTACATGCTGCGCGCCGCGGCGGAGCGCGAGGCCACCAATGCGCCGCTGCAAGGCTCGGCCGCCGACCTGATGAAGCTCGCGATGGTTCGCCTCGCGCGCCGCCTCGACGCCAGCGGGCTGGACGCGGTGATGCTGCTCCAGATCCACGACGAGCTGATCTTCGAGGTGGCCGCGCGCGACCTCGACGCCGTGGGCCGCGTTGTGAAGTACGAGATGGAGCACGCGCTCGAGCTGAGCGTGCCCGTCGAAGCGACCCTGAAGACGGGAAAAAACTGGTACGACGTGGAGAGTTACGACCCTGATGCGCAAGTCGACGACGCTTAGTCTGGCCGCGCTCGCCGCGGTGCTCGCGCTCACCGCGCAAAGTCCCGCGCCGGCCGAGAGCGCGGGGCAGCAGCCATGGTGCTCGCGCTTTCCGCTGCCGCGCCCCGATTTGCCGCCGCTCAAGGTCGAAGGCAACCCCGTGCACCGCGGCCGCGCCGCCGAGTGCCGCGTGCTGGAGGTGCGCGCGCGGCGCACGACGCTGCGGCTGGCCGTTGCCGCGACGGAAGCCCAGCGCGAGCGCGGCTTGATGAACGTGCCGTTCGTGCCGTCCGGTCAGGGGATGCTGTTCGCGTTCTCCGGCGGCGACGAGCTGCGCGGGTTCTGGATGAAGGACACGATCACGCCGCTCGACATGGTGTTCGTGCGCAGCGACGGCGTCATCACGATGATCGCGGAGAACGTGCCGGCCACCAAACCGGGGACGCCGGACGACAAGGTCGCGCGCCGCCAAGCGCTCGCGAAATATGTGATCGAGCTGGGCGCGCGCGAGTCGGAGCGCATCGGGCTGGAGCCGGGGATGCAGCTCAACATCGAAGCGGTCCAGGCAAAATGAACGCGGTGCGCGTGCTCGCGGCAGCCGCCGCGTTCGCGTGTACCGCGGCGTCACCGGAACCGAGCGCACCGCTCTCCGGCGACCAGATCCTCGCGCGCGCGAAAGCGGTTTTTCGCGCCTATCCGCGCCCGCCGTTCGTCGCGTACACGCTGGTTCGCCGGGACTTCCACAACGGCGCGCCCGACTTCGAGAACAGCTACACGCTCAAGCTCTGGTGCCGCACCGCGGACCGCTCCGCGCTCGCGCGCAAAGCGTGGAAGGGCAAGGCCTACGGCGACCTCGAGAACATCACGGTCATGTTCGACAAAGCCGTGGATCCCGGGCCGCCGACCGCGGACATGTTCGAGAAGCGGCTGTTCGGCGCGCCGGGCGCGCGGCTCGACGCATCGCCGGCGGCCGCCGCGATTCCCGGGGCTGTGACGACGGGTGAGCCGCTCGCGGAACCGACGACGCTGCCGGAGATCGGCCGCATCGGCGCGCGCGACGGTGATTACCGCGTCGTGCGCGTCGCGCGCGACGGTGATACGATCCATCTCTGGCTCGAGCCGCGAACGGATGCCGAGCGCAACCGGCTCGACGAGATGTGGGTCGACGCGCGGACGTACGACCTGCGCCGCGCGCGCGTGCGCGATCATCTCTATTTCGGAATCACGGGGCAGTCGATCGAAGACGATTTCGACGTCCTCTTCACGCCGGGCCCCGGCGGTCTGCCGCTGATCACGTCGATTCACGGCGCGACGCGATACGGCCAGTTCGAGACGGACTACACCTTCCGCGACGTCACGTTTCCGCCCGAGCTGCCCGAGTGGTACTTCCAGCCCAAGCTCTACGGCGCGCATCGCGCCGACGCGCCCGCCTGACCGCCAGGGTACCGGCCCCCGACGATTAACTATAGCGAATATGATGCAGTTCGACGAGTTCGTGCGCCTGGTCGACAGCGCCGTTCGCGATACCACGACCGTCGAGCGGCACGAGCCGCAGGGCGACGGCAAAGCGGCGTGGGTCCTGCGATCGCGCACGGCGTCCGTGGCGCTGGTGCCGCCACTCAACGTCAGCGTCGCGCTCGAAGGCGGCGCGCAGCCGGCTCAGACGACCTGGTATCCCATCGACGCCGCCCTCGTCCCGGTGGTGTCGCGCCGGATCGCCGGCTTCTTGAGCGAGTCCTGAGCGTGGCCCACGCGCAGGCGCTGGTCCTGACGCCCGATCCGTCGTCACCCGCGGCCGATTTGTCGCGGCGGCTGGCGCACGAGTTCGAGACGGAATGGTCGGCGGAGGCCGGGTTCGTCAAGCTCGCCGAAGGCATCTGCACGTTTCACTCCTGGCCCGAGGGCTTGCGCCTCGACGCGTTCGCGGACTCGCCGGACCGGCTCGCGCGTGTCGAGACGTTCATCGCGCATCAGTTCGAGCACTACGGCAGCCTGCGCGTCGAATGGCGCCGCCGGCCGCTCGCAGATCGCTAGCCTGTCACCGCGGCCTTCGATCTTCGCGATCGCGCGGGTGTTCGCGCGCATCTCCGCGACGGCGTTCGGCGGCGGGCAGATGAGCGCGATGCGGCGCGAGATCGTGCGCAACAACCGCTGGCTCGACGACGACGAGTATCTGGAGCTGTACGCGATCGCCCAGCTGCTGCCCGGCGCGAACCCCACCAACCTGGCCGTGCTCGTCGGTTCGCGGCTGCGCGGCTGGCCCGGCGCGGCGGTCGCGCTGCTGGCGGCGGTGCTGCCGGGGTTCACCATCCTCATGGTGCTCGCGGCGATCGCGCTCGACTCGCGCCTGCCCGCCGTGACCGGCGCGCTGACGGCGTGCGCGGCCGTCGCCGTGGGCCTCACGCTCGCGAACGCGATCGAGCTGACGCTGCCGCGCCGGCGCAGCGTCGTCGACCTGGCGATCGTGGTCGCCGTCGCGCTCGCGGTGCTGGTGCTGCACTTCTCGCTCGCGCTCACGCTCG
>Ga0066662_10000754_pt1 | contig 14394 bp, 13 predicted proteins | sample GraSoiAngelo_111_FD_133939 | JGI IMG/M metagenome (GOLD analysis project Ga0066662, IMG submission 133939) | Grasslands soil microbial communities from the Angelo Coastal Reserve, California, USA - 14_0903_12_40cm | ecosystem: Environmental > Terrestrial > Soil > Grasslands | place: USA... | reverse complement strand
GCGCTGCGCCGCAGCTCGGCCACGTCGGCGGTGGCGTTGTAGGTGTCTGCCGGGGGGAAATGGGCGAGCACCTCGGAGCCGTCGATGCCCTGCCATGTGAACGTGTGGTACGGCGGGCGGTTGAAGCGGTTCCATGACAGCTTCTGGGTGAGGAAGCGATCGATGCCTGCACCACGCATGATCTGCGGGAGCTGGCCGTTGTAGCCGAACACGTCCGGGTTCCAGAACTCGGTGCAGCGGCGGCCGAACTCGCGCTCGAAGAAGCGCTGGCCGTGCAGGAACTGGCGGACGAGCGACTCGCCGGAGGGCAGGTTGCAGTCAGGCTCGACCCAGGTGCCACCGACGACGATCCACTGGCCTGCGGCAACCCGGTCACGGATGCGGGCCCAGACGTCGGGACGCCGCCGCCGCATCCAGTCGTACTGCACAGCCTGCGAGCACGCGAACCGGAACTCGGGATAGCGCTCCATGTAGGCGAGCTGCGAGCTGAACGTGCGGACAGCCTTGCGGTAGCTCTCGGCGAGCGGCCACAGCCAGGCGGTGTCGATGTGGGCGTGGCCGATCGCGGAGAGCTCGTGGGTCACCGTGGCGTTGCGGCGCTCGAGCAGCGGGGCGAGGATGGCCTCGGCCTCGTCCCAGGTGGCGCGATCCTCCGACCAGACGTTGCAGACGCGGTTCAGCTCCGACAGCAGCTCGCCGGCCCAGGTCGGATCGAGCCCCTGCGCGGCGTCGGCCTCGAGGCGACGGAGCACGTCGAAGTCGTGGTGCAGGCGCCAGGCGCGCGCGTCGAAGCGCGCGATCTGACAGCGGTCGAGCACGACCGGCTCGAGCGAGGCATACGGGCGCGGCAGCTCGCCGAAGAGGCCGTTGCAGGCGAGCTCGACGCGGAGGTCGAGGCGCTCGCCGCCGGCGGCGCTTGCGAGCACCATGGCGTCGGGGCGGGCACCGTCGGGACTGGTGTTGAGGCCCTGGACGGGCCGGCCGTCCATCCAGAGGGTCGCCTCGCTGTGGCTGACCCAGAGCAGGTCGACGCGCTCGCCGCGCCACTCCTGCGGAACGGTTGCGCGCACCTGGAACCAGTAGGTGGCCCAGAGCGGGCCGAAGCGCTCTCCAAGCCGGGAGGGGCGGTAGTCGAGACGGTCGGCATCGTCGAGGTCGATCCGGTCGACCGGCCCGGCTACGAGGAGCTCATCCGGGTCGCGTACGTCCGCGTAGACCTGGGCGCGGATCCTGTCGCCCACCTGGGCAATGCGGTCGCGGGTGTAGCCGGGATGGCGCAGCATGAGGGCACCACCCTACCGACCGCCGCAGGTGCTCACCCCCTATGTCGTGCGCAACCGGGCAGCCCCGGTAGAATCCCCACCCTCACGCGCCCGTAGCTCAGGGGATAGAGCGCTGCCCTGCGGAGGCAGAGGCCGCACGTTCGAATCGTGCCGGGCGCATCGTACAAATCACGCCGTTCACCGTGCGGGTTGGCGCGCGACGAGCATCGTTCAAAGTCGCCCCCTGTCTCGCATCCGTGATCGCAGATCGGGCAGACGAAGTGAAGGGCGAACCCGCGTCGCGACTGCCGTGCGCCAGCCGTCGCGTGCCACGCCCGTCAAGGCGTGTGCGCTCGCCGGGCGGGCGCATCGGACACCGGCGGGGGCGTGGGCCGTCTCGGCCCATCGGGGCACTTCGCCTACTGGGCGACGACCGACCCTCGCTGCCATCCGGGGAGCTAGCGATGTAACCCCCGCTTCCCAGGTTCGGGCCACGCAACGGTGCGAGTTCGCGGTGTCGAGCATGACTCGAAGATCACGGTGAAGGCACACCAGACGGACGCGCACCCGGGCGGCCTCCCTGGCAACCTGGTCGTCGGCTACTGCTCTACGAAGTGCAGCTGCCGCTTCCACTTCTTGCTCTCGGAGTAGTGGATTAGTCCTTCGTGCTGAAGCCTGCCTACCACAATGGCCGGGGTGATCCCGAGCTCGTCGGCGAAGTCAGGGATGTCCGCGGCCCGCAGTGACCGCAGGCGCTCCTCGTACTCGACGGGTATGAGAAACCGCGCGGCAAAGCGGTTCGCCTCGTCTTCCAGGCGTTGGTTGTCTTCCAGGGCGCTGGGTTCCGCGAGTTGGAGTCCGTCCACGAAAATGCCCTTCTTGCGATGCAGAAGCACGTGGGCGGCTTCATGGAAGAAGCTGAACCAAAAGACGTCCTCCCAGTGATAGCGCAGGCTGAGCTGGATGAGGGCCTTGTGGGGGCTCAGCCAGCGTGTCGCCCCGTGGGCACGGGCACCTTGGAAAGTGTCGATAATGACAAGGGCGACCCCGGCGTTGGCGAGTGCCTCGGTAATGAGCGGTTGCCAAACCTGCGGGTCATCGTGGGTGTGCGAGCGTGCCGTTCGCAGCGCCTCAAGGAATCTGTCGCTGTCGTAGGACGCGCATTCGATTGCGGCGGCGCGTAGCTCCCCAACACGTAGCCACGCGTCGAGGGCCTGCTGGTCGCTCTTGTAGTGCTGCGATCTTCGGTACGCGGCAACCCGCGTCTCCCACAGTTCGGGAGTGGCAACCCCTAGGAATCGAAGCAGCTCCTGGACAAGCCCCACACCGACCGCGTCCTTCGAAAGGTAGCCAGCCTTCTTCAGGTCTTTCGTGGGGAACGATCTCGCCCAGGCAATGTGCGGCTCCAGCTCCTTGAGCTCGTTGCGCTGCGCAACGTCGGTCTGGTACAGCGCCTCGCGGTTAATCCAGAAGTGCGCTGGTACACGGAAGACCTTTTCCAGACCCAAGGCAAGGTCGGGGGAGATCGAAGCGCCCCCGTTCACGACCTGGTTGACGTGCTTCAGCGTGACCCCAAGCCGCTTGGCAAGCTCGGTCTGGGTCATCTCGCGCTCTTCCAGCAAGTCAGCGACCGTTTCGCCTGGTGGGCTCGCGTAGGTCGGGCGGAAAGTCTCCTCTGTCATAACGGCCATTGTCCCTGATCCTCCTCTCAGTGGTAGTCGGTGATCTCCAGCACCTGCACGGCCTCGATCTCTGCCCAGACGTGGGCACCTTCCTTCTTCTCGGTGGGCCAGCCATCGGTGGGGGCCACGATGAGCCGAAACCCGTCTGCTAGTTCGATGGCGAGCTGGCCATCCCGATCTCCGGTGAGCTCGTGCGTGCGGCCTGGCAGATTCCGCATGTCCTCGAGCGTCGCGGCAGCCCTCAAATCGCTCAGCCGTCGAATCGCCTTCTTAGCCCCGGCCTTCCCGAGAGCCTTCTGGAGCTCCTTTTCGGACTCGCAGAGCCTCTGGGTCTTCCGGTTTACGAAGGAAATCTCCACGCTGGGAAAAATGATGAACCGATTTGGTGTATAGTTCTCTGCACTGAGGGTAGCGCACCCCGCCGAAGCCTACAAGTGGCCTCGGCTCACAAGACGGGAGTCTGAGATGAGCGTGGAGAACGCAGACATGGTGGACGCGCCGGACAAGGCGCACGAAGTGACGATCATCGTCAACGGCCGCAAGCGAACGGTCGAGGACAAGGACGTGTCGTTTGAACAGGCCGTGGATCTCGCCTTCCCCGGCGTGCCGACAGGCCCGGACATCGTCTACACCGTGGCGTACCGCAAGGCGGCCGGGAACCGATCGGGCGACCTCGCCCCCGGGGAGTCCGTGAAGGTGAAGGAAGGCACGATCTTCGATGTCACGCAGACTGATAAGTCGTAGCCCTGACCTCAAGCGCCTCGAGGATGAGGGGTACGAGGTCGCGGTGAACGGATCTCATCTGGTGGTCGGCCACGTGCCCTACCGGACCGCTGCCGGCTCCGTCGGCTACGGCGCTCTGGTCTCGACCCTGGAGTTGGCGGGAGGTGGCACGACGAGGCCGGGTGACCACGTCGCTCATTTCGTGGGGGGTGTGCCCCATGGGTCCGACGGCGAGCCGCTCTCGAAGATTCTCCACAGCGTTGGCTCCCAGGCGCTCGCCGCCGGACTCGTAGCTGATTGCTCCTTTTCCAGCAAGCCGTCAAATGGCTACGCCGATTACCACCAGAAGATGACCACCTACGTGCGGCTGGTATCGGCGGCGGCGCGCGGGCTCGACGCGTCGGTGACTGCCTGCACGTACCCGGTGGTTTGCTCGGAGGACGACGAATCGGTGTTCGAGTACATCGACACCGCTTCGAGTCGCGCCGGCATCACCAGCCTCACAGACCGCCTCCGGGTCTCCAAGGTGGCGATCGTCGGGCTAGGCGGTACCGGCTCGTACGTCCTCGATTTCATCGCCAAGGCACCGGTCTCGGAGATCCATTTGTTCGACGGGGACGTTTTTCTCCAGCACAACGCGTTCCGGTCACCGGGAGCTCCCTCGGTCGAGGATCTGGAACGTCACCTGTCGAAAGTTGAACGCTACGCGCAGGTCTACTCCAAGATGCGTCGCGGCGTTGTCCCGCATGCCTACAACATCGCAGAAGCGAACATCGACGAGCTCCGCGGCTTCGACTTCGTGTTCCTCACGGCGGAGTCCAGCGAGGCGAAGTCCCTCATTCCTGGCGGCCTTATCGGATTCGGCGTCCCGTTTGTCGACGTCGGCATGGGGCTTTACCAGGAGGAGGCACTGGGCGGAATCCTGCGCGCAACGACGGTCACCCCCGCGCACAGCGAGCACGCTCGGGCACGGATCTCCTCTGGCGGGGGAGAGGATCCGTATGTGCAGAACATTCAGATCACGGAGCTGAACGCGTTGAACGCTGCCCTGGCGGTCATCAAGTGGAAGAAGCTCTTGGGTTTCTACCGAGACGAGGAGGCGGAGCACCACAGCCTGTATGTGATAGGAGGCAACGAGCTGATCAATTCCGAGGCGTCGTGACGAACGCCGAGCAGTTCAACTACGAGTTTTTGGAATCCATTCCGGAGCACCTCCAGGAGAGGGTGCTCTACATCTCGACCACCTACGCCACGGTGGTGCACCTCTGCGCATGCGGCTGCCGCCGCGAAGTGGTGACGCCCCTGTCCCCTACCGACTGGGAGCTGACGTTCCATGGCGACACGGTGTCGCTCTCACCATCGGTCGGTAACTGGAACCTGAGCTGCCGATCCCACTACTGGATCCGGCGCGGGCGTGTGCGCTGGGCTGGATGGATGAGCCCCGAGGAAATAGCGATCGGCCGAGCACAGAGCCGGCGCCGCAAGCAACTGTACGCTCGCATGCGCCGACCGGCTCCGGAACAATAGGGAGAGGAGAAGGGCTCCATGGATCTAAGAACCCGATGGCCGTCTGCCCCGGCCAACAGAGCGCACGGCTGTGGCAACGGCGCAAGCAGTTCCCAACCTCAGTGGCGGCGACACCAGCCGCAGCAACAAAAGCCGCAACGTTACCCGCGGGAGAGGTGCGTCGGGTCGCGGCAGAACGCAGTTACCCAACCCCTACGACTGGTGGACGCTGATCATCCGTAACTGTGATCGGCGTGCTGTAGGTCATCGGCGACTCCTCCGAGGCAGCCAACCCAGCACGACGCATCTCGGCGCCTCCCTAGAATGTCTTGATTGAGCCGTCCGCAGAGGGCCGCGATGAGTGCTGTGAACAGGCTGGCAGCCACGCCCTGGATTTGCCCACCGAGGACCCGAGCCCCCGTGCAGTTAAACGGCTTGATTCTCACGCGCCGGACCGCAAGGATTACCGACATGGGCAGTCTCGCCGCGATACTCCTCTACCATCGCATTGCCAGCGACCCGATCGACGCTCATGGGCTGTGCGTGAGCCCCGAGCATTTCCGATCCCACCTCGACGTCATCCGTGAACTGGCAGAGCCAGCTCCACTCGCCGACGTGCTGTGCGGTTCAACCGTACCGCGAAAGTTGGTGGTTTCCGTCACAGTCGACGACGGGTATGCGGATATGTCCACCGCTGCGCGGATGTTGGCGGACGCGGATATACCCGGTACGTTCTTCGTTCCAACTGGCGCCCTGGGGCAGGTTCACGGGTACTGGTTCGACAACCTCGAGCGTATGTTCTTCGCCAATCCGCGCCTGCCGCCCTCTATTGACTGGGAATCGACGGTATGGCCGCTCCGAACAGCGGAGGATGTGATTCAGGCCCACGACAGTCTGCACCGGTTGCTCCGAAGCCGACCGACCATGATAAAACAGTCCCTCGTTACTCTAGAGAGCAAGCTCGGTCACGACGGTAAAGGCCACCCCGGTCGAGCAATCACCACCGAGGATAATCTCATCTCCTCACTTTCCCGCCATACACAACTCTCAATCGGCCTTCATGGAAAGACCCACGCCATGCTATCCAGGCTCATGTCTAACGAGGAGATGGCGGAGTTGCGCGATTCCATGCGGTTCGTACGACAAACCTTCGGCCATCGACCGGCGATCTTGGCGTATCCCTTCGGAACACCCGACTCCTACAGTCATCGTACCGTCGCCACCTGTCGCCACCTCGGCATCACCAGCGGCCTGACAACGGACCAATCGGTGTATCACTACACGGAAGATCCGTATCGAATCCCCCGCCTACTTGTTAGGGACTGGAGCGCAGAGGAGTTCCGCGCGTGGTTTGTCGAAGGCTTCGACAGCCGCTGGCTAACGAAATGGGGCACCGATCGGCGCCTAAAGCTCGCGAACGTCTTACACGACGTCCAGCAGCGCTATCTTGGCGGGGCGAGATGACGGCTTGCCTGCGCATCGTTCACATCAACACCGTCGCAGGGCGTGGTGGCGCGGCCCTCGCCGCCGGAGATCTGATGAGAGCTCAGTGCCGCCGAGGGCAAGATGCTTCCATGCTAGTCGCTGCAGTATACGGTAACCATCCCCAGACCACCGTGGTACCCGTGACGAAGGACGGTTCGGCCGGAGCGGCTGATCTCTATCTTGATATCGTGGATTGCAACGACCTACTTGACCACCGGACATTACGTGCCGCAGACATTGTCCATCTGCACAACACCCACGGTGACTACTTTAATCCGTTCTGGCTCACTCGACTTTGCAGCGAGCACCCGGTGGTTTGGACGCTGCACGACATGCACGCTTTCACCGGCAGGTGTATCAACTCGCTGGACTGCGAGCGGTGGCGTAATGGGTGCGGTCACTGTCCGCACCCTGAGGTTCCGCCGGTGACGCTAAATGACCGAAGCGCTGAGATGTGGCAGTTGAAGCGAGAAATTGCGAGCAAGGTCACGGTGCGACTGGTCACACCCTCCCGCTGGCTGGCTCAAAGAGTGGCGGTCAGCTTCCTTGGCGACAAACCCTTGACAGTCATCCAAAACGGGGTGGACGAGGTGACGTTCCAACCGGCAGACCGTACTGCCAGCCGTCGGCGACTCGGCCTACCGGCCGATGGATTGTACGTGGGTTTCGTCGCCGACCGGGGTATAGACACCCCGCTAAAGGGAGGTGAACACGTTCCGCGCCTTGCCAAAACGCTACGAGATCGCCTGGGCGCTCGGTTGGTGACGATCGGCGGAACCCGGCGAGAGGTCGATGGCGATGGAATCCTTCATCTTCCTCATGCGTTCAAGCCGAGGGACATGGCGACGTTCTATAATTCGCTTGACGCATTGGTAAGCCTGTCGAGTGCGGAAAACTGCCCCCTGTCTCTCTTAGAGTCGCTTGCCTGTGGCGTTCCCGTCGTGGCCTTTCGGGTTGGAGGTGTCGGCGAGATTATTTGCGATGGTGCCAATGGTCGCCTAGTCGACCCTGGGGACGTCCCGGCCGTCGCCCAAGCTTGTGCGGACGTGTTCCGTATTCATGGGGCGCGTCGCGAGGCCGTGCGAGGCTCTGTCGTACCCGACCACTCGGTCGAACTTACTGCACGCCGCTACGATTCGGTCTACCTCCAGGCCATCCGCGCTCACCTGACGCCTCGCTTCGTGTCAGGGAGACCACTCCCGTCCTCCTCCCAACCGCGACACGACTGATGCTCGACGAGTTACTAGCGCGCTTGCCGGATGTCCCCGCAGGGACGTCCGATGTTCTCGCTCGGGAGGACAACTTGGCACGCGAGCTGGCTTCTTTGCTCGACTGTGATTGGGTTGTCGCTAAGCGACGGCGCTGGCCGCTCGACTCGACAATCCTGCGTGCGCCGGCCTGGGCCTCGGATGAGGCTCCTTTCGGGCTCGCCGTTAAGGTGCATCCAGACGCTTACCCTATCGCCGCCCACGTGTACAGCAGCCAAGTTTTGATGGATCGGCTTCGGGCGTGCCCGCATGCGGCGACCGTGTTGGACTCAGTGACGGTCGCAAGCCATGACGACGTGTGGCGACTCACGACTTTCTACTGGGTGGGCGGCATAACTGCCGGCGAAGCCGTAAGATCACCAGACGCCGACCTGACCGCGATTCGGCAGTTGATAGCGGACTCAGTGTATGCACTCTTGGACATAGGGGCGCATCCGTTGTTACGGGACGTCGACGATTTCAAGCTAGTACCGGCCGCGACACGATTCCAGATCGCGGTCATGACCGATTTCAACGCACTGCTCGATTGCCACCTAGCGCCCCCTGAGACCAGACGTGACGCCCTCGCGCACATTCGCGAACTGATTGACGAGTTGTTCGACCCGCGAGTCGCGCCGTACATCGGTGCCCTACCTTCGGCCCGCGCACTGGCTCGTCGCCACGCCGTTGCGGCCGAGGAGGATTAGACTAGACGTCAAGCCGTGCTTCGGCGAGCCGGAACACTACGCGCTATCGCCGCGGTCGCTCTTCGGGCATGCTCGTGAGTGTATCGCTCTAAAAAGCGCGCTCTCCCCTCACTCGACAGCTTCTCCCTTAGCGCCAAGTCCTCACACAGGGTCACCACACCCCGGGCGAGGTTCCCAGCTCCGTTGTGGAGAAGAAGGTGGATACCATCCTCAACCGCCAGCCCATCCGCCGCGACCCGCGTGGCGACGACCGGGATGCCGTACCCGAGAGCCTCAATGATCTTCAAGCGAGTTCCGCTACCGACGCGAACCGGTGCGAGAACCACAGCTGCCTCTTTGTACTCCATCGAAATGTCCGCGACCTCGCCAACCAATTCAACCGCTCGCCCCGCATAGCCTCGAAAAGCGCTCGATCCTCTCCCAACTAGGCGCAACCGGGCGTCTGGCAGAGCGCTGCGAACCAAAGGCATCACCTCATTCAGTGCAAAACGCGCGGCATCTCGGTTTGGCTCATAGTTGAAGTCACCGACCAGCAGCACATTGGGGCTTCGACCAACTGAATGGCCGCCTCCCGGCGAAGTCACGACGCAACCGTTTTCCAACACCGCTACGTTGCGCAGACCGAGTCGCTTAGCATCGCACGTGCTACAGACCGTGACGCAGGAAACGCGTGCACTACACCGGCGCTGAAGACGACGCCATCTAAGCGCGTCCACCGCCGCTCCTCCCACCGGCCTAAGGTCGGATAGTCGTCGAGACGTTAGACCTAGTCCGACGCGTTGCCAACACTTCCTGTCCTCCAAGTTATCTAAGTCAACGATGGTGCATGACGGCAAAGGCACTTCGACTGCGTAGTAGGATGAAACATGACTGTACCAAACGAGGTCGTACGACGGCCGCCGCCACCCCTCTAGTGCCTGGCGCGTTACGGCGTTTCGCCATCCGCGCAGTTCACTCGGCAGCCAAGCAATCTCCCTGGATCGACACCGAGAAGCTCGCGGCGGACGTTCCACTTCGCGCACGCGGACTTGGTCGGTATCGACGTGCCGCTTGGGCCGGTCGCTTACCGCGAAGTAGTCGACGCTTCCAAGTGAGAGCAGCCCTGCGACAGTATTATCCAACCGGATATGCCCACCCGATCGGGGCTCCTCAGCAAAACCGTTCAATGTGATTACGAGCGAACTTATCGTCATTTGGTTTTGGCTAGGTCATGCCTTTGGCATCGACGTAGAGCTCGTGGAACACTTCGTCGAGGGTAACCGTGGGCTGCCAGCACGGATAATCGGTGCGAAACCCAGCTACGTCAGTCACCCACCATCGATGGTCACCAATGCGCGGCTCCTCCTTGCTGAGCGCCACTTTCATTTCCGTCCCGCCGAGACGTTCGAACGCTGCAATTGCCTCAAGCACCGAACACTCCCGCCCTCGTCCACCTCCAAGGTTATACACCGCTGCGACGCGGGGGCTGTGCGCCATAAGAGAAAACGCGTGAGCGACATCGCTCGCGTGGATAATATCTCTCACCTGGTAACCGTGGAATCCGATTATACTATAGGTTTCTTCCTCGACATAGCAGCGTGCTAGATATGACAGGAATCCATGGAACGGTACACCACCGTGTCCTGCCCCCGTGATGCATCCAAAACGTACGGACGCAGTCGGCATCTCGTACGTGTGCCCGTACTCCTGCACTAACATGTCGGCAGCAAGCTTTGACACGCCAAATGGCGTGTGGATCGACTTGTCTACGGGAGCGGTCTCGGTAATGCCTGCCCACGAGGGGTGATCATCAGCGAGTTCCAAGCGATTCCCACGTACTTCCAACGGGAGGCGGTTCACCCAATCTCCGTAAACCTTGTTTGACGAACAGTATAGAAACGTGGTGTCCACACAGCGTGTCCTCACTGCGTCAAGGAGGATAGAAGTGGCAAGCGCATTGGAGTCGAAATCCTGACGGGGAAACGATACTGAGAGGGGATGGGAAGGCTGCGCCGCCGCGTGTACCACGACATCGAACGCGGGCCTGGTCGCCAATAGTCTCTGGACCGCCCCCTCATTGCGAAGATCGATGTTAAGTATGTCAATCGACGCCGACCGTGAGCGGGAGGCCGTTTCACCAAGGAATGCGCGTCGCGCTTCGCAGTCGAGGCCCGTCACGTCGTAGCCATCCCTCGTAAACCGGCGCATAACTGCGCCACCCACGAGTCCGCGCGCGCCGGTTATCAGGGCAGTTCGCATTACCGGAGACCCGAGCCTGCCTCGTCCACGGGGGGCATTCTACGCCGCGAACTTCTCCGCCTACCGGGGCCGTCGCCCTGGTGGCCTCGCACCCAACCTCGGTGCCAGCAGTCCGAAACAGCTCACCATCGACCCGCCTGGATGGCCGAAGCAGGAACCGGAAGAGGCCTCCTCCGAGCCGGAAGGGAGCTCAAGTCGAGCGCGACGGCGGCGACCACGAGCACGTCGAGAGCGGAGGCCCGGCGGGCGCGGCGCCCGACCCCGAGTCGACGTTCCTCGACCTGGCCGAGGTCAACGCGGCTCACTTCTCCCCGGAGAACATCCGGAACAACTTCAAGCCACGGCACCTCGACGCGCTACGGCTTGCGCGCAAGGCCTGGTCGCTCCGCAACGGCGGCGCGACGCCGACGGTCGAGACCCGGGCCTGGATTCCCCGACGCCGGTGCCCGCGCTCGCCGCCGCGCACGGCGAGACCCAGGGCGAGCCCGGCGCCCAGCCGAGTGCGCGCATGGGCACCCTCCCGGCGAGCGGTGCGCCACGGGCGAACCCCTTCAGCACCGATCCGCGGCACACCCCGACCCGCACGCAACGGACACGTCGAGCGCGCGACCCGACACAGGCCGTCACGCGGTCGCGGTGGACGGCGGCGCGGAGGGCGACCGTCAGGAGGCCATGGCCTGGATGATGTCAGGCTTCTCGGCGCACTTCCCGACCGATGCCTTTGCCGGCAGGCATCTAATCTCAGGCAACGTCGGTCGAACCGCCGGCCTGGCGTTCTTCGAGGCCAACGAGTGGGACATCACCCACCGGCTTGCGGTGGCCATCCAATCCGAGAAGGCGCCCTACATGCCGGTGGAGATGATCGAAGAGCAGCTCTCCGACCCCATGTCGCTGCTCGGCGCGTGGAAGAGCAAGGTGGGCAGCATCATGCTGAAGCTCGTCCACGACCACCTCAACAACACAGGCGTCGAGGTCAAGAACGCGCTCGGCACGGCGTGGCGGACGAAGGGAGACGCCCAGCTCTACACCTCACCGGAGACCAAGGTGCAGGGGGAGCTGGCGACGGAGGCGGCGCGGGATGCGGTTCAGCAGACGCTGGACACAGGCGGCTGCGCCGAGCCGTTCAAGGCACTTGACTACATCCCCGACGTGGCGCGGCTCGAGGGCCAGGACTTCCGGCCGATCGCCGAGTTCGCCGAGGACGTCGAGGGCGTTTTCAAGCCGCTGCTCCGGCAGACCACGCTGGAATCCAACGAGTTCTACGACCTCTTGGGGGCCTATATGCCGGCGCTGCCTGGCCTCATCGGCGGCAAGTTCACCGGCTTTGTCAAGGACAAGTGGCGCCGCGTCACCCGCAGCGTGGGCGCAGCGTGGGACTGGGCCAGGGAGAAAGCCGCCGACCTGGCGGGCAGCGTAAATGAAGGTGCGGTCTCCACGGGCGACTGGGTCGTCGACAAGGCGGGCCGGGCATCGGCGGCCGCCTCCGGTGCGGCGGAGTGGGCGGGCGAGGCGATCTCCGGCGCCGCGTCCTCCGCCTGGCACTGGATTACCGGGACCGCGACGAGCGCGGCCGAGACCGGACGCGAGGCAACCCACACCGCGAAAGGATTCTTCAAGAACCTGGGCCAGAAGGCGATGGGCATTGGCCTCGACCTCTGGAAGAGCGTGAAGAGTTTGGCCTCGCGCGTCGAGGGAGGCGCGCGCGAAGGCGTCGCGGAGGGCCTGGACGCCCTCGATGAGGCGAAGAAGGCGATGCGCGACCGGCCCGGCGAGCTCGAGTCCTCGACCGGGGACGTGGCGCGCGTGAGCAACCAGGTGTACGCGCACGGAGCCTTCATGGGCGCGGCGGGCCGCATGATGCAGGACGACCGCTGGCGCTCCATCTTCCAGACCGTCATGCCCGACTCCTACGCACACGCCATCGGGTGCCCGGCTCGGTTTGATGATCGCATGATCACCTACCGACATCTCTCCCTTATGGCTGCGTTTGCGGCCGCCCTACTCGTGGCCGGATGTGGCGGGGCCGGCTCGACACCCGGCTCGCACTCCAACACGCTCCCACACGCGCAGCTTGTGGAGCGTCCGATGCGCTCTGCCGCTCCTACAGCCACCGCTCGCGTGTCGAGCTTCGCGATGGCGCGGCCACCCAGCCGGAGTGGGACAGGCACGTCGCCGAGTTCGACCGGCTGATCGCGGATCTGCGAACGCTGCGACCGTCCTCGAATGACCGCGCTGCGTACACCGCATGGATCGACGCCGGGGAGCGCCAGCGGCCGCTTATCGTCGCGGCGGGACCGGCCGGCTCCGAAGCAGACATCGGCAACCTCGCCCTGGCGGTGGCGAAGGTCAACGCCATGGCTGCGGGTATGGGTATGCGGGACTGCGCGGTCGACGTCGACGAGACCGAGACGCCCATGACGAAGGGCCGGTACATCGAGATCGCCGACGGGCTGTGCGCCACCACCCAGGCCGCCCTCAAGCAGGTGCCCGCCCCGTCCACGCTTCCCGAGTTCGATCGGGCGATGACGCAGCTGATGCCGGTCATCACGATGCTCGAGCGCGACCTGCGCGCCATCCCCGCGCCCGACGGCGACAGCCGCCGCCTGGAGGCGTGGCTCGACTCTCGAGACATCGTCGTGCAGGACATCCAGGCGATGTGGGATGCGGCGCGGCGTGGCGATCAGAACGCCTTCGGCATGGCATCGCAGGCCGTCACCCTGGGCGACAAGGCCTCCGGGAGGATGGCGGCGAGTTACGGTATCGACTGCGGAACCACCTGATGGAAGCCAGGCAGCTGCCGACCAAGACTCAAGGAGATCGCGCCGTGGCATTCGACCTCGTCATCGACATCGAAAACCGGCCGGGTGCGCTGGCCGAGGTCGCCAAGGCGATCAGCGACGCCGGCGTGAACATCGCGGCGGCGACGTGCATCGGGCCCGGCGACCGGGCCGAGCTTCACATCCTCGTCCCTCACGCCGAAGCGGCCAGGCATGCGCTTGCGATCTCGAATCTGGCCGTCAGCCGCGAACGTGAGGTGGTGGTCGTCGAGGTCGAGGATCAGCCCGGGGTGCTCGCGGATCTCACCGGCCGGATCGCCAGGGCCGGTATCGACCTCGACCTGGTCTACGTCGCCACGCGCAACCGCATCGTCTTCGGCGCCCCCGACCTCGAGAAACTCAGGGCTGCACTGAACTGACACCGACCGCCGAGCTGACCCGTTCTCAGCAAGAGTCAGCCACGCGAGAATGCGGCCGTGACCGACGCCACGCCCTCGAACGACACCGGCAGTTCGGCTGCCACGACCACGCTATCCGGCCGCACCGCCTGGGTGCGCAACCTGGAGACGCCGCTTCGCAGCTTCCTTCGTACTGAGACAGGGAGCGCCGCCGTCCTCGTCGCGGCCGTCGCGGCCGCCCTGGTCTGGGCCAACGTGGACGAATCCTCCTACGTCCGCCTCTGGGAGCACACGCAGCTCTCGATCAGCATCGGCTCGCATGGCATCTCGCACACGCTTCGCTACTGGGTGAACAGCGGACTGATGACG
>Ga0066662_10000752_pt1 | contig 14405 bp, 5 predicted proteins | sample GraSoiAngelo_111_FD_133939 | JGI IMG/M metagenome (GOLD analysis project Ga0066662, IMG submission 133939) | Grasslands soil microbial communities from the Angelo Coastal Reserve, California, USA - 14_0903_12_40cm | ecosystem: Environmental > Terrestrial > Soil > Grasslands | place: USA... | reverse complement strand
GCTACAAGCGCCTCGATCAATGGCCTGACTTTCGAAATTCCCTGGACGCCAATTACAAACTGGAAGAAGAACTGCCAGGTTACCGGATTTATGTCCACCGCTAGCTGAAATGTTGCTCCTGATGGCCTGCTCAGTGCGCTTTCACCATGGCCAGGGCAAAAATGAGGACCGCTGCCACTGCCACAACGTAGCTGAGTGGGTCACGCAGCGCGAGCGTGACCGGATCTTCATGTAACTCGCCCCGGTTGGCCTTCAGCCACACGCGGCTCAGCCAGAATGCCACGATGGGCGCGATCAACAGCAGCGGCCTGGGGTTTGGATAAAGCGGCGCCAGGTCCGGACTGTGAACGTAAAGGCTGAAGATCACGACCGCCGAGAAGCCGCTGGCAATTCCCAGGTTCATGAGCACATCGCGGTCTTTGCCGATATAGCCGCGTCCTGATTGGCCTCGCTCCACCAGTTCGCTCGCGTGGACCAGCTCTGAGTAGCGCTTCGCCATTGCCAGGCTCAGAAAGAAGAACAGCGAAAACGAGAGAAACCACTGGGAGAGCAGAGTCGATGTAATCACCGATCCGGCAAAAATACGGGTGCTGTAGAACCCTGAAAGCACAAAGACATCCACCAGCGCGAGCCGCTTCAGGTGCAGCGAGTACCACATGGTAAGCACTAGGTAGAAGACCAGGACAACGCCGAACCTGGGATTTAAAAGGAAACTGCCGGGCAAAGAGATGAGCAGGAGCACCGAGCACATCAGCAGTCCGGTGGGAATGGATACATCACCCGCTGCAAATGGACGTTGCCGCTTCCACGGATGTTCACGGTCTGAATGGAGATCAAGCAGATCATTCAGCACATAGACTCCCGAGGCGCACAGGCCGAATAGAATGAAGCCCACGCCCGCCATCACCCAGTTGTGCAAATCAAATTTATGGGCAAGCGCCAGCGGCAGAAACAACAGGGAATTCTTAAACCAGTGGTGGCCGCGTACGGCAGAAACCCAGGTGGCAAACGTGGCTTGCTTCACCGGGAAGACTCGCTTTACCGTTGCCAGCCGGGCTGCTTTGCCGGCCAGCCGCTCACTGCCCACCACATACGCGCCGTTGGCAGACTGCCACACACTGAGATCAGCAGGTGAATCACCCAGATACTCGAATCCGTGCAGCCCGAAGCGGTCACCCAGCAAAGCAGCTTTTCTCTTTCCTTTCAGGTTCTGCTGCTGGTCGCTGGCGAACACCTCATCAAAGAGCCCGAGGTGGCGGGCGACCTGCCCGGCAAGCTCCGTTGTACAGGCAGAGACCAGCGCGAGCCGGCGCCCCTGGCTTTTTTCCGCCCGCAGGAACTCCACAACTTCATTGCGGTAAGGCAGGTTGGCAACATCGAGCCGCACCCGCTTGGCCAGTTGCAGCTTCAGATTGGCCCTGCCGCCCAGCAGCCACACCGGCAGCAGAAATAAGCTGAGTGGCTGTGTTTTCAGGAGAGAGATCAAACATTCCCAAAGCAAATCTGTGCGGATCAGCGTGCCATCCAGATCGACGCAAAGCGTGAGCGATGTCTGGACTGCCGGTTGTGGAGATGTAGCTGCTGCAATTGAACTCATGAGTGAAGCACTGGCGCTACAGTTTGGCGAAGCATAGCACACGATTCAGGAATAGAATGATTACCTTCGTACAACGTAGCCGGAAAATCACCTCTGGTTTCAACCTCAGAGATGCCGCGAGCGAAGGTTCCTTTTTGAAAGAATCTAAATCCAGAATTGCAGAGATATGCGGCAGTTATAACAGTCTGCCGGCCCGCATCTATGCCCGGCTGCGTTTTCTCATCTTGCGGAAAGAATTTCTGGATGCCATGGGGCAGTATCTGCCTCGGCAGGGAAGCATTCTCGATGTTGGGTGCGGTTTCGGACTCTTCTCCCTTTATTTTGCCGGTGAACCCGGCAGGAATATTCAGGGGTTCGATCTCAATCCTCAACGGATTGCGGCCGCGCAGTCCGCCGCCCGCGTCTTGAATCTTGGCAACGTCACTTTCAGCTATGATGATGCCCGGGGCTTCGCCTCGAAGGGGCCTCTGGATGCCGCGTTCATGGTGGATATCATCCACCACATTCCGGTTGCCAGCGCCAGAGATCTACTGGAGAAAATTGCTGCCAGCATCAGGCCCGGCGGCGCACTGATTGTGAAAGACATTGCCCGCAGGCCAGCTTACAAAAAGTGGTTTACATGGATACTCGACAAAGCCATGGATTTTCGGGCTCCTGTTCATTACTGGGAAGTGGCTGAACTGAGAACAGAACTGCAACGGCATTTCGCGCAGGTCGATGTGCAGTCCATGCCCGACATTCTGCCTTACCCGCACGTGTTATACGTCTGCCGTAAATAGAGAATTCAGCCTTACTGTAGATCGCACCATTAAAACCAAATCACCTCTGCGTATATCAGCCTCATGGCTCCAGTCGTTTCCGCCCGCTGCTGGAATTTCGACCCGCATCTCCCGCAGCTTTGCCAGAGAGTATAGCCCTCCCGGTTCTCGTATTAAGGGAAGATTGCGCCGATCGGTGAAGTGAAAGAAGGCCGTAACGGCGTATCGACGAAATGGATCTATGTGCTTCATCTGACTGGGATTTGCGGTAATTCTAACCTCTTCGCGAAAGTCTGGACAGTTGTTCCTCTTTCCTTTATGCTCCGCCCATGAATCGTAGAGACTTTCTTGGCGGTAGTTTGGTGACTGCGGCGGCTGCGGCAATGCCCCGGCTTGCCTTTGCTGACGATCCCGACTTCAACCCCATCTGGGCGCAGATCGAGAAGCGCCATGATGAAGCTCTGCAGCGCCTGCAGGCCTGGATACGCCAGCCCTCGATTGCCGCCGAGAATCGCGGCATGGAAGAAGGCTGCAGCATGATGATGCAGATGCTGCGCGACGCCGGCTTCCAGCAGGTCACCAAAGTTCCCACCGATGGGCATCCGGGCGTCTTTGCCACCTTCGACGTGGGTGCGCCGCGCACTGTCGGGATTTACTACATGTATGACGTGAAGCAGGTCGATCCGTCGGAGTGGTCGTCGCCACCCTTCGATGCCGCAATCGTCGATAAGCCAGGTCTCGGAAAGGTTCTGATCGGGCGTGGGGCCACCAACCAGAAGGGCCCGGAGGCCACTTTCCTGGCGGCTCTGCACGCCATGCGCGGGGCAGGCAAGAAGCTGCCCGTAAATCTTGTCTTTGTGGCCGAAGGTGAAGAAGAAATCGGTTCACCGCATTTCCCGCAGGTTGTCCGCAAGACAGAGATAGCAGCGGCGCTGAAGCGCTGCACCGGCGTGTTCATGCCTTTTCCGTCTCAGGACCTTGATGGACAGGTCACAACCTTCCTCGGTGCAAAAGGCGTGGTCGAACTGGAACTGGTTTCCAGTGGTGAGCGCTGGGGACGCGGCCCAAAACTCGATATTCACTCCAGCAACAAAGCGCGGGTAGATAGCCCGGCCTGGCATCTGGTTCAGGCGCTGGCCACCTTGGTCTCTGCCGACGGCAACACACCCGCTGTCGAAGGTTTCGCCGCCAAGGCCCGTCCGCTCTCGGCAGCGGAAAAGCAGATGATTGCTGAGGCCGCCTCTCGCATGAATGAAGAGACCACCAAGAGGAGCATGGGGGTACAGCACTGGATTCATGACGTCAGCTTCCGCGAGTCGCTGGAGATGCTCACCTCCCAGCCCACCATCAACATTGAAGGACTGGTGGGCGGCTACACCGGGCCCGGAGGCAAGACCATCCTGCCGCACCGCGCCGTGGCCAAGATCGATATGCGGCTGGTGCCGGACATGACTGCCGCTGAAGCTCTGGCCGCGCTCAAAGCTCATCTGGCCAAACATGGTTATAGCGATATCGAGGTCAATATGACCGGTGGGTACGACCCCACCACCACTCCCGCGGATGCGGCGCTGATTCGCGCTGAACATGCCGTATACAAGCGCGCGGGAATCGATCCCATCGTGATGCCGCGACTGGCAGGATCATGGCCGGGCTATGTCTTCACAAGCGATCCGCTGCGTCTGCCCGCAGGACACTTCGGCCTCGGACACGGTGGCGGTGCTCATTCTCCGAATGAGTATTATGTGATTGAGTCGAGCAATCCGAAGATACAGGGCATGGACGGGGCGACCCGGTCCTATGTGGAATATCTGTACGAATTGGCAAAGTAGCTTTCTACTACGGAGCTAGAGAAAACCTGTCAAAACATTTGCAAAAAATATGAAACAGCCTTAATCTTCAGCGCACTACCTATAGCAGTGTCATGAACGCGTAAGCTGCGACTGAACCATGCTCAAGAAGCCATTGTTTCTTTCATTTCGGTTTCTTTTGCCTTTTGCCGCCGTCCTGATTCTTCTGGGCGCGTTCTTCTTCTATTACTTCCTCATCATCTCGCGACAGGAATCCTCAGTTAACCTGCGGGCTTTTCGGGCGTTGGCCTCGACTTCAGGACAGCTACGCGACCTGGTCAGTAACTACGGTGAAGTACTCCACGTCGCGGACCAGAACAGGGATTCGAAGGGCGCGATAATCCACGAAGTTCGGGATTTTCTCTCTGCCCAGGTGCCTAATCTCAAATTGGATGTGCCGTCCAGTCCCTCCAAAGTGATCTTTCAAGATGATGGATCTTATCTGCAGCTTTCCCATGGCAGGCTGAGAGCCAATTTTCGTCTGAGCATAGCCCTGGAACCATTGCTGAATGAAGCGCCCAATGAACTCTTCGATGACGTCTTCCTCACCGATGCCAATGGTGCGGTGTTATACCAGACGCAAAGATCGGGAGTTGTCGCCACTGACCTCTCCTCAATCCTGACAGCCTTGCCGGCAGACTCCAGGAAAAGCAAGTCCGGATCTGACAGTGAGAAAAAGGACAATACATCGACAAAAAAAGAGAGTGCTTCGAGGGAAACCGCCGAGCCGGCCAAAACAGAGGCCGAAGGAGCGCGTTCTCGGGCTTATGCAGCGATGACGGAATCGAGCAACCTGGCACAAGTGACCATGGCCGGGACCGACTATCGCGCCTACCTTGTGCCTATCTTATTAACGCTTGAGGAAGGGAATTCAGACGCAGCGCGCGGGCAGGACGAGACCAGAGAGAACATGCGCCTGGTTCTCTGCGGGTTGATGAGACAGACGGAATTCCGGGGAGAAACTCGCTCGGTGCCAGGGGTAGCACTCACAACCCTGATTCTCACCATGATATTGGTGATTGTTGCCGCATGGCCGGTGCTTAAATTCGCAACCATGCGCAAGACCGAGCACATTCCAAAGTATGCGGCCATCCTGTATGCAGCTTCAACCACAGCAACTCTGATTTTGATGATGGTGCTGGTGATTCACACGCGTTACGTTTTCAGTAATCCTGAAACGGACCAGAACCTCAAGGATCTGGCGAAGAAACTCGACAGCAACTTTGGCACGGAAGTAAAAAAAGCCTTGCTGGTGATGGACGCGGTGATGAAGAGTCCTGAATTCAGCAGCAAAGTACATGAAGATTCCCCGCGTCCATGTACGACGGTCCAGCCTTTTACGACTCCAAATCCAATGTCGGATTTGTTGACCAACAATAAGCTCCGGCTTGCCGAGTATCCATATTTCCTCAGGATATTCGCCTATGACAGCAATGGATCGGAGCAGGTGAAATGGACCATCGATCAAACCCTGCCGCCGGGGCTCAGGGTATGCGGCAAGTCATACTTCGAAGGAGTGATGAAAAATGAATTATGGCAACTGAGTTCCGAAGGGCCATCTGGTTTCCGCTTTCGGGTTGATCCTATCTACTCCAGGTTGACCAGCGAATATTTGGCGGTCATCACGCAACCTGTCCCCAGGGAACTTGCAGGCGAGCATTCTGTACTGCGGGTCTCGCTCATGACGATTCCCATGCTGAGCCTGATCCGGCCCGTGCTGCCTGCGGATTATGGGTTTGCTGTAGTCGATGCTTCCGGAAAGGTCCTGTTCCATTCCGATACGGCGCGCAATGGGCGGGAAAACTTCTTCGATGAAACGAAGGGGCAGGAGTTAAGGACGGCGGTAACTGCCGCCCATGCGCGAACACTGGATGTGAGTTACCTGGGGGATCAACACCGCATGTTCGTGACCCCAATGACCAGCGTTCAGCATTCCGGCTGGTACCTGATTACGTTTTCGAATCTCGAAATTCTTGCCGCCCAGCGCGTGGAAACAATGGTGTTGTTTTCCGCTCTTGCCGCTATTTATTTCATCTGGGTCATTGTTTGTACGGCTGCAGTGCTGCTGCTGTTGAGCCTCTGGAAACATCCTCTTGTTTTCTGGCCTGATAAAAAAAATATTGGCTGCTATATCCATATTTTTTTCACCATCGTTGCAATCACAGCTCTGTGTTGCTGGGTCATCTTCGATTCCGATCCTTCCGAGTCACTGATTTACGGGCTGGTTATCCCCTTTGCGTCCATGTTTCTGGTATTGCTCAAACTCTCCGGGCGCTCCCGGCCGATCATGTGGGCTTCGATCTCTACTATCGCATGTGTGCTGGTTTACTTTTTTGTGCGGTTGGCTGTTCTAGGACCATGGGAAGCGTTTTCGCCTCTAGTTCTGATTTGTGGAGCTTTCTTCCTTCTTGCCCAAGATGCAATCAGCACCAGGATCGGCAGTTGGGCCAGGCGGAGGTTCCGGGAACGAGACAATCTCTTGCTGGCAGTTGCATTCAGCATGGCCCATTTTTGTGTGCTGGTGCTGATGTCCGTGCCGTCCTGCATTGCCGCTTTCAAGGCAGCGCACGACTATGAAGAAACTGTAGCCACACAACGTGAACAGTTACTGGTGATGAGCGCCCTGGAAAAACGTGAAAACCGCGTGGTCAGAAGATATTGCCAGGTGAAATTCTCGGAGGTGGAGCAGGAAACCTGCAGCGCCGATCTCGCCCGATGGCTGTTCATCCGGCGGCGGTTGGAAGAGCAGGACCTGGATGTATATGGAAGTGTATTCAGTGATCAAAGACGGGGACAGCTCTTTGAGCCTGAATCTCCGGTGCGTATACCCCTTGTCAACGACGGCAAGCCGGGTAGTGCGCCGCCGGAGCAGCCTGATTTCCTGGTAAAACTGGCAGCCACGCTCATGCCCCGCGCCGACTCCGTAACTCGCGAACTAAGCCAGAAGTCCTCCAATTCGAGATGGGAATGGACCCCGGAAGGTGTTCATCGCATCCGTATCCAGCGCTCTTCCGCTCCGGCCACCGAGTCCTCTTCACGGCAGGCGCTGGCCCGGTTGTATGCGAACGATTCCGGCTTTCTGACCCAAAGCCTCGCATACGACTTGGCCATGCTGAAAGCGGGTGAATTTATGCAGGCAACAGGCATCTTTATCGTTGCGATTCTCGGTCTGATGCTTGTCTCTGTATGGTCTACCCTGCGCCGGATGTTTCTGCTCAGCAAAAAGTTTGCTGACCTTGGAGAGCCTTATCCGGAAATTTCGCTTGAGGCTGCTCTGCAGGAGAGTTCAGGTGGAGACGCGCCTCCGAGTGATCGATCTAATCTCATTCTGCTCACTTTTCCGTGCTCCGGTAAAACCGATAAATTGACAAAGCTCACCCATGCCGGGAAGGCAGTCTATGTCGACTTGACCAGCGGCCGGCTGATCGCAAGACAGAAACTCAATGCTGGAGGACCGGGATCAATTGTTCTGGATCATTTTGAAACCGCAATGAGCGAAGGTGTCATCTCCAAATGGGTGCTGGAATTGCTTGAGGATCTGCTGAGCCAGGGTAAGAAGATCATTATCGTTTCGACTGTCGATCCTCACTACCGCCCTGGTACTGTCGCGGACGATATGGATCCGGCATTGGAAACTTCCAGCCGGGATCTCGAGCGCGCCGAAAGGGTTTTGGGACATTTCAAAACCATGCGGGTGGAGGGAGAAATAATCAGGCACACCGATTCCTGCTATCACTTCCTATGGACAAGCTGTGCATGGGACGAAAAAGTGGCGCTTTATGGCATCGCCAAAGATGGCTGGGCCAACCACAAGAATTTTTCAGCCCTGCTCCGTTTGTATAAGCGAGGGCTGATCAAGCGCGATCCTAACTTCATTCTGACTTTTGCGCATTTCCGCCATTATCTTCTTCGCACCATAAGCCGCCGCGAGCAGCGTTCGCTTGAATTGAAAGACACTACCGGATTATGGGATGGCCTGCGCATCATGTTCTACGTCCTTCTCATCGGAATGGTGGCCGCAGTATTGTTCTTCAACCAGCATGAAATTCTTGGATATATTACAACCGGAGTGAGCGCGATCCTGCCTGCCGCCAGGCTTTTGTCGCAAATCGGGGGCGGTAAATCCTCATCAGCCAAAGGAGATTCGGCCGGAGCATGAAGTTGAATCCAAAATGGGGCTGGATACTTGCCGGCGTATTCACCGCAGGTGTCCTGTGGGCTTATTTTGCTGGGGGAAGGCCGCGCAGGCTTACCATCGCTATCCATGAAAGCATTGAAGGCGATGCGCTGCGTGAGATTGCGAAACGTTTCAGCACTGCTCACAAGATTGAAGTCCAGGTGCTGGAATTTTCCTATGATGACTTATACGACAAAGAAATGGCGCAGCTTCGCAATCAGAGGGATGATCTCACGCCGGCATTTGACGTGATTATGGTGGATGATCCATGGCTGCCTGCTCTGACAGGGAAGGTGAATGATAACGATAAGAGCCGTCTGGAGACGTTGACTATCAGCGATGTTGATGATTTTCCTGGCCCCACTTTGCGGGTAGCAAAATATTGCCCAGGCACAAACTGTCCCTCAGAGTACTATGGAGTTCCTTTCGTTGGAAACTCGCAACTGTTTTGCTATCGCAAAGCAGCCTTTCCCAAGCCCGAGATGGCGCCCATGACTTGGGATGCTGTGGTGGAGTTCGTCAAGAAGCAAAGGAACCAACCGGGAACTCATGACACACGGCCGTATGTGGGCAGGATTGGACCGGGAAATTCGATTGTGACTGATTTCGTCTCCTTGCTCTGGAGCCACGATCCCAGCGTATTCCCGGAAACTCTCCCGCAAGCATCCGCCACCCAGGCTCTCTCTTTGGGCAGCAAGGGTAAAGTTGCGCTCGATGATCTCTATGCTCTGGCAGGCGGTCAGAATGGCAGCACCAGCGTTGACGATTTCGATCTTGCCGCTTATATGCTCAAGGAAAAGGCGAGCATGGCTATTGTATGGTCGGCGTGGGCCATGATGATTGAAAACTTGCGCCCGCAAGGATCTTCCGATCTGCAATTCGCCTCTGTTCCCGGAGGCAGCACGCCTGAGTTGGGTGTTTGGCTCTTGGCGGTGCCCACAGGTTCCAGGATGACACCAGAGGCTCGGGAGTTCATTCAATTTGCTACCAGTAAGGAGCAACTCCTGCGGGCAGCGTTAATCGGAAATCCGCCGCCAAGAAAAAGCATCCTGCAAAATCCTGCAGATATCGCCGGCCAATATCCCGATTTAAGGAAGCAATCTGTGTATGACCAGCTTGATAAATATGAGAGTTCTTTCAAGTATCAGCTTGACTCGCTGGAGCGCGCTCGGCCCCGGCCCCGGACTCCACGCTGGAGAGAAATAGAGTGCATATTGGGAAAGTACCTGAGCAAGGTGGTTGTTGAGAATATGGACACGAAGATGGCCGTTGACAAGCTGGATTCGAAACTCAAAGAGTGCACCACCAGCCTGATCTCCGCCTGCGAGGACCCTCCGGAGTGCCACAACGCTTCGCTGCAAGCCCCCACTACCCGGAATTGAATATTTTCTTGACAATTATATAGTAATAGTGTTAATATAGTGCTGTATGGTTTGCCGTTCATTTAAGTGGAGATGTCGCATGCTCAGGGACTTCACTCCCTTTGTTACAGCATTTTCTAAACGCTGCAGCCGTAACGCCGTAACCTGCCGTAACAGAAATCGCCAATGTTGACGCGGGTTGTAACGCTATTACGGGTGTTACCCCCATTTTTTGGAGGATGACAGAAGAGGGCGGCATCGTTTTTAAGGGTTAGAAATCTTTCATGCGATTACCCTGCATGGGATGGCGAAAGTTTTACGAAAATCCAGTACAATAAGCAGAATGCCGGTTTCAGTTCAGGCGCCTGTATCCCTTCAGTGGGCTCATCCCATTGTGCAGGAGTGGTTTGTCCGCAAATTCAGTACGCCCACAGAGCCTCAGGAGCAGGGCTGGCCGCATATTCTTGCCGGACGCACCACCCTGATCTCCGCTCCTACCGGATCAGGCAAGACGCTGGCGGCATTTCTGACCTGCATTGATGCCCTGGTGCGCAAGGCACTGAGCGGCGGTCTCTACGACCGCACCGAGATTCTCTATATCTCGCCCCTGAAGGCGCTTGGCAATGACATTCAGAAGAACCTCGAAGCGCCTCTGGCTGAGATCACTGCGCTGGCGGGAGAAAAGGGCCTGCTCATGCCGGAGATCCGGGTGGCCGTCCGCACTGGCGACACGCTCATGCACGAGCGCCAGAAGATGCTCAAGCGTCCGCCACACATCCTGGTGACTACGCCGGAATCGCTCTACATCCTGCTCACAGCGGAGAAAAGCCGAAACATCCTGCGCGATGTGCAGACCGTGATCGTGGATGAAATTCATGCCGTAGCCGATGACAAGCGCGGGGCACATCTGACTCTTTCTCTGGAGAGGCTGGAGAAACTAAGAAAAGACCGTGTGGCACAGCCGCCCCCGGCTGTGCGCGATGATCTTCATGGACCGCAGCCGCCGGGATCCCCGACGTGCGCCGATGTTGCGCGTGGCGGGGTGGAGGTGCCCTCGGCTGCGCTGAAAGCCGCTGATATCGCAGAGCAATCCGCACAGCCGGGGGCGGCTGTGCCACACCAGTCTTCCTGCATCCGCCGCATCGGCCTTTCTGCCACCCAAAAGCCGATCGAAACCATCGCGCATTTTCTTACCGGCAGCGGACGACCCGATCCTGTGATCGTCCACGTGGGCCACAAGCGCACCCTGGACATCGCCCTCGAAGTTCCTGGAATGGAGCTTGGCCCAGTGACCTCGCATGAGATGTGGGATGAGATTTATGACCGCATCTGCCAGTTGGTGCAGCAGCACCGCTCCACGCTGGTGTTCGTCAACACCCGCCGGCTGGCCGAGCGCGTAGCTTTCAATCTTGCCGAGCGCCTTGGTGAAGATGCAGTGGCTGCCCATCATGGCAGTCTGGCGCGCAAGCTGCGCCTCGAGGCCGAACGCAAGCTCAAGAACAATGAGATCAAGGTACTGGTTGCCACTGCATCCCTGGAGTTGGGCATTGATATCGGCCATGTCGATCTTGTCTGCCACATCGGCTCGCCCCGCTCCATAGCCGGGGCCTTGCAGCGCGTAGGCCGTGCCGGACACTGGCGCGGAGCCATCCCCAAAGGACGCTTCTTTCCCGGCACTCGCGATGAACTGATTGAATGTGCAGCGCTGGTGCGCTCCATCCATCAGGGTGAACTTGATCGCCTGATCATCCCTGATGCTCCACTTGATGTTTTGGCGCAGCAGATGGTCGCCATGTGCTCTGCGGAAGAGTGGGATGAGGATGAGCTATTTGCTACTGTCACCCGCGCTTATCAATACCGCGAGCTGAGCCGCAAAGACTATGACGACCTGCTGGTCATGCTCTCTGAAGGCATTGCCGCCCAGCGTGGACGCTATGGCGCGTATCTCTATCGCGATCGTGTGAACAATCGGCTCAAGGCGCGGCGCGGCTCGCGCATGATCGCCATCATGAATGGCGGCGCTATTCCCGAGACTGCCCTCTATACGGTAGTGGCGGAGCCGGAAGGCGTGGTGGTGGGCACCCTGCACGAAGATTTCGCTGTCGAGAGCCTCAAGGGCGACATTGTTCTGCTGGGCAACACAAGCTGGCGCATCCGCCGCATCGAGAGTGCCGGGCGCGTGCTGGTGGAGGATGCCCACGGTGCTGCGCCCTCGATTCCGTTTTGGCTGGGTGAAGCTCCCGGACGCACCCAGGAACTCTCGCAGCAGATCGGCGAATTGCGCCAAAACATCAGCGATCTGACTCCAAACACGGTTCCGGGCTTCATCAACCAGAAGTCGGCTGAGGTGCTCCATGCGGTGGAATGGTTGAAACAGGAATGCGGCCTTGATGATTCCGGGGCGGAGCAGGCCATCGAATACGTCATTACCGGACGCACCGTGCTGGGTACTGTGCCTACCATGAAGCGCATCATTGCGGAACGCTTCTTCGATGAAGGCGGCGGCATGCAGCTTGTCATCCATGCTCCCTTTGGCGCTCGCATCAACAAAGCCTGGGGATTGGCGCTGCGCAAACGGTTCTGCGTCTCTTTCAATTTTGAGTTGCAGGCCAGCGCCACCGACAACGGCCTGAATATCGCCTTGGCGGAACAGCACAGCTTTCCGCTGGCAGATGTTTTTCGTTTCCTGCACGAGAACACCGTGAAAGAGGTACTGCAACAGGCGGCGCTGCTCTCTCCGGTCTTCGAGACGCGCTGGCGCTGGGATGCCAATCGCTCCCTCGCCCTGCTGCGCTACTGGGGAGGCAAGAAGATTCCATTGCAGGTGCAGCGCACCCGCGGCGCCGACCTGCTTGCTTCAGTCTTTCCTGAGGTCGCCCAGTGCCAGGAAAATGCCGATGGTCCCATTAAGATACCTGATCACCCGCTGATCCGTGAGGTGATGAAAGACATCTTCCATGAGGCCCTTGACCTTGACGGGCTGAAGCAGGTCTTGCGCCAGATCTATTCCGGAGAGATCGAATGCGTAGCCGTGGATACTCCCATCCCATCGGTTTTCTCCCATGAGATTCTGAACGCCCAGCCGTATGCCTATCTCGACGATGCTCCACTCGAAGAGCGGCGTGCCCGCGCCGTAGAGATGCGCCGTGTCCTGCCGGATGCGGTGCTGAATGAAGTCGGCGCGCTCGATCCTGCCGCTATCGCCGAAGTACGTGCCGATGCCTGGCCCGACGTACGTGATGCCGACGAACTCGCGGATGTGCTGCACACGTTCGTCGCCATGCCCGAATCGTTCCTTACATCTACCACGGAGACACGCAGTAATGGAGATTGGGAGAGGTTCTTTGAACAATTGAAGGAGTCTCGTAGAGCGGGCAAGGCTTTTATACCTAATGATCCCCATGTGGCACGGCCGCCCTCGGCTGTGATTCCTGAGGATCCTTCCGCACAGCCGGGGGCGGCTGTGCCACACGATTCTTCTTGCTTCTGGGTCACCGCCGAAAAAGCAAAAACATTTCGCGCAGTCTATCAGCAGGCCCGGTTCGAAACCGAACTTCCTGAGGTTCCCGGTGAAGCCCCGTCCTATGACGATGCCATCACAGCGCTGGTCACCGGCTGGCTTATGCATCTTGGGCCTACAACCGCATCACGGCTGGCGGAAATACTGCATTTACCGGTCAAGGAAATCGACAAGACTCTGCTGCGCATTGAAGCCAGCGGGCTGATCCTGCGCGGCAACTTCGAAAAAACCGGCAGCGACGAGACTCAATGGTCAGAGCGCCGCCTTCTGGCTCGCATCCACCGGCTAACGCTGGGTTCGCTACGCAAGCAGATTGAGCCGGTTACCGCAGCAGTTTTCATGCGCTGGCTCTTTCGCTGGCAGCACGTTGCCCACGGTTCACAGGTGCGCGATGAGCGTGGCGCCATGGAAGTGCTGCGCCAGTTGCAGGGCTTTGAAATTCCTGCCAGCGCCTGGGAGCGGCAGGTGCTGGGCCACCGTGTCAGTAACTACGATCCAAAATTCCTGGACCAGCTTTGCCTCACCGGCGCAGTAGGATGGGGCAGGCTTTCGCCGCACCCAGCCCTGCTGCTCAGCTCGGGCGAAGATTCTTCCGGCCCAACCCGCCGCGTGGTGCCTACCAGCGTCGCCCCTATTACCTTCTTCGTCCGTGATGATGCCGAATGGATGGCCCTGCCGAACATCCGCGCCGCCCATACGGAGATGGAAGAGCAGGCGCGTGGTTTGAGTCCGGGAGCGCGCGAGGTGCTCGCCTTCCTGCGTTCACGCGGCGCATCATTTTTTGCCGATGTTGTGCGCAGCACCGGCAAATTGAAAGCCGAAGTTGAAACTGCATTATGGGAGTTGGTGGCTGCCGGGCTGGTCACTGCCGATGGCTTTGACAATCTGCGCGCTCTGATCGATCCCAAGCGGCGCGCCGGACAGGGAGCAGGGAAGAGCAGCCGTCCGCGTCACAGCGCCGGAAGATCGTCTTTGCTTTATCCTCTGGAAAGCAATGCCCGGCAGCAGGACATCGAGTCAGCCTGTCGCATGCTGCTGGCGCGCTACGGAGTTGTCTTCCGTGAGTTGCTGGCACGGGAAAGTAATCTGCCGCGCTGGCGCGATCTGCTGATCGCCTTCCGCCGCCTCGAAGACCGCGGCGAGAT
>Ga0066662_10000751_pt1 | contig 14406 bp, 9 predicted proteins | sample GraSoiAngelo_111_FD_133939 | JGI IMG/M metagenome (GOLD analysis project Ga0066662, IMG submission 133939) | Grasslands soil microbial communities from the Angelo Coastal Reserve, California, USA - 14_0903_12_40cm | ecosystem: Environmental > Terrestrial > Soil > Grasslands | place: USA... | reverse complement strand
GTGCGACGACGCGACGCTCGTGCTCGATCCGGATGCGCGGGGGCCCGTGGATCGCGCCGCTGCCGTCGTCGCGAACATCGCCGCGCAAGACGCGAGCGTCTACGGTGTCAACACCGGGTTCGGGAAGCTCGCGCAGACGCGCATCCCGCGGGAGAAGCTCGCGGACTTGCAGCGCAACCTCGTCGTGTCGCACGCGTGCGGCGTCGGCCCGCTGCTGCCGCACGACGTGGTGCGGCTCGTGCTCGCGCTCAAAGTGAACTCGCTCGCGCGCGGGTATTCCGGCGTGCGCTGGGCGGTTATCCAGACGCTGCTCGCGTGTCTCGAACGCGATGTGCTGCCGGCGATCCCCAGCCAAGGTTCCGTTGGCGCATCCGGCGATCTCGCGCCGCTCGCGCACCTTGCCGCTGCGCTCATCGGCGTCGGCGACGCCGTTGTCGATGGGCGCCGTATCCCAGCGACCGAGGCGCTGAACGGCGCGGGGATCGCGCTGCTCGAGCTGCGCGCGAAGGAAGGGCTCGCGCTGCTCAACGGAACCCAGGTGTCGACCGCGCTCGCATTGCGCGGGCTCGTCGGCGCGGAGGACGTGCTCGCCGCCTCGCTCGTCGCGGGCGCGCTGACGATCGAGGCCGCGCTGGGCAGCATCACGCCGTTCGACGCGCGCATCCACGCCGTGCGCGGGCACGCGTCGCAAAGCGACGTCGCCGCCGCGCTGCTCCGGCTGATCGAAGGCAGCGAGATCAACGAATCGCACCGCGACTGCGGCCGCGTTCAAGATCCGTACAGCCTGCGCTGCATCCCGCAGGTGCTCGGCGCATGTCTGCGCACGTTGCGTGACGCCGCCGCGGTGCTCGTCGACGAAGCGAACGCCGTGTCGGACAACCCGCTGGTGTTCCCCGACAGCGGCGGCAACGGCGGCGACGTCATCTCCGGCGGCAACTTCCACGCCGAGCCGGTGGCGCTCGTCGCCGACGCCCTCGCCGTCGCGATTGCGGAGATCGGCAACATCAGCGAACGCCGCTGCGCCTTGCTCGTCGATCCGACGTTCAGCCAGCTCCCGGCGTTTCTCGCGACCGATCCCGGGCTGGAGTCGGGCTACATGATCGCGCAGGTTACCGCTGCGGCGCTCGCGTCGGAGAACAAAGGCCTCGCGCATCCGGCCAGCGTCGACAGCATCCCCACCTCCGCGGGCCAAGAGGACCACGTCAGCATGGCGACACACGCCGCGCGCCGGCTCGACGACATGCTGCGCAACGCGGCGAACATCGTCGCGGTGGAGCTGCTGTCGGCTGCGCGCGGAATCGCGTTTCGCCGCCCGCTGCGCACCTCGGAGGCACTGGAAGCGGTGCTCACCGAGATCGCACCGGACGGTGGCGGCACCGGCGACCGCTATCTCTCGCCGGAAATCGAGCGGGTAGCCGCGCTCGTCCGCGCGGGCCGCTTCACGCGGCTGGTGGCGGAGTTGTTTCCGACGACCGCGCGCTGACGATTAGCCGCTATGTTCCGTTTCGCGATCTAGGCGCTCGATGAATGCGCGGTCGATCTCGAGGCTGCGCAGTGCGTGGCGTGCCGGTTCGACGAGGATCTCGCGTAGCTCACGCGCTGAGTACTCCTGGCCCGCTTCGAGGAAATGCGGTGCGGGCGCGACCGGCACGAAATGGGCGTCGCCACCGGCGCGCGCATCTTCGCGCACGAACCAGAGCGCCGTCAGCATGAGGGACGGAACGCGCAGCATGCGCACGCTGAAACCACGTGCGAGCCGTGCCTCGATCTCATCGCGCATCGTTTGCAGCTCGCGTTGCAAACGCGAGGGCTCATCGCCCGGCGCCGGATCGACTGCGAGCGAAAACTCTGGAAGGCATTCCGCGGTTTGGGGGTCTTCACCGGCAGCCAGCGGTTCAGGGCCGATGAAGTAAGCGTCGAGCTTCAACGCACTCCCCGTTCGGCGCGCATGATGTGATGACCGCTGTTCATCGTCGCCGAACCGGTCGTACAAGAATGAGATCGCGGCATCCGGTTGAGAGCGTGGCGGACGCGTAAGGATCGTGTAGATCCAGCGGCCGCCGATTTCATAGCCGTTCGTGAAGTCATGCGCACCGAGCAACTTGGTGTTTGGTCCGTACCACGGATCGGAATAACCGATCAGGCGTTCTGCGACGTTGACCGCTGTAATCGCCAGCGCGTGCACGGTCCCGTCGGGAAACCGCATCAACGCGACGACGGGCCGGTCGCGGTCCAGCTCGCGGCGCAGCGTCGCCATCTGGACGGGGCGGCGGAACGGCGGCGGGGCGTAAACTCCGAAATGGCGTAGTACGCCGTCGACCTCGTGCGCCTTGTCGCAGCGCATGGATCGCTCGTTCCCGTCGCAGCAGCTTTCCGTTTGGTGAAGAAAATGCGTGGCGTAGTGGCATTGCGGCAGCTGTGGTCCGCCGTAATAGTCGACGATTCCCTTGGAAGTTGCCGCCCAGCACCATTTTAGGCCGATTTGGCGCTCGAGCTCGAAATCGAGGGCCGCATCCCACACCCGTTCCATCGATGTGAACGGTGCCCGGCGCCCGCCCCGGTCATGCCCGGAGCGGAGGTAGCTCACGAGGCCGTTCGGAAGCCGAAGCCCGCATGGGCGACGTCTTCGAGCTGCATCGCGGGAAAGGTCCGCTGCTCGTCAGCGCGCCGCACGCCGGGACGCTGCTGCCCGATGAGATCGCGGTGCGGCTGACGCCGCCCGGCCGCGCGCTGGTCGACACGGATTGGTACGCCGACCGATTGTACCCGTTCGCGGAGTCGTTCGGCGCGAGCGTGCTGCGCGCGCGCTGGTCGCGGTACGTCGTCGACCTCAACCGCGATCCGGCCGGCACGGTGCTCTATCCGGGCGCGCGCACGACAGGCTTCGTGCCGGCCGAGACGTTCGAGGGCGAACCGCTCTACGCGCCGGGCGACGAACCCGGCACGGAAGAGACGGCCGCGCGCCGCGAGCGGTACTTCGATCCGTACCACGCCGCGCTGCGCGACGAGCTCGCGCGCCTGAAAGCGGCGCACGGGTACGCGCTGCTGCTCGACGCGCACACGATCTGGGGCCGCCTGCCGCTGCTGTTCGACGGCGAGCTGCCCGACGTCAACATCGGCACGAACTCCGGCTCGTCGTGCGATCCGCGGCTCACAGCCGCCGTCGCGAGCGCCGCCGCCGGCTCACCGTACTCCGTGGTGGTCGACGGGCGCTTCAAAGGCGGCTTCATCACGCGCGGCTACGGCGCGCCCGCGCAGGGCGTGCACGCGATCCAGATCGAGATCAACCAGCGCACCTATCTCGCCGACGGATCGCGCGCGCAATGGGACGACGCCAAAGCCGCTCACCTCTCGCGCGTCCTGCGCACGATGTGCGAGGCGCTGCTCGTCGAGGCCGGGACCCGACGCCGTCCCTGACGGTTACTTCTTCGCCCGCGGCGGTTCCGGTGCGGCGGAGGCCAGCGCGAACACGCGCGAGCGGTGCGGCCGCGCCGAGTCCGCTTTGAGCAGCTTGGCTTTGGCGGGCGGGATCGGCGGCAGAACCGGCTCGTCGGAGCCGACGATGCGGATCTGCCACGGCAGGTCGCGCATCGGGATGACGACGTGCACGAGCGTCGTCTCGCGCGAGCGCTTGAGCTTTTTCAGCACCGCGTCGAGCTCGGCGAACGTCTCCACGCACTCAGCCGCGCAGTTGAACGCTTTCGCGAGCGCCGCGTAGTCCCACTTGTCCAGCACGTTGTACGCCTTTGGCGGGTTGGGCGGCTGCGTGAAGAACGTGACGTCCACCAGCGCTTGCTCGATGCCGTAGATGTCGTTGTTCATCACGAACACGATCGTCGGCTGCTTCAAGCGCGCCATCGGCGCGAGCGCTTGCGCGATCTGCTGGAAGCCGCCGTCGCCCGCGAACACGACGAGCCGCTTCTTGGGGTTCGCCGCCGCGATCCCGATCGCGCCCGGCGTCGCGTAGCCGATCGAGCCCCACGCCGCTTGCGAGTAGTACTGGTTCTTCGCGACGTGCAGAGAGCCCGACACGTACATCGAGTTGCTCTCGTCGGCGACGAGGATCATGTCGTCGTCGATGAAGTCCTGCATGCGGTCGAAGAAGAAGCCTTCGAACGTGATCGTGTCCTGCGGCTTGGTCTTGGGCGCCTCGACGCGCGTCGCGCGCCGGTGCTTGGCGACGGCGCCGTCGCGTTTGAGCCGCGCGCGCAGCGCGGGCAGGTACGCTTCGAGCGGGACGTGCGCGTAGGTGCTGTACCCGACGCGAACCGTGCTCGCGCCGCCCAGGATCATGCGCGTGAAGTCGACGCTCACCACGCCGGCGTAGTCGTCCGTCATGATGACGCCCAGGCCGAGGATGCAGTCCGACTCTTCGACCGCGCGCCGCGTCTGCGGCTCCGCCGAGGGGCCGTCGTACGTGCCCACGAAGCCGGGCAGGTCTTCGGACACGATGGACTTGCCGAGCAGCGACGTCGTGAACGACAGGCCCGTGTCGCGGATGAACGCCTCGAACTCCTCGACGAGGTGATAGCGCCCGATCAGCACGTCGGTCCACACGATCGGGTTCTTCGCGCGGCGCAGGTGCTCAGCGGTGCGCTCCACCGCTTCGGCGAGCGCGGCCTGATCGCAGAAGAACGTCTCGCGCTGGATCTTGCCCACCGGCGCGGCGCACGCGGCGCCCCACATGTCCTTGAGGCCTTCGATGTACACGGGGCGCGAGCGCGAGATCGCCGCGCTCAGCGCCGCGTCGATCTTCGCCGGCGCCTCGTCCGCGTTGTCGAGGATGACCGCTTCGGTGGTGACGTTCGCGAACACGTCGCGGTCGGCCCCGAAGTTTCCGGTGGCGTGGTGGTAGAGGACCCCTTGCAGGTCGGCCGTTTGGCGCTGTGCCGTCGACGGGCTGCCGTTGATGACGATGACCGGCAGGTGCTCCACGTACGAGCCCGCGACGGCGTTGACCGCGCTGAACGAGCCCACGCCGTACGTCACGGCGAACGCGCCGATCCCGCGGCTGCGCGCGTACCCGTCGGCCGCGTACGCGGCGATCTGCTCGTTGGGCATCGGGATCATGTCGATAGCGTTCGCCGCGAGCACTTGGTCCATGAACGGCGTGACGTAGTCGCCCGGAACGGCGAAGAGCTTGTCGATGCCGAGCTCGCGCAGCCGCTGCGCGATGTAGAGCGAGACGTTCATCGGTTGTTTCGCCATTAGGGCCCCAAATCGTAGCTTTTCGGTAACCAAGCCGGCCGTTTGAGATCGAAGTGCTTCTCGAGCATCAGCTCGGCCGTCTGATATGCGCCTTCGACCCAGCCTTGCTGCACCGAGTACGCTTCGCCGCAGATGTGCACTGGCCAGTCGTTCAACGGCTTGCGCAAGTACGGCATCGTCTTGCGGAAGTCGATGCCGGCCTTCCACGCGTGCCAACCGCCGCCGAACGGGTCGAGGCTCCAGTCGTGGAACGCCGCGGTGTACGGCTTGGGCAGCGAGCGCATTCCGTGGATCTCCTGCACCAGCATCTGCGCCATGTCCACCATCCCGGTCGTCGCAGGATTCGTCTGCCGCGGCACGTTCGGACCCGGCGTGTTGCCCGTCGCCGGATCGTGGCCCAAGAACGGCGGGTCGTTCTCGAACGCTTTCCAGAACGGCAGGGAGCGCAGGTCGTTGTACGACGCCATCAGCAGCGAATTCGTGTTGCCCGGTTCGCCGCCGATCGCGTCTTCTTCGGTGCCGAAGTAGAACACCTGGCGGATCGGGTTGTCGGTGATCGAGCGGCCTGCCGTCAGCCCGAGCGATTTCCACCACGGGTACTCGTAGCCGAGGAACAGCTTGAACGCCACCTGGATGATCACCGCGTTGATCGCCGCGGCCAATTCCGCGTTGTCGCGCGCCGGCGCCCAGTCGATCAGCTCGATCGAACGCCGCGGGAGCGCGAGGATCACGTGCTCGGCCTCGACGATCACGCGGTCGGTGGTGTTCTCGATCGAGTGGACGATGCTGTCCCGCGGCTCGTTCTTGCGCGTGCGCACGAACGTCAGGCGCACGCCCTTGCGCGTCTTCGTCATCGACTCGAGGCGGTGGTTCATGTGCACCTGGCCGCCCAAGCTCTTGAACTTCGCGACCGCCTGGATCGGCATCTGCTCGTAGCCGTCGACCGGCGTGAGGTATTTCGTCGTCGCGGCGTAGTCGCCGGTGGTCGGCAGGTTGAGGATCGCGGTGCCGTTGGCGACGTTGGTGTCGTAACCGCCCGCGTCGAGCATGTACGAGTACGCTTCGCTGCTGAGCACGAGGTACAGCAGGTCCCACAGGCCGTAGTCCAGGAGCCGTTTGCCGAGAAAGTTCACCTTGAACAAATCGTCGATCGACGGGTTGCTCGGGGCGCTCGGGACGATGTAGTTGTAGGCCCACTGCTGCAGCTGATCCGGGTTCATGTTCCGCTCGGACCAGCGCACGTTGTACGGCACTTTGGTGGAGTCGGACGTTTCGCCGTAGAGCAGGTGCTGCTGGCGCAGGTACATGTAGTTCTTGGACGCGCCGATGGGCGGCGGGCTGCCCATCGGAAAATCGCGCGTCGCCAGGTGCAGCTCGTTGTCAATCACGCCTTTGACGAGCAGATGCGCGTCGGGTATGTAGCGCATCCCGCCGACCTCCGCGTGCACGTGCGGCATGCCCGGCAGCGTCTTCGTGTAGATCTTGCCGCCGATGCGGTCGCTGTACTCGTACAGCGCGACCGGAACGCGCTTACCGTCCTGCTGCAGCCGCAGCGCCGAGTACGCGCCCGCGCAGCCGCCGCCGATGACCGCGACTTTGACGTGATGGTCAGGCTCTGCCAAAACACGACCCCTTCGGAAGCAAAGCGAGAACCCGCCGTGTTGGCTTAGGGGGCGCCGACTCCTTGTGCGTCTGCGCCCACGCCGCGGCCGGCGACGACGACGCCCGCGCACGGGCTGGCGCCGAGCCAATAGCACAGCTCCGCGGGCGAACGAACGTCCCAGAACGCGAGGTCGCAGCGCGCGCCCGCGCGCAGCTCGCCGCGGTTCGCGAGGCCGAGCGCGCGCGCCGCGGTGCGCGTCACGCCGGCGACGCATTCCTCGGGCGTCAGCCCGAACAGCACGCAGCCCAGGTTCATGACCGCCGGCAGCGCGAGCACCGGCGACGTGCCGGGGTTGCAATCGGTCGCGAGCGCGAGCGGCACGCCGTGCGCGCGCAGCAGCGCGACGGGCGGCTTGACGGTCTCGCGCAAGTAATGATACGCGCCGGGCAGCAGCACCGCGACGGTGCCCGCGCGCGCCAGCGCTTCGACGCCCGGGGCGTCCGTGCGCTCGAGATGATCGGCCGACAGCGCCGCGTACCGCGCCGCGAGCGCGGCGGCGCCCGTGTCGGCGATCTGGTCCGCGTGCACCTTCACCGCGAGCCCCAACCGCTGCGCGGCGTCGAGCACGCGCGCCGATTCCGCGGCCGAGAACGCGATCGTGTCGCAGAACACGTCGACCGCGTCCGCGAGCCCATCGCGCGCGACGCGCGGCAGCATCACGTCGCACACGAGCGCGACGTACTCGTCGCGCCGCTGCGCGTACTCCGGCGGCACGACGTGCGCGCCGAGATAGGTGGTGCGCACGGAGACGCCGAGCTCGGCGCCGAGCCGGCGCGCGACGCGCAGCATCCGCAGCTCCGTGTCGACGTCGAGGCCGTAGCCCGATTTGATCTCGACCGTGGTCGTGCCGTTCGCGATCATCGCGCGCAACCGCGCCGCGGCGCTGCGGAAGAGCGTCTCCTCATCGGACGCGCGCGTCATCGCGACCGTGTGCGCGATCCCGCTGCCGCCGCTTGCCGCCGCCGCATAGCTCTCGCCCGCCACGCGTCGTTCGAAATCGCCGACGCGGTCGCCGCCGAACACGAGGTGCGTGTGCGGGTCGACCAAGCCCGGCGTGATCCAGCGCCCGCGCGCGTCGATCACGCGCGCGGCGAGCCGTTCCGGCGCCGCGGGCAGATCGGCGCGCGCGCCGACCCATGCGATCGAGCCGTCGCGCGCCGCGAGCGCGCCGTCTTCGACGGCGCCGTACGGCGCGCCGCCCGGCGTCATCGTCGCGAGCCGCGCGTTCACCCAGAGCGTGTCGAACGTCTGCGGCGCCATCGCGCGGTTAGGCCTTCTTGGCGCCGCGCATCGTGAGCACCGCGAGCGCGCCCAGCGCCACCGCGACCGCGAGCAGCACGCCGGTCAGCGCGCCGGGCGCGCGTTCGGTGCCGGACCGCTGATCGGAGTACGCCTCGTTGCGCCGCGCCTGCACCGCGAATGCCGGATCGGCGCGCCACGTGCTGTGCGCCAGCCGCGTGCCCAGATCGTACGCGGGCGGGCGCGCGCCGTCGTTTCCGGAGAGCAGGCGATAACGGCGCTGAGGCGCCGCTTCGAACACGACGTCGCGCGGGCGCGCGAGCAGCGCGGGGTGCAAACCGGGCACCGGCGCATCGTCGCCGTTCTCGACGACGACGCGCCAGCGCCGCGCGCTCGACTCGCCGAACGCGAACGACGTCTGCGCGCCGCCTTCGGCGAAGCGCGTGATCTCGCCGTCGGCAACTTGCGCCCAGGTCGTGCCGTCGTCGCTCGACTCCACGAGCGCGTGCCGTGCAAACGTCGCGCCGCCGTCGGTGAACGCGACCGCCGACGGGCGGAGCGCGACGCCGCGGTCCTCGAACGTCCACACTTGCCGGTGCGCCGCGGCGTCGTTGCCGGCGACCGCCGCGACCGCCAGCGGCACGAGCGCGGGCGCCGCCGGCTGCGCGCCGTGCGTGTCGCTGACGAGCGCTCCGCTCAGCGGAAAGGGGCGCTGCGGATCCGCGACGCGCACGCGCAGCCAGCGCGACGACGACTCGGGAAACCGCACCGTTTGGTTGCCGCGGCCGCCGTCGTCGGCGACGTCGTACACGATCGCGCCGTCGCGCACGATGCGCCACGTTTTGCGGTCGTCGCTCGCCTCGATCGTCACGCGCTCCAAGTACGTCGGCAGTTTCGGCGTGTCGACTTGAAGCATCACGGTATCCGCCGCGGGACCGTTGCCGAGGTCGAGCACCGCTTGCGTGTAGCGGTGCGGCACGAACCCCGTATCCACCATGCGCACGGCGCGCAGACCGTCGGGCGGCGCATGCTGCGGGTCGATCGCGTACGGGGTCTCCGCGCCGCGGTCGTCGACCACGCGCAGGTCGGCGTACTCGCCGTCAGGCCCCGGATTCACGGCAAGCGGCAATCGCACGCGCACGAAGCGCGGCCGGTTCGCGGGCGCGGCGGCGACCGGCGTGACCGTCGTCCACGCGTTCCAGGCTGCCGCGTCGGCCGTCACTCCTGCGCCTCGGCGCCTTTCTGGCGGACCATCGCGCGCTGGTACCCGATCGACACCGCGACGAGCAGCACGCCGAGGATGAGGAACGACAGGATGCGGTACATCACGTTGAGCGAGGCCATGTCGACCAGGAACACCTTGAAGATCGTGCAGCCGAAGAGCGCGATCCCGAGCCAGCGCAGCAGCGCCCGGTGCCGCGACACGCCGAGGACGAAGAGCACCGAGGCGTCGATCGTCCAGATCGCGGACAAGCCGAACTGCGCCTCGTTGGCGAGAGCGTCGAACCCCTTCGGCCCGCCGAACAGGTCGACGCACTCGCGCGACAGCGCCGCGAGCGCGACGACGTTCCACGCGATGACCGCGACGCCGCGCCAACCGCGCTGCGCGCGCGTGGGTTCGGCCGACGCCGCATAGCGCGAGATCGCGAAGCCCAGCGCCGCGAGGTAGATCGCGAAACCGAGCGAGAGCGGGTTGAAGACCGTCGCATGCGGCGGATCGGACGCACCCTGCGCCAAGATGGCAAGTCCGGTGAACGCGAAGATCACCGCGCCGGCCGCCAGCACCCAGCGGTCGCCGTTGCGCGCGCCGATCACCACGAGCAGCGCGGCCTCGATCGCGAACACGTCGATCAGCGACGTCGAATGGAACAACGCGGGGATCGCGAGCGTCACCGCCGCGAGGCCCAGATACGCGTACACCAGCTGCAGGCGGCGCGGCAGCGCGTGCATGCGCGCCACCGCGAGCAGCGCCGCGGCGAGCACGAGCAGGACGATACCGAGCGTGGTCTGCTTGCGATCGAACACCGTCTCGAGCGCGATGACGTAGAACAGGGTGTCGCACGCGAGCAGCACGATGCGCGCGCTCGACGCCACGCCGTCGCGCAGCGCGCCCAGCGTGAAGCCGATCGCGAACGCCGCGAAGAACAGCGTCGCGACGATCGCGCACTGCACGTCGCCCCAGCCGTGCCGCACGTCGACCGCGAACGCCGGTCCGTAGCACACCAGCGCGACGAACGTCAGCGCTTCGACGAAACGGAACGACGACCGGACGCTGACCCACAGCATCCCGGCGGCGAGCACGAGAAGATATGCCGCGAGCACGACGCGATCCGGCGGCCCGCTCGCCAGCAGCACCGGGGTGAGGAAACCGCCGAACATCCCCATGAGCGCGAGCCGCTGCGAATGCCGCGTCGTCGCCAGCACGCTCAACACCGCCGTCACCGCGATCATCGCGGCGAACACCGCGGGCCGCGACACGTGCAGCTCCGGGAACTTCGCGACCGCGGCCCACAGCGACAGGTAGAGGATCCCCGCGCCCAAGCCGATCAGGCCTTCGGCCAGGAACGTGTACGCGGCGCCGATGCGCCGCGCGGACACGAAGATCAGAACCGAACCGGCGACGAGCCCGAGGATGATGCGCTCGAGCGGGCCGATCCAGCCGTTGCGAAAGGCTTGATCGAGGAAGAACGCCACGGCGAGCAGCACCAGCAGCAGCCCCGCGATGGGCATCGCGCGGCCGGCGAGCAGCGTCTCGAAGGAGATACCCGGGCGGCGCTCGCGCGGCGCGGCGGAGACGCCCGGGGCATGTTCGGCGCCCGGCGCGCCGGGCATCGGCCCGCCGAACATCTGCGCGTACGTCAGCCGCGCGGCCTCGGGCGGCGGTCCCGGCACCGCCGCGCTCGGCGGAACGGCTGCGCTCGGGACGGCGCGTGTGGAGTCGAGCTCGGCGCGCAAGCCGCGCACGGAGCTCTCCAAGTCGCGCACGCGCGCATCCAGCCGTTCGTAGAAATCGGAGTTCACGTCCGGGCCAGGATTCAGCCGCGAGCGCGGCGCTTCATCTATTCGATGCGGCTCTTCGCGCGCCAGGCGTTCCTCCCCGACGGCTGGGCGCCCGACGTCGCGCTCGACGTCGCACCGGACGGCACGCTCATCGGCGTGCGCGCCGGCGCGCGGCCGGATGGTGCGGAGGTCCTCGACGGGCCGGTGCTCCCCGGGCTGCCGAACCTGCACTCGCACGCGTTCCAGCGCGCGATGGCGGGCAGCGCGGAGCGGCGCGGTTCGCATGACGACGACTTCTGGTCGTGGCGCGAGGCGATGTACGCGCTCGCCACGGCACTCGAGCCCGATGCGCTCCACGCGCTCGCGCTCGGCGCGTACCGTGCGATGCTCGCCGCCGGGTACACCGCGGTCGCGGAGTTCCACTACCTGCACCGCGATCCGCGCGGCGCGTGGTATGCCGACAAGGCCGCGACGTCGCGCGCGCTGATCGCCGCCGCGAAAGAGGCCGGCATCGCGATCTGTCTCTTGCCGGCGCTGTACGCGCACGGTGATGCCGGCGGCGCGCCGCTGCACGAGCGGCAGCGCCGGTTCGCGACGACCGCAGACGACGTGCTCGAGATCGCGGCGGCGCTGCGCGCCGATCATGCGAACGATCCCGACGTCGTGGTGGGCGCGTGCGCGCACTCGCTGCGCGCGGTCACGCCCGCGGAGCTCCGCGCGCTCGTCGACGGCTCACCGCGCGACGTGCCCGTGCACGTGCACGCCGCGGAGCAGGAGCGAGAGGTCGACGCCGTCCGCGCGGCGCTCGGCGCGCGGCCCGTCGCGTGGCTGCTCGCGAATCACGACGTCGGCGCGCGCTGGTGCCTCGTGCACGCGACGCACGTCGACGACGGGGAGCGCGACGCGCTCGCGCGCAGCAGCGCTGTCGCCGGGCTGTGCCCCACCACCGAAGCGAACCTCGGCGACGGCGTGTTTCCGCTCGCGCCGTACCTCGCCGCGGGCGGCGCGATCGGGATCGGTTCGGACAGCAACGTGTCGATCGCGCCGGTCGAAGAGCTGCGGTGGCTCGAGTACGGCCAGCGTCTCGTGGCGCGCCGCCGCATCGTCGCGCCGGCGGCCGCGGGCATGTCGTGCGGCGAGACGCTGTACGCGCGCGCGGCGCGCGGCGGCGCGCAGGCGTGCGGCGTGCGAACGGGCGCGCTTGCGCGCGGCAACCGCGCGGACCTCGTCGTGCTGGACGATCGCACGGGGCCGCTCGCAGGCGCGCAGCCCGGCGAGATCGTCGACCGCTACGTGTTCGCGACCGACCGGGCGGCGCCGCGCCACGTGATGGTGCGCGGCCGCTGGCGCGTGCGCGACGGCGTCGCAAGCTGATCCCAAGGGACGGCGGGCAGCCATTCGGAATCGTTCGCGCCATGGCGATGATCGAGTTCACCCAGAACTACGAAGATCTCTCGACCGACCAGGGCTTCCAGTTCACGTTTCACTGCGACCGCTGCGGCAACGGCTACATGTCGAGCTTCCAGTCGAACCCGCTCGGGATGGCGGGCGGCTTGCTGCGCGCGGCGGGTGGGCTGTTCGGCGGGATTCTCGGGGGCGCGGGCAACAGCGCGTACGAGATCCAGCGCGCCGTGGGCGGGCCGCAGCACGATGCGGCGCTCAAGGCTGCTGTCGAGGAGATCAAGCCGCAGTTCCACCAGTGCAAACGCTGCGGCACCTGGGTGTGCGGCGAGGTGTGCTGGAATGCGGAGCGCAGCCTGTGCAAGCAGTGCGCGCCGATCCTGCAAGAGGAGCTCGCGGCCGCGCAGGCCGCGGTAGCGCGCGATCAGGTCTACACCCGCGCCCAAGAAGTCGATCAGACCCACGGCGTGGACGTCCGTGCCACGGCCTCGGCTACGCCGACGTGCGCCGCATGCGGCGCCGTCGCGGGCGGCGGCAAGTTCTGCGCGGAGTGCGGCGCCCCGCTGGGCAAGCCCACGTGCGCGCAGTGCCATGCGGAGCTGGCTCCCAACGCGAAGTTCTGCCCGGAGTGCGGCACCCGCACTGGGACCTGATCGGTCTTACCATCTTTTGACGCACCGACGAGGTGCGTAGTGCGACGGCATGCAATAACGAGCGTCGTGACCTCGCTGTCGCTTCACGGGTGGAAGCAACGATGAGCGTCGTCGGACCACGGCCCAAAGCGCGCCGTTCCACGGCGCGCACCGCTCTGCGCGACGCGCGCGAAGCATGGTTCGCCGGGGACTGGGAACGCGCGATCGCGCTGCTGGGCGGCGCCGAGCTCCACGAGCGCGCGGAGCGCGCGGAGGCGGCGTTCCTCCTCGCGCGCGCGGCGCTGCGTGCGGGCCAGCCGGCGCGGGCGCTGATCGCGCTCGACGATGCCGCGGACCTCGCGACCGACAGCGACGAGCGCGTCACCGCGGCGATGCTGCGCGGCACGGCGCTGGTGCGGCTGGGCCGGGCCGACGAAGGTTTGCCGCTGCTCGAGCGCGCCGCGCAGGATGGCGCGAGCGCGCACCATGCCGTGCGCGCGGAGGCCGGGTACGACCTCGCGCTCGCGTACTACGGCGAAAACCGGCTCGACGATGCCGAGACCACGCTGGACGCGCACGCGGACCCCGAGGCCGACATCATCCACGCGCGCGCGCTGGAGCTGTACGGCTGGATCGAAGTTCGGCGCGAACGCTATCCGATCGCCGCGCGCCACTTCCTCGACGCGCTCGAGGTGCTGCGCACGACCGAGCACCGTGACGCGCTGATGGTGGCCTCGCTGCTGCACGGCATGACCGGCATCGCGCTCGACACGCTCGACCTCAAGCTGTTCGCGCGCGTGCGCGCCGACGTCGACGCGATGACGTGGTCGCCGGGGTTGCAGACGCGCTGGTTCGCGATCCGCCGCGACCGCGCGTTCGTCGAATTGCTGGAAGGCAACGCGGCCGAAGCGTGGCGGCTGGCCGACGAGACGCTGTTCGCGTCCGCCGCCGGCGCGCAGCGTGTCGCGGCGCTCGTCACCGTGGCGCGCGTCGCGCGCGCCGCCGGCGACGCGTTCACACCGGAGCGCGTCGTGCACAAGGCGGCGGCGATCGCCGCCGACGTCGACTGGGGCGCGACGGGCGCCGAAGACCGCGCCGCGCTCCTCGCGCTGATCCGCGACGCCGCCGAGACCGACACGACCGCCGCCGAAGAGCTGTCGGCGCTGTACGACGCGCTCCCCGCGCCGCGCGCGCCGCTCGATGTGCTCGACGTGCAGCCGCGGCTCGACGCGCTCGAGGACGGCGCGCCCGCCGCGCCCGCGG
>Ga0066662_10000748_pt1 | contig 14461 bp, 12 predicted proteins | sample GraSoiAngelo_111_FD_133939 | JGI IMG/M metagenome (GOLD analysis project Ga0066662, IMG submission 133939) | Grasslands soil microbial communities from the Angelo Coastal Reserve, California, USA - 14_0903_12_40cm | ecosystem: Environmental > Terrestrial > Soil > Grasslands | place: USA... | reverse complement strand
CCGCGCAAAGGCTTGAGAATGGAGACCGGAGGAGTGAATTCAGGATGCGGCTTGCGATTGTCCTTGATAAAAGTGCGGACACTCCGTAGACAGAGCAGATAAAAACCCATGCCGCACAGGGCCAGCACCGCTGCCACGAGACTGCTTATAAAACTCACCATGAATGAAAAAAACGAACCTTCTTATTGTATGCTACGCTCCGGATGCAACCTTAACGGGAAGCAATAAGAGCTTTATTTTCAGACAAGTTCATGGCATCTTAACACTTCTTTGCAGAATTGTGGCAGGACTTTTGAGTCCCGGCTGTTTGGAGTTGCCGCCCGTTTAAGATTCCAACTCTGGTGACCCTCGTCACATTCTGTAGTTCCATTGGACGGGATAATTCACTAAACTGACGTCATTCCAAAAGCAGCAATAAATCGAAGAAGGATTGGAGGGGGATATATGCGCTGGGTTCGTTTAACGTGCGTTGTTTTCATGCTGGTGCTGACCTGTGCGGCGCAGAAGAAACGTGTTGCCGTATTCGATTTCGAGTACGGAACCGTGCAATCGAGCGTAGCTGCCGTGTTCGGTAATAATCAGGACGTGGGCAAAGGCATCTCTGACATGCTGGTGCAAAAGCTGGTGCAGAGCGGTAAATACTCGGTGATCGAGCGCAAGGCTCTCGACAAGCTTCTGGCCGAGCAGAATTTTTCCAACAGTGAGCGCACCGATCCAGCCTCAGCGGCCAAGATCGGAAAAATGCTGGGGGTAGACGCGATCATTGTGGGTTCCATCACTAAGTTCGGGCGTGACGACAAAAGCACGTCGCTTGGCGGAGTGGGCTTCGGCAGAGGGCCGTTCGGACTGGGCGGCGCCAAGGTGAAGTCATCGAAAGCTGTGTGCGGCATCAGCGCCCGGCTGGTTGATACCAGCACCGGCGAGATTCTGGCGGCAGTTACGGGAAATGGAGAGTCCAAGCGGTCCGGCACTTCTCTGCTGGGCGCAGGCGGCGGGAGCGGTGGTGGAGGCGGCGGTTTTGTCGATATGAGCAGCAGCAACTTTGCCGAGACGATTCTCGGTGAAGCTGTACTCCAGGCGGTAGATTTGACTGCAACCCAACTGAGTGGTCAAGCCAGCAGCCTGCCTACCCGCAAAGTCGAGGTAACCGGCCTGGTGGCGGACGTGAGCGGAAAGACCATCATCCTCAACGTGGGAAGCAAGACCGGGCTGAAAGTCGGCGACAAGCTGGAGATCAGCCATGCCGGGCGCACCATCAAAGATCCGGCCACCGGCAAAGTGCTGAAAACCATCACCAGCAAGATCGGCGATGCCACCATTACTGAGATCGATGCGGATTCGGCGACGGCTGCATTTGCGGGCGATACGCTGCCGAAAGTTGGGGATGTCGCGAAGACGCCCCAGTAAACATTCATCAGCGCGGCCGAGGGCGGCCACGCTCCATAAAATCCTTTTTGTGGCGGCTTTTACGAGCCGCCACAATCATTTTTGTTTCCACCCGGGAATTGAGTCCTTCACAATCCGTGAAACATCTATAATAGATGGTGTTGATACTGGACCGGACGATTGCTGTCTTCGCGAGAAGAGAGAGGAAAGTCCGAACTCCGTAGAGCAGTGTGCCGGATAACGTCCGGGATGGCGGGTTCAAGCCCGTCAGACGGAAAGTGCAACAGAGAAAATACCGCCCGGGCCGCAAGGCGCGGGTAAGGGTGAAAAGGTGCGGTAAGAGCGCACCGCCTGGGCAGTAATGCACAGGGCATGGCAAACCCCACACGGAGCAAGACCAAATAGGAAGGGAATAAGCAGTATTGGGCCAAGGCGAAAGCCGGGAGCCCGTTGAGAGTCCCAGTGACTCTTTTAGGCCGGCAGCGAAAGCTGTTCTGTGCCTCTTGACTGCATGCGTGCCTGCTCGGCGCGCTTAACCTTCGGGTAGGTCGCTTGAGCCGTTCAGTAATGGACGGCCTAGAGGAATGATCGTCAGCGGCGGCAACGCCGTTACAAAATTCGGCTTACAGGTCCAGTATCAATTATTTTCTTAACATCCCGAGCGCCAGCGAGGGATCTCTATCGTCACGACACAGTTCTCAGCTCTCCCCAACAAAATTGGTAAATGGGTAATTTGGTAATTGTGTAAATGAACCCCTGCCACTGCTGCTTCCTTTGCGTCCGTGGCGCCCTTTGCGGTTGAAAGCAACGATGCTCTACACTGCGCGGCCATGTTCTACGGTGTGGGCGAGGCGGAAGAGGATACTTTCGTCGAAGTGTTTGCCCAGAATCTGCAGACCGATAGGAAGACCGGATTTTGTCTTACCACAGGGAACACTGATGCCGGGAATGCCAACCAGATCGGCGACCACGGTATAGATATCAGCTAAATACATCGAGAGAGGATCGTCTGCCTTTTCTCCCAGCTTGAATGCGGGAGTGGGTGTTGTAGGTGTGACGATGGCATCCACCTGGCGAAACGCTTCTTCAAAATCGCGCGCCAGCAGCGTGCGGACTTTCTGAGCTTTCAGATAATAGGCGTCATAGTAGCCTGCACTGAGCGCGTAGGTTCCCAGCATGATGCGGCGTTTTACCTCAGGGCCGAATCCTTCATCGCGCGTCTTGCGGTACATCTCAGAAAGTGTGTGCGCCTGTTTCGAGCGATAGCCATAGCGCACTCCGTCATAGCGCGCCAGGTTCGATGAAGCTTCGGCAGTGGCGATCAGATAGTAAGTGGGAATGGCATAACGGGTGTGCGGCAGGGAGATGGGAATAATCTCGCATCCATCGGTAGCAAGCTGCTGAATCGCGGCTTCCACCGAAGATCGCACTTCTGTATCAAGGCCTTCGCCGAAATATTCTCCAGGCACGCCCAGGCGCAGACCCTTTACCGGTTTGCCAATTTCCTGCTCGTAATCAGGCACTGGCACACCGGCGGAGGTAGAGTCGAGCGGATCGCGTCCAGCAATATGGCGAAGAAGAATGGCTGCATCCTGCACCGTCTTGGTGAGCGGGCCAATGTGATCGAGCGACGAGGCAAAGGCGATCAGGCCATAGCGCGAGACGCGGCCATAAGTCGGCATCATTCCTACTACACCGCAGAAGGCGGCCGGCTGGCGGATGGAGCCTCCGGTATCAGAACCCAGCGCAGCCACGGCGGTGCCGGCGGCCACGACGGCCGCAGAGCCTCCGCTGGAGCCTCCGGGCACCCGTGATTTATCACGCGGATTGCGCACCGGGCCATAAGCTGAGTTTTCGTTCGATGAGCCCATGGCGAACTCATCACAGTTCAGCTTGCCAAGAACAATGGCTCCTGCAGACTGCAGGCGCGCCACGGCGGTGCAATCATAGGGAGGAATGAAGCTTTCCAGGATTTTCGATCCCGCAGTGCTGCGGATACCTTTTGTGACCATCACGTCTTTAATGGCAACCGGCACACCAGCCAGCGGAGGAAGCGGATCACCTTTTCCGGCAGCCTCATCGATACCGGCGGCCTGCCGCAAGGCGCGGTCTTCACATAAAGTGAGATAGGCGTTGATCTCTTTGTCCTCGGCCTTGATCTTGCGGTAGAAATCCTCGACCACGCGCGTAGCCGTGATCTGCTTCTGCGCAATGGCGGTGCGCGTTGATTCGACGGTGAGCAGGCCAATATTCATTCTTACTTTTCAATCACACGAGGTACCTTGAAGAAATCGCCGTCAGTATCGGGGGCGTTCTGCATGGCGGTTTCATGCGGCAAGCAGGGACGCAACTCATCAGCCCTGAAGGCGTGCTCAAATTTCGCGCTGCCCGCTTTGTCCGATAAAACCTGCACCATGGGAGGCACATTGCTGGTGTCGAGTTCGTTCAGAAGATCGATGTAGTCAAGGATGGAATTCAAATCTTTTTCCATGCGCGTGCGCTCTTCGGGCGTGAGCTCCAGGTTGGCGAGGTCGGCGACGTAAGAGACGTCCTGGTCGGTGATTTTCATGTCAGCAAATAGCAATTAACAATTAGCCTGGGCTTTTAATCCTGGGCACCTGGCCCTGAAGCTGAAACCTGATTTCCTTCACCACCGGGCCCACCAGATCATTCAACCCCGAGAGGTAACGTGGTATGAAAGCGCTCAACTGGTTTCTCCAGTTGGCGTCTGGGACTTCGATAGTCAGTTGGCCTTCGTTAAAGCTCAAAGCTTTCGTCCGGGCCGCCACGTCTGCCCCGCAGACCACCGGCCAAGCCAGCACCGCAGCCTCCTCAGGCGGCTGCGTTTTGAGAAAATCGCTCATGATGCGCCGCAGCCCGGTGCGAATCGGCTCCATGGAATGATTCTAAATCAGCCTGCGCGCTCCGGCATTGTCGAGACAGGCGAATTTTCTTACAGACCGCCACCTGCATTTTTTGGTTGACACAGGCTTTGCCGAGGCGCAGTATTTAGATAAATATCTAATTAGATATTGTTCGAAGTATGGCCACCCATCAGATTTTCAAAGCGCTCGCTGATCCTACCCGCCGGGAGATCCTGAAGCTGCTGCGCAGCGGCGAAATGACCGCGGGCGAGCTGGCTGAGCGCTTTGACATGACCAAGCCCACCATGTCACACCATTTCTCCCTGCTCAAGGACGCTGACCTGATCAGCAGCCGCCGCGAAGGGCAGACCATCTGGTATGGGCTGAACACCACCGTGCTTCAGGACGTGGTGGCCTGGGCGCTGGATCTGGCCGAGCCGAACCATAAGGACAGAAAGAAGAAAGGAGGGAAACGGTGAAACGTTACTTCCTCATAGGCCTGCTGATTACCCTAAGCACACTGATAGCAGGTTGGCTGGTCTATTCCCACCTGCCGGAACACGTTCCCACTCATTGGGACATGCATGGCAGGGTAAATGGATACTCGTCACGCGCCGCCGCGGTCCTGTTGATGCCGGCCATCATGACCGGCATGATGCTGCTGTTTGCCGCGCTGCCGGCACTTTCTCCCAGGCATTTTGAGATTGGTCCATTTCTCTTGACCTACCTGTACATCATGATCGTGATCATCGCGTCGATGGCTTACTTCCAGGCGGTGGTTCTCTGGGCCGCTTTTTCGTCAACTCTGCAGATCAGCCGCGCGATCTCAGGTGGTATCTGCGTGCTCTGGATACTTATGGCCAATGTCATGGGCAAGGTGAAACGCAACTTCTTTGTCGGCGTCCGCACGCCCTGGACGCTGGCCAACGAACGCGTATGGAATGCGACGCACCGTTTTGCCGCGCACCTGTGGGTGTGGTGCGGCTTTATCGGTTTGCTGCTGGCGTTCTTCTCTCCGCAGCCATGGGCGGTGTTTGCCTGGATCATCATTGCCGCGTTGGTTCCGGCGGTCTATTCGTTCATGTATTACAAAAGACTGGAACGGCAGGGAGAAGTTTAGAGGGCCTATTTATTCGGGTTTGTTCATGGAGGACAGTATGTATTCAACTAAAAGCGTGTGGAGCTTGGTTGCGGTGGTGGCGGTCGCACTGTTTGCCGTCAGCCTGCAGGCGGAAGATTTTCAGCTCCACGCCCAGGCGATTGTGGCTGATCTGGCCGCCCGCAATTTTGACAAGATAGCAGCGCAATTCGATGCCACCATGGCTGCGAGTGTGCCCCCTGCCAAGTTGGCAACCGCATGGGACTCGGTGGTGGCTTCAGCCGGTCCCTACAAGTCCATTGCAGGGATGCGGCAACAAGAGCAGCAGACCTATCAAGTGGTGGTCGCAACCTGCCAGTTTGAGCGCGCCAGGTGGGACGTAAGAGTGGTAATGGACAGCAAAGGCAAGGTTGCAGGTCTGTTCATGGCTCCCACTCCGGTGGCAAGAGGCAATGCTAATCCCTCTGAGATTGATGGTGACTGGTTGGGCACAGTGGATCTGGGACCAATGAAGCTGCGCATGGTGCTGCATCTTCTCACTAGCGAAAGCGGTTTGCAGGCCACCATGGACAGCCCTGACCAGAATGCGAACGGGATACCTGTAGATCAGATCATCCGCAGCGGCGACAACCTGAAGTTGGTAATGAAAAACCTGAAAGCGGAACTCGAAGGGAAGTTCAGCGCCGACCGCACTACCTTCACCGGCACGTTGAACCAGGGGGCAAATTTCCCGGTGGTGCTCAAACGCATCAACGACAAAACGGAACTCGCGCCCAGACGCCGCCCGCAAGATCCAGTCAAGCCCTACCCTTACCGCGAAGAGGAAGTCCGGTACAAGAATCCATCGGCGGGCAACGACTTGGCAGCCACGTTCACCATTCCTATGGGCCAGGGGCCGTTCCCGGCCGTAATCCTGCTTACCGGTTCGGGCCCGCAAGACCGCGATGAAAGCCTGCTGGGCCACAAGCCCTTTCTCGTGCTTTCCGATTACCTCACGCGCAGAGGCATTGCTGTGTTGCGCGCCGATGACCGCGGCGTGGGCAAATCCACCGGCGACTTCAACACCGCCACTAGCGCCGACTTTGCCACCGATGCCGAGGCTGGAATCGCTTTTCTCAAGACACGGCCTGAAGTGGACCGGAAAAAAATTGGGCTGGTGGGTCACAGCGAGGGTGGAATCATTGCGCCTATGGTGGCGGCGCGCAACCGTGATGTGGCTTTCATCGTACTGATGGCCGGTTCCGGCGTTCGCGGTGACCAGATTATGGTTGCCCAGTCACAACTGATTTCTGAATCCAGTGGATTGGGGCACGAGCAGGCGGAGAAGAACGCGGCGAAAGAGGGCGAGATACTGGCGCTCGTCGTGCAGGAAAAGGACAATGCTGTGCTGGAGAAAAAAGTGCGCGAAAAGCTGGCGGGTGCTATGCCTGAGGCCGCTCTTGGAGCGGAAATACAGAAACTTAACTCGCCATGGCTGCGGTATTTCATCAGCTACGACCCGGCCATGTCGCTCAGAAAAGTGCGCTGCCCGGTGCTGGCCCTGAATGGCAGCAAAGATATGCAAGTGCCTTCCCGGCAGAACCTGCCGACCATTCGCAAGGCGCTGGAAGAGGGCGGCAACAAAAACATTGAAGTTATCGAGTTTCCCGGACTGAACCATCTCTTCCAGACAGCCAATACCGGAGCGCCCAGCGAGTACGCGCAAATTGACGAAACTATCGCGCCCGTCGTTTTGGACAAAATAGCCGCATGGATAAGAAAAGTGACGAGCCGCTAAACTAGGATCTCGCGGGCCGGAATCAACATCAGCAACAATTCCTTTTAATCCAATAACTTAGGTCAATCTGAGGCCATCCGTTTAATGCTGGTGTGCGCCGCTAAACCCATGTTTCCTGCCATTTAGAGAATCCTGCTTAGTCCTTGAGGGGCCGGGGCATAAGATACCCTTGAATTACTATCCCGTTAAAAATCTTTGTGATAGCTATATTGAACAGCGAGTTCAACCACCAAGATGACCGCCATTGCGGCGCTCAACAAGGAGAAACGCACATACATGCATAAGCCCGTAAAGTATGCTGAAAAAGTTTTGACGACTGCCGCCAGCGGCGCCTGGGCTGTTTTTGACCGCCTGAACCGGATTAAACCCAACCCTTCATTTACGCCGAAATGGTCTGAAAAGCCTCTTTTGAAATCCTGGGAAAAGACCAAGCCTCCACTCGGCTGGCCGCGCAGTACCGACTCTCTTTGTCCTAAGTGCGTCCCTGAAATCCGGCAACAGATCGTCGACGGCAAGCTTCCGCATCAAGTTCTGCTGAACGAAAAAGTGGGCGAGATCAAGGCCCAGATCATCGAGCGCGACGGCCAAATCCTGATGGTGAAAGACTGTCCCATCCATGGCCACTTTGAAGACGTAATGGCCGTAGACGTGGAATTCTTCAAGCATCTCGAAGAGGTCTTCCCCGGACGCGACATCCGCGCCCATAACGATGAAAAGCTGCACAACCATGGCACCAGCACGGTAAAGCACGGACGCGGCACAGTCCTGACCATCGACCTGACCAACCGCTGCAACATGATGTGCGACCCGTGTTTCATGGATGCCAACCAGGTTGGTTTCGTTCATGAGCTTCAGTGGGAAGAGATCAAGACGCTGCTCGACAACGCCATCTCCATCAAGCCGCGCCGCCAGATGTCAGTACAGTTCTCCGGTGGAGAGCCCACGCTCTCGCCGTACTTCCTTGATGCAGTGCGTTACGCCCGCCAGGTTGGTTACAACTCGGTGCAGGCGGCCACCAACGGAATCGAGTTCGCCAAGTCTCCGGAGTTCTGCCGCCAGGCCGCTGAAGCCGGTCTGCGCTTTGCTTATCTGCAGTTTGACGGCATCGGCAACGCCGCCAACGCGCACCGGCAGGTCGGCAACCTGTTTGACGTGAAGCTCAAGGCCATCAACAACCTGCACAATGCCGGCGTGGACATCGTCCCGGTCACCACCATCGTGAACGGCATCAACAACGAGCAGGTAGGCCGCATCATCCAGTTTGCTCTCGACAATCCCAGGATCATCAGCTTCCTCAGCTTCCAGCCAGTTTCGTTTACCGGACGCGACGAGGAAATCACCGACGAGCGCCGCAAGGCCCAGCGTTACACCCTGAGCCATCTGGCGCATGATGTAAAGAACCAGACCGGCCTGGGCGAGCCCGCGCGTGACTGGTTCCCGATCTCGTTTATGTCCACCTTCTCTGACTGGGCCGACCTGGTGCATGGCCCGGGCGCCGAATGGGGACAGGCAAGCTGCGGATGCCACCCGAACTGCGGCGTAGGCATGGCCGTGATGATTGACAAGGAAACCAAGGAAGCCGTTCCCGTAACCGCCTTCCTGAATGGTGACCGCCTGGCCAAAGACATCGCCAAAGTGAACGATGCCGCCCGCGGACGCTTCCTTTCCATCGTCGGCATGGCGCTGGCGGTGATGCGCAACTACAATCCGTTCACTGCGCCCAAACATTTCAAATTGATTGACCTGCTCAAGAAGTTCGACAAGACCTTTGGCGCGACCCCCAATGCCGACAAGAAGTATGGGTCAGTTTCCGGCGAGCGCAGCCTGGAAGACATTGAGCGCCGCCGCAAAGACCGCTGGAACTTCCTGTTCATCGCCGGAATGTGGTTCCAGGATTTGTACAACTACGACTTCCGCCGCACCGAGCAGTGCATCATTCCTTACGCCACGCAGGAAGGCGAGATCAGCTTCTGCGCCTATAACACCGGCGTGGGCTGGCGCAACATCATCGAGAAGATGCATATGACCGCCACCCTCACCAAATGGTACGAGGAGCATGGCCGTCACGAGATCTTTGCCGGTGGCAAGAAAGTGGGAATGGCGGACAGCAACCACAAACTGCTCGTGAATGAAGACCATGCTCATGCCGGACGCAACACTACTCTCGACGAGCTGGGCATCGCCAAGACCGCGCGTGAAGAGAAGCTGCGCGCCCGCGATGAAAAGCTGAAGAAGACCGCCGAGGATGCGCGCATGGAGAAACTCTACCGCGAGCACATCCTGAAAGAGCCCCAGCCGGAAGGTGGCTTCGTTCCGCTGACCGCCATTGCTCCTTCTGCTCCGAAAGCCGAGGCTGAAAAGGCGAAAGAAGAAGTATTCGGCGACTAGCTTGAATGCCTGTATAAGCTCAAAAGGACGCAACATTGCAGGTTGCGTCCTTTTGACTTTTTAGCCGCTGATAAACGCAGATTACGCTGAAAAATCAAAACCTCAACACAGATGACACTGATTTCACAGATGGCCACAGATAGATTTCGGAGGAGTCACTGGAAGAGATTCGTATTTCGTGGAATTCTTCTGCTGGTACTTGCGTGCTTCAGCATGGCTTCAACCGGCTGCACTCTGTGGAAAGACCCCGGCAAGCCCAATTGGAATAACTCTCCCGCCGCCGAGCATCATGAGCGCTCGATATGGCAGGCCATTCGCGAAAAAAACTGGAAAGACGTGGAGCATCATCTGGCTTCCATGTTTGTCGGCGTCGACACGGAAGGAAAGAAGTTTGATCGTGAGGCATGGGTGGCGCACTGGAAGAATGTGCAGATTCGCGACCTCTCCATAGGAGAGATTTCCGTGCAGCCCAATGGCGCGGATATGGTCATCACCTATGAATTGCGCCTGGATGCCGATTCACTCACCGGGAAGACGTTTCGCGTGGTTTCAGTCTGGCAGGAAGTGAAAAAAGGCTGGATACTGACCGCGCAATCCCTCACGCCGGTCGCCCAGTGACCAATCCGTCTTAACCGCAAAGGACGCTAAGTGCGCAACGGTAGCAAGACAACAGGATTAGATTTCAGATGCAAGAATTGACTTCACATCGATCGAAGCTGGTAGCGTTCCAAACGTGTATCCATGATCTCCATTGAAGCGCGACTCCAGGAACGCTTCGGCGACTGCCGGGCTGCTGTGGCGGATCACTAGAGACGCCTGCAGAGCCAATGCCAGCTTCTCCGCTAAACGTCTGGCCTGGGCTTCAGAATCCTGGGCACTGGCAAGCTGTTCTTCTATATCTATTAAAAACGCGTCCAGCCTCTTATCCAGGTGGCTTGCAGCTTTGATTTCATGGCGCAACGCTTCCGCCGAGTCCGGCTCTTTGGCAAGCGCCCGCAGAATATCAAGGCAGATCACGTTGCCGGAGCCTTCCCAGATGGAATAAAGCGGAGCCTCACGATACAGACGCGGCATGGGTGATTCTTCCACATAGCCGTTGCCGCCGTGGCATTCGAGTGCTTCACCCACATGCATGGGAGCACGTTTGCACAGCCAGTACTTGGCAATGGCGGTAGCAATGCGGCCAAAGGCGCGCTCATGGGAATGTGATTCACGCGCATCAAAAGAACTGGCCAGGCGCATGATAAGCAAGGTTGCCGCCTCGGATTCAATCAGAAGATCGGCCAGCACGTTGCGCATCAGCGGCTGTTCCATCAGCAGCTTGCCGAAGGCTTTGCGGTGCCGGGCGTGATGCAGCGCCTGCACTGTGCCCTGCCTCATTATGGCGGTAGCGGCAATGGCGCAATCCAGGCGCGTGTGGTGGACCATCTCGATGATGGTGCTGACCCCCCGTCCCTCTTCGCCCACAAGGTGCGCCCACGCGCCTGCAAATTCCACCTCGCTCGACGCGTTGGAGCGGTTGCCCATCTTGTCTTTCAGGCGCTGGATGTAAAAGCTGTTCCGTTCGCCTGTGGGAGTCCAGCGCGGCAGCAAAAAGCAAGATAAGCCTTTGGACGCCTGCGCGAGTATCAGGAAGGCATCGCACATAGGCGCGGAGCAAAACCATTTGTGTCCGGTGACCAGGTATTCGTGGGAATTGCCGATGCGCTCTGCCCGCGTAGTATTGGCCCGCACGTCAGAGCCGCCCTGCTTCTCCGTCATGCCCATGCCCAGCAGCGCGCCGGATTTTCCTGAAGCTGGCCGGAACTGTGGGTCATAAATTGAAGATAGGATTTTCGGCTCCCATTCACGGGCCAGGTCAGGCTCTTTGCGCAGGGCCGCGAAGCCGGAGAAGGTCATGGAGATGGGGCAGGTATGGCCAAGTTCGTTCTGGGCGGTAAGCATCATGAGCGCTGCCCGGGCTGCATGTGCGCCTGATCGTTTTTCACTCCATGGCAGACTGTGAACTTGATGCGCCACCGAAGTTTGCATCAGGCGATGCCAGGCGGGATGGAAGAGGACCTCATCACGGCGGTTGCCGTAGGGATCATGCGTGTGCAGGACGGGCTTGTTTTCGTTGGCTTCAAAGCCCCAGCGCTGGGCTTCTTCTGTGCCCAGTAACTGGCCGAGTTCGGTGATCTGAGCATGAGCCCATCCGGCCCCGGCGCGTTCTACTGCCTGGACCAGCGTGCGGTCGGTAGAGAACAGGTTATAGCCCGTGAGCGGCGGCGCCTGGTTGAAGACCTCATGGGTCTGGTCGTTCGCGCCTCTCGCTGGAGAGTTCATGATGAATGCCTACCTTTGCGCCCTTAGCGTCCTTTGCGGTGAACAACTAGTGCGCTGAATGTTTTCTGGCTTTTTCGAACTCATCTCCAGCCTGCCAGCCTGCCAGTTTGGGGCTGTTGGCCACTTCCCAGCCCAGCGCAAAGCCGAATTTGGCCAGCTTGGCGTCAGCAGTAAAGTCCATGTCTTCCTTGTATTCGTCTGAAGGCTGATGGTAACGATGGGCTACATAGTCCTCTTCTTTTTGCTGGCCCCAGGCGAGATCGTGTCCTTTGAAGAGATTGCCTTCATTCACGCTAAAGGCCGGCACTCCTACACGGGCCATGCTGAAATGATCGGAGCGGTAATAATGGCCTGCTCCGGGATTCGAGTCAGGCTGGATGCTCATCTCGAACTCTTTCGCTTCTTTCTCTACCAGCGAATAGATTGAGGTCCGTTCCGCGCCGGTCACCACGAGCTGCTGCGGCTCACCATAAGGCTGAATGTCGTCATAGTTCAGGTCAAGAGAGATCTTGCGGGCCGGAACAGGAGGATGCTCGCCCAGGTAGCGCGAGCCAAGCAGGCCTTGCTCCTCCGCAGTCACGGCGGCAAAGAAAATGCTGCGTTTCGGTTTCTTTTTGTTGTCCACAAATGCGCGCGCGAGCTCCAGCAGGATGCCGCATCCGGTAGCGTTGTCTGCTGCGCCATTGTAGATGTGGTCGCCCGGTTCATCGGGATGAATTCCCAGATGATCATAGTGCGCGGTGTAGAACACAGCCTGGCTCTTCAGGCTGGAATCGGAGCCGGTTACTTTGCCCACCACGTTGCGTGACGAGAATGGGCGCACGTGGCTCACTACGGTTTCTTTTACGGTGATCGGAAGCTCTACAGGTTTGAAGTCGCGTGAGGTGGCGTCTTTCATCATGGAATCAAGGTCTTTGCCCGCTGCCTGGGCAAGCTTCTGGGCCACGGCCAACTGGATCCAGCCTTCAGACTTCAGCTTTGGATCTTTTTCTTCCTGGAGAAACGAGCTTTCACCGCCCCAGGAGTTGCGCACCACATCCCAGCCGTAGCTGGCCATCTCGGTTTTATGAATGAGGATTGCTCCGATTGCGCCCCGGCGGGCCGCTTCTTCATATTTATAAGTCCAGCGTCCATAATAGGTGAGCGCTTTGCCTTTGAAGAAGTTAGGATCATCGGATGGCGGTTCGTTCACCAGTATGAGCAGCACTTTGCCTTTCAGGTCGGCGCCCTTGTAGTCATCCCACTTATATTCTGGAGCGCTGATGCCATAACCGACAAACACCAGCGGCGCATCAATCATGGAGTTCTGCGAGTGGGTTGCGTCTGTGACGACATAGTCATCGCCAAATTTCAACGCGATCGGCGCGCCCGACTTGGGGACGAATGAGAGTTGCGTATTCTTCTGATCAGTGGTGATGCCGTAGAACTTCAGGTTCTGGAAGAAGGTGCCGTTGTCCCCGGCAGGCTGCAGTCCATAAGACTTGAACTGCTGGGCGATCCAGTCAGCAGCCTTGTCGCCGCCCTTCTGGCCGGTGCCCCGCCCTTCAAGAGCATCATCAGCCAGGTACTTGACCGTGGCGCGAATCTTTTCGGAATCAATGGAATTCAACGCCTGCTGGGCAGACGCAGGCAGATCCGTATGTGAAGTGGTTTGCGTCTGCGCAAACAGCGAACCGACAACAAGGCCCATTACGGCAAGATATGTCCTCATAAGCTCCACCGAAGTTCAGAATTTTTGATCTATTGCGTTCCATCCGCTGACCGCGGACTTAATTCTTTGACTCTCAACCAGGTTTGAAATCGGCAACCTTGTCACCTGGCGTGAATATCTGCGCGGGCGCTTTGCCGCTCGCCTTCGCCAATCGGCGGTTCAACTCTTCCATGTCCGGTTTGGACCAGCTCACGATTGAGAGTTCTATGTCTCCTTCCGGAGAGACCAGAAACACTGACGGAACATTGGTCAGCCCATAAGCATTCGAAACGGGATATTTTCCGGTTGGATCGAGCAGCACAGGGAAGGTGACACCGTAATCGCGGTTGAAAGCTTTAGTCTCTTTGGCGTCATTCTGCGAGACACCAACAAGGGTAACGTTAGGGCTTCCGCTGTATGCCTTGTAAATCCGCTCCAGATAAGGGAAGGCCATCTGGCATACGGGGCAGTTGACCTTGAAGAATGCCAGAACCACGGGACCACGTTTCCGCGCCTGCTCCAGCGAGAATTCCTTGCCATCGACGGTGGACAGATTGACTTCCGGCGCAGCCACGCCACTAGGCAATGCAGGCATGTTTCCTCCGAAAGTCTATTGTAATCATTAACCGCAAAGGGCGCGAAGGACGCAAAGAGGGGAAGGGCTTAACCGCAGAGAACGCAGAGAGCGCAGAGAAATTGAAATCTCTGCGTTCTCTGCGCCCTCTGCATTGCTAACAATCAAATTCGTCCCAAGCCGCGAAGAATTTTAAGGTCTTTTCTGCGCTTTACCCAATCTTCTGATTCGTGCGATTCGCGTCATTCGGAGCGCCAGGCGAAGTCTGCCTGATCTTGTGAACTGAAAGGAGTTCACCTTGTAAATTGCCTATTCGACAAGTAGCCCAACGAGCGCAGGAAGGAGCGATTCTTCCGGT
>Ga0066662_10000747_pt1 | contig 14463 bp, 12 predicted proteins | sample GraSoiAngelo_111_FD_133939 | JGI IMG/M metagenome (GOLD analysis project Ga0066662, IMG submission 133939) | Grasslands soil microbial communities from the Angelo Coastal Reserve, California, USA - 14_0903_12_40cm | ecosystem: Environmental > Terrestrial > Soil > Grasslands | place: USA... | reverse complement strand
TTGAACAGCGCCCGCCGATCGGCGTACGACAGCGTCGCGGCGGCTTGGACGAGACCGGTCACGACCGCGTCACGTCGAGGAAGACATCCTCGATCGAGCCGTCGCCGCGCCGCGCCCGCAACTCGTCGATCGTGCCGCTCGCAACGAGGTGCCCGTGATCGAGTACCAGCATGCGGTCGCACATCGCGGCGGCGCTCTCCAGCAGGTGCGTGCTGACGAGCACCGCGTGCCCGGCGGCGCGCAGGTCGCGGACGATCGTGCGCAGCTCGCGCTGGCCGAGCGGGTCGAGGCCGATCATCGGCTCGTCCAGCATCAGCACCGGCGCGCCGCCGAGGATCGTCGCGGCGAGCAGCGTCTTCTGGCGCATCCCTTTCGACAGTGCGCTGCCCAGCGTGTCGCGCTCGGCGAAGAGCGCGAGCCGTTCGAGCAGCGCTTCGGCGCGCTCGCTCCAGTTCGCCGGCTGCTTCGTGAGCGCGGCGACGAAGGCGAGATGCTCCCACACGGTCAGGAGCGGATACACCTCGGGCGTCTCGGGGATCAGCGCGATCGCCCGCCCGCGCTCCGCGCCGAGGGTGGCGCCGTCGAACGCGATGGTCCCCGCGTCGGGCCGCACGAGCCCGGCGAGGCACATCAGCGTGGTCGATTTTCCCGCGCCGTTCGGCCCGGCGACCGCGACGATCTCCCCGCCTGCAACGTCGAACGAGAGATCATCGACGGCGGTCTTCGCGCCGTACCGCTTGGTGAGCCCGCGCACGGAGAGCCCTCCGCTCGCGGCTGCGGGCTCGCTCAGGTGCCCACCGCTTCGGTTGCGGCGCGGTCGCGGAACTGCTTCCAGTAGAGCTGCGCGTAGGCGCCGTCACGCGCGAGCAGCTCGGCGTGCGTGCCGTGCTCGGTGATGCGGCCTTTCTCGACGACGAAGATCACGTCGGCGTTGAGGATCGTCGAGAGGCGGTGCGCGATCACCAGGCTCGTGCGGCCTTCCATCAGCGGCACGAGCGCGGCTTGGATCGCGGCTTCGTTCGCCGAGTCCAGCGCGCTGGTCGCCTCGTCGAGGATCAGGATGCGCGGGTTCTTGAGCAGCACGCGCGCGATCGCCAGCCGCTGGCGCTCGCCGCCCGAGAGCTTGTGGCCGCGCTCGCCGACGACGGTATGATAACCGTCGGGCAGCGAGGCGACGAACTCGTGGATGTTCGCCGCGCGCGCGGCGGCGATGAGCTCCGCGTCGGTCGCGCCGGCGCGCGCGTAGCGCAGATTCGTTGCGATCGTGTCGTGGAAGAGGTACGTCTCCTGCGTGACGATCCCGATGTTCTCGCGCAGCGAGGCCAGCGTCACGTCGCGCACGTCGCGGCCGTCGATGCGGACGGCGCCCGACTGCGGGTCGTAGAAGCGCGGCACGAGCTGCGTGATCGTCGTCTTGCCGGCGCCCGAGGGGCCGACGAAGGCCGCCATCTGGCCGGGCGCGATGCGGAACGAGACGCCGCTGAGCGCGCTGCGGTCGGCCGAGTACGCGAACCGGACGTCCTCGAACGCGACCTCGCCGCGCACGGCGTGGAGCACGTCGGCGTTCGGCTTCTCGGCGCCTTCGGGCTCCATGTCGAGATACTCGAAGATGCGCTCGAACACCGCCAGCGCCGAGACGATCTGGACCTGGATCCCGGCCAGCGTCGAGGCCGGGCCGTACAGCCGGCCGAGGTACGCGACGAAGGCGACGATCGTCCCGATCGTCACGGCGGTATGGATCGAGAACCAGCCGCCGACGAGCCAGACGACGGCCGGGCCGATGACGACCATCGCGGTGATCGCGGCGATGAACCACCGGCCGACCATGGCCAGCGAGATCTCCAGCTTCATCAGGTCGGTGCCGGCGCGGTAGAAGCGCGCGCGCTCGAACTGCTCGCGCACGAACGACTTGATCAGCGTGATCCCGCTGATCGAGAGCGTCTCCTGGGTGATCGACTCGATCTCGTCGCGCTTCTCGCGCGTCAGCTTGCGCACGTCGTACATCTTGCGCCCGACCGGCGAGAGCGGCAGGATCATCAGCGGGATCACCGCCAGCGCGACCACCGCCAGCCGCCAGTCGAGGATGAAGATCGTGACCACCGTCGTGAGCATCATGAAGACGTTGGTGACGATCGACACGAGGGTGCCGGTCACCACGTTGTCGACGTTGTCGACGTCGTTCGAGACGCGGTTCATGATCTCGCCCGTCTTCGTGCCGGTGAAGAACGAGAGCGGCATGCGGTGCAGGTGCGCGACCAGGCTGGTGCGGATGTCCCGCATGATCCCTTCGCCGACCAGCGAGTTCAGGTAGCCCTGGTAGACGCCGAGCGTGCCGGCCAGGATCGCGCTCGCCACCATCCCGAAGACGTCGACCCACACGCCGTGCATGTCGCGCGCCGGGATCGAGCCGTCGATCAGCCACTTCGTGAACAGCGGCGGCAGCAAGCCGAGCAGCGCGACCACGAAGATGCACAGCAGGACGAGCGCTTCCTGGACGAGGTAGGGGCGGAAGAACGCGAGGATGCGGCGCAGGTCGACCCGCCTCGTCACCTTCGGGTGATTCGGGTCGTACATCTGCGACCACATCAAGTGGACCGGAGGTCCGCCGCCGAGCATCACCCCGTATGAACCGTAGCGCCTCGGCGGAGTTCCCGGTCCTTCAGGGTTTCTTCACGACGGGAAGGTAGATGGATGTCGCCGTCAGGAGGTCTCCCCATGCGCCGCTGCTCCGTTCACCTGCTTGCGCTCGCCTGTATCGTCGCCCTCGGCGGCTGCTCGGGTGCGGCGCCGGCCGCGCTCGCGAACAGCTTTCGTTTCACCGAAGCGGCCGGGACGTTCTACAAGGACTACACCGGCCCGCAGCGGCCGGCGCTGAGCGCGATCGCCGCGGACGGCAGCTTCACGTCGTCGTCGCAGACGATCTCGGTCATCGCGCGGATGGCGGGGCCGGTGTTCGCCGGCGGCCCGAACTACTACGTCTGGGGCTGGGATCGCGGCGGCGCCGCGTCGGGCGCGGCACCGTTCCCCGACGAGCCGAACGTGAAGTTCAACGCGGTGCTCGTCGTCGTCGCGGACCCTGCCAACGGCACGACGCTGACCGGCACGATCAACCTGCTCGACGGCTCGCCGCCGCAAACGGTGTCCCCGGCGCTCGCCGCGCCGGACACGATCGTCGTCACCTTCCCGGCGTCGATGCTGCCGTCGACCGGATTCTCGCCGGCGCAGTACACCTGGAACCTCTGGCCGCGCAACGGCCTGGGCGGCTCGCCGGCCGCGCAGATCGCCTCGTTCATCCCCGACAACACGATGGCCCCGCTGATCGTGCGCTGACGCGCTACGCGATCCGCACGACCATCTTCCCGACCGAGGCGTTCGGCCGCAAGATCTGCATGAACGCGGCGGGCGCCTTGTCGAGGCCGTCGACGAACGTCGCGGGCGCCTTCAGCTCGCCGCTCGCGATCAGCGGGGCGACCTCGGCGACGAACTCCGGGAAGCGCTTCAGGTGGTCGATGACGATGAAGCCTTCGAGCCGAAGACGGCGCTGGATCGCGATGCCGAGATTGCGCGGCCCGGGCGGCGGGCTGGCGGCGTTGTACTGCGAGACCGCGCCGCACAGCACGATGCGCGCGTGCTCGCGCGTCGCCGAGATCGCCGCCTCGAGCTGCTCGCCGCCGACGTTGTCCCAGTAGACGTCGATCCCGTCGGGCGCCAACGCGCGCAGCTGCTTGTACGCGCCGTCATGATAGTCGAACGCGGCGTCGGCGCCGAGCTCCTCGCGCACGACGCGCGCCTTCTCGGCCGAGCTCGCCGAGCCGATCACGCGCAGCCCCCAGCGCTTCGCGAGCTGCACCACCATCGAGCCGACGGCGCCCGCGGCCCCGGAGACGAAGATCGTCTGACCCGCTTTCGCCTCGGCGATGATGCGCAAGCCGGCCCAGGCCGTGAACCCCGTGCCGCCGAGCGCGCCCAGATACGTCTCGGGCGCAACGCGCGAGGTGTCGATCACGCGCGCGCTCTTCGCGGGAACGACCGCGAACTCGCGCCAGCCCTGATCGTGCAGCACCGTCGCGCCGAACGGTACTTGCGGTGCGCGCGAGGCGATCACCGTCCCGACCGCCGCGCCGCTCAGCGGCTCGCCGACGACGAACGGCGGCACGTACGATTTCGCGTCGTTCATCCGCCCGCGCATGTACGGCTCGACCGACATCAGCGTGTTCTTGACGAGCACCTCGCCTTCGCCCGGCGGCCCGAGGTCCGCGGTGGCGAACGCGAAGTTCGCGTCGGTCGGCTCGCCGCTGGGACGGCTCGCGAGCCGGATCTCCCGGCTGCGCACGGTGTCGCTCTGCGTCGTCATGCGGGACGCTTCGGGGAGGGCGGCGGCGTCACCCCGCGCCGCCCGCCCCGCCGTTGCCTGCGCTAGTAGAACGTGTACCAGCACTGCAGTCGGGCGCCGGTGTCGTCGTAGACGCACACCTTCGTGACGGTGCCGCCGCTACCGCCGCCGCTGCCGCCGCCGACGTAGCCGTTCGAGCCCGGTTGGGGCGCGAATTGCACCGACGTTCCGGGGCTCAGCAGCCCCGGCTGGTTGAAGTCGTTCGGGTTCGGGATGTTGTCGTAGATGGTGAACGCACCGCTCGCCGCGGACACGAGCGCCAAGCCAGCCGCGACCGCGGCGCCGCACGGCTCGGCCGCGATGCAGATAGCTGCGCCGATCCCCGCGACCACTGAGGTGATCCCGCTCCACAGGCCTGCGGTCGACTGCGCCTTGCGAAAGGCCGACATCGGCTGCGGGCCGCCGCCGCCGAGCCCGGTCCCACCGCCGCTGGTCCCGTTGGTGTCGGAGTTCAGCGCCGACGCGTAGGGGTTGTCCTGCGCGCCGTGGTTGCTGTAGATCGTGAGCGCGCCGTTTTGCGCGGCATAGATGTTCGTGCCGTTGTTCGTGATGAGCTGCGCGGCGCCGCCGGCCTGCGGCGAGACGTCGGCTTCCCACACGACCGAGTCGTCCGAGGCGACACCGATCACGGTGACGGCCTTGCTGTTGTCGTTCCAGGTGAAGAAGTTCCACTGCTTGATCCCGAGCGCCATGGAGGTACCGCGCGACGCCGCGATCGTGTAGAACGGGACGAAGTTGAGCTGCTTCGTCGACTTGATGGCGCGGCTCGTGCTCGCGCCGGACTGCTGCTGTGCGGGAACGGCTCCCTGCTGTCCGGCCCCGCAGCCCGCAAACAGCAATGCCGCACAAGCGGCCACTGCGACGCATCGCAATGAGCGTGGTTTGAAACCCACCGTAGCACCCTTTCGCCGGCTGACGCCGTGACGAGAAAAAACGGAGTCGCTGTGAACTCCCGCGCCACTATAGCAGCGCGCACGGCGTGCGTCTTGAAATACTTTCAAACCGGATTCGAAATCGTGCTGGGTCGCCATATCGGGGAGAAAGACGTGAGGCCGCCCGGGGCTGCACGCCGCGCGGCACAAGCATGGCATCCTTCCGCGCGGTGCGGCCGGCACGCGCGCGAGGCAGGCGTGCTACAATTCCTGATCTCCTGCTTCGGGAAGCTGACGAGCTGGCTGATTCGATCGTGCGCTACAGGTTCGGGCGATGGGAGGTGGACGAGGACACGCGCCAAGTGCGGTATGCGCGCGACCTCGTGCCCTTGCGCTCGAAGTGCGTCGACGTCTTGCTGTGCCTGCTGCGCGCGGCGCCGAATCCCGTCTCGAAGCACGATCTGGACGCGGCGGTGTGGGGTGATGCGGTCGGCGGCGACCAGTCGATCGCGCAGGCGGTGCACACGATCCGGACCGCGCTGCGCGACGAGCGGAGCGTCGTGACGATCCCGCGCGTGGGCTACCGTTTCGGCCCGTGCGCGCAGCTCGAAACGGTCGCCAGCGCCGGCGCGCCCGTCGACGTGCTCGACGACCCGCAGGCTTTTCAGCACTACGCCTCCGGCGTCGCGGCGCTGCTCGAGCCGTATCCGCACAAGTACGCGACGGCGATCCGGTGCTTCGAGAAGGCGCTCGAGCTGAACTCGGGATTCGCGGAGGCCATGGCGGCGCTCGCCGGCGCGTACTACTCGATGGCGATCTCGTCAATATCGACCAGCCGGAAGACGGTCGAGAACGCGCGCCGCCATGCGCACCGCGCGCTCGAGCTCGACGAGCGGCGCGGCACCGCCGCCTACGGCACGCTGGCGGCGGTCGCGGGTTCCTTCGACAGGGATTTCGAGGCCGCCGAGAAGCTGTTCGAAACCGCGCTCGGCGCGGACCCGGCGGCGCAGATGACGCGGCTGCACTTCGCGGGCTTCTTGCTCGAGCGGCGGCGGCTGCCCGAGGCGCTCGCGCACGTCAAGCGGCTGCTGTTACAGTGCCCGCAGAGCGTCGCGCACAATACGGAGCTCGGCCTCTACTACGAGCTGGCCGGCGAGTACGAAGCGGGCGAGCGGCAACTGCGCTTTGCGGCGGGGCTCGCCGCGGCCGCGGTGCCGGCGCGCCACACGTACGGCCATCAGCTCGTGCTGCGCGGCAAGTATCGCCGCGCGTTGCCGCTGCTGCGGACGATCGGCAAGATGGGCACGCCCGCCTACGGCACGCTGGGCTTCGCCCACGCGCGGTGCAACGATGCGCCTGGCGCACGCCGCATTGCGGGGCACGCGGCGCGCCGCTCGCGGATCCCGCACTATCACGGCGCGATGATCGCCTGCGGCCTGCGCGAGTCGCGCGCCGCGCTGGACCTGCTCGAGGAGGCCGCGGTTCGGGAACCGCACGTCATCGGGTGGGCGGGCAGTGAAGCATGCTTCGAGGGCTTGCGCCGCGAGCCGCGGTTCCAGCGGCTGTGCGAGCGGGTATCGGTGCGCTGGTGGTAGCGCGCGCGGGCTCAGGCCTTGCCGTTCTTGCGGATGCCGGCCAGCTCGCGAAACAGCTTCTGCTCTTTGTCGGTGAGGTTCGTCGGAAGCTGGCCGATGAGGCGCACGTACTCGTCGCCGTAGCCGCCGTCTTTCAGCTTCGGCATCCCCTTGCCGGTCAGCCGCAGCATCTTGTTGTTCTGCGTGCCCGGCGGGATCGTCATCGTGACGTCGCCGTTCATCGTCGGTACGCGCACCTCGGCGCCCAGCACCAGGTCGTAGATGCTGACGGGCAGGTCGAGGTACAGATCGTCGCCCTTGCGCTCGTAGCGGTCGTCGTTTGCCAAGTGCACCACCAAGTACAGATCGCCGCGCGGTCCGCCGCCGGGCCCGCTCGCGCCTTGCCCGGCGAGGCGGATGCGCTGGCCGTCGCGCACCCCGCGCGGGATCGTCACGTCGAACTTCTTCGTCTCGCGCACGCGTCCCGTGCCGTGGCACTGCGGGCAGATGCGGTTGCGGTCCGTCCCCGTCCCGCGGCAGCGCGGGCACGCGTCCTCGACCTGGAGCGTCACCGACTTGCGCCCGCCCTCGAACGCGTCGTGCAGCGAGAGCTCGATCGTCGATTCCAGGTCCTCGCCGCGCTGGTGCTGCGGGGTGAACCCGGAACCGGCCGTCCGCTGGCGGCCGATCCCGGAGAAGAACATGTCGAAGAAGTCCGAGAACCCGCTCGTGCCGCCGCCGGCCGCGGTGCCGAAGCCGCCGAAGTTGCCGAAGTCGGCGCCCTGCGCTTGGCGGTACGAGCGGTGCTGGTCGGCTTCGCGCGCGGCCTGCTGCCAGTCCGAGCCCAGGACGTCGTACTTCTTGCGCTTCTCGGGATCGCCGAGAACCTCGTACGCCTCCTGGATGTCCTTGAACTTCTCTTCGGCCTGGCGCGCGTTGTCGGGATTCGCGTCCGGATGCCACTTGCGCGCCAGCTTGCGGTACGCGCTCTTGATGTCTTTCTCGGGCGCGGTCTTCGCCACGCCCAAGATCGAGTAATAGTCTTTGTAGTTCACGCAGTCTTGGCGACGACGACTTGCGCGGGACGCAGTACCTCGTCGCCCATCGTGTACGCCTTGTGGGCCTCGTCGAGGACGGTGTCCTCGGCGACGCCGTCGGGCGCGGGCTTGGTCGCGATCGCCTCCGCGAGCTTCGGGTCGAACGGCTGTCCCTTGAGCGAGACGCTCTTCACGCCTTCGCCGGCCAGCGCGGTCTCGAACATGCGCAGCGTCGCCTGCAAGCCGCCGCGCAGCCCCTCGGAGTCCTCGAACGCGACCGCGCGCTCGAGGTTGTCGAGCACCGGCAGCATCTTCGTCAGCACGGACTTCTTGCCGGCCAGCGCGATGTCGCCGATCTGGCGCTCGATGCGCTTCTTGTAGTTCTCGAAGTCCGCCATCGCGTAGAGGAACTTGTTGTAGTTCTCCTGCGCTTCGGCGCGCGCCGCGGCGAGTTCCGCGGCCGCATCGTCCTGAGCCGGCTCGCCGCCGGAGACCGTCTTCACCTGCACGGACTCGTCCGGCACGCCGTTCGGCGCGGCCGACGATCGCTCGTCGGCCGTGCCGTTTTTCGTGTCCTCAGCCCGCCCTGAGCCTGTCGAAGGGTTCACGGTCGCGCCTTACTTCGCTTCCTTGAACTCGGCGTCGATGACGTCTTCGGTCGGCGCGCTCGCGCCCTCGGCGGACTCGTCGTGCGCCCCGGCCGCGCCGTTCGCCGACGCACCGTCGGCCGAGCCGCCGGCCGACTTGTAGAGCGCCTCGGCCATCTTGTACGAGGCCTGCTCGAGCTTCTCGGTCGCGGCCTTGACCTCGGCCGACGTGCCGTTCTCGCTGACCTTCTTGAGCTCGGCCAGCGCCGTCTCGACGTCGGCCTTCATCGTGGCGTCGGCCTTGTCGCCGACTTCCTTCAGCGACTTCTCGGTCGAGTAGATCAGCGAGCTCGCGCTGTTGCGGATCTCGGCCTCTTCCTTCTTGGCCTTGTCGGCGGCCGCGAAGGCTTCGGCGTCGCGCACCATCCGCTCGACTTCCTCCTTGTTGAGGTTGGTCGACGCGGTGATCTGGATCTGCTGTTCCTTGCCCGTGCCCAGGTCTTTCGCCGAGACGTTCACGATGCCGTTGGCGTCGATGTTGAACGTCACTTCGATCTGCGGCACGCCGCGCGGCGCGGCGGGGATCCCCTCGAGCCTGAAGCGCCCGAGCTCCTTGTTGTCGTTCGCCATCTCGCGCTCGCCCTGGAGCACGCGGATGTCGACCGAGGTCTGGCCGTCTTCCGCCGTCGTGAAGACCTGCGTCTTGCGCGTCGGGATCGTCGTGTTGCGCTCGATGAGGCGCGTGTTCACGCCGCCGAGCGTCTCGAGACCGAGCGACAGCGGCGTCACGTCGAGCAGGACGACGTCGCGGACTTCACCCGCCAGCACGCCGGCCTGGATCGCCGCGCCGACCGCGACCACTTCGTCGGGGTTGACCGACTGGTTCAGCTCCTTGCCGGTGAGCTTCTTGACGAGCTCCTGGATGACGGGCATGCGGGTCGAGCCGCCGACCATCACGACCTCGTCGATCTTCGAGACGTCGAGCTTCGCGTCGGCCAGCGCGTTCTTGAACGGCTGCACGCAGCGGTCGGTCAGGTCCTGCGTCAGCTCCTCGAACTTCGCGCGCGTCAGCGTCACGTCGAGGTGCTTCGGACCGTTCTGGTCGGCCGTGATGAACGGGAGGTTGATCGACGTCGTGACCGTGCCCGAGAGCTCGATCTTCGCCTTCTCGGCGGCCTCGGTGAGCCGCTGCAGCGCCTGCCGGTCGGAGCTCAGGTCGATCCCCTGCTCCTTGCGGAACTCGCCGACCAGCCACTCGACGATGCGATGGTCGTAGTCGTCGCCGCCCAGATGCGTGTCGCCGTTGGTGGCCTTGACCTCGAACACGCCCTCGCCGACCTCGAGGATCGACACGTCGAACGTGCCGCCGCCGAGGTCCCACACGAGGATCGTCTCGCTGGACTTCTTGTCGAGCCCGTACGCCAGCGCGGCGGCCGTCGGCTCGTTGATGATCCGCAGGACTTCGAGCCCGGCGATCTTGCCGGCGTCCTTCGTCGCTTGCCGCTGCGCGTCGTTGAAGTACGCGGGAACGGTGACGACGGCTTTGGTGACCCGCTCGCCGAGGTACTGCGAAGCGTCGTTGACGAGCTTCTGCAGGATCATCGAGCTGATCTCTTGCGGCGTGTAGTCCTTGCCGTCGATCTTGACCTTGTGGTCGGTCCCCATCTGCCGCTTGATCGAGGACATCGTGCGGTCGGGGTTGGTGACGGCCTGGCGCTTCGCAAGCTGACCGACGAGCCGTTCGCCGGTCTTCGTGAACGCCACGACCGAAGGAGTCGTTCTCGATCCTTCGGAGTTGGCGATGACGGTGGGACTCTGCCCTTCCATCACGGCGACGACGGAGTTGGTCGTGCCGAGGTCGATTCCGACCACTTTAGCCATGTGTTGTACTGTCTCGCTTTCCGAGCAACGTGGACCATCCGTCAGGCTTGGTGCCTTCGAGTCTTGCCGCTTACCGTCGCTCAAGGTTGGTGAGCTCGGCCGCCCGGTGGCGGCCACCGCCTACTATACGCCCTGACGGGCACGGAGTTCCAGAGGCGGGTGCTCTGCTCACCGTCTATGACAGTATTTCTGTCACAATGGTTGCGCGCTGTTGACGGCATGAAAGAAAGGCGTCGCGTGTTCGCGGCGCCCTTCGTGCTCGCTTCGAGCGGAGACTAGGGGTTCGGCTGCTGCTGGTTCAGGTAGACGTCGGCCGGCTGCTCGCCGACCTTGACGTTGACGTTCTTCTTGACGCCCTGGCTCCAGATGCGCAGCGTCACGGAGGAGCCCGGCTTCGTCGCCTTCACCGTGTTGGTGACGTCGGTGATCTGGTTGACGGGCTTGCCGTTGATCGCCTGGATCACGTCGCCCGGCTCGAGCCCGGCCTGGTCGGCGGCCTGGCCGGTCTGGACTTGGCCGACCACGACGCCGCCCTGGTCGCGGTAGTTGATCTGCGTACGGACGTTGTTGTCGATCGGGCCGAGCACCACGCCGAGATAGCCGACGCCGGTCCCGGTACCCGACGCGTTCACGGTCTGGCCCGGCGCCTTGGCGAGCGCGACCGCGGTCTGGGTCACCGTGTTCGACGGGATCGCGAAGCCGATGCCCTGGGCCGCCGCGGGGTTGGCGGTCGACTGGTTGACGCCGATGACGCGGCCGTCGTAGTCGACCAGCGGGCCGCCGGAGTTGCCGGGGTTGATCGGAGCCGAGGTCTGCAGGAGACCCTTGAAGAGCCGCGCCTGCCCGCCGTCGCCGCCGATCGGCTCGTCGCGGTTGAAGCCCGAGACGACACCGACCGAGACCGACTTCTGCAGCGAGAGCGGCTCGCCGATCGCGATCGCCCACTGGCCGGCCTCCAGCTTCGAGCTGTCGGCGAACTGGACCGGGGGCGGCAGCTTCGCGTAGTTGTCGACCTTCACGAGCGCGAGATCCGCGCCGGGGTTGGAGGAGAACAGCCGCCCCGGGATGCGGTCGCCGTTCGAGAAGACGACCGTGATCCTGCTGACGCCGCGCGGAACGACGTGGGCGTTGGTCACGATCAGGCCGTCGCGCGAGTAGACGAAGCCCGAGCCCGAGGCCCGTTCGACCACGCGCTGGCGCTGGTAGGGCGCGGCGCCGCCGAACATCTGGCTGAAGGGGTCGCTCGGGACGAGCTGCGTCCCGTTGACGAGGACCTGGAGGGCGACCACGGAGGGCTCGACCCGCCGCACGGCGTTCACGATGCGATCCTGGTCGGTGGTGCCGCCGGCGATCGGGGCGGCTTGAACGGCGGGCGGCGTGTTGCCGGGGCCGGCGACTCCCGCGAAGTGGGTGCTCGCGTAGAGCATCATCGAGAAGCTCCCGATGATGGCGCCGATCAGCCCGACGACCGCCGTCCCGAAGATGCTATTACGAGACTTCACGGCGTTCCGAATACTCCTTGGACAGCGTGGGGACGAACCCGACTACCCGGCGCCCCGGCCGGAGGTCGCGGTTCGCTCTGGTTTTTCCCGGAGTTTTAACCTCAGCCGGTCGCCTGGTCGTCGACGATCCGGCCGTCGCGGACGCGGATGACGCGCTTGGCGTGGCTCGCGACGTCCTCGTCGTGCGTCACCATGATGATCGTTCGGCCGCCCTCGTTCAAGTGCTCGAACAGGGCCATGATCTCTTCGCTGGTCTGCGAGTCGAGGTTTCCGGTCGGCTCGTCGGCGAGCAGGACGGCCGGGTCGTTGACCAGCGCCCGGGCGATCGCGACCCGCTGCTGCTGGCCGCCGGAGAGCTCGCTGGGCTTGTGATCCATCCGGTCGCCCAGGCCGACCTCGGCCAGCTGGGCGGAGGCGCGCGCGTTGCGCGTGCGCGTCCCCATCCCGGCGTAGAACAGCGGCAGCGCGACGTTCTTCAGCGCGCTGGTCCGCGCCAGCAGGTTGAAGCCTTGGAAGACGAACCCGAGCTTCTTGAGCCGGATCGCGGCCAGCTCGTCGTCGCTCAGCTTCGAGACGTCGTTGCCGTCCAGCAGGTAATGGCCCGTGGTCGGCCGGTCGAGGCAGCCCAGCAGGTTCATCAGCGTCGACTTGCCCGAGCCCGAGGGACCCATGATCGCGACGTACTCGCCGGAGTCGATGGTGAAGGTCACGCCGCGCAGCGCGTCGACCCGCACGTCGCCCAGCACGTAGGTCTTGGTGACGTCCTGCACGTCGATCGCGTGGCGCGCGCTATTCATAGCGCAACGCCTCGATGGGGTCGAGCGTCGCGGCGCGCCAGGCGGGGTACGTGCCGAACGCGACGGTGACGACGGTGGTGAAGATCGTCGCGATCAGGATGCTGCGCACCCACGGGATCGGCGCGACGACGCCGGAGAAGTTCACGATGAAGGCGTTGTTCACGAACGCGCCGATCGCGACGCCGAGGATCAGGCCGACCAGGCAGCCGAACCCGGACAGCGCGAGCGCCTCGATGAAGAACTGCAGCAGCACCTGGAAGCGCGTCGCGCCGATCGCCTTGCGCAAGCCGATCTCGCGCGTGCGCTCCGCGACGCTGACCAGCATGATGTTCAGGATCCCGATCCCGGCGACCAGCAGCGAGACCGCGCCGATCAGCCCGACGACCACGGTGATCCCGGCGAAGATCCCGTCGACCGCCTTGCTGAACGTCTTGCGGTCGAAGGTCTGGTACTCGACGCGTCCGCCCTTGAGGTGCCGCAGCCAGTGCAGCGCGTCGGCTTCGGTCTGCTCGACCTTCGACGGGTCGGCCATGAGGAAGCGGGCGAACACGATGGCGTGCCCGCGCACGAAGTCGCGCTCGTAGCTCGAGTACGGGATCGACACGTCGAGGTTGAAGTTGACCGGCAGGATCCCGGTCTTGTCCGTGCCGAGCACGCCGACGATCGTGTAGCGCCGGTCGCCGATGCGGATCGAGCCGCCCGTCGGGTCGCCGCTCATGTGCAGCTTCTCGTAGCCCTTGTCGGAGACGACCGCGACGTGGCGCGACTGCGCGATGTCGTCTTCGCTCAGCTTGCGGCCGAAGCGCAGCGGCGTCGAGGTCGCGAACCGCTCGTCCGGCGCGGCGCCGAAGGTGATCCGCCGGTGGGTGTGCCCGTACGAGGCCAGCAGGCGCTGCCCGCCGGCCGGGATCGCGGCGATGACGTTCGGGACCTCGTCCTTCGCGCGCTGCAGGTCGCTGAGCCGGATCGCGGCGCGGGTGAAGTCGGCCTGCTGCTGGTTCGGCAGCACCACGAACGTGCGATCGCTGAGCGCGCCGAGCAGCCCGCTCACCGCGCCCGCCGTCCCCGCGCCGAGCACCTGGATCGCGATGACCGCGGTGACCCCGATGATGAGGCCGAGCACCGTCAGCAGGCTGCGCACGCGGTTCGCGCCGAGCACCGCGATCGCTTCGGCGAAATACTGCCCGAGGTTCATGATCTCACGTCGTGTCCGGCGCTCATGTGCGGAGAGCCGCGATCGGGTCCATGCGCGCGGCGCGGATCGCCGGGTACGTGCCGAACACGCAGCCGACGACCATCGAGAAGCCGACCGCGACCGACATGATCAGCAGCCACGGAATCGGCGCGGGGCCGACGACCGACTCGACGGCCGCGTACCCGCCGAGCGTGCCGAGGAACCCGATCGCCATCCCGATCCCGCCGCCGATCAGCGAGAGCAGGATCGCTTCGAGCAGAAACTGGAGCGCGACGTCGCCGCGCTTCGCGCCGATCGCCTTGCGCAGCCCGATCTCGCGGGTGCGCTCGGTGACCGAGACCAGCATGATGTTCATGATCCCGATCCCGGCGACGATCAGCGAGACGCCGCCGATCGCGCTCAGCCCGGCCGCGATCACGCCCAGGATGGTGTTGAACGTCCCGACCGCCGCGGTGTTGTCCTGGGTCGCGTACGCCGCGCGCGGGCCGTGCAGCCGCCGCAGCACGTTGTCGATCGCCTCCGAGACCCGCCCGACCTCGACGCCCGGCGCGGCGTACACCGTCAGGCTGTCGGCCGGTCCGGGCGCGATGCGGTGGAACGTCGTGTACGGGATCAGCGCGAAGTC
>Ga0066662_10000745_pt1 | contig 14506 bp, 11 predicted proteins | sample GraSoiAngelo_111_FD_133939 | JGI IMG/M metagenome (GOLD analysis project Ga0066662, IMG submission 133939) | Grasslands soil microbial communities from the Angelo Coastal Reserve, California, USA - 14_0903_12_40cm | ecosystem: Environmental > Terrestrial > Soil > Grasslands | place: USA... | reverse complement strand
GCAGCGCTATGTCTGTGAACACGCCATAAAGGTTGGCGTGTCCGTATAGGCTGCGCTTGAAGCGTTCTCGTTGGCTTGCGGTGAGCGTCATGCGGCCATACGGAGGGTTGCCTATCACCAGGTCGAAAAAAGTATCGCTTGGTTCTTGTTCAAGCGTGTCGCGCACTTGAACCACCGGGGGGAGCCGCTTGCCCACGAGGCAATCCGCAAATGCGATTTCCAGCCAGGTCTGCGTGAGCCATGCGGCGAACGGATCGATTTCAAAGCCACGCAACCGGCTCATAATGTTGTTTAGGAGATCATCTGCCCTTAAGCCATGCTTCATGGCTTCGCGCATACGAAGCGCCACAGGCAGAAGGAACGCACCGCCGCCACATGCCGGATCGAGAACGTGGGCAGTTTGCCAATCGATGCCTGCTTCCTCGGCCATGTCCAACAATCGCTGCGTGAGGGCCGGGGGCGTGTAATACATGCCAAGCTCGCTTCGCGTGCCGGAAGGCACCAGAGCCGTGTAGGTCGCACTTAGCTGGAAGCACGCCTGTTCGATCGAAAGTTCGGATGCCTCCTGTCCAACGAGGCGGGCAAGTTCGATGACAGCTTTGTCCAGGGTAAAGGTCAATGCGATTGACGGCGGTGTGACGTTCAGTGACCTGCCGAGTTTTTTTGCGGACAGCTCGATGTATTCGTCGATGGCGGCTTTAATGAATGCCCACGCGGCCTGCTGACGCTGGCGCTCAGGGACAGTTGCGCCCCATGCGCGGGCCATGAACCGTCCAGACTGGATGCCGAAGACGCTCTCTTTTCGGGATCGTCCCTTAGTCGACGGTTCTGCCCTGGCTCGTTGAGTGGCGGTCATGGGGCTGAGCCTCTGGAAGAAACTGGGTGGACCTATACAGACAGATTTTCGGCGCCCGACGCAGAGAAATCCCCCACATCGCTCGTCTAGGCTGGGGACAAAAACAGGCGAAGAACCGGCGCCGGATAATCAAGGCAAGACGTTCTTATTTTGTTCCATTTCGTTCCATCCGTCAAATATCTCTTTAAGTAATTGAAAATAGGTTGATTTTGAACAAGTTGCACGCTCTGCAGAAGCCCGCGGCGACGCCTTCCGCAGGCGGGGAAGGTTAAGACAACCGCTTCAGCGCAGCGTTAACGGCCGCCTCGGCAGTAATCCCAAAATGCTTAAAAAGGTCCTTGGCAGGCGCGCTGGCGCCGAAACCGTGCATGCCGATGAATTCGCCGTGCTTGCCGATCACCGCGTCCCAGCCCCAGCGCACCGCGGCCTCGATCGCGACATTGACCTCTGCGTTGCCGATGATGGCGTTCTTCTTCGCCTCGTCCTGCGCCAGCAGCAATTCCAGCGACGGCACCGACACAACGCGCGCAGCTATGCCCTTGTCCGCGAGCTGTTTTTGCGCCGCGACCGCGATCTCCACTTCGGAGCCGGAGGCGAACAGCGAGACCTTTGCTTCGCCTTGGGCGGGGACCAACTCATAGGCGCCCTGGCTGCACGGATTGTCGTTACGCGCGACGTTGCGCAGTTGCGGCAGGTTCTGCCGCGTCAGCGCCAGTACCGTGGGACCGTCGATGCGGTTCAGCGCCAGCTCCCAGCACTCGGCGACCTCGACGGCGTCGCAGGGCCGGAACACGCGCATGTTCGGGATCGCGCGAAGCGCGGCGAGATGTTCGACGGGCTGATGGGTCGGGCCGTCCTCGCCGAGCCCGATCGAATCATGGGTCATCACGTAAGTAACGCCGGCGCCCATCAAGGCGGCGAGCCGCATCGCGGGGCGCGCATAGTCGGTGAACACCAGGAACGTTGCGCCGTTCGGGGCGAAGCCGCCATGCAGGAAGATGCCGTTCATGGCGGCGCACATGCCGTGCTCGCGGATGCCGTAATGGATGAAGCGGCCCTTCGGCGTCTTGGCCGTAAACGCCACCGCCGATTTCGCCTTGTTGTTGTTGGAGCCGGTGAGGTCCGCCGAGCCGGCGAGGAATTCCATCGGCATCGCGGCTGCGATCGCCTCGATCGCCGCTTCCGAAGACTTGCGGGTCGCGATGTTCTGCGGCGTCTCGAGCAGCGCCTTCTTGTGCGCCTTCAGCGCCTTGGCGAGCGATGGCGGCCGCTCATGGCGCAGCCGCCGCTCGAATTCGGCGCGCTTGCGGCTGCCAAGCTCGGCAAAGCGCGCCTGCCATTCCGCGCGCTCCGCAGCGCCGCGGCGGCCGGCCTCGCGCCAGGCCTGCAGCACATCGTCGGGCACCGAAAACGGCTCCGGCGAAATGCCGAGGTTTTCCTTGGCGGCCTTCAACTCATCGGCGCCCAGCGCTTCGCCATGCGCTTTGGAGGTGCCGGCCTTGTGCGGCGCGCCGTAGCCGATCACCGTCTTGCAGGCGATCAGCGACGGCTTGTTCGATTTCTGCGCGCGGGTGATCGCCGCCGCAATCGCGGCCTGGTCCTGGCCGTCGATCAGCTCCGCGGCCCAGCCCGCCGACTTGAACCGCTTCACCTGGTCGACCGAGTCGGCCAGCGAAATCGGCCCGTCGATCGAGATGCCGTTGTCGTCGTAGAGCACGATCAGCTTGTTCAGCTTCCAGTGCCCGGCCATGGCGATCGCTTCCTGCGACACGCCTTCCATCAGGTCGCCGTCGGAGCACAGCACGTAGGTGTGATGGCTGACGATTTTCTTGCCGAACTCGGCGGCGAGCATCTTTTCCGCGACCGCAAAGCCGACCGAGGTGGCGATGCCCTGGCCGAGCGGCCCGGTGGTGGTCTCGATCGCCGGAGTGTGGAAATTCTCCGGGTGGCCCGGGGTGAGCGAGTCCAGCTGGCGGAACTGTTTCAGCTGCTCCAGCGTCATGTCCTTGTTGCCGGTCAGGTACAACAGCGCATAGAGCAGCATCGAGCCGTGCCCGGCCGACAGGATGAAGCGGTCGCGGTCCGGCCATTTCGGGTCCGCGGCGTCGTATTTGAGGAACTGGGTCCACAGCACGGTGGCGATATCCGCGGCGCCCATCGGCAGCCCCGGGTGGCCGGATTTGGCCTTTTCCACCGCGTCCATGGCGAGGCCGCGAATCGCATTGGCCATACGGGTGTGATCGACGCTCGCCATGGGATGATCCGTTTTGAGGGTGGTTGTCGTGAACGCTCCGCGGCGGAATTGGATGTAAGCCGGCCGCGGGAACCTTGAGGTGGGGTGGATAGCATCTGCGGGATGCGAGTCCAAGGCCGGGAGCCCCGACCGGCGCGTTAGTAGTGCATAGCTTGCAAGCGGCGTTGCGCCGGTCTCGCTTGCCACGTAAATTTCGCACGCTAAAGGCTTGCCGAGTCGCAGCTTTTGCGCATCCGGCAACCGCTTCGAACAGACCCAGGCTTTTCGCATGAACCTTTTCGCATGAACGATCGTTCCGTCAACTTGTCCGACAGCGCGGGGACACCTGCCGTCGACATCGACGCGGCGACGCGGCGGCTGATGGCGGCGCTGGATGCGCTGGAAGCCGCGGTGGAGCGCCGCCGCGAGGCCGACCGCGACGAGGATGAGCTGGCGACCCGGATCCAGGCGCTCGGCGCGGATCGTTCGCGGCTCGCCGACGAGCTCGATTCCTCGCTGGTCAAGACTCGCAAGCTGGAACGCGCCAATCGCGAGATCGCCGAGCGGCTGGACGCCGCGATCGGAACCATCCGCTCGGTTCTGGAGGTGACAGACGAGACATGAGCCACATCAACGTCACCATCAACGCCCGCCAATACCGCATGGCCTGCGAAGAGGGCCAGGAGGTGCGGCTTCTGAAACTGGCAGAGAGTTTCGAGTCCCGGATCGGCAGCCTGCGCGGCAAGTTCGGTGAGATCGGCGACGCGCGCCTGACCGTGATGGCGGCGCTGACGATCTGCGACGAACTGCTCGATGCCAATGCGCGCGTGCTTCAGCTCGAGGAAGAGCTCGCCGCGCTGCGCGACGTCCGCGTCGTCGCCGCCGACCGCGCCCGCGCCACCCAGGTCGCGGTCGCAGCGGCGCTGAACTCCGCCGCCGAGCGCATCGAGAAGACCACGCAGGCGCTCAGCCGCACGATCGGCGGCGGCGTCGCGATCGGGTGAACGTAGCGTGTAAGGTGGGCAAAGATAGCCGGCGCGCGAACGCGCGTCGGCTGACGTGCCACCATTCGCTTCCACCACGGAAAAAAGATGGTGGGCACGGCGCGAAGGCGCGCAGTGCCCACCCTACGCCAGCACACGATTGTCGCTGGCGCATCCGCGCCATAGCGCCTACATTACCCGGGCGAGGCTGCGCCGCGCGTCAGGAGCCATATATCCCCGGGGCCTTATCGATCCTTCCGGGAACTGTCCCTGCCCAGGTCCGTGGACCTGGGCATATGGTGCCCACCTACTTTCGTAGGGAACTCCGGGATCGAGCGCTCCAACGGCGGCCGCGGCTTCGCGCTTTAGTTTCGCTCGTCATTGCGAGCGAAGCGAAGCAATCCGGGAGCCACAAAGAAGGCCTGGATTGCTTTATCGCGGAGTATATCATGAGGCCGGCCAAAAGGTCGGACCCGTTGGCTCCTCGCAATGGCGGCCACGCCCGGATGTCGTCTTCTCCCTCCAAAGGTGAATTGCGCATAGCCGCGCTGGCGCGGCGCGACGCGCTTACGGCTGCGGATCGCGCGGCTGCTGCGCAGGCGATCGCCACACGCGGGCTGCCGGTCGGGATCAAGCGGGGCGCCGTCGTGGCCGGTTATTCGCCCATTCGTAACGAGGTCGATCCGACGGCCCTGATGCAAGGTCTCGCCGCCAAGGGGGCGCGGCTGGCTTTGCCGGCGGTGATGGCGCGGGGAAAATCGCTGGCGTTTCGCGCCTGGTCGGTGGGCGACCGGTTGATGCTCGGCCCGCTTGGCATTCTCGAGCCGTCGCCGGCCGCGGCCGAGCTCATTCCCGACATCGTGTTGGTCCCCTTAGCGGCATTCGACCGCGCCGGTCACCGCATCGGCTACGGCGCCGGCCATTATGACTTCACGCTGGCGCATCTGCGGAAACGCAAGGCGAGCCTCGCCGTCGGCCCGGCCTTCGCCGCGCAGGAAATACCGGCCGTTCCCGCCTCCGAGCACGACGTGCGGCTCGATCTTGTGCTAACGGAGAACGAGACCATCGACTTCCGGAGTCCTTGAACGTTGCGCATCCTTTTCATCGGCGACGTCGTCGGCAAGACCGGACGCACCGCCGTGTTAGAACATCTGCCCGTCCTGATCGGCGACTGGAGCCTCGACCTCGTCATCGTCAACGGCGAGAACGCCGCCGGGGGCTTCGGCATTACCGAGGCGATCTACAACGATTTCCTCGACGCCGGCGCCGACGCGGTGACGCTCGGCAACCACGCCTGGAATCAGAAGGAGGCGCTGGTGTTCATCGAACGCGCGCCGCGGCTGATCCGGCCGCTGAATTTTCCGCGGCACACGCCTGGGCGCGGCGCGGCGCTGATCGATACCAAGAACGGCAAGCGCGCGCTGGTCATCAATGCGATGGGTCGGGTGTTCATGGATCCGCTGAACGATCCGTTTGCCGCGGTGGCGCGCGAGCTCGACGCCTGCCCGTTGCGCGAGGCCTGCGACGCCGTCGTCGTGGATTTCCACGGCGAGGCGTCCAGCGAGAAGCAGGGCATGGGATTTTTCTGCGACGGTCGCGCCAGCCTGGTGGTCGGCACCCACACGCATGTGCCGACCGCCGATCATCAGATCCTCGCCGGCGGCACCGCCTACATGACCGACGCCGGGATGACCGGCGACTACGATTCCGTCATCGGCATGCACAAGGACGAGCCGCTGCATCGCTTCACGACCGGCATCCCCTCGGGCCGGTTCGAGCCGGCCGGCGGCACAGCCACGCTGAGCGGGGTCGCAGTGGAGACGGACGAGGCCACCGGCCTCGCCGCCCGCATCGCGCCAGTGCGGGTCGGCGGCAGGTTGGAGCCTGCGGCGCCCAGCTTTTGGGCGCGGTGATCGACCACGCGATACCGCTATCCGGATTTTTTATGGAAGATGTCGGCGACCGGACCGACGCCGGACAAATATTCGCCGTAGCTTTCACGGCGAGGACACGTAGATGAGAGACAAAAGGTTAGGACCCGATAGGCACGACTGGCAGGCCCGCGCCGCCGAGGCGTTGGAAGAGGCGCGCCGCATGAAGCCCGGCGCGGAGCGCAACGACGCCCTTAAAAAGGCCGGCCAATTGCAATCCGCTGCCGACATGATGGGCTACCTCACCTCGAAAGAGCTGCAGCCGCCGAAGTAGCGACGCGCCAGCCGCGCACGGTATCGACCGCGGTTGCACGGCCTGAAGCGGGCCGCATTTTATTCAAATAATTGAGTCGCCTACCGTACTTAAACAGCCTAGGATCGGACCACTGCCGGTAACGAGCTCTGAAGGCACCGGCAGCTGAGAGCCCGCGAATGGACTCCCGCCTTTGCGTGAGTGTCCGATGGCGCAGTCCGTTTTCTTAAGAGAGCAAGCCGAGCGATGCCGCCGCCTCGCGCACGCGACCAGCGACGCCATCACTCATGATCGCCTCTTGATGTTGGCGGCCGAATACGACGCCCAGGCGCGATCCCAGGATGGTGCCGACGCACAGCCGCCTCTCCGCTCCGCGAGAGGCGAGGAGGACGGCGCCTGAAGGCTGATCTCACGGCGATTCGGCGTTTCGTCCGCTATGCGACAAAATAAATTTAGGCGTCGCCCGCAACGGCTAAGCTGAGGGCATTGCGGCCCAATCCCGGAGCGCATTTTCACACTCCTAGGCCAACAGCGCTGTAAGACGGTTACCGGACCGACAACTTCGCGTCTCGCTTCCTATATGAGTAATCCGCGGAAACGCTCGTTCAGTGCGTCTTTTCCATCCCTGCGGTGACACGGCCCTACCGACCGGGCGGGACATCGCGGTGCATCAAATTACAGGCGGCCATCTCGATAACAAGCTGCTGGCGTCCTTGCCGCGCAGCGAGCTCAACCTGCTGTTTCCGCATCTGACGACCGTCACGTTGACGCAGGGCACCGTGGCGTTCGAGACCGGCGACGAAGTAGATCAGGTCTACTTCCCCCACAACGGCATGTTCTCGCTGCTCGCGGTGATGCGCGACGGCAAGGCCATCGAAACCGCGACCGTCGGCCGCGAAGGCGTAATCGGCGCAATGGCAGGCCTTGGATTGTACACCTCGCTGGTCCGCGTGGTGGTGCAGCTGCCGCTGACGTCGAGCAAGATCGCCTCGCCGCTGTTTCGAAAAGCGGTTGCGGCGAGCGAAGAGATCCGGAATCTTGCAATCCGCTACAACGAGGTATTGCTGACCCAGGCGCGTATCACCGCCGCCTGCAACGCGCTGCATCCGGTGGAGGCGCGGTTCTGCCGCTGGCTCCTGCAATCGGCCGACCGCGCCGCCTCCGACACGGTGACGTTGACCCAGGAATTGCTGGCCGAGATGCTGGGCGTGCGCCGCACCTCGGTCACGGAAGTCGCCGGCAAGCTGCAGCACGAGGGCGTCATCACCTATTCCCGCGGCGTCATCAGAATCGCCGACCGCGCCGGCCTCGAGCGGCTGTCCTGCGAATGCTACCGGACCCTGGTCGATCACGAGGCGACGCTGACCTGACGCGTTTAGCGGTCATTCCGGGGTGCGCCTCTTCGGCGCGAACCCGGAATCCACCACTCGCGCATCACTTCTGGATTCCGGGTTCCCTCGCGCAAGCGCGCGAGCGCCCCGGAATGACGAACATCTGACATTCCTGATCGCGGATTGTGCACTATCCGGCAATCGGTCTATGTCGGCGCCATGTTTGATCCCCTCCTCATCCTGATCGCCGCGGTGTTTCTGCTGGCCGGGCTCGTCAAGGGCGTGCTCGGCCTCGGCCTGCCCACGGTCGCGATGGGTCTGCTCGCGGTATCGATGCCGCCGGCGCATGCGCTCGCGATCGTCATCGTGCCGGCGATCGTCACCAATATCTGGCAGACCTTTGTCGGCCCATACTTACGCGACATCACCCGGCGGTTGTGGCCGCTGATGGGGGGCACCGCGGTCGGCATCTGGAGCAGCGCCGGGCTGATGACCGGGCCCTATGCGCGCTACGGCACCATCGTGCTCGGCATCCTGCTGGTGATCTATGCCATCACCGGCCTGACCAGATTCTCCTTCCGCGTGGCGCCCGCCGACGAGCGATGGATCGGCGGCATCGTGGGCCTGGTCACTGGCGTGGTTTCGGCCGCGACTGGCGTGCAGGTGATCCCGTCGATGCCGTTCATGCAGGCGATCGGCATGGAGAAGGACGAATTGGTGCAGGCGCTCGGCCTGTTCTTCACGGTCGCAACCATCGCGCTGGCCTTCAACCTGACCAGCGCGGGCCTGCTCAATGCATCGACCACTGTTCCCGGGGCGGTGGCGATGGTCGGCTCGTTTACCGGAATGACGGTCGGCCAGGCGGTACGTTCGCGGCTCGAGCCGGAAGCGTTTAGGCGCTGGTTCCTGATCGCGATGATTTTGCTCGGCGTCTATCTCGCGGGCAGCGCGACGTATAACGTGCTGCATTGATTTTCGTCGTCCCCGCGAAGGCGGGGACCCATACGCCGCGCACTCTCAATTGCGCAGGGTATTAGTCACACGGGTGAGGTCTGAGCACGATCACGCAAGCCGGTGGTTATGGGTCTCCGCCGTCGCGGGGACGACAAGTCATGTGTTGTGCGACAATTACCCGAACAGCGGCGTGCCGGGCACGAAGGCGTCGAAGGCCGCCCAGAACTGCGCGCGAAAGCGGTCCTGCTCCTGCAGGATTTCGTGGCGTGAGCCTGCGATCACGAGATGCGAGCCGGCGCGCAGATGATAGGCGAAGGCTTCGATGGCGGCGGTGGAGACCACGGTATCGTGGCTGGCGGCGAGGATCAGGATCGGCTGGCGGATCTGCGAAGCGTATTTCGGGCTGCGAAAGCCCTGCATGGTCCGGATTGCGGTGTCCGCCCATGCGACCGTCGGGGAGCCGAGACCGAGCAATGGATCTTCCTCCAGGATCGCCGCGTTGCGGGCGAAGCGGACCGGATCGCTGGTGAAGGGATTGTTGACGAAGGATTGCGCGCCGGTCAGCGCGTCGCTGCCGCCCGGGATGTAGTTGCCGCCTTGTCCGGTGAGCCGCATCGCCCGCAGCAACAGCCGCGCCGGCAGCGAGGTGGCGCGGCCCGGCAGGTCGATCATCGGCGCCGAAAGTACTATGCGGTCGAACCAGCGTTTGCCGGCATGCGCTAGCCGCAGCATCACCGCGCCGCCCATCGAATGCGCCAGCGCGAAATAGGGCGGGGGGCAATCCGGCAGCACCACCTGGCGGACGAAGGCATCCACGTCCGCCTCGTACTCGGCGAAGTCGCGCACATAACCTTTCCTCGGATCGCGCAGGCGGCGCGAGGAATGGCCCTGGCCGCGCCAGTCCAGCGCCGCCACCGCAAAGCCGCGGTCGCGGAGGTCGCGCACTGTCTCGAAATATTTCTCGATCTGCTCGCTGCGCCCCGTGAACACGCAGACCGTGCCCCTGCGGCCCGGCGGCGGCGCCCAGCGCGCGAAGCGCAATTGCGCGCCGTCGGGGGTGTTGATGGTGCCCGAGACGACGTCCTCCGGAACCGGATTGGCGGGGATCGAGACGAGCGTCATGGCCGGAACCGCCTAGGTGAAATATGCCGGAGTTCAAGGGTGATCGGGGCTGGCGGCGAACAAAAATTACGAGTGATTCCACCCTCTTGAACGCCGTTGGGCCCCTCCCATATCACCTCCGTGCAGGCCGCTAAAGGCTGCATATTGCAACTCAAGCCCGGCCCTCGGCGGGCGGGTAAATCTTAAAACCAGTCGCTCAATGGAGGACTACCATGCGTACCTACGATCTCACCCCGTTTTATCGTTCCACCGTCGGCTTCGACCGTCTTTTCAACCTGCTCGATCAGGCAACCTCCGACGGCAGCCCCGGCTATCCCCCTTACAACATCGAACGCACCGGCGAGAACGCCTACCGCATCAGCGTCGCGGTTTCCGGTTTCTCGGCGGGCGAACTCTCGATCGTCGCCAAGGAAAACACCCTGACCATCAAGGGCGAGAAGACCGCCAATGAGAACGGCAAGGAAGGCTCCGAGGTGCTCTACCGCGGCATCGCCGCGCGCGCCTTCGAGCGCGTGTTCCAGCTTGCCGATTTCGTGCTGGTGAAGAACGCCTCGCTGGAGAACGGCCTGCTCCATGTCGACCTCGTCCGCGAGATCCCCGAGGCCAAGAAGCCCCGTTCGATCCCGATCGCGGTCGGCGGCTCGCAGCACTCCCCGCAGGTAGTCGACGGCTCGGTCGAAAAGGCCGCCGCGTAAAGCGCGCCTCTCTCACGTAGACGGAAACGCCCCGGCAGCCCGGGGCGTTTTTGTCATTGCAGGCGTGGCAATGTGTCCGCCGGACAACCTTGCGTCGAACTTCGCAAACGTTCAAGCTTGCCCGGCTGCCACACCAAAACGACGGAGGAGGCGATGTTTGGGAAGACCGTTCTTTCCGCCGCCATCGCGGCGCTTGCGATTCCGTGCGCCGCCGGCGCCCAGCTGCTCAAACTCGTTGAGGTCAACGCCCCCAAGGTGAACTGCGTCTTCCAAACCGACTGCAATATTCCGGTCACAGACACCGTCAGCAATATTTCGCCGCCGTTCCTGGCGGACGCGGGCACCGCATGGATGCAGTCGCGCACCTTCGCGGGCGAGGCCGGCGCGCCGGGCGCGGGCACCACTGGTTACGAGTATCGCCTCAGCATGATGGAAGCATCGGCGCCTGGATGCATCCTCGGATTCAACCTCAATTTCGGTCCGCACAAGCCGTTGCCCTATGTCAACAATGCGCTTGCCGATGTCTATGTTATCACCACCGGCGGGCTTGGCACGATCGGCTTGAAATCGGCTGAGCGAAACGGCGATATCATCATGTTCACGTTCGCGGCCCCGGTGTGTGCCGACGGACCACCCGACGTCACGAAGACCACGTTCTTTTTCGGCCTCGCCGCAACCGCTGCCCCGATGACGGTGAGCGCGAGCGTGTACGGGATCGGCAATTCCGGGTCGTTCGGGATCTCGGCGCGCGTGCCGACGCATAGCGTGCCGCAGGATCCTCCCGGGGGCCTGTAGCGCGGGATTGTGGGGAGCACTTGGGGCGAAGCAACCCAGCCCTCGCGGCGCCAGGTTGCCTGGTCCTGTTATCTGGCAAATCTGGTGGCACACACACCGCAGGCTTCCGCCGGATCGCGGCAACGCCTGTGCCAGGAAGCCGCGCAGGCCGGCCATTCCCCCGTCCGGATCATGTCAACGGGGACTTCGGCGCGCTTGTGTGTTAGAAAAAAATTTGGCAATGTCAGGGTTAGGACAGTAACGCTGTCTCAATTTAAAGGCGGCAATCCGGCACACGGATTGCAACGAAATCTGGCTGCGTGCAGCTGGGAAAAGAGGTCCGGCTGCGTTCAGCCGGAAATGGCAGGCAAGGCCGTCGACCGTGCCCGGTTGGACGCCGACACCTGAATTCTGAAATTACGGCTCGCTTAAAGGACGAGCGGTGGCCCGGTGGGTGCCGCGACCGCCCAAGGTGCGCCGGTGACGGTGGCGAGATCTGCGGCGCAAGCGCGGGAGCTCAGAGGAATCAAGATGAGCGGGTCGGAGGCGGAGCGGGACGGTATCGTGACGGATGCGCAGCACGCCGCGCCGTTCGACAAACCGCGCGAGCATGACTGGCGTCCGCCGGCGCACGGTCTCTACGACCTTGCCCAGGAGAAGGATTCCTGCGGCGTCGGCTTTATCGCCAACATCAAGGGACGCAAGTCGCACCAGATCGTCTCCGACGCGCTCGACATCCTGTGCAACCTCGAGCACCGAGGCGCGGTGGGCGCGGACCCGCGCGCCGGCGACGGCGCAGGCATACTGGTGCAGATCCCGCATCGCTTCTTCGAGCGCAAGGCGGCCGAGATCGGTTTCCAGCTGCCGGCGCCGGGCGACTATGCGATCGGCGCGCTGTTCATGCCGCGCGAGACCGCCTGGCGTAACGTCATCAAGAGCATCATTGCCGAGCAGATCCGCAATGAAGGCCTGCTGCTGCTCGGCTGGCGCGACGTGCCGAAGGACAATTCCTCGCTCGGCGAAACCGTCAAGCCGACCGAACCGCACCACATGCAGGTGTTCATCGGGCGCAACGGCGCCGCCAAGGATGCCGACGAGTTCGAACGCCGGCTCTACATTCTGCGCAAGTCGATCTCGCAGGCGATCTACCAGCGCCGTGACCGCGGCATGGCCGGCTATTACCCAGTCTCGATGTCCTGCCGCACCGTGATCTACAAGGGCATGTTCCTCGCCGACCAGCTCGGCAAGTACTATCCCGACTTGCATGAAGAGGATTTCGAGAGCGCGCTGGCGCTGGTCCATCAGCGCTTCTCCACCAACACTTTCCCGACCTGGTCCTTAGCGCATCCCTACCGGATGATCGCGCATAATGGCGAGATCAACACGCTGCGCGGCAACGTCAACTGGATGGCGGCGCGCCAGGCCTCGGTGCATTCGAAGCTCTACGGCAAGGACATCTCGCGGCTGTGGCCGATCTCCTATGAAGGCCAATCCGACACCGCCTGCTTCGACAACGGCCTCGAATTCCTGGTGCAGGGCGGCTACTCGCTGCCGCATGCCATGATGATGATGATACCGGAAGCATGGGCCGGCAATCCGTTGATGGACGAGCAGCGCCGCGCGTTCTACGAATATCACGCTGCCATCATGGAACCGTGGGACGGTCCCGCCGCGATCGCGTTTACCGACGGCCGGCAGATCGGCGCCACGCTCGACCGCAACGGGTTGCGGCCGGCGCGCTATCTGGTCACCTCGGACGACCGCATCGTGATGGCCTCCGAAATGGGCGTCTTGAAGATTCCGGAAGAGCACATCGTCACCAAGTGGCGGCTGCAGCCGGGCAAGATGCTGCTGGTCGATCTCGAGCAGGGCCGGCTCATTCCGGACGACGAGATCAAGGCGCAATTGGCGAGGAGCCATCCCTATCGCGACTGGCTGGGCAAGACCCAGATCGTGCTCGAGGAACTGCCGGACGCGCCGGTCAAGGGCATGCGCTCCAACCTGCCGCTGCTCGATCGCCAGCAGGCGTTCGGCTACAGCCAGGAGGACATCACCATCTTGATGACGCCGATGGCTTCCACCGGCGAGGAAGCCAATGGCTCGATGGGCAACGATACGCCGATCTCGGCGCTGTCTGACAGGCCGAAGCCGCTGTTCACGTATTTCAAGCAGAACTTCGCGCAGGTCACCAACCCGCCGATCGATCCGATCCGCGAAGAGCTGGTGATGAGCCTCGTCTCGATCATCGGGCCGCGCCCGAACCTGTTCGACCTGCAGGGCGCCGCCGGCAACAAGCGGCTCGAAGTGCGGCAGCCGATCCTGACCGACGGCGACCTGGAGAAGATCCGCTCCATCTCGGAAGTGACCGACACCCATTTCCGCTCGCGCACCCTGGACACCACGTTCCACGCCGGCTTCGGCGCGGCGGGGCTCGAGCAGGTGCTCGACGAACTCTGCGCGCGCGCCGAGGCCGCGGTCCGCGAAGGGGTCAATATCATCATCCTGAGCGACCGCATGGCGGGCTCCGACCGCATCCCGATCCCGTCGCTGCTCGCCTGCGCGGCCGTGCATCATCATTTGATCCGCACCGGCTTGCGCACCTCGGTGGGACTCGTGGTGGAATCCGGCGAGCCGCGCGAGGTGCATCATTTCGCGTGCCTCGCCGGCTACGGCGCCGAGGCGATCAATCCGTATCTTGCGTTCGAGACCATCATCGCGCTGAAGGACAAGATGCCGGCGGCGCTGGACGACTACGAGCTGGTCAAGCGCTACATCAAGTCGATCGGCAAGGGCCTGCTCAAGGTGATGTCCAAAATGGGCATCTCGACCTATCAGTCCTATTGCGGCGCGCAGATCTTCGACGCGGTCGGGCTGAAGGCGGATTTCGTCGCCAAGTACTTTGTCGGCACCCACACGCGCATCGAAGGCGCGGGGCTCGCCGAAATCGCCGAGGAGGCGGTGCGCCGCCATGCCGATGCGTTCGGCGAGGCGCCGGTCTACAAGAACGCGCTCGACGTCGGCGGCGAATATGCCTACCGCACCCGCGGCGAGGACCACGCGTGGACCGCGGAGTCGGTCTCCACGCTGCAGCATGCGGTGCGCGGCAACTCGCTGGAGCGCTACCGGGCGTTTGCCAAAATCCTGAACGAGCAGTCCGAGCGGCTGTTGACGCTGCGCGGCCTGTTCCGGATCAAGAGCGCCGAGGACGAGAAGCGCAAGCCGGTGCCGCTGGAGGAAGTCGAGCCGGCCAAGGTGATCGTCAAGCGCTTCGCCACCGGCGCGATGAGCTTCGGCTCGATCTCGCGCGAGGCGCATACGACGCTGGCGATCGCGATGAGCCGGATCGGCGGCAAGTCGAACACCGGCGAGGGCGG
>Ga0066662_10000744_pt1 | contig 14508 bp, 6 predicted proteins | sample GraSoiAngelo_111_FD_133939 | JGI IMG/M metagenome (GOLD analysis project Ga0066662, IMG submission 133939) | Grasslands soil microbial communities from the Angelo Coastal Reserve, California, USA - 14_0903_12_40cm | ecosystem: Environmental > Terrestrial > Soil > Grasslands | place: USA... | reverse complement strand
TGTGCGCCAGAAGGAACGGCGTCAGCTCCCGCCCGCCGACACCCCGCCGCCCGGCTTCCGAGAGCGCCTCGGACAGCAACCCTTCCATCACGCGCGCGTCAACCTCCGACTCCGGCGGCACGGGCACGCAGACGACGAGTGCTGCTTCGAGGCCGAGCGCGTCGCGCGTGCGCGCGAGCTGCGCCACCTCCCGGCCCGAGTCCGCGCGCGCGTCAACGGGCAGCCCCGCGCGGCGCGTGTAGAACGCGGGCATCTCTTCGCAGCCATAGCCGACCAGGCAGACGCCGTGCGTCTCAAGCCACTCGCGCGTGGCCGGAAGGTCGAGCACGGACTTCGCGCCGGAGCAGACGACCGTCATGGGTGTGCGCGCAAGCTCCGGCAGGTCTGCGCTCACGTCCGGCAGAGCGCCGCGGTGCACGCCGCCGATGCCGCCCGTCGCGAAGACCTTCAGGCCGGCGCGGCCCGCGATCCACAGCGTCCCCGCGACGGTCGTCGCGCCGTCCAGGCGGCGCGCGACCGCGACGGCCAGGTCGCGCCGGCTCACCTTGCGCACGCCTTCGCCGTAGGCGAGCCGTTCGAGCTGCGAGTCGTCCAACCCGACGCAGAGCACCCCGCCGATGACGGCCACGGTCGCGGGCACAGTGCCGCGCTCACGCACGATCTGTTCGAGCCGCCGCGCCGTCTCAAGGTTCAAAGGGCGCGGCAGCCCGTGCGCGATGACCGTGGATTCGAGCGCCACGACCGCGTGCCCCTCGTGCAACGCGGCCTCGACTTCTTCGCTAATTTTTAGAAGGCTTCGGTCGAACATAAAAGAGGCTAGATGCTAGATGTCGGATGCTGGTGAAGTCAATTTACCAGCATCCGACATCTAGCATCTGGCCCCTGCCTTCTTCAGCGGATGCGCGTGGTGAAGGAGACGCTGCCGGTGTTGTTGGGCGAGGTCTGACTCAGGTTTCCTGTGAACGTCCAGCGGACGTGCGTGACGTTGCGGTCGTAGCCGGCGGGCGCGCCGCCGCCGCCCGACGCCGGAGTGTAGGCGTAGGTCGTGCCGCCGTCGTTCGAGTAGGCGACCGCGACGGTAAGGCCCGTCGTGCCGAGGCTGTTTGAGACAGACCCAACCTTGAAGTCGGTGTTCGCCGGAATCTGGTCGGTGAGGACGAAGCTCTGCGCGGCGCGGCCCCCGCTGTTGGTGAAAGTTATTTTGTAGGTCAGGTCTGTGCCCGGCGACTGCTGCTGCGTGGTGCAGTTGGCGGGACTCGTACAGTCCTTGACGAGCTGCACGCTGGGCGGGGCGACGACGTTCACGTCCTCGCCCGTGCTAGACGCGGGGTTGTAGCTGGCCGTGGTCGTGCCGTTCGTGGTCGTGCGAGCGGGGTCGAAGTAGGTCGCGGTCGCAGGGTTCTGCTGCACGCCGCTCACGCTCGACGCGATGGTCGTCGTGAAGGTGATGCTGACACTCCCGCCGCCGGGGATGGTGAACGTGCTCCAGGTCGGCACGGCGTCGCCGACCGCGGGGTTGGTCGTCGAGGGGCGCGTCGCGCCGCCCGTGAAGGTGACCGTGCCAGTCGAGGCGTAGGTGAAGCTCGTGGGGAGCGTGTCGGAGACGGCGAGGCTCGTGGCGGCGTTGCGGCTGGCGGCGTCCGAGACGACGATGGTGTAGGTGGCGGTCGTCCCCGAAGCCCCGTTGTTGACGGTGGGCGTGCTGGTCGTCTTGGTCACGGTCAGGACGGGGACGCACTGCGCGCCGGAGCTGACGCCGGGGACTTGTGTGACTGTGATCGTCAGGGCTTGGCCGTTCGCGCCCGGCGTCGCGCCGTAAGCGTCGGCGGTGGTGGTGGTGGTGCCGTTCGCGCCGCCGCTGACATCGAGGCTCGCGCCGCCGGTGGTAACGATGAAGCCGCCGCCGCCGCCGCCGCCCGGCCCGTGACGGTTGCCGGGGAACGGTGTGCCCGCCGTCTGCGTGCTCCAAGCGTTGCCGCCGCGACCGCCGCGCGCGTTGACGGCGAGACCGCCGAGGCTGCCCGCGGAGACGCTGACGAGGACGCTGCCGCCCGCGCCGCCGCCGCCCGCGCCGTCGTTGTCTGTGAGGTTGTAGGCGTCGGCACCGTTGGCGCTGATCGTGCCAGTGCCGGAGACGCTCGCCGCGCGGATCATCACGATGCCGCCGCCCGCGCCGCCGCTGCTGGCGACGGTCGCGGAGTTGTTGCGCGAGCCAGCGCCGCCGCCGCCGCCCAACACCAGAAGGTTGGCCGCGCTCGCCACGGTGTCGCCGCCGATGCCGCCGACGGCGAGGTCGGAACTCCAGGTGTTGCCGCCGTTCCCGCCGTCGCCGCCGTTGCCGCCGCCGCCGCCGCCGGAGTTCTCGTCGTTGACGGGGGTGTCGCCGTCCGTGCCGCCGCCGCCGGCGTTGCCGGGCGCGCCGCGCGCGCTGCTGCCGCCCGGATAGCCTTCGACGCCGGTGTCGAGGACAGTGCCGCTCGCCGGGTCGTAGACGTAGCGGGGCGTGCCCGCGATGCCCTCGCCCTTCATGCCGTGGAAGTTTCGGGTGGCGAGGTTAACGTAGTCGGTGTTGCTGCCCTTGCTTCCGCCCGCGACCGCGCGACCGCCGCCGCCGCGGAAGCCCAGCCCGCTTACGCTGACGCTCGCGCCGCCGAGGCTGAGCACGCCCGCCACGTCGAAGACGAGGACGCCGCCGGAGGTTCCGTCCCACGTCGCGGCGGTCAGACTTGAGCCGAGCGTCGCGCTCGAATACTGAGGCACGCGCACGACCTGAAAGCGGCGCTGCCCCTGCGCGCCGCTCGCAGCCGCGTTGGTGTAGGTGTTCAGGAGGCCGCCTCCCGCGCCCGTTCCGCGTACCGTCACCGTCCCGCCGGCGAGGCTGACGGAGTTGGTGGCGGCGACGTACTCGTAGTGCCCGGTGTTGTTGAGGCCGGTCGAGCCGCTCCCCGTCCCGTTGTTCGCGCCGTAGGCGCTGCTGTTCGACGTGTTGATCCCGGCGTCCTGCATCTGTATGACGAGCAGGAGGTCGCCCGTGGCGATGGGCGTCGCGGCCCCGCCCGCGCTCGACGCGGCGAGCGAGATGGAGGTCGCGCCCGCGTTGGCCGTGGCCGAGCTGGGGTAGTACGTGTTGACGACGCCGCCGAGCGTGCCGCCGGGGCCGTCCTTGCCCGGATTGGCAACGCACGTCTGAGCCTGCGCCGGGGATGACGCCAGCCAGAGCACAGACGCGAGCAGGAGTACCGCGCGGAGGGCACGCACGGGCGGACGTGTGACACGGCGGCACAGGCCGGGGCGGGACGCCGGGCGCTCAACACACGCCGTGCCCTTCATCGTGCCGTCGGTCGTTGTGCCTCTCAATTGCTCGTCCTCTTTGCCAAGGTTCGAGAGCTTTGGCGAGGTGGTGGGGTCAATTTACCCACCTGACTTTTAGCCTCCGGCCCCGTTCTTCAGCGTATGCGGACGGCGAAGGTGACGTTGCCGGAGCCGCCGGAGACGAGCGTGCCGGTGAACGTCCAGCGGACGTGCGTGACGTTGCGGTCGTAGCCGGCGGGCGCGCCGCCGCTGCCCGACGCCGGAGTGTAGGCGTAGGTCAGGCCGCCGTCGTTCGAGTATTGGACGGTCACGCCGGAGAGTCCGCCGAGCGCAGTCGTCACCGAGCCGACCTTAAAGTCCGTGTTGGCGGGGATAGGGTCGGTGATGACGAACTGCTGTGCGGCCAGGTTGCCGGTGTTGCTGAAGTTGATCGTGTAGGTGAGGTCTATGCCGGGCGGCTGCGTGCCCGACGGCGAGACCGACTTGACTAGCGGGACGTTCGGCGGCGTCCGCGCGGTGACTGTCAGCGAGTTCGAGCCGTAGTCACTGCCGTAGTGGTAGCTGCTGCCGGAGAAGTCGTAGACGAGCGAGTTCATCGTCGCCGTGCCGCTCCCGATGACGTGCACGGTGTAGGTGGTCACAATCGTGCCGCCCGCCTTGCTGCCCGCATAGTTCGCCGGGCCGATGCAAGAGCGGTAGCTGGCGCTTAAGGGGTTGTTGTCCCAGCCGCAGGCGTCGGCGTAGATTTTGTTGTTGGTCGCGCCCGCCGGCGAGGTGTAGGTCGTGCTGATCGAGAGGACTTCGAACATCGTGTCGGGGAAATTGAGGAAGCTCTCCAACTGCTCGTAGCCGCCGGTGGCGGTGCTGGCGTTGACGGTGTAGGTGTAGGTCTGGCCGACGACGACGCTGCCCGGCCCCGTGATGCTCTGCGTCGAGTTGCGGTTCTGCGAGACGAGTTTCTCGACGTAAACCTCGCGCGGCGTCGGCGTCGAGTAGGTCGGCTCGCCCGTGGCGGTGACGTTGATGTGGTAGCGCCGCGTCTGGTTGTAGGCGGAGTTCGAGCGCGTGACGGTGACGTTGAAGAAGAGGTTCGTGCACTGGCCGGGCGCGAGCGGGTCGGTGGCGACGGGGTTGAGGCCCGTGAGGTTGATGAAGGCGTTCGAGGTGTCCCAGACGAACGTCCCCGTGATGTTGCTGACGGTCGTCCCGCCCGTGTTGCACACGAGCGCGCCGACGAGGAACGTGTCCGGCCCCGAGTTCACGTTATTGCTGTCCAGCCCGACGACGTTGAAGGTGGAGGGCGTGACGCTCAGCGCGGCGAAGGCCGTGCGCGCGCCGAAGACGAGGAGGAAGGCCGCGAGCATCAGGGCGCGCGCGCGGAGGCGCGTGACGCGGCGGCGCGCGGGGGCGCCGGAAATCTCGCACGCCGCGCGCTTCCCCGCGGGGAAGCGCGCGGCGTCGAGTCTCAAGACTTTTTTTGCGGCGGCGAATCTCAAGGCTTATTCGTCCTCGTGCTTCGGTCGCCCGGCGCTCGTGTCGCCGTCCTGAGCGCCGCTGCCCTGGCTTTGCGCGTTCTGGCGCGGCGTGCCGAAGAGGTTGAAGAGGTTCGAGAGCTTCGACGAGATGGTGAAGTAGAAACCGCGGCGCGCGGCCAGGAGCGGCGAAGCGCCCGGCTCGGTCACGCCCGTCCAGTTGTAGCCGCCGCCGAGCCGCAAGTCCGAGAGCACCCAGAAGCCCAGCTCCGTGCCGAAGGAGGCGCGGGCGGTCGCGGTCGCGGGCTGCGCGAGCCAGCGCCCCTCGCCCGCGAAGTCTATGTACTTGCCGAAGCGATAGACGCCGCGCCCCTGCATCAGGTAAGTCAGGGTCGAGACGCGCGCGAGACCGGGCGACGCCGTGTCGCCGAACTTGAGCGCGAAGCGACCGTAGAGTTCGAGGTTGCGCGTCGCCTGGTAGTAGCCGTCCGCAGAGAGCGTGTCGGAGCGGTCGCGCGTCGCACCCTCCGTGCCCGCGCCCCGCTGCGAGATGTCGCGGCGAGTATAACTGAAGAGGAGGCCGACCGCGTCGGTGTGGAGCGGTCGCCACGCGAGCGCGGCGGTCGCGCTCAGGGCGGAGCTGTCGCGCCCCTGGAAGTTCGTGCGCGAGAGCTGGAAGCGACCGAGCGAGGTCACGTTGTCGAAGAGTCGCCCGGCGGCTCCGAGCGTCAGCACCGTTCCCATGCCGTCGCGGTCGCGCATCTCGTAGCGGGCGGTCGTGCGGAAATTTTCAATCGGCTGCCAGGAGAAGCCGAGGTGGGCGGCGTTGAAGCTTGCGCCGTTTCCGGCGAGGTGGAAGCCGCGCTCGTAGCCGAGGTCGAGCGAGAGTTCTTTGTTGATCGGCAGGCGGTTCGACAGGCCGATGACGGCGAAGCTGTCCGTGCCGTTGACGCCGTTCTCGATCTGGTAGCGCGAGTTCAGGTCGGCGAAGCGACCGAGCTTCGTCTCGACGCCGACCGCCGTCTCGTTGCGCGTGGTGGTGGCGGCGAAGCCCGTGGCGGCGGTGTCGCTGATGGGCACGATGGGCGCGGAGGCCAGGCGCTCGGTGAAGAAGAGTTTCGTGAACTGGTTCCATTGATACGTCGCCGCGAGGGTGGTCTGGTTCGGGTAGGTCGGGTCAGCATCAGTCAGGTTCTGCTCGCGCTTGGCGGAGAGGCTCAGCTTGGCGGTCGCCTTGTACTCCGCCCCGACCGTGACGAGGTTCGAGTCGGTCTGGCGGCCCGACAGGTCGTCCTTGAAGCTGCGAAAGTCGTAGCCGAAGGTGGCGCGCAGGCGGTCGCCGAAGCTCTCAGTCCAGAGGAGCGAGGCCGTCTCGCGGCTATTGTCCACGTTCGCCGTGTGGTTGCGCTCGTCCATGAAGGAGAACTTGGCGCGCGCCGACTTCGTCACCTTCATCTCGACCGAAGCGTCGGCGCGCTGCGAGCCGGGCGTGACGGTCGCGCCGAACGGATTGAGGAAGCCCTCGTCGGCGCGCGCGTAAGTGGCGCGCAGCATCGTCTCGCGGTAGGGGAGCGGCTGTTCGAGTTCGACGCGGTAGGCGTTGCCGTCGTGGCGGTCGTCTATCCCTGCGCCGGAGAGGTTGCCGCCCGAAGAGACGCGACCGCGCGAGGTGGCCCACTCAAGCCGCACGCGCCCGCCGCGCGGCAGCTTCTTCTCCGCGTCGAGGCCGCCGAGGACGAACGCGCCGAACTCGCCCTGCTGCTGGTCAACGAGCGAGAGGCCTACTTTCAGGCCGAGGCCCTCGAAATTTTTGTAGGCGCGCGCCGTGTAAACCGCCTGCGACATGCCGTCGGCCTGGTACTCGTAGGTGACGACGACCTGCACGAGGTTGAACGAGAAGTCGAACGCGGAGATGGGCCGCAGGAAGAACATCTCGCCGGTCGAGGCGTCGAGGTTGTAGTCAACCGAGCGGATGAGGGCCTCGCGCGAGATTATCGCTTCGGGGTTGCGTCGGTCGCGCACTTCGATGACTACGGTTTCCGAGCCGGGCAGGATTTCCGCGTGCGAGAGGTGCGCGAATCCGAGCGCGTCGCCCGGAAACGTGTCGCGCGCGAAAGCGGTGTCGGGGCGTGCGCCCGTCACCGAGACGTAGTCGCCCTTCGAGTCCTCGAGGTGGAGCTTGACGCCGGTGAGCTTGCGCGTGTAAGAGGCGAGGCCCGCGTTGCGGTTCTCCGTCTCCATGTCGCCGAAGAGGAAGTAAGAGCGCTTGTGGTCAACGCGGACGTAGAGTTTCGAGTTACTTTGCGCGTCCTCGTAGCGCGTCGAGGAGTCGCCGAAGAGCGGGTAGGCGCGATCCAGCGGGTCAAACTGGAAGAGGCGGTCGCGGCCCGCGGTGCGGTTGATGGGGCGGTTACTGTCGTAGGCGAGCGTCAGGAGGTTCGAGCCGAGGAACTGCCCGCGGTAGAAGAAGGCGAGGCGGCTCCTGACAGCCGCGCCCGACTCCGCGCCGGAGAGCGCGGGTTGGCCGCTGCCGAAGGTGACTTCGGCGAGGCCGACGAGGATGGACGGGCGGACTTCGGGCGTGACGCGGATTTCACGTTTGACCTCGACCGCGCCGGTCATCGCGTGAATCTCGGACGCTCCCGGCGCGTTGTCCGCGACGAGCAACGCGCGCCCCTCGCCGCCGACGAGCGGCACGATCTGCTGGCTCGCGGGCGCGTTCTTCTCTTCAGGATTCTCAAGTCCCTTGTCGTCGCCCCTGTCCGCGGCCTTGCCCCTACCTGCGGCTTTGTCCCGGCTGCCGTCGTCGGCCCTGCCCTGCTGACTCCCGTCCTTCGAGCCGTCGTCAACACGCAGCAGGTGGCCGGAAGAGACCGCGAGGGCGACCGAGCCGTCCGCCGCCGGGTGGTTCCACTGGTCGAAGGCGCGCACGCGCACGGTTGTCGAGTCGCGCCCGCCCGCTGAGAGTTCGGCCTTGTCAGTCACGATCTCAAGGCGCTTCGCCGGGCCGCGACCGTAGGCCGTGACTTCGACCGACTTGCCCACAGCGCCGTCGGGGCCGACCGCCGTGACGCGGATGCGGTTCGGGCCGGGGACGACGTTGAGACCTACGAAGTTGAAGGTGGCGAGGTCGTTCTTGTGGTCAACTCTCTTCTCGCCGATCTTCGAGTCGGGCACGCGCTGACCCGCGACTTCGACCGAGACCGTCCAAGCGGCGTTCGTGCGCGCCGAGATTTCGAGCGCCGCGCCCGCGACCGTCTCGTCCGGCTGCGGCGAGAGGACGCGCACGTCGCCGGGCGCGACCGGCTCCAGCGTCTCGTCGGTCGCCATCTCGTAAGTGCCGGAGGCGAGCGGCGTCTTATTCTTCGTCGCGCCCTCGCTCTTCGTCGCGCCCTCGCCGTTCGTCCGAGCGCCGCCGCCCGCGCCGTCTGCGCCGTGCGCTGCCAAATCATTCTTCGCCGCGTCAGCGCCGACGAAGAGCGAGCCGCTGAGCGGGCCGCGCGCCGGCCCGGCCTTCGCGCTCGCTTCCGAAGCGTAGCCGTTCTTCAAACCGGAATTGTTGACGCCCGCGCCCGTCTCGCCGTCGGGCGAGCGCAGCGCGAAGTTCTGGCGCAGGAGTGCGCCGCCGCCGAGGGGTGTGCGCAGCAGACGCGTCCAGCTCTTCTCGTCGCGGCGACCGGTGTCAACGAGCGAGTAGCCGGACGGGAGAGTCACGGGGTCGAGCGAGACGACCTGCGTGCCCTCGTTGACGACGGGGAAGTTGTAGAGGCCCTCGGAGTCGGTGATGACCGACTGGCCGTTGTTGAGGTAGAGGCGCACGCCGGGCAGGCCGCGCTCGTCGCTGTCGAACTGGCCGTTAAGGTTCGCGTCAACGTAAACGCGACCGACGATCACCTGCTGCGACGAGAAGAGGCCGCTGCGGACGCGCACGCTCGCGCGCGCCGGGGGGGTCGTCACGCGCTCGCCGGTGGCGAGCGTGCCCGCAGCGGAAGCGGAGTTGAACTGGTCGCCCTCAACAGCGTTCGCGCCGACGCGCACGCGGTACGTGACGACGGCGCGAGCGCCCGCGAGGACGCGGCCCAGGCGGAAGACGAGCGAGCCGTCGGCAGAGACTTCGGGGTTGAGGCTGCGCGCCGTCGGGTCGGGCGGCGACAGAAGGAGCGCCGTCCCTTCGGCGTAATGGAACGAAGGCGGCAACTGGTCGCTGACCGTCACGTCGTCGGCGGCGACGGCGGTCGCGTTATGAACCTCGACGCGGTAAGTGATGGTGTCGCCGACCTCGGCTGAAGGACGATCCGCCGACTTCGTGATCTCCAGCGCCGCGTTCTCGAAGACGGGGATGTTGAGGGCGTAGGCGGCGAGCCTCTGAATCTCGACCGCGCCGTCGGTGACTTCAAAGCTTCCGTCCTTGGCGACGGGCTGGCCGTCGAGCGAGCGCACGTCGAGCGTGAAGAGGCCCGTGCCGTCGGACGTTGGCGTGATGGTCGTCTCGATGAGGCGGGCGCGGAAGCCCGCCGCGGTGACGTTGAGGAAGTAGCGCACGGGCGTCTGCGGCGAGCCGAGTTGCGCGGGCGCGAGCGCGAAGCTCCAGCGCCCCTGCGCGTCCGCGGCGAAGGGGTTCGCGTTCTGGTTGTTCGGGTCGGAGCCGGTGTTGGCGTCGAGCGCGACGCCGGAGCCACTGTTCGAGTCGGCGAGCAGCGAGACGCGCGCGCCCGCGACGGGCGTGCCCGCGCTGCGGCCCTCGTAAACGACGCCGAAGGGGTTGACGACCGCGGTGGCGTTGGTGCTCGAAGCGGCGGGCGCGTTGTCGGCGGCGACGGCGGCGCTGTTGACGACGCCCGTGCCGTGCGCGACCGAGGCCGCGGCGCGCGCCTGGAAGGCGACCTCGACCGTCTCGCCGACGGCGACCTGCGCGAGATGAATCTCGACGCGGCGCGCGACGACCAGGCCCTCGTCCGCGTCGTCGGCGTCGGTGAGCGGGCGGTTGTTCAGACGCAAAGTGCCCGCGACGTAGTCGAGGCCGTCGGGCAGGTCGTCGCGCATGACGACCTTGCGGGCAGGGATGTCGCCGCTGTTGCGGAAGGAGACGGTGTAGTTGAGCGTCTGGCCCGGCGCGGTGGTGACGCGCTCTTTGCCTTCGACGAGCTTGACGGGCGGGAGCGCCGGGTTGTCGGGCGAGGAGAGGCGCGCGCCCTTGCCGTAGGCGTTGACGACGGTGCCGGCGTCCTGCGCGCCTGCGTTGACGGCGTCGGCGACGCTCGAGCGCGCGTTGATGCGGATGGAGAGCTGCTGGCCCTGCTGTCCGCCGCTCGTGTCAACGACGGCGAGGACGGCGACGCACTGGCCGCGCGCGAGGCGCGGACTCATCGTCGAGCCGAGCGTGATCGCGCGGTCTGAGTCGGTGACGGTTCCGCTCGCGTCCGTGTCGAAGTAGAGCGAGACGAGCGCGGCGGGGGCAGAAACGTCCGCCGAGGTGATGGTGTAGAAGTCGGGCGTGTTGCCGGTGTTGCAGACGCGGAAGGGTCGCACGACGCGCTCGCCCGGCGCGACCGTGGCCGAGGGGTCGGTCTCGTCGGGCGTCACGGTGACGGCGGCGACCGTGAGCACAATGACTGAGACCGTCGGGGAGACGGTCGTGTAGCCCGCGCCGTCCGCGCCCGTGTAGAACGCCTCGGCGCGGTTGGAAATCGTAACGCCCGCCTCCGCAGTCCCGTCGGCGACCGCGCCGCGCCCGCTCGCCGTGAAGGCGGCGAGGAGCGTGAGCGCGAGCGCGCAGACGAGACTGCGGGGGCGGGCGTTAGTCATGGAGAAGATCGAAAGGCGGATGCTGGATGTCAGATGCTAGATGCTAGTAATTGCCTTTTGCTGACATCTAGCATCTAGCATCTGACATCTGGTTTTAGTTGATCCGACGCCGGAAGACGAACGCCTTCGAGACGCCGGGGTTGAGCGTGCCGGCGGCGTCCTTCAGCCAGGTGGTCGCGGCGGTGACCGCGCCGTTGGTTGTGCCGTCGGTGATCGTGCCGCCGTTGGAGTCGGACGGGGCTGGGCTGGTTATCTGCGTCGTTGTAGCCGCCCAGTTGTTGGGGACTGCCGTGCCGTCCTCGCTGATGACGATGCTCGACGCGACGAGGTTGACGCAGCCCGCGCCGCCGCCGCCCGTCGAGACGTTCGAGTAGGTGACCGTGTACTCGATGTCCGCGCCGGGGACGGGGTCGGTGGCCGCGCCAAAGGTCGTCCCGTTGATGACGGTAAAGCTCTTCACGAGCTTCAGGAAGCCGGTGTAGAGGTTGTCGAGCGTGTCGTTCTTCTGGGTGTTGCTGATCCCGGAAGTGGCGCGGATCGCGGTGCTGAATCCGCCCGACTGCAACACGGCGCTACCGGCGGGCGCGGTGACGCGCACGATGATGTTGGCCGAGCTGCCGAAGGCGACCGCCAGCGTCGTGCTGCCGCCTCCCGAAACGGTCGTGAAGCTCGTCCCGCCGTTGGTGCTGATGGCGACGGTGAACCCGGCGGGCACCGTGGGCGCGGTGAGCGTGAACGTGTCGTCGGCGTTGCCCGTGTTCTGCACCGTGTTGGTGAAGTCCACGCTGGCCGCCGCCCCGAGAGTGTCGAGGTGCGAGAGGTCGGCGATGGCCGCGGGCGCGACCGACTTGTTGGTGTAGTCGTCGTTGTTGTCAGTCGGGCCGACCGCGGCGGGCGCGCCCGAGGGGCCGATGAGAACGTTTCCGGCCTGGGTGAGCGTCGTCGGGAGCTGGAAGCCCTGCGTGGCACTCAACGGGTCAACGCCGGAGCGCGGCTCGTTGAAGTCGGCGTTGCCGTCGCCCTTGTTGACCACGAGGTCGCCCGACTGGTCGGTCAGGCTCGCTGCGACGGTGTTCTTGCCGAAGGCGTCGCCGATCTCGTAGATCGGGTTCGTCGCGTTAATGCCCGTGTTGACGGAGACGACGAACTGCATGTTCGTCGCCGAAGCGCCGCTGGCGAGCGACGCGCCGACGTTGAAGGCGACGCGCACGGTGTTGCTCAGGGGCGAGGGCGCGGTGGTCGTCCAGGTGGCCGCCGTGACGGGGTTGCTCGAAAGCGGCGAGGTCGAGTAGAGGACGGTGACGCCCGCGGGCGGCGTGACCGAGACGAATGTGGTGCGCGCGGGCACGGGCACGATGACGAAGACGCCGGTGTTCGAGCCGGCGGGCGCGTTCGTCAGCGTCTGCGAGGAGGCAGAGCGCGCGCCCGTGTTGTCGAGGCTCCACGTGTAGGTGATGTTCGAGCCCAGCGCCACGGGGCCGGCGGGCGCGTTCAGGTTCAGGCGGAGCTGCGCGTCGTTGTCCACGGTCGTGGAGGCGTCGCCGCGGGCCTCCGACTCGCCGTTGACCGGCGCGGTCGTGCCCGACGGCACGGAAGTACGCACCTCGTTGGCGGAGTTGTTGGCCGTCTGGTTGTCGAAGGTCGGCCCGCCAGTCGCGGCGTCGCCGAGCTTGACGTTGATGGTCGAGCCTGCCGACGCGCCGGCGTTGACGTTGACGCGCACGATGACGGTGAGCGTCGCGTTGTGGGCTATCGAGGAGGAGAGCACGTCCGACGCGTTCGCCAGGATGTCGGTGTCGCCCGCGTCAATGCCGTTGTTGTTCACGTCAATGACGGCCTTCTGCACGGTGGCCGGGCCGGAGAGCTGCACGCTCGCACCGGAGGCGAGGAAGCGCACCTGTGTGGCGTAGTTGCCGGTGTTGGTGACGGTGAACGTGAAGTCCACGTTCGACTGCCCGGCCACGACGTTCGGGACGCTGCCCACGTCGGGGGTGATGGCGAGGCCGGAGACGTTTGCGACCGTGACGGTCACGGTGTTGGAGACGACCGAGTAGCTGCTCGTCCCGTCGGAGTAGGTGGCCGAGGCGCGGTTCTGAATCTGCGTGCCTCCGGCGGTCTGCGCGAGCGCGGGCGCGGCCCACAGGCACAGGGCCGCGAGCGCGAGCGTCGCGCGAAGGAGCATAGGGGATTTGGTTCTCGTGTTCATCTTTTCGGTTCCTCAAAGTGGTCGGTGGGACTTGTCGGCGGTCTCGTCCGGGTAGGCCGTTCCGTGCGGGAACTTCTGTCGGCTGTTGCGAGACCGCGCGGCGGTCTGCCTTACTTGACGCGCACCCTGTAAGAGGCGGAGAGCTTGCCGCCGGCGGCGAGCGCGTCCGACCACTCGTAGCGCACCTCTGTGTACATCGAGACGGGGGCGGGCACACGCTTCACGGAGCCGTCCGCCTGCTTCTCCTCGATGATCGGCTGCGTCGAGAACGTCTTGCCGCCGTCAATCGAGTAGGTGACGGTCGAACCCTGCTCGCCCGCGGCGCTGCCCGCGACGAGGACTGTGCCCTGGGGTATGTGGCCGACGGTCTTGTAGTCGCGCGCAGGCGCGCCGCCGTCGTTCGACGAGACGATCTGCCAGTCCAGGACTTCGCCCGGCTTGACGTTCTCGACCTTGTCGAGCGAAAGGCTCTGGCCCTCGCGCTCGACCGAGCCGCTCAGTTGGACTTTGACTTCGGGGCGTCCGGCGGGCGCGAGCTGCCGCTGCGCGAAGGCCGCGACGCCGCCCGCGACGACGACGCACAGCGCGACGACGGGGGCGATGCCCAGTTTTTTATTCGGTCTCTTCATTGATCTTCTCCTCCAAGTATTCATTCCGGTCTGGTGGGCGCGAGGCCTCTCGGCGTCGGGCGCGTGGTGCCGTGCGCTTGCGGGTAAAGAGGGCTTTCGGAATCTCCCTCAGGCGGGGTCGGCCATCGCCGGCTCTTTCAAGGCGCAGGCGACGGCGTACATGAAGTCCTTGACGCGGACGGGGCGCGGGAGCACTGCCGCGAGCCGTGCGTGCGCGTGCGCACGCATGATCTCGGACGGTCGGTCGTGGATGGCTATGAGCGAGGTGAGCGGGGCGATCTCGGTCAGGGCTTCGACCGCGCCGCTGCGACCGAAGCCGGCCATGTCGAGGCTGACGGCGATCAGGTCGAAGCACCCTTCGGCAGCCGCGCGCAGAACGTCCATCGTGTGGCGGCAGGCCTCGGCCTCGTGGCCCGCGGCGCGCAGAGCGGCCACCAGCCCCTCCGCCGTCATACGGTCGTCGTCGCAAATCATCACGCGCGCCATCCGTTTGATTCCTTTGCTCGTTGAAACTTCTCGGACTAGTGCCGGGCATACTCCCCCGGCACCAGACTCTTTATCAAAGCCCGTACCGCGCGCGCGCGCCGGCCAGTCAGGGAAAGGCAAGTTGTGAGATACAGGGACTTAGAAGGACGGCGGCGCGGCGTCGGGCATACGCGACAGAAGCTCCGGCTGACACCCGCTGCTGACAAAATGTCCGAAGGGCTGTCGTTTTGTCAGCCGCCGCGCCGGGATATCCCGGTCTTCAATACTTCCTGAGATTCGGCGTCGAGATGTTAGAATGCCTTCCGAGCTACAGGCATCCCAGAGCCTCTAAGCCGAGGACGCACGCCCATGCCGCCCGCGAAAACTTTGCGCGACGCCTACAACGCCGCCAACCCGACCGAGCCTCTGTCGCCCGGCGATCCGCGCTACGTTGACTGCACGGACGTGCGCGGCGACGAGGACACGGTGCGCAAGATGTTCAGGATCATCTCTTTCTCAGACAAGCCGACGCACCAGCTTTTCACCGGTCATCGCGGCTGCGGCAAGTCAACCGAACTGCTGCGCTTGAAGGAGAGGCTGGAGGGCGACAAGTTCTACG